>Ga0080027_10000489_pt1 | contig 16911 bp, 9 predicted proteins | sample OrgsoiDNA2013046_FD_70962 | JGI IMG/M metagenome (GOLD analysis project Ga0080027, IMG submission 70962) | Permafrost soil microbial communities from the Arctic, to analyse light accelerated degradation of dissolved organic matter (DOM) -... | ecosystem: Environmental > Terrestrial > Soil >... | reverse complement strand
CAGCGGCTGCGTTGTTTGCCGGTACGACGGATGATGCGGGATATAAGTTTGGCACGGGTATACAGTATATGGATCCCGTAACCAGTTTTACTCCGGACTTAAAACTGGTTTCCGATTCGGCGACATTTACAGCGGCCTTCAATAATTTTGACGCGCTCGCGGGAAAGATTACGGGTGCGTGGCTGGTGTTGAATTATGATCTTTATATGTAGGTAGCATTCGCGAATTCATATCCTTAACTATACAACATATTTTTACAAATATAGTTAGTCTATTTATCTGGCAATTTGTCATACAGATTTTTAAGGGCTGCTTGAACAGATCTTGCAATCATAGGAATTTTCTTACTTTCAAGTCCCGTAAGGGCATATACTGTTGCTCTTGTATACCTTTCCGCAACTTTTTCATTGGAACCATCTCCACCAAACGTTTTTACAGTTTTCCTGACCACATATAATTCCTGTACCGCGAATTCCAGCCCCTTTTCTCCATGCTCAGGGTTTATTCCGAGAGAAGTCAATGCTAAACGTTCTTTTTCAACAGATTTGTCATTTTTAGCAAAATCATAAAGTTTTTTGTATTCAGAATAGGTTTTAGATTTATAGTCATCTTTGTCAAGAATCTTGTCCCGGCCTATTACGACATGCAAAAATTCGTGAAATAAATGACTACTCAGTTCTGATACATATTTCTCTTTAGCTTCGTTAACTATATCGGGAAGTGTAACTCTAAAATATTGAAAAGTCTTACCTTCTTTTTCAAATGGATCGCCCGGCTCAGTCTGAGGCCTCGCATTTGTTAGAATTAAAAGTTGTAACTGCTCTACGTGTGTTTTAAGTTTTTTATCTGTAAAGATCTGAAGCGTTTGTAAAATTTTTGAATTGTTTTGAAGAGGTGCTTTCAACAATGCATTCACATCAACATTACCCTTTGAAATAACTGTTTCCTGCGCTCTCGAAAGAAGGCTCTTTTCAGGCTCTGTCGCGTTACTGCCTATTTCGTCAACATATTTTACTGGATTATTTCTAACAAAATAAAATAGATTATTTCCATCCTTCAATTGCTCGGGATCCCCTGATACCCATCTGCCAAGCCAGGTTAAATAATATCTTTTACCATAATAAATAAAACCGCTTTCATCATCTCTTTCTCTTTTTGAATAGCGATACCGTTTTGGCGAATGGAGATTTTTGGATGTTGCCTGAAAGGAAGTTGTACCGAAGGGATGATATTCTTCGTATGAGATGATATTGAGCTGATCGTCGACTTCAAGACAGGATGAGCCAAGTAAATTGTTGAAGTGGTAGCGGATCAAAACATCATATGCTTTTTCGCCATTCTTTTTTTGTAGTGTTTCTATTAGTGCGATGCGTTGTTTATCGTCAGTGATGTGCAGGGTGTTTCTTGACAGTTCTGTCGAACTGCCACTATATTCGTAATAATATTCGAGCGCGCCAAGATAAATTCGTTCTTTCGTAATATTGCCGGAGCTGTCGGTTGTGAGTTTTCTTAGTCGCTGCCCCTGCGAATCATAGACATAATAAGTTGTCGGGACAGGGCCGTCTTTAACCTGTTGGGCTGTAGCCATGAGTTCATCCCTGAAGTTCCATTTCATGAGAGAAAGATGGGGCATGCCTGTAATAAAGCCATGTTGCGGGTGATGCGGGTAAGCATATATAAATGCAGAATTTTTTATTTGTGTTGTCTTCAGGCAGTTATTGAAAGTCTCGTAAACATAATTGCGGGTCCAGCCGGTATTGGCTCCCTGTCCCGTGACATTATGAACCATCTGCGTGATATTACCGGCGGGATCGTAGGTGTAATTTTCGTTATAGTTTTGCCATGCCATGGACTGGCGGGGATCAAAGGACTTCAGGAAAGGGAAATCATCCCAGTTGTCATTGATATCATAATTGAGCTGGCCAATCAGTTCGCGGCCGGTGGCGTTTATAAGGCGGTATAGTGCATCATAATTGTAAGCAGAGACTCCGTCTACCATATAATTGTTAAAAAATATTTTGGGTATGCACTGGTCTTCCTGCTGGGTGATATTTCCGACGGGATCGTAGGTATAGTACAGGTCCTGGAGTTTTTTTTCATTGCTTTCGCGGGTCGTGAGTTGTATGAGGCGAAATGTCTGTTTATCATAGTTGTAAACAGTCTGTATGCCGTTTCCATGGGTGATGGTTTCACGTTGACCTTTTTCGTTGTATTCTATATCGGTTACAAAGAACTGGTTGTTTCCGTTCTGATTTACGCTGACCGTTTTCAATTGGTTTCCCACATCAAACATGAACATGCTGATGCTACCGTCGTCTGTGGTGCTTGCAACTACACGGTTCAGTGCATCGAAGGATTGTGCCGTATTGTATTTCTGGCCACTGGCTGTACTACCGCCTTTCCAGTCCGGTGTTTCGTCATATTTTGTTGCCAGCTGCCGGTTGCCGGAGGTCAGGTTTCCTTTGATGTCATAGGTGAGGAATGTAAGAATGCCACCGGTATCAGCATGCCCGATGAGTTTGCCGCGAAAATTATTGAGTTTATCGGTAGGCTGGTTCGGAAATCCTTCACCGTAGGTAAATGTTTCATAGGTATATAATTTATTGGGATCGGCGAGATCCCCGTCGCCTCCCTGTACAGCTAGCGACGACGGTCGATGCAGGCCGTCATAAATAAAGCTGAACTCATGATTGCGGCCGTCCCACTTACTCACGGGTTTTCCCATCACATTGCTGAGTGTCCATCGCTCTCCGACGTCCATACTATGCTGGTAGATCCTGTGACCGAGCATATCATACATAAAGATCATGACCGGATTACCGCGTGCATTCCGGATATCTAAAATATTACTTTCAATATCGGTGTTGATGCAGGTTGTGTAATACTGATTTTTACCTGCTGTATCCGGTCCATTGTCTTCCAGGTAAAATATTGGTCGGCCAAGAGAATCAGAATGAGTCTGCGAAGGGGTGTGGTCATGTGCTGACGCATTGTTGGCGGCATCCAGTTCTTTTGCGGGGTCAAGACCAAGAGCAGTTAAGTAAGCGCCATGAAGACCGTCCGTTCTGAATTTATACCAGTCACTCAGGAGGATATTGTCGTCGCGGTCGTAATTAAGTTGTTTCCACTGGTCGAATTCCACTGTACTGAAAGAGCCATCCGGAAAAAGGGTTTTGACATTTCTTCCGGGGGGATCATAGTATAAGATGGGTGTGACGCCCGTGGCTACGAGCTCATCGGCACTTTCGTAAAATGGGCTGGTGGAAAAATAGGGTTCAAATTGTTTTATGGGGTTTCCTTTATTGTTGAGCACGGTCCTGCCGTTGCCGATCCAGCGAAGCGACTGCGGGTTCTTCGAAGTATCGACGTCCGTTACTGTAACAGTTCCGTCAGCGGCTTTGCTGAATTTTTTAGCCATGCCGGGTTCAGCGGGTATTTTGATCATGGCGACTTTGCCGAGACCGTCAGAATATTCGTAACGGCACTGGATTTTTGCATTTGGGTTTTCGGCGTTATGTTGTTCGCGGGCGATCGTTGCTACGGCCGTGGGTTTGCCGAGATTTTTGTATTGTTCCAGGTCATAGATAAATCTGGTTGTTGCACCCTGCAGAAAATTCTTTGCCACGGGTATGATCCCGTTTGAATCTTCCAAGAGAAAAAAAGCATCGATGGCTGTCCGCTCTGGATCGTCGGTGATTTCTGTGATGCCGTTGAGGTTGTCGCAGAGGTCTGTGTCTGCGTTGCCATCATTATTGGTGTCTTTGCCGAGTAATGCGGTGGCTTTTACCAGGCCGAGTTCGTCGGTTAATATGGTAGAGAGATTGTCATTTAAATCCCTGAGTGTTGATGGTGAAATCGTGCGGAAATTAAAGTTGTCTGCCTTCACTGTATTGTGAAATGCATTGTCTTCTATGGACTGTATCATGAGAAAATAGTCCCTGTAATAACCAGGGGTTGTGATTGTTCCGAGGGGGTCGGTATAAGTGCAGGGTGTATAGAATCTGGTTTGCGCGTTTGTAAGAGTATCACCCGGCTTGAGGTACTGAATCGATCCTGACCGGATCCACCAGTTCGTATCACTGTTGTGTATATATCCGGCTGCGGGAAGACTCGCGTCGGGGTTGGGAATTTTTGCACCGAAAATATCGGTGATCATCTGGGGTGTGAGCGAAAGCTGGTAGTTTTCGAATACGAGTCCGTGGGATGCGAGTTGTTTAAATGGTAAGGACCCCGTCAGGTCTTCTGTGTAATAAAGGATCTGAATATTTTCGATCAGGCGACGTTGTTTTTTTGTGAGGTCGGGCTTGTCGTGATATTCGATTTTTATTGTGACGGAATCGCTGAGAATATTATTGAAATCATTGATTGTAAAAAGGGTTCCGGCCGGAAGGAGGCCGGTGAGTTCGAAGCTTTGTTCACCGGCGGACTGGCGAAGCCGGTAATTGAGATCAGAAGGAGGCAGGTCTTTGGTATAGCTGCTGAGTGCGTATAGGATGGGTGTCTTCTGCTGGTTTTTTATGGCGGCGGCAATATTATTTGTGAATGCTGACTGGAGTTGGGGATCCGCACCGAAATCAGAAATATTTAACGAGAGCTGGTTGAATGCGGCGACTGAGTTTGCCGTTATGCGCCCGTATGCGACAGAAGCTTTTTCTGTTATATTTCCAAGTTCATCGATTACGGTGTTCAGTGTGTGGACGATTCTCGGGTCGTCGGTGTTTCGTTCGTAGTCAATTTTCAGGGATTCAGTTTCTGTAGTCAGGAAGACTTCGTATATATTGGTTGCCCTTGGCTGGATGAGTTGCGTCTGGTAATTATGTGTTGTCACACTGTAGGGAGTCAGTTGCAGTGGATTCATACCGTCGAGGGCGAAAATTTCCTGTCTGATCATTCCTCCTTTGAAGGCGCGGAAGGATTCGCGTTTTTCGTCATTGGATAAACCGGGCGGGATGATCAGGTCGGGCAGGGTGGGTTCGGCTACTGCGACGGGGAAGCCCTGCCTTTTCATTTCGTTGTACCAGTATTCGGTTTCGTAGGCCGCGAGTAATTTTGATTTATTAAAATAAGCGCCGGTGTGAAACCAGGTTTTTGTGAGAACCGGGGGCTGGTAGGTGGTGAAGGCGGGGTTCCATACTTCATAATTTTCTGTGTCCTGTTGTTCGACCATGCCGAAGCCGCGGAATTCTCTTTCGGTGTGATCATAATAGCCGTGGTGGTACCGGTATTCAGTGGTGAAGCGGACGCTGGTAATTTTTTCCGAGGTGATTGTTTTGGCAACGACCTGAACGGGGAAGGCGAGTTTGGTGGCCCAGGGCCTTCCTTCGATTTTATCTTTGTTATAGAAATGGGTGGAGCTTTTGTATTGAATGGTGACTTCTTTTCCAAAATTATTCAGGTAGCCCGTCATCACATGAGGCTTGGTGCTGTTCATGAGATTGATGTAGCGCATCGGGGTGTTGGCGTCTTTATCGAGATCCGAGGACCAGACGATACATGAAGTGCCGGTACCGAGCAGATCGATGACGGAGAGTTTGCCAATGCTGTTGATGGAGGGGAAAGATTCGATTTCCTGTTTATCGCTCCAGGCGTTTCCGGCGAGGTTGAGCCATGCATTGCATCTATTTTTTCCGATATAAACAAGGTCTGTCGTTCCCGTGCCGCTGACATCTGCCAGCTGGAGAAGGGCAGGGTTGAACTGGCCGGGAAGATCGAACAACGGGGCATTGCTCATATTTATTTTCGCGCTGAAACGTCCGTACCCGAGATTTGCCCAGTAACATATTTCTCCGTTTCGTATGCGGACGATATCGGTGAGACCGTCGCCGGTCATATCGGCGAGATAAATCGTATGGAGCGGATCGGAAAAAACGATGGCAGGCCCTTTTTCTTCGTCAAATGTTTTGGAGGCGTATTCGGCGGGGCTGTATCCGTCTTTGCCTTCGGAGGCAAACCAGGTAAAAACATTTTCTTCCGATATCACGAGTTCTGCTCTGCCGTCTCCATTCAGATCGATGGACCGAAGGAAAGGATCGCGCGGGTCGATATTTGTCTGTGCGGGGAAAGGCCGGAAAGGTTCCCAGTGATTTTCTTCCGTCAGCTGGAAATATCCTTTCGTGTTGCGGTCGTTCACAACGAGCTGTTTTTCTCCGTTGGCGTTCAGGTCCGCGAGTTGCAGGAAACCTGAATTCAGACCGGTAAAAGATGGTTTGGGTGCAAAAAGTTTTGCGTGTGAGAATAAAACGCCGGGTAAATCGCCGGAATTACTCAGATTGTTTTTATAATAGAGGCCATTCCCCTGCTCGGTCAGGATACCGGAAATTCCTTCGCCGTATAAATCCGCCCACTGGTAGTTGCCTGTCAGGCCGACAGGTGCATTCGCAAGATTTTCGGTGCTGATCGTTTTTATTTCTTTTTCCCACGTTAAAGCCTGGTAATTAAATTGAATCGGGGGAAAGGATTTTTTTGAATAGCTGCTGGCGGACTTTCGGATATATCCATTCTGTGTGATCAATTCCAGGTATGTTACTTCGGCGATTCCCGATTCTTCGACGGTGGAATGAGTGAGATCCAGTGAGCGCACGAGGCAGGGACTATCGCCCAGCTCATCGAACAGATGAAACATGAGGATCCGTTTGCATAACCGCGCTGTTCTGATTTCGAATCCCGAGCGGTAGGAAGAGAATGCATCGTCGCGGTATTTCCAGGGTAACAACGGATTTTCTGTTATTTCAGGATAATCATTATCGTGTTCCCCGTAGTCCATGACGAGTTCAAAAAAATGGGTTTTGTCGGCGGGTGCTTTTGGATCAAACGGATTTGCGGCATCGGGATAATATGGAAGGTGATTCCCGTACTGTATATTTTTCAGATAGCGGTTTATAAAAAGCGCGTTGCCGTTTTTGCGGTTATTTTCATGAGGTGCGGAGGGAATCGCGTCCTGTTCCGCTTTTTTTTCGTTGCGGTCTTCTTTATATACGTAACTGATATAGTTCCCTTTATTGTCATAACTGAATTCAGGAAACCATTTGAAAATTTTTGTATCATCCGCCGGATCTGCGATCCGGTATAATGTATCCCTGCCCAGGATGGTGACAATATTTTCCCTAGTAGTGATCTTCCAGTAGACACCATGAATGTCGTGCGTGATTTTTTCGATTTTTGAAAAAGCAGATTCGATACGCGGACGGTATCTTTTGACGGAGTAGTTGGGTCCGGTTGTTATTTTTACCGACCATGCTCCGCTGTTTTGAGTCAGGTAAGGCACGAGGTCTTCTTCGCCGCTGAATGTAAATACATCTTCTTCGAGGGCGTCGCGGTATCTGGGCAATTTTTTATCGGTTCTCCGCTGAATGGAAGGAATGGAAATATCCCAGCCGAGACCGTAGGGGCTGTTACCGGATCCGGAATTATAACTGAGTGAAAGCCCGGGTGAAAAATTATTTCTTCCGGGAGTGACGGGAAGCGGTATTGAAAACCCAGCCGTACCATTCAATGCATTTACCTGGAATTTTTCATCAATTGATCTTAACGCGCCGCCGCCCTTTGGTAAACTGATGGATGGAACTTCAATGGCGTTTGATTTTGTCGGGTTTTCTTTGGTCAGAAAGGAAATCGAATCATTGCCGGATTTGACTGACGGGTCTTTTGGACGCGGATCGTCCTTTGCATCGGGGGAATATTTTTTTGAATAATCGTCTCCCATCGTCTCTGATATTTAGCCTCGATAAAATAAAAGTGATCAGAGAGTTTGGATTGTGATTACCTGATAATGAAATTAATCATATTACCTGAAATATACAATAATTATAGAGTTATATGATACGGGCAAAAATGGTTTTCCTTTGGCTTTGAAGCCTTTGGCGAAAATGATCATTTTGATCGTAATTGAAGTCATGAAAAAAAGCCATCGACTGGTTTACTGGTAAGGATTGAAAGTTAATTTAATCCAACAAGCTCTCTAAATCTCGGATCATCACGGATAAATTCAAAATCCGTATCCTGACTTGCAAATTCGGGACTTCGAAGTTGATTGTCAAGGGCAATTTTTAGAAAATGTAATGCTTCATCATTTCTTCCGCAGAGGGCTTCGAAACTTGCATTCGAGTAATCGTCCTCATCTGCCTGAGGCGGTAGCTGAAGAGCTTCCTGTATTAAACTTTTGTAACTGGATTCATTTCCCAATTTTTTATAGCAAACCGCCAGCGCAGCATGAGACCATCGGGTACCCGGATTCAACCTTATGCTTTCGTTCAGTTCAAGGATTGCCTCATTGAATAATTTTTCCCCCATATACATATAAGCCAGTAACGAATGATACAACGAATTTTCCGGATCCTGTTCGACAGCAATTTTGTAGTCTGCCATGGATTCGTCTTTCATGCCTGCCTCGTCATATAAGTCTCCCCTGTATGCGAAAGTATTGGCGTCGGCTATTCCTTTGTCCATACAGATTGATAATAATTCAATAGCCTTCTTTAAATTTTTTTGCCTTCTGTGATAGATATCAGCAAGAAATATATATGACGCTATAAAAGATGGATCTATTTTAATGGCCGCTTCATATTCTTTTAATGCATCGTCATACTTCTCAATACCTTCGTAGATATTCCCAAGGTTATTGTGTGGTTGAAGAAAATTGGAGTCATATTCTATGGCATTGGTATATTCTTCGATTGCCCGGTCAATATTATTTTCAGAGGCGAATATCAGGCCTAAATTATTATATGGATCTGCAAAATTCGGATCCAGACTAATTGCATAGATATATTTATCATGCGCTTCATTCATTTGATTCCGGTAGTAATAAGAAATTCCAAGATTATTGTATAAGGCCGCATTAATGGGATTGTATTCAATGGCCTTACTGTAACAGGCAACGGCGTTATCCAGGTCGTTGTTGTCATTATATATGGATCCAAATTCGTTATATATTAAGGCAATATTGACAGGATCTATATTTGAATTTTCTGCAATGCTGATCGCCTCAGAAAAAAAACCTTTAATTTCCTCCAGCGGCCTGTCCAGTTTGATATATATCCTTCCAAGCATGAATAGTACGTAAGCGTTTTTTGGATCATCTGATAAAACCTTTCTGAAACTTTGTTCTGCCTTATCAAAAACCCCGATTTCATAATACCAATTACCCAGATTTAGCTGGCTTAACTCGTTCGATTTAAATTTTTTAGTTGCAGCGTCAACAACTTCTTCCAGCCGGTTTTCCGTGTAACCCAGTTTGAAAAGCACAAGACTGAGATTATAGTAGGCGTCCACGTTATCGTCTTTATATTTTAGCGCCCTTCGATAATACGCTTCTGAGTCAATAAAAAATCCTTGTTGCAACTTCAGGTCCGCATAAAAACGATTGACTCTTGCATGGAATGCGGGTTCCAATCCAATATCACGTTGCTCCATAATATATCTGCACAATTTTTCACCGTTTTTGAAATCAGGTTCAGCTAATGTGCAACTCGAATAAGCCAGGTTATATAACAGATCAAAAACCGGGAAATAACCGGGTTCTGTTTTTGCCGCCTGTAATGCATTGTTACATGCCCTTTCCAATACAGGTTTATTATTGTAATAATTAAAATGCTGGTAGTCATCAAGGGCTTCGGTATAATATTTTAGTCCTTCCCAATGATTCACCTTCTGAATAAAATCATTTTTTCCGATTTTATTGGCAATCTGATAAGCAAGATCTTTTATGGCAGGTATTAATTCATCACCATTTTCGACATTCCTGGTCACTTCAAAAGTTTCATCTTCTATGTCTTTATTCCTGCTTTTTATATTTGCAACCAAACGGGTCTGAGAACCAAATTTTTGTAAGCTTCCGCTGATTGCAAATTCCGGGTCATTGTCAGTCCATAATTGTGAAATGCTCATTAAGAGCTGACCTAGTGAAAAAGTAGTGCCAGCCATATTAACCGTCACATCCTCAATCTTCCTGCTTGCATCAATACCCGAAGTGGTTTCTACTTTTTTTGCTGATTTGAAGATTGATTCTTTAATAATGATTCTGCTTGAAGGCCTGTAATCAGTCGTTTTGGATTTTACCTCCATTTCCGCAGTTACAGTCCTGACGGATATATATTTACTGTAATGGATATTTAAATCATCCTCATTTTGCCTTTCTTCCTTCCATTTTGATTCAAGAATCCGATAAATTCGCACCAGTTCAGATGTAATGGAATCAGCAATTGCTTTTCCACTGTAGATTTCCTGAGCTTTACTGGTATCAAAGGGTGAAATTCTTGTTCCACGGGGTTCACAAATCAGTCTGCGGATAATACCGCCGATAATAAGTAAAACAGATATAATGACGATTATTTCAAGAAGTGTGATCGCTATTTGATGTATCATCTCTTCATGTTTTTGGTTACTGTAATTTTAATTCCAAATGGATTCGCCTAATACACAGGGACTGACTTGCAGAAAACGAATGTGACCACAAATAAAGACGTGAACAATCGCTTAGATAAGTTCATTGAATGTTTTCCGGTTAGGAAAGTTACGTTAATTCGTATTTCCCGGATCTAAGTGTAAACATGTATGTCCGGTGAAATGCCGTCTCCCGCCGGAAGCGGGACCGGGCTCTCCGCTGTATTTCCCGCGTCCCGCGGGAAGATGCCGCTGCGATCCCTGGCGGACTAGTCTGAGTGATTTACCGAGGCGTTATTATATTTGATAACAGCAATCATTTTTAAATGGACATTACCTGGAAATTTAGCAATTCAATCTGTAGTGACCGTCAGGCTGGTATGAAAAATTCTCCGCCTTTTGAAGATATTGTGCAGCAAATCAAAGATGAAATAATTGGATGTAAAAGTAAAATACTTTGTGCCCATCGTGAAAGATTCTCAAAATATTCGAATTTTTACCGATATATCTTTTGTATCAATATCGGATATGACTTATTCGATTTATTTTTTAATTCATCAAATGGCTATCGTGCATGGTTTTACCGTTCACCCTCTGACGGACTTGCAAAAAATAAATTTATGATGGACACTTTAGATTCAGTTCTAATTAACTGGTCGAAAGTGGAAGAAATCGGGCTGAAATCTTACGAGATTGACAAATCGCTTCACTCGTTATCTTCTAAGGCTTGGTTAGCGGAGGAGAAATTCATGGTGGATCTTGACGGAGAAACATGCAATCATTGTGGTGAATGGCCGAATTCAAACCCGTCCCCCAATTCTCCTGAAATAATAAATGGCCGATGGGAAAATATTAAGACCAATAATCTTTGGGGTGTAACTGCTTTCTATCTTTCAAAGATTAAAATCATTGGGGCCTTTGTGAATGCTGAGGGGGACGAATTGATTCCGGCTGGAAAGAAGCATCGAGCAGAGGAAATTTATAAAACCGGCTGGACCTAGCAGTTTGCATGTACCTTGAGAATACATCGAAATGTTGAAACTGATGCTGGCATTAAATTTTGAAGTTCGACAACTGAAGAAGTGGTATAATACGAACAATCAAGGATTCATCTCCCCAAGCATAGGCAGCTTCTCCCATTCCCAAAATTCATTCTTAGGTTTATCATCGGGCCGCAACTTCGCACTCCGAATAGTAAAAACGGGTTTATAATCCAGGTTTTCTGAGGGCATTTCAAAATCGAGTATCATTTTGTAATCTTCCGCTGAAAGTTCCGCACTTAGCCATAACTCAGATAACTCTTTGGGCAGAAAAAGCGGCATCCGGTTTTTATTATCACCATCATTGTGAATATTAGCCATTACGTCGTTGGCTCCGCGGGTGATCAGCGTAAACGTGTAACGCTTGATCATTTCTCCGGTTTCCAGGTCCGGTAATTCAACAACAGAATAAAGCCCCGGCAGGAAAAACATAAGCTGATCCTTCAACTTAATAAAATACGGTACCTTTTTCTTCCATCCTTTGACGGCACGATGCTCGTAAATCCCATTCACGGGAATCAGGCAACGGCGATTTTTAATTTTATGCCAGTAAGATTTCGTGTCCTCCAAAATCCGTTCACTTCGCGCATTCAGCATGGTCGCCCGCTGACGTAAAAAAGTTTTTTCTTCCTTGACATAAAACGGGATGCAACCCCATTCCATGACACGGCAAAGCAACTTTCCCTCGGCTGTCCGGTAAACGATCGGATGCCCGCCATAGGAATGGCCCATGATATGAACGCCGGCGTCAAAATCAAACTCCAGTTGCGAGTGGAATTCGAGATCGGGAAAATAATCCGCCAGCTCTTTTACTTTAATGGTATAGGAAATATCATAACACATCGGCAAAGCGTTTTGCGCCTGTAAATTTACCAATTTTTGCTAACTTGAGGTGTACGTGAAATGGGCCGCCACCCTGCGGGCCGGGCTCTAGGCTGTATGTCCTGTGTGGGGCGGTACGATGCCGCTGCGATCCCTGGCGGATTAGTTTTTATTTCCCGTCACAAAATTGCTTATTATCAGGAAAACACCAATGGGGAATAGGTAATTCGATATCTTCTTTTAATTCAATTTCTCCCTGATAGGTCAGTTTATTCGTTTCATACATTATATCAATTTTTGCTTCCATAACATGAAAATCTCCAAATAAACTATCGCATTTATAGCATCCGAAAGACAAATAGAATTTTCCGACCGCATGGCTATATCTCATTTTAATTTCTCCGAGTTTTAAATCTAAATCCTTTCTGCTTTCAATAAATTTTTGTGCGAGTTCGATTATTTCAGGTCTCAATTCCATCTTGTTTGATTCCCAAAGAGCTTCTTCGGGCCGTATTTTCGCATTACAAGCCGAGTAGAAAGGAGTATCAACATAAAATACGTGATTCTTTTCATGACATGTCCAACACTCCATCTCGTAAAACACCAGATTGACAAGTTGTTTAGTTTTCGTTTTAACTACCGGCTTAAATTGAATATGGTTAGATACAAAATTCTCAAGAAATATCTGCAGATCAACCTTCCTGCGGTCACCAAGATTGACTATTAAATTTGAATCCTTTGTATCCTCGACATAAAAAAGTGGAAGATCCGGCCTTTCTTCGGTTAGTTTTGTTACGGGATTTTCAAATAACCAGCAACCAATAATTCCATCCCGGATATATTTTGATTGTCTTTCAATGGTCCTTAGAAGAGATTGGGGGCTTAACTGTATTTCGAATGCAGTGGGTTGATCATTATTTGGGACATAGACATCAGCTCTCCATCCCTTGCCTGCATACTCCTGTTTCGCTTCAACTCCAATATTGCGGAACGCTGAAACGATTTCCCTTTGTATCCTGTCATGTTTTCTTACGTCCTGGTTATTGTCCATTTTACAATAATAAAAGATACCTATTTTCCCTCAAAATGTTCATCAATCACTTTTCCGACAGCCATGTAGATCTCGTTGGTCGAACCGATGAAGTCAACCCATCTCTCACCTACCTTATGAATGTGACCTAAAAAAATTGAGTTAATGGTTATGGTGAAGTAACCAATGTCCTTTCTGAGAGGTTGGATTTCAAGCTTCAACAACTGTTTATCTATTTCCACTTCTTTAAAAATGGACGGAAAATATTTATCCTGTTCGGGCAGTTTAGTCATGGAATGATTATGACCATATTTTGAAGGTTTCATATTTGCTAAATAATTTAGCAAACCTACAAAGAATATTTATATAAAAAAAGTTATTAGTGTTTTTATGAAATTTACCGGCGAGCTACTCTGGTAGAGTGATCAGGAATGTGCTCTTAAACCAGGTACCACCGATTTTTCATATTGAGATTTATGACTCGACGCACTCCTGATTTCGGAACACACAGACTTAAATTCTAATTGTCGAATAAAGTTATATTTGAGTATGCGCCCATTAAACATCAACTTTAATTTCCGTATAATTAAATTGGTATTCGCAATAATCGTTACCACTTTTTTTCAGTCCTGTAACTCAGATACAACAAATGCGAATTCTGATATAGGTAACGTGTTGGCAAAGTGGCCAGTGAATATAAAAGATAGGGATTACATAAATCTGCTAAATCAACAGTTCAAAGGTCATTATTTTGAATCCGACACATTGCTATTGGGTTTTATACTGGGTTGGACCAAGGATCAGGTAAATGCGCATTGTAACCAGCTTATTTCAGCAAATGCCCTGGGACCTTTACAAGGTCAGTCAGTTACCGTCAATACAATGGCAAACAGTTATACCATTTCGACATGGATTGGTTATAACTATGGTTTTCAATTTGATTCCGTTTCCAGATGCGAGGGATTTATAGATTTTGGTTTTGAAAATGACAGCTTACGATTTTTGAAGTATTTTATTAGATCTCCATATTCTATTCAGTCGGTTAAAGATTTTATAGCCAGGAAATATGGCAAGCCCATTTATAGCACATACAACACTTCAATAAGTTATGAAGAACCAAAGCTCGGGCTTGTCTGGATAAGGAATGGAAAGGAAATCCAACTATTTGAATGGGAAAATTATTTGTATCTGCAGTATAGCGATTTGAAAATCAGACTTCGGGATGAATTAAATTCATTAAATGAAAGAATCGAGGAAAAAAAGAATGACAGTTTGGAAAAAAACAGATTGAAAAAAGAGTCCGATAAAGCGGATTCGATTTTTTAATCTTTAGTAAATCAAAATTGCTTGACAAAGCACATAATAAAAAATATAAAATCAACGGGTAGCGTCGGGTCGATTTTAAGTAAATAGTTCGGGTTAGTAGTTGGGGTTAATGGTTCAGGCAATCGAGGTTAATAGTTCAGGCAACAAAATTTATTTGGAATCTTCCATGACAAACCCTTATACTTGTGAACGCTCACGGATGTGGGGATGGTTTCCATCCCCATTTTTATTACACCTAAATCATCAACCATGTACAGTCAAATCGACGCAGTCAAAAAATTGGGATTTTCAGGTTTTAAAACAATTAAACAGTTATGGGACGACCACAGCGTTCTGCCAAATGCAAAAGGTGTTTATGTTGTCCTGAACCCCGACTGCACCAGGAAGTCCATATTGGAAAAAGGCGTTGGTGGCTTTTTTAAAGACCGGGATCCAAATGTGCCGGTTTCTGATTTAACTAAACGATGGGTGGAGAATTGCCATGTTCTTTATCTTGGGAAAGCCGGCGGTGGACCAGATTCCACGGCAACATTAAGGTCCCGCCTTAGACAATATCTTGACTTTGGCAGTGGCAAACCAGTAGGTCATTATGGAGGAAGGTTTATTTGGCAACTAAAACGCCATCCGGAACTTATCATTGCCTGGAAGGAAACGCCAAAGGATGATCCGAGAAAAATAGAAAAGCAATTAATAAAAGAATTTGAAGACCACTATGGTAAACTTCCCTTTGCCAATATTGTCCGGTAACCGGCACTGAGTTGCCAAATAGAAAACGTCGCAAAATAATATATTTGAAGAATGAAAACTGCCATAACAATATTATTTTCTTTATCCATGTTCAGCTGTGCTTCACCGTCGGCTAAGAATCTGTCCTGCGATTCGCTGATTCAGAGTCTTGTCCGTAAAGGAGATAATGAAATTAAATCCTGGTATGAACTGCAGATAGTAAAACGAACGACGGATTCCATATTTGTAAAAGTATTTGCTACCAATCAGGGACGCGATACTATTATTGTCAGCTGGATTGTTTTATTGCCAGCGAGGAATAAATTAAGGGACGTTACCCTTTATCCAAGAACAAAGAATCTTGAAATTGACCAGGGGACGATGCGTTTAATTAATGACAATTGTATTTCTTCGAAATAATCGCAATTTTCTCTTTATTTTTTATTAATCTCTTGGTCGTGGTGTGCTATAATTTAATCCTGCCGGTATGGTATTCGCCGAAGTTTTAAATAAATGGATTGGTGGGATTCATGCCGTCCCCTTTGGGCCGGGCTCTACGCTGTATCTCCCGCCAAGAGCGGAAGGATGCCGCTTCGATCCCTGACGGGTTAGGCCACTTCGACATCAGTGGCATCCTGTTTTACTCCTAGTATTTGTCAAATGTTAAGTCATTCAAGCGGATCTTATCTGACTAAGAAATTTCCCGTTTGTCGGAATATGTATTAGTTCAAATTGAAAATCTTCATCTTAAAATATTTTAAACTCAAGTTGGATATCGCTGTTCGGTCTTGAATTCTTCTCTTAGTTTTTTGGTATCTTCCGTGTGAGTACTACAAACACATGAATATTAGGCAGAAAGGGTTCAGTCCTTTTGACAACAATTTTAGCAGACGTTTCGCTTTATGGGGAAGAAACAACTATGTGAGTTAAACGGAAGTATTGTTTCATCTGAAAAAATATAATTTGAAAAATTTACAGGTCTTGATTTTTATTGGCTTTTTATTTACGGCCTGTAATAGAAAAGATCGCGAATCCGACCAAACGGATATATTCAGATCTTTGGATTCGTTGGTTGACAATTATAGTCAGCAGAATATGAAAGAAAAATCTGGTTTTCATTTTATGGATACTCTCAGGAGATTGGAATTGATAGCGGATACAGTAGTTTACCCTTTTAATGACTCGAATTTGATGAACGACGTTATTCCCCCGGATAGCCCTGTTGCGTATTTAATACTGACTACAACCCGTTTGTCATATTTGAATCTGGGCTTGTCGGATCACCGCAACGATTATTTGATATTTAAACGGCCGTTTTTATTTGACGGGTGCGGATTTCTGTCCATGTCTTTTAGACGATCAGGAATATGTGATATTTTCAACAGCATATTCGATTCAACCGTGATTATTTCAGGTAATGAATATTTTGCAAAACTTCGATTTTACTTTTCAAAATTCAGACAGGCTATCATTATTGCCAACCCACATTTCAAGGACCAGGCAGTTACAGGTGAAAAGATTGACGAAGTAAACTGTTCCTTTGCCTTTTGTGAATTTTTTCAGGGCGCTTCATTCAACAACAAATAT
>Ga0080027_10000486_pt1 | contig 16991 bp, 16 predicted proteins | sample OrgsoiDNA2013046_FD_70962 | JGI IMG/M metagenome (GOLD analysis project Ga0080027, IMG submission 70962) | Permafrost soil microbial communities from the Arctic, to analyse light accelerated degradation of dissolved organic matter (DOM) -... | ecosystem: Environmental > Terrestrial > Soil >... | reverse complement strand
CCGCCATCAGCAACGGGAAATTCCACGGAATGATCTGTCCCACCACCCCAACCGGCTCGCGCAGCGTATATGCCAGATACTTCGCCCCAGGCGTATACGGCACCGAGATGGGAATCGTCGTTCCTTCAATCTTCGTCGACCATCCCGCCATATAGCGGAACAAATCCACAGCCAACGGGACATCCGCCACCCGCGCCACGCCCACGGGCTTGCCGTTATCGAGAGATTCCAGCGTGGCAAACTCCTCGGTATTCGCCTCCAATAAATCGGCCAGCTTCCACAGCAAACGACCGCGCTCCGAAGAAGTCAGCCGCGGCCAGGGCCCATCCTGAAACGCCCGCCGGGCAGCCTGCACCGCCCGATTGATGTCTTCGCTATCACCCTCGGCGACCATCGCCAGCACTTCGCCCATAGCCGGGTTGAAAGTCGGAAAAGTCTTCCCCGAAGCGGCATCCACCCACTTGCCATTAATGAGCATCCTGCGGGGTTTATCGAGAAAGTCGTGCAGCCGGGAACCAACGGGAACGGGAGAGATTGCAACACCCATAGTGCCTCCTTGAACGTGCGGAAAGGACGTGCGCAACCGGGCGCACCGGAAAACTCAGCCGGAATCTTATGCCTGGGCGGACGGAAAGGCAACTGAGGAGAGCCAGGTACGGGTTGCGCAAGCAGGCCACATCTGCCTGAATATGAACGCCTTAACGCGTCGTCAGAGAATATCGTCCGTCCCTGCATCTTTTCCCACCCCTCCCCCGTATATCCCGTAGCATGAACACCGTAGCGTCTTTCTTCATGAACACGATGGAATCCGAGGCCAGCGCCGTCGCTCGCGGTCTTCGCCGGCGCGATCCGGAGCTGCTCGACCGTCTCATCGAGCAGTATCAGCATCGCCTGCTGCGCTACCTGATCCACCTGACCGGAAATCGCGACCTGGCCGAGGACATCTTCCAGGAAACCTGGATTCGCGTAATGGAACGCGGCCATCTCTACGACGGGCGGCGCGAATTTAGCACCTGGCTCTATGCCGTAGCCAGGAATCTGACCATCGATTACCTCCGCAAGAAGAGCCCCGTCAGCTTGGATGGGTTGATGGATGACGAAGAACGCGCCCCGATGGAGCCGGCCGACACGCGCCCTTCGGCCTGGGACCTCGTCGCACAATCGCAAGCAACCGAACGCATCAATGCCGCGTTGGCTGGCATCCCGGCGGAGTGCCGCGAAGCCGTCGTCCTCCGCTTCCAGGACGAGCTCGCTCTGGAAGAAATGGCGGCCGTAACCGGCGCGCCACTCGGCACCATGAAATCGCGGCTGTATCGCGGCCTCAATATGCTGATCCGGCCCTTGCAGGGACCACAGGGTGGAAGGGAATTGAAATGACGCGCAACGAACATGAACGCGCACGAGAACTGATCGCCCTGGCCGGGGCCGGAAGCCCGTCCGCTGAAATTCCTTCGGGCAAGGAACAAGCTTGGCTGCGAACTCATCTGGACGCCTGCGCAACCTGCCGCGACTATCAAGAAGCGGCCGGACGGGTAGTTCGGGAATTGCGTTCCCAGCCCTTGGCCGCCGGTTCGGCCCTGGTACGCGCCACGCAGACGCGCGTCCGCCAGCGGGCTCTGGAATTACAGCATCAGCAAGAAAGGCTGTGGGTGATCTGCGTCTGTTCCCTCGCCGTAACGCTGGCGACCGCCGTCACCACGGTTGTGCTCTGGCGGGGGTTTGCCTGGATGGGCGAGCAGGCTCGGCTCCCTGCTCCGGTCTGGCAGATCGGCCTGATCGCGTTCGGATTTCTCCCAGCGATTGTGGTCGGATTCCTACTGCTCGCTCGGGGAACCTATCTCTCCGACCACAATGGCTCTCTCAGGGACGGAACCAATCAGGAATGATCGAGCGGCTGGAATGACCAGCGGTCGAAGAATACAAGTAAGTTGCGCAACAATCGTAAGGGAATCAGGAGAACGCTGTGCCAGTCAAGAACGAAGTTTCGACGCGTTTCACCAATGAAATCCGCATTATTTCGCCGTGGGCTTACCTTTTTGTAGCCCTTGGATATTTAGCGGCGGCTGCCGCTGTGGTCTTTGCCACTCTTTCCGGCAAACCTCCCTTTCCATTGGTGGGAATGGTGCCCCTCGCCATCCTGGGAGGAACCGTGATTGGCTGTTACGTGCTGCTCATCGGGTATGTGAACAGCGACGCCGGCCGCCGTGGAATGAGCCGTCTGGCTTGGACGCTACTCGCCATCTGCATCCCCAACGCGCTCGGCATCGTGTTGTATTTCGTGCTGCGGAAGCCGCGCATCGCCACCTGCCCGCAATGCCAAAGCGCTCTCCAGTCGGGATACAACTTCTGTCCTCAATGTAATTTCAAAGTGAGCCCGAGCTGTCGGCAGTGCCAGCGTGTAGTTGGGGTTCGTGACGTGTATTGCCCGTACTGCGGAATTTCGCTGAGCAATCAGGCCACGCCCGCGCCAAGTCCTTCCGCGGGACCGAGTCCCACAGCGGAATGAAAACGATTCCTTCGTCCTAAGCAAAGAGTGTAAAAACATGCGTCTGCCTATCTTGGTTTTTCACATTTTCGCGGGCATCTCAGCGTTGCTGTGTGGCGCCGTTGCCATGTCTTTCCGCAAGGGTTCCCGCTGGCATCGCATGTCGGGCAACGTATTTGTCATCTCCATGCTGTGCATGGCTTCAGGCGCGGTGGCCCTCGCGCTCATAAAATCCCAGGTGACCAATATTGTGGGCGGGATTCTAACCTTCTATCTGGTGGGCACGGCATGGGCCACCGCCAGATACGAGAATGGGAAAGCTGGCACATTCGATTGGGTTGCGCTTCTTGTGGCAGTGGCGCTCGGAGTGGCGCAGTTTACCTTCGGTTTCGAGGCGGCATTCAGTCAGACGGGCCTGAAGTATGGATATCCCGCTGGAATGCACCTTACCATGGGTTCCATCACTCTACTGGCAGCCGCGGGGGACCTTCGCATGCTGGCGCGCCGCGGAGTCTTCGGCGTCCAGCGAATCGCGCGACACCTTTGGCGAATGTGCTTTGCGCTATTTTTCGCATCCGGGTCGTTTTTCCTGGGCCAGCAAAAGGTTTTTCCCGCGTTTCTTCGAGGATCGGTTCTGCTCCTGATCCTGGCTTTCCTGCCACTGCTACTGATGATCTTCTGGCTCATCCGGGTCAGGTTCGCAAATGCGTACAAGAGGATTTCGATGCCGGGCGATAGCGCCGCCTACTCTTCACCGGCCTAGCCGCGCTTGCCTCAGCGCGGCTGAACGCGGTAATTTCTGTTTCTCCCTAAAGCAGGTTGCCCCTGAATGAAAGCAGTCGTGTACAACCGATTCGGTGGTCCGGAGGTCCTTGAAATCAAGGACATCGAAAAATCTGTTCCAAAAGATAATTAAGTCCTGGTGAAAGTTCGGGCTGCTTCTGTAAATCCGTTGGACGGAAGCTTAATTCACGGCATGCCGTCCATCGTTCGCCTGCTGTTCGGTCTGCACGAGCCCAACGACACGCGCCTCGGCGTTGACGTGGCCGGCCAAGTCGAAGCTGTCGGCAAGAGCGTGTCCCGTTTCCGACCAGGACACGAGGTATTCGGTGCCTGCATTAGCGACCCGCGAGCTTCGGCCGTCAAGGTCTGGATACCCCAAGGGGCATTCGCCGAGTATGCGTGCGCGCACGAGGGGCCTTAGCCACGAAGCCCGGGAACGTCACCTTCGAGCAAGCAGCCTCCGCGCCCGTAGCTGTTCTGACGGCGTTGCAGGGTCTGCGACTCGGTGCCGTGGGCGGCGTGAGAAATCACTCGGGCCGGACCGTCTTGATCAACGGCGCTGCCGGAGGCGTTGGCACATTCGCCGTGCAGATCGCCAAATCGTTCGGAGCGCAAGTCACCGGCGTTTGCAGTACCAGAAACATAGAAATGGTTCGCTCCATTGGAGCGGATAACGTCATCGACTACACCCAGGAAGACTTCACTCAACGCGGGCAAGAGTATGACCTGATCTTCGACTGCGTTGGAAACCATTCGCCGTCCGCCTGCAGGCGTGTCCTAAATCCCAAGGGAATCTGCGTGTTAGTCGGAGACCTCACCGGCGGCGGCGCAGTCGGCATGTTGGGCCGTGTGGCGGCGGCTCTGGTGTTGACTCGCTTCACGAGCCAGAAGCTGGCCACGTTTCTGGTTCGACCAAACCAGGAAGACTTGACCACCGTCCGCGATCTCATGGCAGCCGGAAAAGTAATACCTGTCATCGACAGGCGTTACAGCTTGACCGAAGTCCCCGAGGCGATTCGATATCTCCAGGAAAAACATGCTCGTGGAAAAGTAGTGATATCAGTTTCCGAGTTGCCGCCAGTGCGGGAAACGAATCCCAGTTCCGCGGAACCGCTGCTCCGACGGAGTTCACGGCTGGCAGGCTAGCTGTCCTTCCGGTAGAGCAGCGACCGCATCGCTTGGCGGCGAGCCTCGTTCACTTCTTTCAACGAACTGCGCTCGTCAGCATCCATCCGGCGCTGCGTCGCCGATCCCGCTCCGTCTTCACTGCTGCAATCTGGGCAGCGGTTGGCGAAGCCGGGTTTATCCGGCTTCAGTTCAAACTCTTCCCCGCATACGGCGCATGTTTTGATAGGGAAAGTCATTTTGGATTTATTTTACTGCGCTCATCGGCTCTGCGAAAGTGGTTCGCTGTGGCGAATAGGCGGCCTGCCTTCGAGAACGAACTGATGCAGCCGCAGCCCTATCGAAATTCTGTCATTCTGAGCGCCGCGCAGAATCCCGGAGGGCATAAGAACAACGATCCCCTTCCGCCTTACTCTTGCTTTTCTTGCTGCTGCGCCGCTCCTGAAAAGGACCCGTTCAGTTACTGGAACTTAGCCACGGCTAGATACTTCTGCTCCGCCCCATATTCAGCGGCGCGAGTCTGCACGGTCTGCACCAGATTTCGGATTTGTTCCCGGCTTTCCTTGGTCATGTCCGCGAAGTCGATGGCCCACCCGGCCCCGGGTCGAGCGCGCACAACCCTGCCTTTCACAGTCACATTCTGGCCATCCCAGACCGTCAACTGGACGTGCGCTCCCATACTGACGAACGCTCCCGACTCCACGAAACACCCGCCAGTGCTAACGTTGACCACCGTGCCCATGACAGGAGCCTCGCTCCCTTCCACATGCAGTTCCGCGGGGAGGCAGCACTTCACACGCTGCGAACGCCGCAATTCCTTCACGCCGGAAGATTGTTTATCGCGCTCTGCATACATCTTGCGATCAGCCTTTTCCAGCAAGCTCTCAGCCTCTGCGGCATCGCCAGGATAGGTTGCATAACCTACATCGACGGATAGGACGTCTTCCCCGGTTACAGCAACGCCGACTTGCTGCGCCAGTTCGCGCAACTGTCGGATGCGAGGCTGCATGGCTTCTTCCGGCATCTCTGGCGCAATGACGACGAACTCATCTCCGCTCATGCGTGCCACATGGTCGTATTTTCGACTCGTAGACTGTAGTTTTTCCGCAAAGGCCCGCAGTACCCGGTCGCCCTGCTCTTTGCCGAAACGTTCGTTGATCTGTTTGAAGCCACGCAGATCGCAGACCATCACCGACAGTCCTCTGCTGTCTCGTTCGCAGCGGGCCAGCTCGCGATCCAGTTGCAGGAAGAGAGAACGCGCGTTGGGCAGCCCCGTGACATAATCCGTCGTAGACGATCCCTCGGCGTGCTGATATTTGAGTGCATTCTCGACGGCCAAGCCGGTTTTAGAACCGACAGCCAGCAGCACGCGCAGATTCTCCGAAGTGAACGTCGAGGCCTCCAGCCGGTAAAGCGCCAGAACTCCCACCACCCCTTTCAATCCCATCAAGGGTGCGGCCAGCGCCGAGTGCAGCTTCGTCGTCTTCATCAGGTCGTTCGAAGCGCCCACTTCGACGGCTGGGTTGCCGTTCACAATCACCTTCTGGTTTTGTGCTACCCAACCGCACAGCCCCTCACCCATGGGAATTTGCAACGACGCGAGCGAGCGGAAGTCTTCGCCATTGACGTATTCCGGAATCAACTTCTCCCCTCGCAAAACGAATACCGCGATGGCGTCGTGCGGAATCAGATTGTTCAGCTTCACGGAAAGCACGGACAGGGTCTCACTAAGGCTGAGAGAGGCTCCCAGATCCCGGCTCAGGTCGAACAAGGCTTGCGCTTCCTGTCGCGCCGAGGAAATCAAGTCCAGAACATTGCCCTCTTGCCGCGTGGATGCGGGTGCATCCCAAACCGCCAACCCAGCCTCGGGTTCCTGGCCGCGAGTCATATTTTCTGCAGGTACGTTTGGTGCCGGCTCGGCCAACGCCTTGCGCCGGACCATGCCCTCCAGCTCGTTGAATCTCCTGCGCAAGATCGCCACAACATTCGGATCGAAAGCTTTTCCTGCCTGATCCTGCAACTTCGTCACGACATCGCTCGCCGCCATCCCTCGGCGGTACTGCCGATCCGACGCTAGAGCATCCACATAGTCCACGGCCGACAAAATTCGTGCTCCAATCGGAATTTCGTTTCCGCGCAGCCCTTTCGGATATCCCGAGCCGTCCCACTTCTCGTGGTGTGCACGAACGATCGGCGCAACAGGGTAAGGGAATCCCACCCTCTCCAGAATTTCCGCGCCTACACTGGGATGAATCTTAACCTTTTCAAACTCTTCCACGGACAGCTTGCCAGGCTTCGAAATGATGTACTCGGGCACAGCCAGCTTGCCGATATCGTGCAGCAGCGAGGCGACCGACAGCGCCTGCATCTCCGCGCCATTAAGTTTCAGCTCTTTACCGACCTCTATGCAGAAGATCTTCACCCGCTGCAAATGATCATGGGTCGTTTGATCCTTCGCTTCGATGGTCAAAGCGAGTGCCTCCACCATGCGCATGTGCACGTCGCCCATTTCCTGGGTGTGCTTCCGTTCCGTCTTCAGCTGCCGGGTGCGCAGCGAATAAGAATAGAGCACCAGGAAGAACGCTGGAAGAAGCAATAATGTCGATTCCCAGGTAAACATGGACTCAGTGACCTTCTAGGCCTGATTGCACAAAGTTTAGGGGAATCACTGTCGGATTGGACACAGAAGACGAATGAGACCGGTTACGGCCGTCACCCTCGGGACTGTTGGGTGTGCCCAAAAATGCCGAACCTTAACAAAGACTTGGGCCCATGGTTCCGAGCCATATTACTGATAACAAAGCTCTTAGTACAGATTCTCGGGTCCAATGCGGGCGATAAAGAATTTCAATTGGACTTGGCATAGACCCGCGCCTAAAGTCCTAAGGTGCCATCCAGCCGTCCCAGGCCGCGAGGTGTGCTGCACCAGATGCCGATGCTGCCGGATTCCGTGCAATCGTTCTCCAGGCCGCCGTTCCGCAACTACCAGTTCGACGCCGCCTACGACGAGATGTTCGAGGCTCCAGGTCTGCCGCGTCCGCACTATCAGGCCCTATTTCGCACACTCCTGGAGCTGCCTCCCGAAGAGCTTCGTAAAAGCCAGCAGGCCGCCGACCTGTCCTTCCTGCACCAGGGCATTACTTTCACGGTGTATGGGAACGATCAGGGAACCGAGCGCGTTTTCCCCAACGATCTGCTTCCCCGTACCATCCCGGCGGACGAATGGCGCAAGGTCGAGCGGGGCCTGACGCAGCGCATCACCGCTCTCAACCTCTTCTTAGGCGACATTTATCACCAAGGTCGCATACTCGCGGATGGCATCGTCCCCAAGGAACTCGTCTATAGCTGCCGCCACTACCGCCGCGAGATGCGCGATCTGAGCGTCGCGCGCGGCATTTACGTCAGCGTGTGCGGCTCGGATCTGGTCCGCTTGCCCGATGGTAGCTTTGCTGTTCTGGAAGACAATCTGCGCGTGCCCAGCGGCGTTTCCTACATGCTGGCTAACCGGAAGGTCTTAAAGCGAGTCTTCCCCACGCTTTTCGGGGACTACGGGGTGAACCCGATTGACCACTACCCGCAGACGCTACTGTCCACTTTGCGCTCCCTGCTTCCGGCCAATTGCTCTTACCGCCACGAGCCCAACATCGTTCTGCTGACACCGGGCGTTTTCAACTCGGCGTATTTCGAACACACCTTTCTCGCGCAGCAGATGGGAATTGAATTGGTCGAAGGCCGCGACCTCCTGGTCCACAACAATGTCGTCTACATGCGAACCACGGCCGGCCTGCGCCGCGTGGATGTCATTTACCGCCGCGTGGATGACGATTTTCTCGACCCCTTGTGCTTCCGCCGCGATTCCAGCCTGGGCGTCCCCGGTCTCTTCAACGCCTATCGCGCCGGCAACGTGACCCTGGCCAACGCCATCGGAACCGGAGTCGCCGACGACAAGGCCATGTACGCTTATGTTCCCGCCATCATTAAGTACTACCTGGGCGAAGATCCGGTCCTGGAAAACGTACAGACGTATTTGCTGACCAATGAGTCGCAGCGAAACTACGTTCTCGAGCATTTGGGAGAGCTGGTCGTAAAGGCCGTCGGTGAATCCGGTGGCTATGGCATGTTGATCGGCCCGCACAGCACCGCCGCCGAGAGGGAAGTCTTTCGCCGGCAGATTCTTGCCGAACCTCGCAACTATATCGCGCAACCGACGCTAAGTCTGTCGCGGGCCCCATGCTTTTTGGATGGAGAAGTCCAGGCGCGTCACGTCGATCTGCGGCCCTACATTCTTTATGGAGAAAACGTCACCTTGGTTCCCGGCGGCTTGACCCGCGTAGCTTTGCGTCGCGGATCGCTCGTCGTCAACTCGTCACAAGGCGGCGGCAGCAAGGATACGTGGGTGTTGCGGGCATGAAGAGCACCGGTAACAACACGATGCTTTCCCGCGTGGCGGATAGCCTCTATTGGATGAGCCGCTACCTTGAGCGAGCCGAGCATACAGCCCGCCTGATGGACGTCGATCTGCAGCTCCAGCTCGATCAGTCCGGCGACATGGGGTCCGATCATTGGCGGCGCCTGGTGAACGCCGCCCGCGTTCCGATTGCAACTATAGAAATCATGGACAGCGCCGCGCTTACTTTTGCGCTGACTTTCGACCGAGAGAATCCCTCTTCGATCGTCTCCTGCGTGACGGCCGCACGCGAAAACCTCCGCCAGGTGCGCGAGCAGTGCAGCTCGGAAATGTGGGAGCAGCTCAACCGGCTCTACCTCCAGATCAACAGCACCAAGCCCAACGACGCCTGGATCCGCCACTCCCACGCCTTCTTCCGCGCCGTCCAGGAGGGTGCGCACCTCTTTCAAGGCGTCACCGATTCCACCATGAGCCATGGCGAAGGCTGGCACTACATTCAATTGGGCCGCTATGTCGAGCGCACCGATGCGGTGGCTATGCTGATCGGCAGCCACTTTACACGCTTGCCCAATCCACAGGATCAGGCCGCCGAAAGCGAAGAATACCTGGAATGGGTGGGACTGTTAAAGTCGTGCGCCGCCTTCGAGGCCTACTGCAAGGCCTACACTGCGGAGCTCCGCCCCTTACGCGTAGCAGAATTTCTGCTGCTGAATCCGGAGTTCCCGCATGCCGTGCGGTTCTCGGTCGAAATGGTGCACGCTGCGTTGCGAGCCATCGGAGAGCTCACCGACCGAAAGGCCGACCAACCAGTGCGCCTATCCGGGCGCCTTCGCGCAGCCCTGAGCTTCAGCCAGATCGATGAAATTATGGCCGACGGAGCCCTGGCCTATGTCGAGAACATTCGCTCGCAATGCGCTCAGGCTCATACCGCCATTCATCATATTTATTTTGATTACCCCGTGGAATCGGCCATGTTGGCGTGAAGGTGCCGATTCTTTTGCAAAACGAGAGGGAAAGGACTTCCGTGATTTACTCGGTGCGGCACATCACGACTTTTCTCTACGAGCCCGCCGTGCGCGAAAGCGTCATGGAATTGCGCCTCCAACCGCGGAGTGACGATCGCCAGCGCTGCCTCAAGTTTCACCTCGATGTCGATCCCGGCGCGAACATCATGGAGTATCGGGATTTCATGGGCAACATCGTCCACCATTTCGATATCGCAGAAAGCCACAACCAGATCAAACTTACGTCGCAGGCTCTGGTCGAGGTCGATCTGGAGCCCGCTCCGGGAGACGGCGGGACCTGGAAAGACCTCGACGCTCTCGTGGAGATCGAAGACCACTGGGAGATGCTGTTGCCCAGCCAGTTTGCGCAGTCCAGCGCTCGCCTCCACGCCCTCGCTGCTGAACTGAACTGCATTCGGCGGGATACCCCCTTGCAGGTTTTGCTGGAATTGAATCAGGCCATCTACCGGACTTTCGCATATGTTCCCAACAGCACCAAAGTGGATTCTTTAATTGATGAGGCATTGGAAAGCCGGCAGGGGGTCTGCCAGGATTTCGCCCACATCATGATCGCGCTGGCCCGCCAACTCCAGATTCCTTGCCGTTACGTCAGCGGGTACCTCTACCGCGGCGAGAGCGCCACGGATCGCTCCGTGGAAGGCGCATCCCATGCCTGGGTGGAAGCGCTCGTGCCGGGAGCTGGATGGCTAGCCTTTGACCCGACCAACAACTGCATGGGCGAGGGCCGACACATCAAGGTTGCACTCGGTCGCGATTACGCCGATGTCCCGCCTACGCGCGGTGTGTATAAGGGCGGAGCGCAGAGCGAACTCAGCGTCGCCGTCCTTGTAAGCCCAGCGAACGCACCCACGCCCGCCGAAATGGCACCCAGCATGATCATTCGGTCCCGCCCGCAGTTCCGACCTCCCAGCAAACGTGGCGACCAGGAACAACAGCAGCAACAACAGTAAGGGATTGCGGGATAGCATAGGTTGGTCGATCTTCGCCGCGAAGCGGCCTAAGAATAAAGCCCACGGCGTAAGTCGTGGGGTGAAAGCAAAAATTCGATTCGCCCCGAATGGGCGAAAGAGCAGCCCTCAAGCTACGATGGAACTCCGAGGCTTTCGTACGCCGCTAGCCTCCCCATTTGAAAGCAACACGAAAACGAATTACGTAAACGAATGACATTTATAGATAATTTCGATTGGACTCGCTTTGGTACCCCACCTAGAGTTGCCAATCATAAGCTCGGCCGCCAGCACCTCCAGAGGAAACACTCCCATGTCCGTCCCCGACTCCAGCCTCGAGCAAGACGATCTCAGTGAAATGAAGGAAAACCCCCAGGGTGTCGATGACAACTACGTGTTGACCCGGGATGAGCTCGAGAACCTCGTCCACGAAAGCGGTAAGCCCGCCGAGACGTTGATGAACGTCGTGGCATTGATCGCTGGGCGTTTTCACACCGATGTCTGTTCCGCTTACCTGCTGGAGCCTGACCGCGCCAATCTAGTTCTCGCTGCGACCCTGGGGCTGCGCCCGCAATCCATCGGCACGCTGCGGATGGGGCTGCATGAGGGTTTGGCCGGCCTGGTGGCCGAGCAAGTGCGTCCCGTAGCGGTTGCTCAGGTGAAGACGCATCCCCGCTTCAAATACTTTGCGGAAGCGGGCGAAGACGACTACCAATCCTTTCTCGGCGTTCCCCTCATCGACCGCGGAGTTCTCCAGGGCGTGCTTGTCGTACAAACCATGGAGCCACGGACGTTCGATGCGACCGAGATCGCGACGCTGGTGGACGCCGCCGCGCAGGTTGCGCCCGTGGTGAGCGAAGCGCGCACCCTCGACCGCTTCATCGCTCCGGCGCAGGAGCGGCTCTGGGCTCTGGCGCGGAACTTGTGGTGGAGCTGGGACCCGGATTCTTCCGCTCTGTTTCTGGATTTGAGTCCAGTGCGCTGGCGGCACCTGAATCAAAATCCCATATCGCTCCTGAACGAGTTCCCCCTCGCCAAGCTGGAAGTTCGCGCCGCGGAACTCATGCTGCACAGCCGCATCAATTACGCGTTCCGCAGGATGCGCGAGTACCTCGATGCCGGCCATACGTGGGGAGCTCGCCACGCAGGGGTTCTGCGTCCGCGTCCAGTGGCCTATTTCTCCGCGGAATTCGGCCTGCATGAGTCCTTGCCTGTTTACTCCGGCGGGCTCGGCGTGCTGTCCGGCGACCACATCAAGAGCGCTTCTGACCTCGACATCCCGCTGGTGGGCATTGGACTATTCTATGGGCAGGGATACTTCCGTCAACGCCTGGACGCCGCCGGATGGCAGCACGAAGAGTATCTGGAAACAGACGTAAATCAGCTTCCGATGGACCCCGCCATCGGCGCGGATGGCGAACCCGTCGTGGTGCAGATCGACACGCGGGGTGGTTCCATTTACGCAAAGGTGTGGCGGGTGAAAGTCGGCCGCTGCGACCTGCTTCTACTCGATTCCGACGTCGAAGGTAATCATCCGGAAGACCGCGAACTCACCTCGCGGCTCTACGGGGGCGATGGCCGCATTCGAATCCGCCAGGAACTGCTGCTGGGAGTGGGCGGGTATCGCGCCTTGCGAGCCATGGGCATTACCCCCGGTGTGCTGCACTTGAATGAGGGACACAGCGGATTTGCTGTGCTCGAGGCGATTCGCGCGCGCATGCACGAGGAAGGCATAGGGTTCGATCAGGCTGTGCCCCGCGTCGCCCGGGAGGTGGTGTTCACCACCCATACGCCCGTGCCCGCGGGTCACGACCGATTCAGCGCTGAACTGATCGAGGAACATTTGGGTCCGGTTCGCGAAAAACTCGGCATTTCCAGCGAAACCCTCATGAATTTAGGCCGCGAACACAACGGCAGCCAGGAAACTTTCTGCATGACCGTGCTCGGGCTGAAACTCTCCCGCCGCGCCAACGCGGTTTCCGCTCTGCACGGCGAAGTCTCCCGCGCGATGTGGACGGGACTCTATCCCGCCACGCCCGAAGACGATGTTCCGATTGGCCACATTACGAATGGCGTGCACGTTCCCTCCTGGCTCGCCCCGCAGATGTTCCGTCTCTACGACCGCCATCTCGGCAAAGGCTGGCACGAGCGCAGCAGCGAACCTTCCATCTGGGAAGGCATTGAGAATGTGGACGACGGCGAGCTCTGGGAGACGCACTTGAACCTGAAGTCCCGTCTCCTCCACTTCGTGCGACGACGCCTAGTGGATCAAGCCGACCACCGTGGCGAGTCGCAAGCTGTGCTCGACAGCCTGGGACGTGTGCTCAGTCCCGATGCCCTGACCATCGGCTTCGCCCGGCGCTTCGCCACCTACAAAAGAGCGGGACTCATCCTGACCGACATCGAGAACCTGGCGAATATGGTGAACAACCCCAAACGCCCGGTGCAATTTGTATTCGCCGGAAAAGCCCATCCCCACGACGAACCTGGCAAACGCATGTTGCAGCAGATTGCCGAACTCATGCGCAACTCGCGCTTCGCCGACAAATTTGTCTTCGTCGAGGACTACGACATCAACGTAGGCCGCCATCTGGTGCAGGGCGTCGATGTCTGGCTGAATAACCCCCGCAGACCCCTCGAAGCTTCCGGAACCAGCGGTCAGAAGGTTGTCCTCAACGGCGGATTGAACCTTTCGGTTCTCGACGGCTGGTGGGCCGAAGCCTATGACGGCCACAATGGCTTCGCCATCGGAACAGGGCGTACCCACTCCAATATGGCGGTCCATGACGCGCAAGACGCTGACGCTCTGCACCGCGTCCTGCGCGACGAAGTCATTCCGCTTTACTACCAGCGCGACCACGACGGCCTGCCCCGCGGCTGGATTAAGCGTATGAAGCGCACCATCCGCACGTTAGGCTGGCGCTTTAACGCCGACCGCATGGTGATGGATTACACCCTCAAGTGCTACGTACCCGCCGCGGGCGGCACATCCAGCGACATGCATAGGTCCTGAGAGTTCGTGTGGCGCCGGCGCCCCCGCCCGCGTGGTCTTGAAGAAGTGGCCTCGGAAGTTGCTCCAGCTCTTGTTTTTTACTCTTGTCTTTGCCCTTTGCCGCTAATTCGGTTTCTTCCGCAACGCAGCTTTCTTCTTCTTAGCCAGCGTCTTTTTCTTCAACAATTTCTTCCGCCGCGCCACTTCCTCTTCCGAGTACATCGTCCCGCGGCATTTCTTAGCCCCGCAATGGCAGATGGATTCGTCATCCAGCTCGCCGTCATACAGGCTGTAGTCGTAAGTAAGTTCCTCGCCCGCCTTGATATTCCGCAAAGCGAAGATGTATACCCGCCCGCCAATCTCATCCGGCTCGCAGTTGGGAGCGCACGAATGGTTGATGAAGGCTGCCGTACCCTCGCCGTCGATGACATGTTTCTGGTCATCCAGGCCAAACAAATAGGTGCGCACAGCATTTTTGTACTTCCTGTTCGCCTCGGCCACGGTAAGACGCGGCCCTGTGTACTCGACAATTTGGGTGCCTTTCTTGATGGGGGCTTTCGTGTAACAACCGGCGTTGTGAATTTTCGAGCGGCGAATGACGAGGCTCATAAGGCGGATCGCGTGACCTGGATTGGATTTGTTGGAAGTTTCTTGAAGAGAAATTGGTTCAGGAAACACTGCTCAGTTAGCCGCGTTCGAAAGCATGTTTCTGGTCCAAAGCTTGCAGAGCAGACTCCTGTGCCGCTTCGAAAGCGTCCGCGTGTTCCAGCATCCCCTCGAGGGCCGTGGCTGAATCCGTTTCGACTTTCATCACGCCGCGCGCCCCCATCTGCTGCGCCAACTCCAAGAGCTTTTCCGGAGTCGTCCCAAGGTACTGAGCGTCCACAGGGTCCGCCATCAGCGCGGCCCCACCACTGACCTTCCCCTGCCAGTAAACCTTCCGCAGCAAGAACTCGCAAATCTGCTCATCGCTCGCAGGATGGAACGACCACCGGTCGCGCTTGAAATCGTAATGCCGGCTCGAGAAGGGAAGCGGAATCAGCTTCGCCGACTTCAAGAACTCAATCTGATAGCGGTCAATTTCTTTTCGAAGCGCATTCAGCGTCGGTGACTCGGCATCCTTCGGCTCCAGCGATGGCAGCACACCCCGGACCGTCTGCGAAACATTGACAGCCACTTTCGCATGCAGTTCCTTGCCGACCGGACGAATTAGGGAATGTAGAGTCCAAAAGTCCGCGCCGGAAGTCGAAGGATGATACGGCCAATCCAACTGAATCAAGAGCGCCAATCCAGAAATCGTTACGTAAACCTTCTGCCCGCTACCATTCGTACGCATATCGCCAATTGTTCCTTCGTGAAGTCGCAGCTCTTGACTTCTGCAATGCCTCTATTGAACTACACAACGCCCACTCGTGCCTCAAAAAACTGTTCCACGCTACCCAGAATCTCCGGCCCATTGCGAGCTTCGTAAATCGCCTTCCGCAGCGCCGCCCCGCCGGGCACGCCATGCGTGAACCACGAGGCAAATTGCTTCATCTTGCCTTCCATGCCCGGCAGTTCTTCCTCAATCAGCATCTGGAAGTAGGTCCGAATCATGGCATAGCGGTCCGCTTCCACGGGTTCGGTGTAGGTTCCCGTCTCGGTGAACTGCGCAATCTGCCGGAAGATCCACGGATTCGCCGGAGCCATCCGTCCGATCATGACGGCATCGCATCCAGTCTGCGCCACCATGGCGGCCGCATCTTCCGGCGAGCGAATGTCGCCATTACCAATAACCTTGATCTTGACGGACCCCTTAACCGCCGCAATCCACTCCCAGCGCGCATTTCCGCTGTACCCTTGCTCGCGTGTCCGGGCGTGCAGAGCCACCGCGCAAAGACCGCACTGTTCGGCAAGCTTGGCCAGTTCAACGCAGACAATTTCGTCGTCACTCCACCCCGCCCGAAACTTGACGGTAAACGGAATCTTCACCGCCGACCGGACCGTCTCGAAAATCTTCGCAATCAACGGCAAGTCGCGCAGAAGCCCGGAACCGCCATTGCACTTCACAACTTTCTTCGCCGGGCATCCCAGATTCAAGTCCACCAGATCGAATCCAAGATCTTCGACCAGCTTGGCGGCCTCACCCAGAACCGCCGGATTGCTCCCAAACAACTGCGCCGAAATCGGGTGCTCGTCTTCATAGAAATGGAGATACCGCCCGCGCGCCTTCAAATCCCGCAGCACACCATCCGCGGAAGTAAACTCAGTCATAATCAACCCGCACCCACCCAGGTTGCGGATGAACCGCCGAAACACCGTATCAGTGACGCCCGCCATCGGAGCCAACACGGTAGCGGGACGAATCAAGACGCCCCCCAAATCCACCGATGCAGGCACGGGTCTCCCCGCCTGTGCAAAGGCGTCACTCGCCGATTCACCTGCCGTCGACCCGACCGAGTTGTCCCAATATTTTCGCATCAACCTTATTTTAGCGGGTCTGAAAATACGCCGTTAACGGTTCGCTTGGGTTGCGATGCTCCCAAGCCCCAGCAAGCGCGCGTCGGCAGTGACCAGGGTGAGGTCAAGGACCATGGCCGTCGCTGCGAGAAAACGGTCTGCCGGGTCGCTGTGGAGTTCGAGCTCGTGCGCGGCGACCACGATGTCCTGAGTTAAGGGAACCTCTTGTAAGCTCTGCGATGCGAGCTGCACCCATTGCACAGGGTCGGAGCCGAGGTGGATTTTCTTCTTCTTGTGCAGCAATAATGCTTCCCAGCTGCTCACGACGGACAGCCAAAGCTCGTGCTCCTGGCTTGCCAGAACCAGTCGCAGACGCTTTCCCAGACGCTCAGGTTCGAGCACACTCCAGAGCCAGATGTGCGTATCCAGCAGCAGCTTCAATCCTGTGCTGCCTCCCAATCGCTTTCATCCATCACCGGAGAAACAATGTCGCCAAGAATTTTACCCGTCCCTTTCATCGCACCGATCCAGGAGCCATCGTTTTTCGGCGGGGCAGGAGGGACGATATCGGCGACGGGCTTGCCGTAGCGCGTTACGCGGAGTGGTTTCTTGGTCTTCCGGACTGCTTCGAGCAGAGCCAGACACTTGGCCTTGAACTCGGAGATGGCGACTTCCTGCACGTATTTCACCCTTCGACGAGTAAGATCGTATCATGGTCAGAAAAAGTGGTCAACATTCGCGAGCCCATGCGAGCCGGGTTTCTTCTCCAAAAAACAAAACCCCCGAT
>Ga0080027_10000485_pt1 | contig 17015 bp, 16 predicted proteins | sample OrgsoiDNA2013046_FD_70962 | JGI IMG/M metagenome (GOLD analysis project Ga0080027, IMG submission 70962) | Permafrost soil microbial communities from the Arctic, to analyse light accelerated degradation of dissolved organic matter (DOM) -... | ecosystem: Environmental > Terrestrial > Soil >... | reverse complement strand
CCCCGCTGACCTTCGGTCACCACACCCCGCTGACCTTCGGTCACCACACCCCGCTGACCTTCGGTCACCACACCCCGCTGACCTTCGGTCACCACACCCCGCTGACCTTCGGTCAAGGCAAGCAGCACCGCGCACCCCAACGTCACCGCAAACCCGAGCGCGGCCGGCAGCACGAACCCCGGCCGAGTGGTATCGCCGAGCGCGAGGAGACCGACGGCCGAGGCGGCGAGGGTCTCGACGCCAAACAGTGCGGCGGTGGCGATCGTCACCACCGTGCGCTGAAGGGCCGCGGCGAAAAATGCCATGCCGGCGATCCCGAACACGATCAGCGCATACGTCGCCGGAGCGACTGCGATCTCGCGCACGGAATGCGCGTTGGACAGCACCCGCGATCCGACCCCCGTGCCCGCGAACGCCAGCCCGGCAATCGAGGCCAGGGCGCCCCCGGCACGGGCGCCCTGGCGGCGCAGCGCGACCGCCCCGGCCACGATCACCGGCCCGGCAGCGACGACCAGCCACCACTGCGCGGCGTGCGACACCGCGATTGCAGCCTCGGCCTTCGCACCCGACGCGAGCAGGACGAGGCCGACCCCAAGGCCCGTCAAAGCCAGCAGCTCCCGCCGGCCGAGCACGCTGCCGAGCACCCGGCGTCCGAGCAATGCGGTGACCCCAACGCTTGACGCCGCCGCGCATTGCACCAAAAACAGCGGTAGCCAATGCAAGGCCACCACGATGCACACGAAGCCGAGGCTGTCGAGCGCGATACCGCCCAGATACAGGGGCGAGGCGACCAAACGCCGCACCGATCCCGAGGCGGAGGCCGGCGCACGTCGAGCCGCGACTGCCTGGAGAACGGAGGCGACGCCGGTGGTCACGGCCGCGCCGACGGCGAGCAGCAGCCCGAGGATCACGTGGCGCGACGGGTGAACGTCAGCCGCACGAACGTGAAGCGCAAGTCGAGTCGCTTCCAGTGCACGGGCCGCTCGCGATGCTGAGGGGCGAACGTTCCGTCGAGGTCGAAACCGGCAACGCCTGCGAGCCTGATCAGCGACTCGATCTCGGTGGGGGAGAACACGTGGACCGGCGCGCCGTACGCAGTGTGGCCGGTGGTGTCAGGCGGGTCGGCGTCGTAATCGGTGGAGACGACAAGCACCCCGCCTGGGCGCAACAGGCGGGCCGCCTCGGCGAGAAACTCCGGAATCGGCACGCCGTGCTCGATCACCGAGAGACAGGTGACGGCGTCGAACGAGCCGGCGTCGAATCTGGTTGCGGTCGCGTCTCCGGGTTCGAACCGAACGCAACCACCGCGGCCGTGACGAACGGTGCGCCGGAACTCGAGGTTGATTCCGACGAGGTCGCGCAGCCTGTATTGGTAGAGCCAGATCAGCAGGGTCGAGTACCGCGCAGCGCCGGCGTCCAGCACTCGACCCGTTGGGCCGACGCGAGCGAGCACCGTCGACGCGGCTCCGAGCGTGTCCCAGTTCTTCGGCAGGTCTCGATGCAGCGGGAGGCCAAGGACCCGAGCATGCGCGACGGCGGCCTGCCACTCGGCGTCGTCTTGCAGGACGGCGGTGGGCTCGACGGTCGGGAGTCGTCGCGGGACTCCGGTCCCGAGGCGGCGAACATTGCGCCGAGCCCTGGTCCAGAGCGCCTGTTCGACGCCGAACTTGGCGATCGTCCGCAGCGCACCGTCGGCCGCGTGCGCTGTCGAGGCCAGCCGCATAAATCAGCGGTAGTTCGTGAACTGGAGCGCGACGGTGAGTTCCTTGCCCTTGAGCAGGGCGATGACCTCTTGAAGGTCATCGCGCTTCTTGCTCGTGACCCGCAACTGGTCGCCCTGGATCTGTGCCTGGACACCCTTGGGGCCTTCTTCGCGGATGATCTTCGAGATCTTCTTCGCGTCGTCCTGGGCGATACCTTCCTTGATCGTTGCCGCCAGCCGGAACTCCTTCCCCGACGCCTTGGGATCACCCGCCTCGAGCGACTTCAGTGAGATCCCGCGCTTGATCAGCTTCTCCTGGAAGACGTCGAGCACCGCCTTCGCGCGCTCCTCGCTGTTCGCCTTGATCTCGATACCCGTGTCACCAGACCATGCGATCGACGCGCCGACAGCTTTGAAGTCGTAGCGCTGCCCGATCTCTTTCACGGACTGATTCAGGGCGTTGTCGACCTCCTGTCGGTCGACCTTGCTCACGATGTCGAAGGACGCATCGGCCATCATTACCTCCCGGGCTATTCTCTTGTCCGCAGTCTCCCGGACGGTACCCCGGGCGGCGCCCGCCAGCATCGTGGCCGCCGGGTGACCCTCCAGCAGTTATGCAGAGAACCGGACTGTGCTGCGTTCTTCGGCTAAACTTTGCAGTATCCCCCCTCGATAAAGAATCGGCCGTCATTACCTGACGGACGCGTTGCCGGCAACTCTTGAGTGGAGTGGTAATGGGGGAATTGCGTGTTCTTGGCGGAGTTATGACGCATCCTGACGATCCCGGTGCGGCCGCCACAATTCAGGATCTAGTCAATGCCGCACTAGCCCCGGCTGCGCTGGCGGTGGCGGCGAGCGATGGGTCCCTCTCCTACGGAGAACTGTTCGATCGGGCCTCTGAAGTGGCTGACGCGCTGCGAAGCCAGGGTGTCGATGCCGGGTCGATGGTCGGACTGTGTCTCCCACGATCGACTGCACTTGTCGTCGCATCCCTCGGAATCCTTCAGGCCGGCGCGGCGTACGTGGCTCTCGACCCAGCTCAGCCGGAGCTACGGCTGCGGGGATTGATCGCCGACAGTGGCGTGGCGCTCGTCGTTGCGGAGTCTGACCTCGCCGCCCGGTTGTCCGCGGGCGCGCCGACGATGCCGCTGCCTGGGGTAGGCGAAATCTGCCGTGTTGGGTCGGAGACGTCGTCGCGGCACGAACCGGGTCTGGCCTACGTGATCTACACCTCTGGTTCGACCGGCGCACCGAAAGGGGTGATGGTCGAGCACGCCGGCCTGGTCAATCTCGCGCGGTGGCACGGCCGGGCGTTTTCGGTAGGTCCCGCCGACCGCTGCAGCCAGGTCGGTGGGGTCGGATTCGACGCCGCGGCCTGGGAAATCTGGGGCTGCTTGGCGGCCGGCGCATCGTTGGTGGTCCCGCCGGAAGCTCTGAAAACAGATCCCGCCGGACTTCGCGACTGGCTGATCGCGGAGCGGATCACGGTCTGCTTTCTGCCGACTCCGCTCGCCGAAGCGGCGCTGGCTCTCGATTGGCCAGCCGAGACGCCGTTGCGGGTGCTGCTGACTGGCGGCGATCGGCTGCACCGACGTCCGCGGCCCGGTCTTCCCTTCGTCGTCGTCAACAACTACGGGGTCACCGAGGCGAGTGTGGTCTCCACGTCCGCGATCGTGGGAGCCGGCAGCGAAGGTGTCCCGTCGATTGGCCGACCGATCGACGGCGTTGACTGCCTGGTTGTCGACGACTCGTTGCGCGCGGTTGCGAGCGGCGACGCGGGCGAGCTACTCCTTGGTGGGGTCTCGGTCGCCCGCGGTTACCTGGGATCGAGCGAACTCACCGCGCGGCGCTTCGTCGACGTACCTGGCAAAGATGGTCGCTGGTATCGCACCGGTGATCTCGTCCGGGTGCGCGCCGACGGCGAGGTCGAGTTCTTGAGCCGTCTCGACGAGCAGGTGCAGATTCGCGGTTTCCGTGTCGAGCCTGGTGAGATCGTGGCCGCACTCGATACGCACGGCGACGTCGCACAAAGTGTCGTCATCGCTGCAGGCGACCACACCGACGACGTGCATCTCGTTGCCTACTTGGAGCCTGTGGGCGCCACCCACGTGGACGAAGACGCCATCCGGCGCCACGTGTCGCAGTGGTTGCCAGCGCACATGGTGCCGAGCGCTTTCGTCTGGATCGAGCAGATGCCGCTGACGGCGAACGGAAAGGTCGACCGTGAAGCGCTGGCTGCCTCCCGCCCCGTGCCGGTGACGTGGATCGGTCGAACTCCCGTCGACGAACTTGAGGGAATGATCGTTGAGATGGTCTCGACGCTGCTCGGTCTCGACACCGTTGGCGTCGACGAGAACTTCCTGATGATTGGTGGCCATTCGCTACTAGGTGCCCAGCTCGTCACCCGGCTCGCGGACCAGTTTGGGGTCGAGATGAGCTTGCGCGACCTGTTTGACCATCCGACCGCCGCCGGGATGGCCGACCTGGTGCGCGACCAGCTGCTCGAACAGGTTCGGGCGCTCGACGACGAGACTGCGGCGAGTCTCACGGCAGGCCGCTAACAAATGACCACGTCCGCCGCGCCGCCGTCTCTCAGCCTGATCCGGCTGCTCGACCCTGACGTTCTCGCCAATCCATACGCGCTGCATCGCCAATTGCGCGAAGAGGCGCCGGTGTATTGGGATCCCTACCTACACAGCTGGGTCGTCACCCGGTACGCCGACGTTGCCGAGGTGCTCAGCAAGTATTCGGCCGCCCGTACGCCGACGCCGGAAAGGCTCGAGGGGCTTGGCATGGGCCAGCTCGCTCCAATCGCTGCGGTGATGGTTCGCCAGATGCTCTTCCTCGACCCGCCCGATCACAATCGGGTGCGCGGATTGGCGCATGCGGCGTTCACCGCCCGTCGGATCGAGCACTTGCGTTCCCACATCCAGGAGATAACCGACCGGCTGATCGACCAGGTCGCTGGCAAGGGTGAAATGGAACTGATGGCCGATCTGGCGAATCCGCTGCCAGCCATCGTTACCGCGGAGATGCTCGGTGTTCCGACCGAAGACCACGGGCTCCTGAAGATCTGGTCCGAAGCCTTCGCCGAGATGCTCGGAAACTTCCAGCACAACCCGGGGCGAGTGCCGCACGTGCTCGCGAGCGTCGCGGAGATGACCGAATACTTCCGTGCTGCCGTGCGGCGAGAGGCGATGCACCCCACCGACGGGCTGGTCAACGCCCTCACGACGGCTGAAGTCGATGGCGATCGGTTCAGCGAGGACGACGTCATCGCCAACATCATCGTGACCATGGTCGGTGGCCAGGAGACCACGACCAACCTCATCGGTAACGGCCTCCTGACGCTACTGCGCTACCCCGCCGAGATGGAACGACTGCGTCAGGATCCAGCCCTCATGCCGTCAGCAGTCGAGGAGCTCCTCCGTTTCGAGCCGCCTAGCCAGCACACGGCGCGGCTCGCCCCGGCCGACGTCATGCTCGGTGGGCACGCGATACGCAAGGGCCAGGCGGTCATTGCCGTCATGGCGGCGGCCAACCGCGACCCTGAGCGCTTCAGCGATCCTGACAACCTCGATCTCGCGAGACCGGACAACCGGCACCTCGCATTCGGCTGGGCGGGCCATTTCTGTTTCGGTGCACCGCTTGCCAGGATGGAAGGTGCGATCGCGCTCGAGACGGTACTGAGACGATTGCCCGATCTTGCGCTCAAGCCGGGGCCGGTCACGTGGCGCCCGAACCTCGGGTTGCGTGGGCTCATGGCCCTCACGCTCACATTCACCGCAACGCCATGAGCGATCACTTCGGCAGCATCGCCGTGAGCGATGCCGACGGGCTGACGCCGTCCCAGCGCGCGCTGCTGGCCGAGCGGCTGCGAGGCCGTGGGATCGCGGCAGGGAGCGGTAGGTTCATCCCCGTTCAGCGCGGCGGAGAAGGGCAGGCACCTGTCTCGGCCGAGCAACAACAAATCCTTTACCACACGTATTTTGTGCCGGGCAATCCCGTCTATAACGAAGCGGTCGTCATCGTCAAGGACGGGCCGCTGGATCTCGACGCATTGCGCGTCGCGTTCAATCAACTCGTCGAGCGCCACGACATCTGGCACACCACATTCAGGCGGGTCGGCCGCGACCTGACGCAGCTCGTCGGACCGGCCCGGAGTTACCCGTTGCCGCTCATCGACATGAGCAACCTGCCTGCGGCCGAGCGCGAACGTCGGGTGGCCGACCTCGTGAGGATGGACGCGACCGCGGCCTTTGATCTGAAAAGTGGTCCGTTGTTACGGCCGATCCTGGTGCGGTTCGATGAGAATCACCATCGCCTCTATCTCGCGATACACCACATCATCTTCGACGGCGTCTCGCTGTATCGCGTCATCCTCCCCGAGATCATTGCGCTTTACGACGCCGCACTAGGCCGGTCAGCTCCGCTGGCGCCGCCGCTCGTGCAGTACGCCGACTACGCCCGGTGGCAACGGTCGGGGGTGCTCGACGAAGAGATGCGGCGCTACCTGCCTTATTGGCGCAAGCGGTTGGCCGACGCACCGACATTGAGTCTCCCGCTCGACAAGCCCCGGCCGACCGAGCAGCGCTTCCACGGTTCCACGGAATGGTTTGTCGTCCCGAAAGGGGTCGTCGACCAGCTTCGCGCCCTCGGGAGCCCGGTCGGTGGAACGCTCTTTCATGTGCTGGTCACGGCGTACGCACTGCTGCTCAGGCGATACACCGGCGACGACGACCTCGTCTTCGCAACCGTGGCCGACCTCAGGCGCCGTCGTGAGTTCGAGTCCATGGTCGGCTACTGCCTGACGCCGCTACCGGTGAGAATTCAGGTCGCCGCGCGCGCAACCTTCGCCGAACTCGTGGCAACCGTTCGCGGGGAGCTGCTCGACGGGCTCAGTAATCTGGTGCCGTTCGAGCGGATGGTCGACGACCTGCAACCGGTCCACGCGCCCGGCGCCAATCCGGTGTTCCAGGCCATGATCGTGCTCGAGCCACCGACGACCGCACCCCACGCCGAGTGGAGCCTGCACCAGATCGATGCCCGGATCGGCCGCGAACTCGGGCACGCCAAGACCGACTTCCACTTCGAGCTCGATGAGCGGCCCGAGGGCTATCTGTCCGGTCGCTTCATCTTCAACACCGACCTTTTCCACGCCGACTTCGGCCCGCGGGTAGTTGCGGATTGGTTGGCCCTGCTCGACGACCTCGTGTCGACCAGCAGGCTGCCGGTGGCGCTGTAGCGTCGCGCGGCTTGGCCAACGGTCGGCGGTTATTGCCTACGTCGTGGCGTCGCGGAACGTTGCTCAGAGGGCGAGCCTGCGGGTTGGGAGGCACCCGCGGGCTATGGCAAGATAGCCTGGCCCGTGCGGTTGGGCGTCTGCACAAGCCGGGATCGCAACACGAGGATTGCACGTGCTCGGCAGGTTGCCCGAGTGGCCAAAGGGAGCGGTCTGTAAAACCGCCGGCTCAGCCTACGATGGTTCGAACCCATCACCTGCCACTGCGTCTTCGCATTCCTGGTGGTCGTTGTCCGGCCGGAATTGTCGGCTTCCGACAGCCACCAGGGATGCGAAGGTACCCAGTAGTGGCGTGGACTGGCGGAAGCACCCCCCGTGTAGAGTTGCGGCTCGCGTCACCCCAGCTGGCCTCCAGCTGCCCCCTTAGCTCAGTCGGCAGAGCGTCTCCATGGTAAGGAGAAGGTCTACGGTTCGATTCCGTAAGGGGGCTCGATCTCCAGGGCCTCGTCACCTCGAGCGCCTTCGAGGCGGAGTAGCTCAGCCTGGCAGAGCAAGCGGCTCATAATCGCTGTGTCACGGGTTCAAATCCCGTCTCCGCTACTCCCGCCCACCTGACGGGCTGGCCACCGGTTCGCGGCGGGCCGCCAGGTCGGTTATTCTGGATCGTCCCCGTACTGAAAGAGGCACTCCACCGTGGCCGCCAAGAGCGATGTCCGCCCGAAGATCACTCTGGCCTGCCAGGAGTGTAAGAACCGCAACTACATCACCAAGAAGAACCGGCGTAACGACCCCGACCGGCTCGAGCTCAAGAAATTCTGCCCCAACTGCAACCTGCACCAGGTGCACCGCGAGACACGCTGACGCTGCTGCCCTGCCCTGGTCGCTCGTCCCTTGGTGTTGGCGCCTCGGGCATGGGTGTTAGGTGTCCCGGGCATGGGTGTTAGGTGTCCCGGGCATGGGTGTTAGGTGTCACGGCATGGGTGTTAGCGTCCCGGCATGCCCCTGGACCCATCGTTCACTGGCCGCAGCTACCCGCCGACCGCGCCGTATCAGGTCGGTCGGGAGAAGATCCGCGAGTTTGCGGCCGCGATCGGTGACGCGAATCCCGTCTATTCCGACGTCGAGGCCGCTCGCGCTTTAGGACACCCGGACCTGGTGGCGCCCCCGACCTTCGCGATCGTGCTGTCGATGCACGCCGGTCGCCAGGTGGTGATGGATCCTGCCCTCGGCCTCGACTACACCCGGGTCGTGCACGGCGAGCAGCGGTTCGCCTACACCCGGCCGATTTTCGCGGGGGACGAATTATCGGTCGTCGTCACCGTCGAGAAGATCCGGTCAATGGCCGGCAGCGACATCATCACGACCCGAGGTGATATTGCCACGATGGACGGCGAGGCGGTTTGTCGTGCCTATTCGACCTTGGTCGCGCGCGCACCTGACGCGGATTCGCCCGACCCGGCCGGACCCGAAGCCACCGCATCGTGACCACCTCCGTGACCTATCACGGCGTCGCTGTCGGCGAGGCGCTGCCGAGCCGCAGCTTCCCGATCTCACGCGCCGATCTGGTGCGATACGCAGGCGCCTCTGGCGACTTCAACCCCCTTCATTGGAACGCCAGGTTCGCGGTCGGCGTCGGGTTGCCCGATGTCATCGCCCACGGGATGTTCACGATGGCGACCGCCGCGCGGTTGGTCACCGACTGGATCGGTGACCCAGCCGCGGTCGTGGAGTACTCGGTGCGTTTCACCAAGCCGGTTGTGGTGCCCGACGACGACGCCGGTGCGGTGCTCGAGGTCGAGGGTGTGGTCGCCGAGAAACTGGCGGACGGCGTGGTGCGGGTCGACCTGACCGTCAAAGCCGCTGGCGACAAGGTGCTCGCGATGGCGCGGGTCCTCGTCCGCCTGTCCTAATCGAGCACGGTGCGACACCTGGGATGCGGGCTTGACTAAGATAGTGAGTGACCACTACCTTAGCCACCATGACGCCCGCTGCCGCCCGGATGAACGCCGACGACCGCCGCGATCAGGTGATCGACGCAGCGCTCATCGAGTTTGCCGAGAGCGGTCTAGCCGGGACGTCGACCGAAGCTATCGCCGTCCGGGCTGGGATCTCGCAGCCCTACCTGTTCAAGATGTTCGGCACCAAACGCGACCTGTTCATCGCGGCATCCCAGCGCTGCTTCGCCAACGTCGCCGACCGATTCACCGAGGTATCGCGCGGGCTCGCCGGCGATGACGCTCTCGCCGCGATGGGTGGCTCCTACCACGATCTGCTGGTCGATCGCGCGAACCTGATGGGCCAGCTTCAGATGTACGCCGCGTGCAACGACCCCCAGGTCCGCGACTGCGCACGGACCGGATTCCGCACGCTGTACCAGTTCGTGGAGCGGGTATCTGGTGCCACCCCCGAGCAACTGTTGCTGTTCTTTGCGATGGGCATGATGTGCAACGTGTCGGCGGCCCTGCAACTTGATGAACTCGACGAGCCGTGGGCGCAGGTCCTGGCCATGAACGACAAAGCGGTACAGGTCTAACCCTTTTTTATTTACCCACCCAGGTGAGTGACCGCTCACTAGACGTATATCGGAGGAACGAGATGACTGGACGCGGAAAGCCGATGGCGACGTTCATCGTCACCTCGGTGGCTTTGTTCATGGGCTCGCTCGACAACCTGGTCGTCACGATGGCGCTGCCGGCGATCAAGTCGCACCTGCACGCGTCGTTGTCGAGCCTTGAATGGACCGTCAACGCGTACACGCTGACCTTCGCGGTGCTCCTGTTGCCGGGCGCCACCTTGGGTGACCGCTTCGGACGCAAGAAGATGTTCATGATCGGGCTCGCCATCTTCACGACGGCGTCGGCCCTTGCCGCGTTGTCGTCGACCGCGAACGAACTTGTTGCCGCGCGGGCGCTGCAAGGTGTCGGCGGTGCGATCATCACGCCGCTGACCCTGACCTTGCTCAGCGTTGCGGTGCCTGTGTCGAAGCGCGGGCTTGCCCTCGGCGCGTGGGGAGCGATTGCCGGTCTCGCTATCGCGGTCGGTCCGGTCGTCGGTGGCGCGATCGTCGAAGGCGCTTCGTGGTCGTGGATCTTCTGGCTCAATGTGCCGATTGGCATCGTGTTGCTGCCCGTCGCTTCTCGGTTGCTGAAGGAAAGCACCGGACCGTCGTCGCGGCTCGATGTGGTCGGAACCGGGCTCGCTACCGCAGGGTTGTTCGCCGTCGTTCTCGGCCTGGTCAAGGCCGCCGACTGGGGTTGGGGCAACACGACGATCGTCGAACTCTTCGTGGCGGGCGTTGTGTTCCTTGCTGCTTTCGTCGCATGGGAGCGGCGAGCCGCCGAGCCGGTGCTGCCGCTGCGGTTGTTCCGCAACCGCGGCTTCACCGCTAGCAACGTCGCCTCGCTGTTCATGTTCTTCGGGATGTTCGGCGCGATCTTCTTGCTGGCGCAATTCCTCCAGTTTGCCCACAACTACTCGCCGCTGTCGGCCGGGGTGCGCACGCTGCCGTGGACCGCTATGCCGATCTTCATCGCCCCGATCGCAGGATTGCTCTCCGATCGCATCGGCGGGCGCCGCATCGTGGCAACCGGTCTCTTCCTGCAGGCCATCGGACTTTTCTGGCTCGCGAGCGCCGCCAGCCCGACCGTCCCGTACTCGCACCTCGTTCCAGGTCTCGCGATCAGCGGGTTTGGCATGGCGCTGTTCTTCGCGCCGGTCGCGAACTTGGTGCTCTCGTCAGTCAAACATGAGGAGCAGGGCATCGCCTCCGGTGCGCACAACGCGATTCGTGAACTCGGCGGCGTGCTCGGGGTGGCCGTGCTCGCGTCGGTGTTCGCCCACTCAGGCGGGTACAGCAGTGCGCAAGCTTTCACGGCCGGCGTGGTGCCGGCGGTCAAGTTGGGCGCGCTGATCGTCGCGCTCGGCGGGGTGGCGGCGCTCCTCATCCCGCGGCAACCGCAGAGCAGCGTGTCTCCGGACGACGTCACTGTCGCCGCCTTTGAACCAGCAGCCGCGTAAGGAGCTCGGCAACCCCGGTCGGCCGTAGGGTTCGTGGGTGCTCGATGCCCCGAATCCGACGGCCGACCGATCGGTTGTGCTGGCGGACTACACCACGATCCGGCTTGGTGGGTCGGCCACCGATCTGGTGTGGGCCAGCACCGAAGCTGAACTGGTCGAGTGCGTAACCCAAGCTGACGCCGACCGAACTCCGGTGCTCGTGCTCGGTGGTGGCAGCAACCTCGTGGTAGCTGACGCCGGCTTCGACGGCGTGGTGGTGCGGGTCGCGCACACTGGGATCCGGTTCGAGCCCGACGGCGACCGGGTAGTCGTGCGGGTCGAAGCCGGCGAGAGCTGGGACGACGTGGTGGTCGCTTCGCTCGCGCGTGGGCTGGCCGGAATCGAGTGCCTGTCGGGAATTCCAGGCATGGCCGGCGCGACGCCGATCCAAAACGTCGGCGCGTACGGTGCCGAGATCTCCCACGTTGTCACCGCCGTGCGCGCTTTCGACCGGGTCGAGAAGCGGGAGCTTGTGCTATCACCCGCCGACTGTGGGTTCGGCTACCGCACGAGTGCACTCAAACACCGAGACCGTTACCTCGTTGTCGGCGTCGACCTCGTACTTACCGAATCCAGGATGTCGGCGCCGGTCGGCTACCAACAGTTGGCTGACGCACTCGGAGTCGAGCTGGGTGGGCGGGCGCCGGCAGTCGACGTCCGGGCTGCTGTTCTTGTTCTGAGAGCAGCCAAGGGGATGCTGATCGACCCGGCCGACCCCGAGTCGGTGAGCGCCGGCTCGTTCTTCACCAATCCGGTGCTGGCTGCATCGGCGATACCTGACGGTGCCCCGCAGTGGCCGGCACCCGACCGTCTCGTGAAGACGTCGGCGGCCTGGCTGATCGAGCAGGCCGGGTTCGGCCGCGGCTTCGGCCACGGGCGGGTCGGATTGTCGCGCAAGCACACGTTGGCATTGGTGAATCGCGGTGGTGCGACGACGGCCGAACTGATCCTGTTCGCGGCCTACATCCGCGACGGCGTGCGCGAGCGGTTCGGGGTGGATCTCGAGGTCGAACCCGCGCTGATCGGCGTCCGGCTGTAGCTCCGCGTCAGTGGGCCTCCGACAGCAGCTTCCCGAGCCGGTGCACGCCTTCGACGAGGTCGTCGTCGCCGAGGGCGTACGACAGCCGGAAGTACCCCGGCGTACCAAACGCCTCGCCCGGTACGACCGCAACCTCGGCTTCTTCAAGCACCAGTTCGGCAAGTTCAGCGGACGACGCCGGCCGGCGCCCGCGCAATTCGAGACCGAGAATCGCCTTCACCGATGGGTAGGCGTAGAACGCGCCTTGCGGCTCGACGCAGTTCACGCCCGGGATCTCGTTGAGCATGCGCACCATGGTGAGGCGGCGACGGTCGAACGCCTCGCGCATCATGGCGACCGCCGAAAGGTCGCCCGAGACGGCGGCAAGCGCGGCCCGTTGCGACACGTTGGCCACGTTCGAGCTCAGATGCGACTGGAGGTTGGTGGCCGCCTTTACGACGTCGGCGGGCCCGATCATCCAGCCCACCCGCCACCCGGTCATGGCATAGGTCTTCGCGACACCGTTGACCACGACACAGGTGTCGGCAAGTTCGGGGACGACGACGGGCATGGACGAGAAGGTCGCGTCACCATAGACGAGGTGTTCGTAGATCTCGTCGGTTAGCACCCAGACTCCGTGCTCCACCGCCCACCGACCGATCGCCTCGACCTGGGCGGGGGAGTAAACCGCGCCTGTTGGGTTCGATGGGGAGCAGAACAGCAATACTTTGGTGCGGGGCGTGCGCGCCGCCTCGAGTTGGGCGACGGTGACCCGAAAGCCGCTCGACTCGTCGGTGTCGATCTGAACGGGGACGCCGCCGCCGAGCGCGATTGCCTCGGGATAGGTGGTCCAAAACGGTGCCGGCAGCAAGACTTCGTCGCCGGGGTCGAGCAAGGTGGCGAACGCCTGGTAGACCGCCTGCTTGCCGCCGTTGGTGACCAGTACCTGAGTCGCCCCGATGTGGTGCCCCGAGTCGCGGGCGGTCTTCACGGCGATGGCCTCGCGCAGTTCGGGGAGCCCGGCGGCTGGGGTGTAGCGATGGTTCTTGGGGTCGCGGGCCGCCGCGATTGCCGCCTCGACGATGGCCGGCGGGGTTGCGAAGTCGGGCTCGCCGGCACCGAATCCGATGACCGGCCGCCCCGCTGCCTGCAGTGCCTTGGCTTTCGCGTCGACCGCAAGGGTCGCTGACTCGGCGATCGAGCCGATGCGCCGGGAAACCCGTGGGTGTGGTGCACCGGTCGTGGCGGTCATGGGATTCATCGTCCCACGGCGGCCTTCGGGGGCGCGCCCGGGTTTCGGTCCCGCGTCGCCGGGTTGGACCACCAGCGGCGCAGAACGCGCCGCGTTAGACCGTGCGTGGCCCCGCCACGTACACTATCGAGGCTGGTCCCGTGTGGTCCGCGGGCGCCACGAAGGGCAGTAGCTCAAATGGTCAGAGTTCCGGTCTCCAAAACCGGCGGTTGGGGGTTCGAGTCCCTCCTGCCCTGCAGTAATCGCTCGTGACCGCAGTGCGCATCCGTGACCGCAGTACGTTCGTGAGCCACCACGCATCAATTGACGCAGTGCAGCAGAGGAGTCCAGGTGACTGACACGACGAGCGGCGCCGCGCCGCGGCGCACGCCGCAGTCCGGCCGCGCCGAACGTCGCAACGTCTTCTCGCGCACTGGCTTGTGGTGGCGGCAGATCGTTGCCGAACTTCGCAAGGTGATCTGGCCGACCCGCAAGGAGCTCGTCGCGTACACGACCGTCACCTTGGTGTTCGCGGTCTTCATGATCGCGTTGGTCGCAAGCCTCGACTTTGGGGCGAACTGGCTCGTACTGAGGGTCTTCGGCTGATCCGCCGGTCGAACCGATCGAACTTCTGTTTCGCCGTCCTCAAGGAAGAAGAGCAATCCACGTGACCGAGTCATCGTCGTCTACGTCATCGCCGGGTCTTGGCGGCACCGATGTCGACGAGGCCCCCACTGATGTCGAGATCGCTACCGACGTCGAGATCTCTGCCGACGTCGACGCTGACCCCGCCGACACTGACCTTGCTGACGCTGACCTTGCCGACGCGGTGAAGGTCGAGACGGTCGAGGTCGCCGAGCCGGAGATTGAGGCCGATCCGGCCGTCCTGTTCCGCGACGCCCTGCGGCGGGCCCCTGGCGACTGGTTTGTGGTGCACACCTACGCGGGTTATGAGAACAAGGCGAAGGCGAACCTCGAGACCCGCATCCAGTCCCTGAACATGGAGGACTTCATCTACCAGATCGAGGTGCCGCAAGAAGAGGTCACCGAGATCAAGAATGGCAAGCGCCAAGTCGTCAAGCGCAACGTCTTTCCCGGCTACCTGCTGGTGCGCATGGAGATGACCGACGAGTCGTGGTCGGCGGTGCGCTACACCCCAGCGGTCACCGGGTTCGTCGGCCCTAGCTCGAGCAAGCCGTCGCCGCTCACGCTCGACGAGGTCTTCCGGTTCCTGGCGCCCGCGACCAAGGAGCAGAAAGAGGCCCAAGCGGCCGCGGCCCCGCGCATCGTCGACTTCGAGGTGGGCGAGTCGGTCACCGTCACCGACGGTGCGTTCGCCACCCTGCCCGCGAGCATCAGCGAGATCAACCCCGACCAGCAGAAGCTCAAGGTGCTGGTCTCGATCTTCGGCCGCGAGACTCCGGTCGAGTTGTCGTTCAGCCAGGTCGCCAAGATCTAACCGGCGAACGACGAGCACTCCTCGTCGTCCCGTACTCTTGCTCTGCACGTTCAATCGACGAAGGACCGGTTATGCCCCCGAAGAAGAAGCTCACCGCGATCATCAAGCTCCAGATCAAGGCTGGCGCCGCGACGCCCGCCCCGCCGATTGGCCCGGCTCTCGGCCAGCACGGCGTGAACATCATGGAGTTCTGCAAGCAGTACAACGCGCAGACCGAATCGCAGCGTGGCAACGTCGTTCCGGTCGAGATCTCGGTCTACGAAGACCGCTCGTTCACGTTCATCACGAAGACCCCGCCCGCCGCCGAGCTCATCAAGAAGGCCGCGAGCGTCGAGAAGGGCTCGCCCACACCGCACAAGGTGAAGGTCGCGTCGTTGTCGAGAGCGCAACTGCGCCAGATCGCCGAAACCAAGATGCCCGACCTCAACGCGCGTGACATCGAAGCGGCTGAGGCGATCATCGCCGGCACCGCCCGGTCGATGGGCATCACCGTCAGCGGGTAACGTTCAAACGCCTCAAGGGCGGCCTGCACATGAGGGTGGTTTCTTCAGGGATCGCTTTTCAGTGTGGCAGCCAGAAATACGTGGGAGGGCCGGCGCGGCCCGCAGACCACGACCTCCGATCGGATCCAAGGAGCATCATGAAGCGCAGCAAGGCCTACAACGCCGCGTTCGAAAAGATCGACTTCGACAAGCTCTACGCCCCGCTCGAGGCAGTTCGGCTCGCCCGCGAGACGTCACTCACCAAGAATCCCGGCACCGTCGAAGTAGCGCTGTGCCTCGGCGTCGATCCGCGCAAGGCAGACCAGATGGTGCGCGGCACGGTCAACCTGCCGCACGGCACGGGCAAGACCGCGCGGGTGCTGGTCTTCGCCACCGGTGACCGCGCCGAAGAGGCCAAGGCGGCTGGCGCCGACATCGTTGGAGGCGACGAGCTCATCGACCGGGTCGCGGCCGGGTATCTCGACTTCGACTCCGCTGTGGCGACGCCCGATCTGATGGGCAAGGTCGGTCGCCTCGGCCGGGTGCTCGGCCCGCGTGGCCTGATGCCGAACCCGAAGACCGGCACTGTGACCAACGACGTGGGCAAGGCCGTCACCGACATCAAGGGCGGCAAGATTGAATTCCGGGTCGACCGTCAGGCGAACCTGCACTTCATCATCGGCAAGACCACGTTCAGCGATGAGCAGCTCGTCGAGAACTACGCCGCCGCCATCGATGAAGTGCTGCGGCTCAAGCCCTCGTCGGCGAAGGGTCGCTACGTGAAAAAGGCGACGCTCACGACCACGATGGGCCCCGGCATTCCAGTCGACCCGAACAAGACGCGCAACCTCCTCGAGGACCAGCCCGCCTAAGTCGGCGCGGGGCGACGGTCGTTTTGACCCACCCGTACGCGAACCCGTACTGTTAACCCGCCACAGACCGCCGGTCGGCGTCCGCGGATCGCTTGTTGATTCGTGACCCCCGAAGGCCCCGCGACAGCGGGCGACCCGCGCAGGTACACGAACGTCCGGCGGGAATGCCGGTACGCCCCGTGCGCCTAGCGCCGGGGCGTTCGCTTTTGAGGGCCGCCTCGGGTGTTCGACGCATCACACCGGCTCCACCCAGAAGGAGGCCGGCACCCTATGCCGAGGCCTGACAAGGTGACCGACGTCGCCGAGTTGACGGAGCAATTCCGCAGCTCGAACGCCGCCGTCCTCACCGAGTACCGCGGTCTTTCCGTCGCGCAACTCACTCAGTTGCGAAGCACCCTCGGAACCAACGCGCAGTACACCGTGGTGAAGAACACCCTTTCCAAGATCGCGGTTCGCGACGCGGGACTGCCGGAGCTCGAGAGCTTCTTGCAGGGTCCGTCCGCGGTCGCGTTCATCAAGGGTGACACCGTCGAGGCTGCCAAGAGCCTTCGCGACTTCGCCAAGGCCAACCCGTTCCTCGTGATCAAGGGCGGCGTCCTCGACGGCAAGCTTGTGACCGCCGCCGAGCTCTCCAAGATCGCCGACCTCGAATCCCGCGAGATCCTGCTCGCCAAGGTGGCCGGCGCTGCGAACGCTGCGCTCGCCAAGGCAGCGGCACTGTTCCAGGCCCCCCTCGCGCAGGCGGCTCGATTGGTCGAAGCATTGCGATCGCAGATCGCTGAAGCCACACCAGCGGCCCCAGTCGCCGAGCACGCTCCGCCCGCACCCGAAGCCGCGATCGAGGCACCCGCACCCGAAGCCGCGATCGAGGCACCCGCACCCGAAGCAGCGATCGAGGCACCCGCACCCGAAGCAGCGATCGAGGCACCCGCACCCGAAGCAGCGATCGAGGC
>Ga0080027_10000483_pt1 | contig 17084 bp, 16 predicted proteins | sample OrgsoiDNA2013046_FD_70962 | JGI IMG/M metagenome (GOLD analysis project Ga0080027, IMG submission 70962) | Permafrost soil microbial communities from the Arctic, to analyse light accelerated degradation of dissolved organic matter (DOM) -... | ecosystem: Environmental > Terrestrial > Soil >... | reverse complement strand
GCGCATTCAGTTACCCTGGCTTTAAGCATGAAAGGGATAGTGGTGGCCCCAGGCACCGTGGTTGAGCCGATAATTGCACTGTCCATAATATTTGTAGCTATCGAAAATATCTTCCTGAATGAACTTAAGCCCTGGCGAATAGTAATTGTTTTTCTGTTTGGGCTTATCCATGGGTTAGGTTTTGCGAGTGCCTTAAATCAAATTGGCCTTCCCAGAAATAAATTTTATACCTCCATACTTTCTTTTAATGTTGGAGTGGAAATTGGTCAAGTCATCGTCATATTCTGCGTTTTTACCTTTGTAATCATCCCCTTTGGCAAAAAGAAAGAATACAGGAAATTCATCGTTTATCCGATATCCATTATGATAGCCCTGATAGCCAGTTATTGGTTTTTTGAAAGACTCTTTCTTAAATAATGTAACAATATTCTGAATGCTGGCCTGACTTATCATACCGGAAATCATTCATATCTATCCGAAAAAGGAAGCCTGGACCATCTTCGCCAGAGAGACTGTATCGATCCCTTATAATTTGGAGAGTTTTCAAAAGATAGGATTGCAGTTTTTTTTGCAAAAGGGATCGGATAATTCTGCATTGCCGACCGAATGCAAAATGCGTACTGCGATGGTATATAGAAAATAATAGTAAATTAATTGAGAAAATAAAAACGTAAATTCATCCACCCATAAAATCACATTCATGTATACTAGTACCGAGTTTCAGTCACAGGGAGCCACTGTTCGTGGAAGATTATATAAACCGTCGAATAGATCTGAAGCATTGCCGGTCGTTATTATGACACACGGATTTAGTGCTACAATCGGAATGGTGGCGGATCATTATGCTGATGAGATCTTCAGGGCGGGATTTGCTGTTTTATTATATGATCACCGCAATTTCGGTATAAGTGATGGCGAACCAAGGCAGGAGATAAATAAGTGGCTGCAAATGCGGGGGTATCAGGATGCTATTGATTTTGTTACGGGTTTGAAAGGAATTGATTCAAACCGGATTGCATTATGGGGAGATAGTCTGAGTGCGGGTCAGGCACTTGTTTTGGGCGCGATAGACTCAAGAATTAAAGTTATTATTGGTCAGGTACCCGCCTGCAATGATAAATCGGCACCGGCGGATGAAGATGGCAAGTTGTTTAACGCCATGGTGGAATTTTTTAAGATAGGTGACATTGCCGGAAAACCGGATATAACCAATGGTCCACTACCGGTGGTGTCAACCGATCAAAGAGGAACCCCATCCCTGCTTAAACCGCTAACGGCATTTCGTTGGTTCATAGATTACGGAGGAAGGCACAATACAGGATGGAAGAATCTGGCAACCTATGTAAATCCAAATGCAATTGTTTTGTTTCATCCTGCATTATGCGCGAAACATATAAAAGCATCTGTTTTTTTGCTTATCGCTAAAGAAGATGAATTGACCAGCCCGGTTGTTGCAAAAGAGGTTTATGACCTGATTCCTGGACCCAAGGAATACATGGAAGTCGAGGGAGGCCATTTTGGACTCTTATACTATCCTGGAGAGCTTTTCAATAAAGCCAGTAAAGCGCAGTGTGATTTTCTAAGAAGGTATTTATAATTAACTTAACAAGCTAGCCTTTGGGTCTCGGAATTGGGGAGTATTATAAAATGATGATTGAACAAGGAGAAATAATTGATGAACCAATTTACAATACTGGCAATCTGAATTATTAATCTGATATAATTTAATTAATATGGAAATGAATGTAGCCATTTTAATGGCTGATTTATCTGGTTATAGTGCCCTTACTGAAACGCATGGCGCTGTTACAGCGGCAGATCTGATAGATAAATATATTTCCCTTGCTGAAAACTGCCTGGTTGGTGACTGCAGACTGCACCAGCAAACCGGCGATGAGATTATGTTTGTCTCAAATTCTTCGGATGTGATGCTCGCAACTGCAAAGCAATTAGCGGCTGCCACCGCAAAACTAGAATATTTTCTTCAGGTGCATGGTGGATTGCATTACGGAACAGTATTAAAAAGAGGCGCAAATTATTTTGGATCTACGGTAAATCTAACAGCAAGAATTGCAGCCAAAGCAGCAGCTGGCACCTTCTATTGTTCAGCTGAATTCATAAACTCAATCACCGACAAGTCGACCTGCATTTTCCAATCGCAGGGAAATCACTCGTTAAAAAATATTAATGAAAAAAAAGAGTTATTCGAATTAAACATAGACAAAATAAAGACCAATTACATTGATCCGGTTTGCCGCATGTTAATTCTGCATCCTGCTAATGCGTTCCGGCATCCGAATGTAGAACTATATTTTTGTTCTACACAATGCCTCAACATATATAACGAAAATCAGGCAATGGATCAAAGAAGTTAATTTATCTGCATATTTTTAACACAAGTTAAAAAACGATAACTTTATGCACAACTAATGAAAAAGCTTTTAGCGACTATATTGGCTTTTGTATATCTCTCTACTTCCATGGGAGCAACCATTCACCTGCACTATTGCATGGGAAAACTTGCATCCTGGGGCCTGATCAACCATGAGAGTAACACCTGCGCTCAGTGTGGTATGGTTGTAAAAAAAACTCATTTTCAAAATATCGAATCTAAAAAGAGTTGCTGCAAGGACGAGCATAAACAGATAAAAACAGGCGTGGATCAGAAATTCTCACCCTCAGAAGTATATAAATTGGGGGATTTCTCTCAGGATATTGCGATTAAAGAAGCAGCAACGCAAAATATAAACGTTTTTTCCTTCCCAGTTGCATACCCAAAAACCCATGCACCGCCTTTAATTAGCAAGCCACCCCTGTTTATTATTCATCGAAATTTTCGTCTCTGATTTTTCTTCCCCAGACCTGACTTTCTGTTAGGTTATTTGTTCAGGTTCATCAGCCTATACCAAGACATTTTATTTCTTTCATTCGATTTTATCAAATCAATTTTTATGCAAACGCTAAAAGCTTTTTTATTTATTGCTATTGCAATTACAACTACCACATTTGCCAAAGCCCAGCAGTTTAATTATAAGCTGGATGGTCCCTTCAAAACTTCTAAAACATATAAGGTACAAGGTACTTGCGAAATGTGTAAACACCGGATTGAAAACTCCGTTCAAAGTCTGCCCGGTATGTGGTCCACGTATTGGGATCTTTCTTCAAAAACACTTCAGGTAACATATGACAGAACAAAAGTGAAGCCTGCCATGATCGAAAAACTAGTTAGTGCAAAAGGTCATGATATTAATTCCATAGGGGCTTCAGCAGTTGTTTACAATCAACTTCCTGCATGTTGCCAGTATAAGACAAAATCATAAATATTCATTCGCTTAAATAATCAAATCTATTTAAAATGAAACAGTTATCAATTCTTCTACTGGGTGGATGTCTGCTTTTCACTTCAGTGAAAGCTAATTCCAATCCAACTTCTCTATTCAGTCTAAATCAAATTCAAAGTTCACTTCCGGATTTACTGAATTTGTATTATGACATTAAAAATGCACTTTTCAATTCGAATGCTGTCGAAGCTTCCGAAAAAGCAGGACTGTTATTAAAAGCCATCAGCGGTGTTGATATGTCTACACTATCAGAAAAAGACCATACTGTATTTATATCACTGCAGAGCAAGTTGAGTTTTGATGCCCGGCATATTGCTGAGGTGCAAAATATTGAACACCAACGGGAGCATTTTGCAAGTCTCTCCCTGAATATGTATACCCTGGCCAAATCAGTTAGTCTGAGCAAACAACCGGTTTACGAGGATTACTGCCCGATGAAAAAGGCATATTGGCTAACCAGTGAGGCAGAGATTAAAAATCCTTATTTCGGCGAACAAATGCCTGACTGCGGTGAGATTAAACACAAGCTCCCTTAAACTTTGTCAACTGTGGCCTGTCTGTCCAGATACAGGCAGGTTACAGTTTTATATTGAAGAAATTATCGATAAAACCGATTATGAAACTGCCTGTATTCATTATTATTCTCGTTTTTGGATATAGAACAGGTATTGCCCAGAAAACGATCGTATACCACCTGAATGTGACGGATACTATGGTCAACTATACCGGAAAAAATGAATCTGCTATTGCGATCAATGGAACGATTCCTGCGCCCACGCTTTATTTTACTGAAGGAGATACAGCAGAAATATATGTGCACAATAGTCTGCAGGAAGAAACGATCATTCACTGGCATGGAATCATACTACCGAATCAATATGATGGGGTTCCCTATTTAACGACCCAGCCAATAAAACCCGGCCAGACGCATTTGTTTAAATTCCCCATAATTCAAAGCGGAACTTACTGGTATCATTCACATGCCGGGTTTCAGGAGCAAAACGGCATGTACGGAGCCCTGATATTCCGGAAGAAAGAAGCCGTCATGGAAAAAGAATATATCCTCGTATTAAGTGACTGGATTAATGAAAAACCCGCTCAAGTCGACAGGCGCCTGCATGCTGCGACCGACTGGTATTCCATAAAAAAAGGGGCTACCCAGAATTATGGTCAGGCTATTCAGCAGGGCTATTTTAAAACAAAGTTAACCAATGAATGGAAACGGATGGTACCCATGGACGTCAGCGATGTAGCCTATGACTGTGTATTACTAAACGGACAGGTGGAAACGCAGGGTCCTCCATTAAAAGCCGGTGATAAGATCAGATTGCGTATCGTAAACGGCTCCGCTTCCAGCTATTTCTGGCTTCAGTTCGCCGGAGGTAAAATAACTGTAATAGCCAATGACGGTATTGACGTCCAGCCTGTTCAGGTTGACCGGATGATTATTGCTGTTGCCGAGACTTATGATATGGAAGTGACCATTCCTGAAAACATGAGCTATGAATTCAAAGCAACTACGGAAGACAGAACGAAAACGACTTCGCTCTGGCTGGGATCCGGAATGAAAATGCCGGCACCGTTATTGCCCGCGCTGGAATATTTCAAAGGCATGGAGATGATGAACTCTATGATGAATATGGATGGCACCATGGACAATATGGGGATGCATATGCATGATCAGAGTATGGACATGAATGCCGTCATGTATCCGGAACTCACTTCTCAAAAAATGGTCACACTGAAATATACCATGCTGCGTGCGACAACAGCGACGACGCTTCCGGAGGGGCCAGTGAAAACCCTGCATTTTAATCTGACGGGAAACATGAACCGTTATGTATGGGCCATCAACAATAAGACTGTCTCCGAGTCTGATAAAATTCTGATAAAGAAGGGAGAAAATGTCCGCATCATCTTGTACAACGGAACCATGATGCGACATCCCATGCACCTGCATGGTCATTTTTTCAGGGTATTGAATGGACAGGGTGAATATGCCCCTTTAAAAAATACGCTGGACATCATGCCCATGGAAACCGATACCCTCGAATTTGCAGCAACCGAAAGCGGAGACTGGTTTTTTCACTGTCATATCTTATACCATATGATGAGCGGGATGGGAAGGATATTTTCCTATGCAAATTCACCTCACAATCCGGAAGTACATGATTCGGCCATGGCATTGAAAATGGTTTACATGGATGACCGAATGATTCATCCGGCCGCTCATGCAGCATTTCAAAGTAACGGAACAGATGGTCAGATTTCCTTGTCAACCACGCGTTATAAATTTCAGTCGCAATGGAAAGTCGGATTTACGCAACAAGCCGGCTATGAGAGTCAGGGACAGATTGGAAGGTATCTCGGAAAAATGCAGTACTGGTTCCCCTATGTTGGCTGGGACTTCCAGTACCATGCGAATGATGCGGCTGGTAAAACAATGTTCGGCCAGGAGAATACATCCGGTCACCGGAATGTCGCTGTCGCCGGTGTTCAATACCTCCTGCCCTTTTTAATTATTGCGGACGCTAGGGTTGATATAGATGGCAATATCCGTTTACAGTTAAGTCGCCAGGATGTCGCTTTTACGAGTCGGTTACGGTTTGGGTTTATGGCAAATACTGACAGAGAATATATGCTGGGATTAAGATACATTATAACGAAGACATTTTCCATTTCGACTCAGTATGACAGTGATCTGAAATTTGGAGCCGGGATAACCTTATCTTATTGAAAATATTCAAAAGATGAATTTTTTGAATTATGTGAATAGTGCAACTTTTAAAACTTATTGTGTAATATTTTAACAGTTTAATGATCGTACCTTAAAATCAATGAAAATAATTCAGGTAATCTAATACACATTTCTAACTAAAATAAAAATTACAATCATGAAAACGATTCAAAGACTAATGGTAATGATCTCTTTAATCACCCTGTTCAGATGGGCATGGATCACACGGGCGGGATGGGAAATTAACCGCACCATTAAACAGTCAATATGATGGACCATTCAAAAATGAGCCATGGGTCTATGCAGCATGGGGATAATCCGAAAATGGGGATGGAAGGTCATGATCATCACAAAATGATGATCGCTGATTTTAGGAAACGCTTTTACGTAGTGCTGGCTCTGACTGTCCCCGTCATGCTGCTTTCGACCATGATTCAGCAGTTTATAGGAGTTCACTGGCAATTTTCAGGTTCCACCTATCTTTTATTGGTGCTGTCTTCGATCGTTTATTTTTATGGCGGCTGGCCTTTTTTAAAAGGATTGGTTGATGAGTTAAAAGCAAAAACACCCGGCATGATGTTTTTGATTGGCTTCGCCATTACGGTGGCATATGCATATAGTGTTGCAGTGGTATTTGGACTGAAGGGAATGGATTTTTTCTGGGAACTGGCTACGCTAATTCTGATCATGCTCCTGGGTCACTGGATTGAAATGAAATCCGTTGCAGGAGCATCCAAGGACCTTGAGTTATTGGTTCAGTTAATGCCCTCCGATGCCCATATGGTAATGCCTGAAATGATCCACGATGTAAAAACCGATTCCCTGAAGGAAAAAGATATCATCCTGGTAAAGCCCGGTGAAAAAGTGGCGGCTGACGGAATCATCCTCGACGGCGAAAGCTATTTGAATGAGTCTTTGCTAACAGGTGAATCCAAACCGGTCAAAAAAATGAAAGGTGATAAAGTAATTGCCGGTTCTATGAACGGAAACGGTGCAATTCAGGTAACCGTATCACATGCCGCAAAGGATTCTTATCTGTCACAGGTTGTCAGGCTTGTCGATGATGCCCAGAAATCTAAATCCAAAACCCAACTACTGGCAGATTCTGCTGCCAAGTGGTTAACCGTTATCGCCATTGTTTTTGGAATAGCTACATTCTTATATTGGTATTTAACAGGCCAGCCGCTGGCTTTTGCCATTGAAAGGATGGTTACCGTAGTTGTAATATGTTGCCCTCATGCATTGGGTTTGGCCGTACCCTTAGTCGTGGCAAAATCAACCGCTTTGTCTGCAAAGCATGGATTGCTGATTAAAAGCAGAACAGCCTTTGAGAATTCAAGGAAAATCACAACCATCGTCTTTGATAAAACGGGCACACTAACAGTGGGTAAGTTTGAAGTATCCAGGATTGTGTCCATACATAAAGATTTCAGCGAAGAAGAGATTCTTCGGCTGGCTTCGGCATTGGAACAAAAATCAGAGCATCCCATCGCAACCGGTATCCTTCAGAAAGCAAAAGACCTGACCCTGAAAATTCCTGGAACTGAAAATTTCAATGCCATTACGGGTAAAGGTGTGGAAGCCACCGTAGAAGGCAAAAAAGTTCAGGTTGTCAGCCCAGGCTATTTAAAGGAGTTTAATATGCCTCTTCCTGCAGGCTTTTCGTCCAATGATACTGAAACGGTCGTATTTATAATCGTGAATAATGCACTGGTTGGATATATTGCTTTGTCTGATAAGATACGTCCGGAATCTGCCGATGCCGTTAAAACGCTAAAGGAAAACCATATCAAATCCATGTTACTTACGGGCGATAATAACAAAGTGGCTAAAAGTGTAAGTGATTCTTTGGGTATGGAGCGTTTTATTGCTGAAGTATTGCCCCATCAAAAACTGGAGAAAATAAAGGAATTGCAGAACAAAGGTGAATTTGTAGCCATGACAGGCGACGGAGTAAATGATGCTCCCGCTTTGGCACAGGCGGATGTTGGAATCGCCGTAGGAAGTGGTAGCGATATTGCCGCTGAAACAGCAGGAATTGTCCTGGTTAACAGCAATCCCAAGGATATCGTAAGCCTGATACTATTCGGGAAAGCAACATACAAGAAAATGATTCAAAATCTGGTTTGGGCAACGGGGTATAATGTAGTGGCACTTCCCCTTGCTGCAGGTGTGCTGTATAAACAAGGCATCCTGCTAAGTCCCGCGGCTGGTGCTGTCCTCATGACGGTTAGTACAATTGTAGTTGCTATAAATGCAAGTATGTTAAAAGTCAAATAACATTCCGGTTTTCATTTCCTTATACTTCGATATTGAATAACCAGAAGGTAAAAACCAATGGTAAAATCAATGGATAAACAAAACAAGTCATAATGAGGTGGAATCAAATGATTGTCCGGAAATAGATCATATGCCAAATCCCATAATCCGTGTAAAAAATAGCCGGCCGCCATGATATATAGACTCCTTTTTACGCCATAATATGAGATGAATAAGAAAATGATGGCTTGTATAGTCGTGATGATAAAAGATTTCAGGTCAGACCAGGTAAATCCGACGTAGAGCCATCCGATACCAGAAAGTATCAGTCCATACATAATCCTCTTATCCAATTTATTTAAAAACATAATGCCCAGGATGATCAACAAACCCGATGCAATGCCAATAATAATGCTGTTCATAATATTTTTCTTTAATAATGATTACTTTATTTTCTCAAATATTTCCGTTCTTCCGAATAAAGATATTCCAATATAACCTCTTACCTTAAGTATTTTGTCTGTCAGGGTCATTTTGCAATCGTATGTTTTTCCGCTTTCCGGATCATATATTTTACCATCCGTATAAGAGTCGTCGCTAAAAGAAAACCCGGTTAACAGTTCAATACCGAGAACTTCTCTGTTTTTTAATGTTTCATCGGGATTTTTAGAATCTTTTCTCATGGATGCAACCCAGATGGATCTTCCATAATATCGATTGCCTCTCTTAAATATCTCAATTTTTGCATCTTTTTTAGGCGACCAGTACAGTCCAACAATTTCATCCGCATTTTTCGGATAAACAGATGCAAATCCATTAGTTAACAATACCAACAAGGCAATAAGATTGATAATTTTTATCATAATGGTTCTTTTTGAAAAACAAAAGTATATACGCCATCCGTATTTGAACAGACGTAAGGATGTCAAAAACGGACAGAATTCAGATTTGCACCCAATATTCAGGGTTGTCCGCTTTTGACACCATGATGTCCCTAATGACATACACCGGCATTATACTTTTGTATCATTAAACCATCAAATAAAAATAAAAAAATGAAAAAGCTATTACTCGTTCTCCAGGTCATTGGATTAATTGCAATCTGCCCGGTATATGTTGCATTAGAAATGACACATGCAACAAATAAAATATCAGAAAAACCTGCCAGCTCATATATAACAATAAAAACGGTGAACGTAAGCACCCAGATTTCTCCGGATGCAAAAAATAAAATACAAGGCAGCGCTTTGGAATTACTAATTAAATAAGTTAGGAGAAAACCAGATTTTTAACCCGATCATTAAACAAGTATTTATGAAACAAATAATTATTTTCTTCATTACTATATTGATATATGCTACTTCTTTTTCGCAAAGTGATTCTATTAAAGTAGAACAATATTGCCAACTAATCATCACCCCTAGGCTCTTTAGCAATAAAGTAACTATTGATCTTGATTTTGGCGAGGAAAAAAATTTTTGGAAGGATGAACGCCTTAAAACATATGATGGTAAGCTGAAGAAGTTTAACACGATTATTGACGCTTTAAACTTTATGGGAAAACAGGGTTGGATTTTTATCAATACTTACCCTGTTGAAGGCGGCAATACTGTGATTTACCATTACGCTTTCAAAAAAGAATTCTACCTGACAGGAATTTAGGTTGAAAGCATGCCTACTCCCATAAATAATTTTCAACTAACCTTATTTGTGGCACAAAATCATGTAAATGCCCTTATCCGGATCCTTATAAACCTAATAAATCACTTCTTAATATATATTTTATGCGCATTTTAAAAATTAGCACTTTATTAATTCTACTGTTTATCATTACCATTGATATATCGGATGCTTTGGCTGCCATTCAATTATTTAGCAAGCCTCCCTCAGCTTATCAAGGTTCTATCTCTTATTCTCCAAAACACGTGTCATTTGATTCTTCAAAATCCAATGTATTTATAGTAGCAGACAGCAAACTGACTGAACTGTTTGATATGCTGGCGCCATTCTATCTTTTCAATCTGACGGAAAAAGCAAATGTATACATAGTCGCAAAAGACAAAACACCTATATTAATCAAAAGGGATTTATATGTATTGCCCCAAATAACATTTAAAGAAGCAGACGCTTTAAACCTAAGGGCGGATGTTATCATTATTCCGGCATTATCGATAAGAGATGAACACCAGGATACCATCCTTCTTGGTTGGATAAAGTCTCATGTTCAACCAGGGACCAAAATGCTTGCCATCTGTGACGGCGCTTCCACAGCTGCCGCAACGGGACTTTATGATGGAAAATATCTGACATGCCATGCCTCAGACTACATCGGTGTCAAATCACATTTTAAGAACCCTGTATGGGTAAAAAATGTGAACGTAACTAAAAGCGGAAATCTATTCAGTACAGCGGGAGTATCTAATGCTGTGGAAGGAAGCCTTACAATAATCAATGAATTGTTCGGCCAGAATATCACGAATGCCATAATATCAGATATTCATTACCCGGAATCCCAGATCAAAATAAGCCATCAGAGTATTGCCATAAGTTCAAACGACAAATGGACTATTGCTAAAAAAGTAATATTTAAGTCAAATAAAAATATCGGAATACTTCTTGAAAACGGAATGAACGAGTTCAAAATGATCAGCATCCTTGATACCTATGGCCGTACTTTTCCGAAATCATTTAAAACCTTCTATATAAATGATTCAATCATTCAAAGTAAATATGGTCTGACGTTTCTGGCTACTGGTAAAAACAATATGGAAAATCTTGATGAGCTTCACATTTTTAGTCCGAATTCTGGCAATGAACTACCTTCAACTTCACTTAAAAATGAAGCAATCGTCACTTACGCAGAAAATCAATATCCTATAGATATCTGTCTTAAAAGAATATCGCTTCAATACGGACCAAAATTTGAAAACGTTGTAAGAATACTTTTGGATTATAACTAGTTTACTCAATAAGATAATAATATTTCATCCCGATAATTCAGATGAATTCATAATATAATCACAGAATATGCAAAAATTGGCCTTTATTATTCCACCTAATGTGGAACTTCTCGACCTTGCTGGCCCGGTCCAGGTTTTCACAGAAGCCAAATTTTATGGCTTTGAAGCAGATATCGAGTTTTATAAATATCAGGATAAACCCATTTCAACCTCCAATCTGTCTTTTGGAAATATTAAGCATTACAAAGAAGCTAAATTAAAGGAGGGGGATTTTGTTTTTGTACCCGGGATGAATTTTGACTATGTCAATAGTTTCTCATTTAGGGCGGAAAGAGATTTTTTTAAATGGCTTAAAGAATGCGCTGACAGGAAAATAATTATTTGTTCTATTTGTAATGGTGCATTTGCTTTGGGCGAAGCCGGGCTGTTAAAAGATACTGAATGTACCACTCACTGGAGGAGAGTAAAAGAATTGCAAAAGCAATTTCCGCAAGCGAAAGTAATGGTTGATATATTGTATGTAAAAAGCAATAATGTTTACACCAGTGCGGGCATCAGTGCGGGAATTGATCTGGCATTGGCCATTCTTGAAGAATTAAAAGGCCCGCTCTTTACTCATAAAGTAGCCAGAGGACTTGTGGTTTATCACCGGAGAAGTGGCAGGCATAACCAACAAAGTATTTACCTGGATTATAGAAACCATATTAACCCCCAGGTACATGAAGTGCAGGACTTTCTCATTGATAATCTCTCAAAAGAAAACGATATAGAATCACTGGCTTCCATGGTAAATATGAGTCCCAGAAACCTGAGCAGGATTTTTAAGGAAAAGACCGGATCCACTATCCTGGAATACCTTACCCTATTGCGGAAAGAATATGCAAACACGATGCTAAATAATCCGGAATATACAATTGAATATATAGCGTCCAAATGTGGTTTTAAGACAGCCCGGCAATTACAAAGGATATTGAAAAAATAGAACTATTCGCCTTGAAATTTTACGAAAAAGTCGATAAATAAAATAAGAACATTTAAAGATTTAGTAATTACCTTCTTTAATCTCATCATTAGCATTTGTAATCAGACTGTCCGACTTTAATAGATTCCCAAACACCTCTATTCTGTTATCCGCTTCATTCCCGGTAGTCACATCTGTTTTAAATATTTTGCCAGTTCTCATGGCTAGAACATACTTGCGTTCAGTTGAAGTTACCACGCAGGATTTGGGAATGGAAAAGCCACTCGCATTGCCTTTGGAATAAATCACGATATCGGCGTACATACCCGGTGTAAGCAATTCATCGCTATTCATCACATCGGCTTCCACCCTTTCAGATCTGAACTGCGCATTTACATTCATTGATTTTCTGCTGATATGACCGGTGATTTTTTTTCCGGGAAAAGCACTGGTGAAAAAAGAGAGCGTGTCGCCAATTTTCATCGTTCCCGCCAGATTCTCCGGAATATCAACCTGCAACCGCAGATGATTAATCTCTTTCAATTCGAGCATGGGTTTGGAATCTTTCGACTCCGCACTTACCAAAGCGCCGGGGTGTACATTCCTTTCCGTAATTACACCACTAAATGGCGCAGTGACCACCAGGTACGCCTCCATAGTTTGTTGCATCTGCCAGTTTGATTTTGCGGCGTTGCTGACTGCATTATCCGATTCCATTTTGGATTTTACGAACGAAAGATCCAGCGGTGAAATAGCGCCGGGTGTTTGAGAGGCTTCCAATAACCGATTGTAATGTTCCCTGTCGATAGAAAGATCAGCTTTCGTTCTCGTATATTTTTCTTTGGCCTGCATAGTGGACTGTTCCAGCTCCGGCGCTTCGAGTCTCATCAGCAACTGCCCTTTTTTAACTGGAGATCCAATATCTACCTTCACTTCTTTTACATATCCATTTACTTTGGGAAAGATGCTCACTTCCTGATAGGCAGCCAGTTGGCCCGGAAGTTTGACCAGGCTCGACAAACCAGTTTGCTGAACTGCGACCAATGTATAATGCGGTTTATTATCTGTCTCATTTCCTTTGGGTGCTTCGGGTTTGGCCGACTGACAGCTGCTAAATAGAATCGCAAGAAAAGCAATACCGAAAATCATATTTTTCATAATAAATATTTAGTTGTTTTCATCTTCTGCGAGTAATGAGCTTGTTTTAAAAGTTGTTTTCTGCTGGATCCATCCATAAACGAGGGGCACAATAAACAGTGCTGCAAGTGTTGAAGCAGCCAGTCCCCCGATTACCGCTCTGCCCAGGGGGGCAGACTGATCGCCGGCTTCACCCAGGCCGCTGGCCATCGGAATCATTCCTGCAATCATCGCAAGACTGGTCATGAGAATAGGCCTTAAACGAATGCTCGCCGCGGTATAAGCTGCTTTGAAAGGATCTTTATATTCTAATCGCAAAGACTCTGCGTTAGTCACAATCAATATTGCATTGGCCACGGATACACCTGTCGACATGATGATACCCATATAAGATTGCAAATTCAGGGTTGAGTCGGTGGCCAATAACATCAGCATCGCTCCAAGAATAACGGCGGGCACTGTGGAGAGTACCGTGATGGCTAGTCCGAAGGATTGATAGTTTGCGGCGAGCAAAAGAAGAATTACTACGATTGCCGCCAGTAGTCCATTTTGCAGGGATTGAAGGGTTTCGGTCAACAAGGATGACATGCCCCTGACTTCAGTGATGAGTCCGGTGGGTGGTTTGCCCATTTCATCAATGGCCTTTTGAACAGCCACTGTAGCTGATCCGAGGTCTCTATGATAAATATTCGCACTGACCGTAACAAACCGGCGCGGACCGCTGCGGTCATATTCTCCAGGCAGACTGTCAATGGTGATGTCAGCTATATCAGACAAAACAGGCCGCATCTGACCCTTTACAACAGGCACTGATTGAAGCTGCTCCATGGAATTCATATTGTATTCCGGTACCTGCACCTGAGTCTGATAGGTATACGCACTCTTTGTATCGAGCCATAGATTCTTGTTGGTAAAACGGCTGGACGAAGTGACATCAGTGATACTTTTTGCTACATTATCGAGCGAGAGTCCCATCAATGCCAGGCGGCTTCGGTCAATGTGTATCTGAATAGTCGGCATATTTAATGGCTGGGCTATTTGCACATCGCGTAGAAAAGGAATTTGTTTGAGCTTTTCAGTGAGTGCTGTGGCATATTTTTTAATATCCCCCATATTTTTCCCGGCTACACGAACTTCAATAGGAGTCGATGCCCCCTGTGCCATGATTTTTTCAGTGAGCTCAATGGGCTCAAAAGATATAAGCAACTCAGGATAATTACTTGTAAGACGATTACGGATCGCTTCCTTAAGTTCTTCCATCTTTACTCTGTAGTCTTCCTCCAGGTTTACTTGTATAACAGCTTCCTGGGTACCGCTGTTAAATACATAGAGGTTGCTCGTTCCGAAGCTGCTGGGAACAATACCCACATACGCAGAAGAAATGGCCACATGGTGGTCCACGATCGTATCAATGATCGACAAAACATCTTTAGTTAGCCGCTCCGTAACTTCTAGTCGCGTGCCCTGCGGTTCCCTTAACCTCAACTGCAACTGACCGTTATTTGTTTTCGGCAAAAGGTCTTTGCCGATAAATACAAAACAAAATCCGGCAGCTCCCAGGATAACAATCAGATAAATGCAGACAATCAATTTTCGGAAAGGCATCCAATATTGTAACCTTTTACCCAGACCATTTTTCATTCTTTGAAAAAGACCGTTCTCTTCTTTATGATTTGATTCCTGCAAACCATGCGCATCTACTTCATAAATTTCTTCTTCATTGAGTGCCAGACCCGCATGTGCATGTATGCCGGACTGATGGTATTGAAATTTTTCTGCCTTTAACAACCAAACTGAAATAACTGGCACCAGCGTCTGTGCAGCTACAAAAGAAATCACCATGGCAAAAGCAATGGAAAGGGAAAGCGGAAGGAACATCGCTTTAGGCACACCTGTCATGATGAAAGCCGGAGCAAATACTGCGAGTATACATAGCAGAATTAGCACCAAGGGGAAGGAAATTTCTTTACAAGCATCTTCAATGGCTTGCTTTTGTGGCTTGCCCATTTCCAGATGCTGGTGGATATTTTCAATCGTAACAGTTGCCTGATCCACCAGGATCCCGATCGCGAGAGCAAGGCCGCTCAGGGTCATGATATTGATGGTTTGTCCGGCGAGTTTCAAAAAGAATACGGCACCCATTACCGCTATGGGAATGGTAATGATGACTACCAGACTACTCCGCCAGTCACGTAGAAAAAGTAGAACCATAAGTCCAGTTAGAATGGCGCCCAATATGCCTTCGGTCATCAGGCTTTTCATTGAATTGATGACGAAGATGGATTGATCGAATTCGTAACTGATATTCACATCATCCGGCAGAAGGCTTTTCATTTCGTGCAACTTGGTGCGGAGAGTCTGCACCACATCCCAGGTGGAAGCATCGGCTGTTTTTACGACCGGTATATAAACGGAGCGCTTCCCATTGACCAGCGCAAAGTCGACAGTAATGTCTGCGCCATCAGAAACCGTTCCGATATCGCGAACAAAAACATTGCTTAATCCATTACTCTTAATGGGTATATCTTCAAATTTTTCTACCGTCGATTCCAATGAATTGATCGTCGTGATAAACATCGTTGAGTCCACGCGCAGATTACCAGCAGGGGAGATCGAATTATTTTTTATCAGCGCATCCACCACTTCGTCGGCTGACAAATTGTAGGCTTTCAATTTTTCCGGAGTCACATTGATCACCACCGTTCTGGCGTTGGAACCAAATGGAGGAGCAGATGACATGCCGGGAACAGTTGCAAAAAGTGGACGCACGCGGGTAATAGCCAGATCAAAGATTTCTTTTAACGATCTGGTTTTACTGCTAAATACCAGTTCACCCACAGGTAAGGAAGAAGCGTCAAAACGGATTACCTGCGGGGGGAGTGCGCCGGGGGGAAAAAATGCCATGGTCCTGTTTACCTGAAGTGCTACTTGTGCCGAGGCTTCAGCCATATCGGTCGACTCATAAAAACTGAGTTTGATCAGTGAAAGCCCCTGAATGTTTTTACTCTCCACATTTTTGATGCCGTTGATGTAGAGAAACTGATCCTGCATACGGGTCGCAAAAAATCCTTCCATCTGCTGGGCCGACATACCACCGTATTGTTCAATTACATAAATGGTTGGGGAATTGAGCTTGGGGAAAATATCGATCGGGATTGTTCTGATCGCCATCACGGAAAAAAGAAGAATGGCCAGAAAAAGTACTACAATAGTTATGGGCCTTCGTAAAGCGGAACGTACCATATTATAATGGATTAACAGAGTTATTGAATGAATTGAATAAAACCGGCAAGCTGACCGGTAGCAATGGCTTTATCCAGTTGTGACAAATACCAGTTGCCCATTGTTTCCGCATAGTCATTAAGTGACCGGTCCAGCACAAATGCCGCGTTGGTCAGATCGATCAGTGTAATGATACCTGCTTTATATTGAGCGATTTTCTGATTGTAGGTATCGACGGCCGCCTGATATTGAATCGGTAGTTCCAGAAGGTTTTTTTCCGTGATGTCGATACTATTCTGAGCCTGACGGGCAGCGGAAACCAGACTAACCTGCTGCTGCCTGAGTTCTAAGTCGGCGGCCTCCTTTTCGAAGCCAAAGGTTTTCAGCCGATCTTTTTTATGAATGCCGTTAAAAAGATCATATTGAAAAGAAACGCCGGCCAGATAATTAAAACGCTGGTATCCGAA
>Ga0080027_10000480_pt1 | contig 17123 bp, 11 predicted proteins | sample OrgsoiDNA2013046_FD_70962 | JGI IMG/M metagenome (GOLD analysis project Ga0080027, IMG submission 70962) | Permafrost soil microbial communities from the Arctic, to analyse light accelerated degradation of dissolved organic matter (DOM) -... | ecosystem: Environmental > Terrestrial > Soil >... | reverse complement strand
CACTCACGAGAAGTTGAAGTCATAAGCACCAGCAGTTCGTGTGGCGCGAGCGCCCCCGCCCGCGTGGTCTTGTTTTAAGGACTTTAAGAAGGACCAAACCAGTCCACCCTCGTTCTAAACCGAAAGCAAGGGGGCCCCAAACTATTTCTCCTCCCACTCAATAATCCGCCCCGCAGTCCACGGAGCCCCAGCCGCATCCATGGCCTTTTCCAGATTCGCTACGTCCGTCTGGATCAAGCTCTTGAGCCTGGAAGCCTGCACCGCCAATTCCTGCGACGCGATCGCGTAATCGTCCACATGCGTCTGCGTCGGCTTTGCCAGCGAGAACCGCTCGCCCTCCAGAATCCCCGTAACCCGGTCGTTGATGGCAGGCGCAATATTCTCACTGCGCGCAGCCAAAGCAGCGTCCCCTCGCAGAGCTCGAAGAATCTCGTTATCCTGTTTCTCGATTGCATCCGCCGCGGGCCCCAGCTTCTCCTCGGCCGCGGAAACCTCATGCAAAGCGAACCGCAGCGTCTTAAGCTTGCCCTGTAGTTCATTCGCCACACTCAGTGCCCCATTGACCGCCCGATACAAATGCGCCGTCTTCTTCATGAAGTCGCGTTGCGCGGCAAAATCCTGCGTCGATATCGCCGCCGCCCCGTCCACAGTTACGCCGAAGTTCTGCGCGCTCCCCAACTCGGAAACCTGCCCATTCACTTTCCGGAACATCCGCACCGAATACTTACCCGGGAACACCAGCGGTCCCGACGTTTCGGCGCTGGGGAAATCCTCATCGCCCTCGCCATCGGGATTCGGCGCCGGCAATGCCTGGGTCGCATAGCGCAAGTCCCAGGTCGCGCGATGGAATCCTTCCCCGGTGTCCCCCGCCAAACGCCGGATTGCCGCGCCCGATTCGTCATAAACGACGAAATAAACTTCCGGCTTCTCTTCTTCAGCCTCGGCCCGCAGCGAGTCGTTCGAGGGGTAGGGAAGCGATGCATACGGCCCCTTCTCATCCTTCCCAGCTTTCTTAACAGCGTCCTTTTCGGCCGCCTGCCGCTGCTCTTTGAGTGTCTTGATTTTCTCCTTCATGTAGTAAGTGATGGTCGCGCCGAAAGCGGGATTCGCCGCCGCGTAGTACGCATCGCCTTGAAACCCCTTCGCAGGCCCGCCCAACGGACGCCGCTCGATATACATCAGCGCATCCTTTACCGGAAACGTTGCCGCCGCCTGTTGCACCGCTTCGCTCGACGACTTTCGCAACGACGTAATATCATCGAGCACGTACAATCCACGCCCGAACGTCGCCAGCACCAGGTCGTTCTCGCGTTTCTGAATCACAATATCTTTCACCGCAATCGTCGGCAGACCGCCCTTCATCTGAATCCACTTCTTCCCGCCGTCGTGGGTGAAAAACGCACCAAATTCGGTTCCCACAAATAGCAGATTCGGATCCACGGTATCTTCGGCGAACGCCAGCGTCGGGCCGTTCTGCGGCAAATCACCTGTGATCGACGCCCAGGTCTTCCCGGCGTCCGTGCTCTTCATCACATACGGCTTAAAGTCGCTGTATTTATGGTTTTCAAAGGTCGCGTATACGGTGTTGGCGTCAAACCGCGAGGCCGCCAGTCGGCTCACGTATGCCATATCCGGAACGCCCGCAAACTTGTCGTACTTCGCCCAGGTCGCTCCCCCATCCTGCGTTGCCTGAACCAGTCCGTCGTCTGTGCCCACGTAAAGCACGCCTTCCTTCACCGGCGATTCGCTCAGGGCCACAATGTTCCCGTAAAACGACGTCGACTGATTCTTCGCGACTGCATCCGGCCCCCACACTTTGCCCATCACCGGCAGCTTGTTGCGGTCGATCTGCCGTGTCAGGTCCGCGCTCACCGCGCGCCACGTATCGCCGCGGTCGTCGCTGCGGAAAAGTTTGTTGGCCGCAAAATAAACTCGCGTGTGCGAATGCGGACTGACGAGCAGCGGAGAATCCCAGTTCCATCGCAGTGGCGGTTCGCCTTTTCCAGCCTGCGGTTGGATCAGCAATTCCTCGCCGGTCTTTTTGTCGTACCGCACGAGCACCCCGTATTGCGACTCACCATAAACGGTGTTCGGGTCTTCCTGATCCGCCGCAGCGTGAAATCCGTCGCCACCCGTCACCGTGTACCAGTCGGAGTTCACGATGCCGTGCGCGCTTTTCGTGCGCGATGGCCCGCCCCACGTGAAGTAATCCTGCGTCCCGCCGTACACGTTGTAGAACGGCGTCGCGTTGTCCACCGCGACATCGTAGAACTGTACCGTCGGCAGATTGGCCTTGAACTGCCACGATGCAAAGCCGTCAAACGATTCGTACACACCCCCATCACTCCCCAGCAGGCAGTGCTTGGTGTTCTCCGGATCGATCCAGATAACGTGATTATCGCCATGATGGTTCTTCTCGTTAATCGTGTGCAGCGTCTTTCCCCCGTCCAGCGACTCGCGCAACTGCACGCTCATCACAATCACGCGGTCCACATTCTTCGGATCGGCAATGATCTGCCCGTAATACATCGCGCCGGCATTGAATTCGTTCTGCCGCGCCCAGGTAGCGCCCTTGTCGAGCGAACGGAACACGCCACCCTTGCCGTCCGCAGCCTCGATCGTCGCGTACACCACGTTCGGATCCGCGGGCGAAACCGAAAGCCCGATGCGGCCCATATCCACCGTGGGGAGGCCCGATTTGACCTTGTTCCAGGTCGTCCCGGCGTCAATAGATTTGTAAATCGCGCTCTCCGGGCCGCCATCGATCAACGTGAACACGTGCCGCCGCCGCTGATACGACGCCGCATAAACAATGTCCGGATTCGAGGGGTCCAGCGCAACGTCCACGAACCCGGTGTTCTCGCTGACCGTCATGGCCGCTTTCCAGGTCTTGCCGCCATCGGTGGATTTATAAAGCCCGCGATCTCCACCCGCACCCCAAAGCGGCCCTTCCGCTGCCACATACACAACTTTGCTGTCCCGAGGATCAATCGCTATCCGGCCAATGTGCTCGGACTTCTTCAGCCCCATATTCTTCCAGCTCTTGCCGCCGTCGTCCGACCGGTAAACGCCGTCACCGTAGCCAACGCTCCGCTGGCTGTTGCTCTCGCCGGTTCCAACCCAAACCACTGCCGGATCGTTGGGGTCCAGCGTGACCCAGCCGATCGAGTACGAACCTTCGCCGTCGAACACAGGTGTCCAGGTTGTTCCAGAATTCACCGTCTTCCAAACCCCGCTCGAAGCCGTGCCAACGTAAAACTCGTGCGTGTTTTTCGGATTCACCGCCAGAGAAACGACGCGCCCCGATGCCGCCGCCGGCCCCAGCGAACGGAATTGCAACCCCGAGAAAGTGTCGCTGTCGAAGTCACCGGGCTTGTGCTCGGGCTTTGGCTTAGGCTCTTCGGCCTTAGGCTCTTCGGCCGTGTCTTTCTTGGATTTCTTTCCCTCGACCGCAGCCTCCTTCGCGCGGGCGTCCGGCTTCTGCACAGCGTCTTTCCTGGTTGTCTTTTGGCCCAGGGAAAAAGGGGAGTACAAAGCAAGAAGGATTGCAGCCGACGCGAAGAATCGATTCCGGGAAACAGATTTGTAGGGACGGATCACTTTCATCTCCATTACCACGATGAGGCAACCGATATGTATACAGGATTTTCGCGGTGAAAAGAAACAAGGCGCCTTCGACATCCTGCTCGCCCGCCCGCCGTGTCATTGGACGGAATCTTTCCCGTAACGAAAGCTGACAAAACGTTTACACCCGCGTGACGCGCTTTTAACCGATGCGTGACATCTGGCCCTGTGAGCGAGTTCTAGGCTAGCCAATACGGGATCGAACGCGCCGGAATCGGTCACCCCAAATCCTTGCGAATGAAACCGGAGTGTGCACCATGGCCACAAAGGATGTTCCCACTGTCTCATCTGAGACGTCGAATCAACCAACCCCCGTGCAACACGCCTTCGAACGCCGTTCGTTTCTCAAGGGACTCGGTGTCGCAGGCGCCACCCTCTCTGCCGGCGCCCTTCTTACCGGTGAGAGCGAAGCTGAAGATAGCTCTTCGATTTCGCGTGGCGATGCCGCAATCCTGCGCTTTGCCGCCGCCGCCGAAATTCTGGAAACGGACCTTTGGCAGCAATACGCCGAACTGGGCGGAACCCAGAATGCGGAGCTTCCAGGGCTCACCGGCGGCAGTCCGCTTTACACCCTGGCGCTTCAGCAGCTCGACAGTGACATGGATCAGTATGTCAGTGACAACACCGAAGACGAACTTACCCACGAGCAGTTTATCAACGCATATCTCATTTCCAAGCGCGCCGATCCGGTGAATCTGGATGCCTTCCGCACCTTGCCCAGCAGCAAGGCCACAGGCGCGCAGCAGATCGGCCGCCTAACCAATCTCACGCAACTGACCGTGGACACCACCTGGTGGACGCGTTACCGCAGTCGCACCAAAAACCCCGATTTGCACGACACGTTCGCCAATGCCATTCCCACCTTAGCCAAAGGTCAGCACACGGCCATCCCCAGAACCGACGCCGACGTGGCCCCCGATCCAACCAAGCCCAACAACATTTCCGACTTCACCCAAGCCATCGCCAACACCGCCGGGTTTCACTTCGCGGCCATCGAACAAGGAGGGACCAGCCTCTATCCCTCCATGGCGCAACGCGCCAGCAGCGCCGAAGTTCTACGTATCCTTTTAAGCATCGGCGGTGTCGAGATCTGTCACTTCCAGACCTGGCACGACAAAGCCGGAAACGCCATTCAACTCGACAACGTCATCGATCCGGTGACCGGAGTGTCGGTTACGTTTCCGAACCTCAACGCCGCGCCGTTCGGCGGCGAGGATTTCCAAACCAATCTCATCATGCCGGAGCCGACAGCTTTCCTCAGCCGCCACTTCCCGCCATGTTCCATCATTCGCCCAACCTCAACCAAAGGGGTGGCGATGGGGGCCGTCAAGGGTCTAACCGCGAGCGGGCTATTCATCGGTCAGCCGCCGGCGTTCTTCAACTTGCTTACGCAATTAGCGCAGGAGGCCGACGCCGCACGGCGGGATCTCTAGAGTCGCCAACCACAACGGACCCTCTGTGGGGCAGGCGCCGCAATCCGGCCGCCGTGCCCCTTTTTTTTGTAAACGGGGCCGCAACGTCTTGGCGGTCAGCGCCAAGTCGAGACATGGAAAGCATGAAGGCCCGTGCCTGCCCGTTTTTGGTGCATCACTTAGCTTCCTCCTGACGTGACTTGGCAGCATAAGCCGGAAGCGCTATTGTCGAAGTGCAAGGGATAAGGGCGAGATACAGGCGCGGGAGGATGGAAGCAAAAATGGCGAGTTGGAAGCGAGTACTGATCTTTGGTTCGATGGGAGCAGGAGTTGCTCTCTACCTTTCGGGACGTCGCGCGGCGGGGACGGCCTTGGCTGGGGTCGGAGTTGGCGGTTTAATTTACGAGAATCGGGAAACCATTGCCAAGCTCGCAAATGACGTACCGCAATTCCTCGAAAAGAGCGGACCGATCGTGCAGACGGTCACCGCCGTAGGCCAAAGACTCATGGAAGCCCGCCGTTCTGCTATGGCTTAGACACTTGTTGGTCCTACGTGGGGACGGCCGCCCTCGGCCGTCCGGCAAGAACTAAACCTCAATCCCCAACTGCTCCTTCGCGGCAGCACTCAGCCGCTCCGGGGTCCACTGCGGCTCCCAGACAATGTTCACCTTGGCCTCCGCGATGCCCGGTATTTGCAGCAGTCGCTTAACCACGTCGGCGCTAATCTGCACATGCGACGGGCAACCGGGCGAGGTCAAGGTCAAATCAATCGTGACATCCTGCGCCACGGCATCAGCCGCCGGCGTCAGCGCAACGTTGTAAACCAGCCCGAGATCCACAATATTCACCGGAATTTCCGGATCATGACAATCCTTCAAAGCGGTCAAAACTTCTTCCTGAGTTACCGGCATATCAATCTCCTGCTGCTACCAAAAGTCTAACCGATCAGCTCTCTCGCCAGTTCTTCCATCGTTTTTCATTCTAAAGGCTTGTCATTCCGACCAACAGGAGGAATCTGCTCTACCCGCGCGGAGACAACTCTAAACTCGCGTCCGTCTGCGCGTGATACCGTAACCCCATGCAGGCTGACCTCAAGCGCCGCATCCAAACCATCCTCATCGTGGCCATGCTGCTCGCCGCAGCGCGCACCGCGTGGATCTTCTACCAGCGCAGCCGCGAAGCGACCCTCGCCATCGAGCAGGAAAAAGAACGCCAGCGCAAGAAAGACACACTCGACGCCGACTACTACGTCACGCCGCGAAAGCTTTACGCCTACGACCTCGCCGGCACGCAAGAACTCACCAGGTCGCCGGTCTGGATCCGTACGGGCTACGGAACTTTCTACTACCCCTATGACGCAAACGCGGAACACACCGACTTCGCACACGACTCGGGCCTCCTCCAGCCGCTGGAGAAAATCCAAATCACCAGCGTGGTCCTCGATCGCTCTCCCAAAGCTCCCGGACAAAAGCAGATCATGGCGGTGTACGCCAAGGACGGCAAACACTATGCCTTTCCTATGGGCGCTCAGCAGGGAAGTACCTTTACCCTTTACGCCAACGACATGCTCTTCCTGGATGACCCGCACACCCTCTACAAGTACTGGCCACCCGAAGTCTGGGACGCAATTGCCAAGCACGAAGTGCATCCAGGCATGAACGAATTGCAGACTGCTTGCGCCGTGGGTTTAGGCCTGCTCGAAGGCTCCGGCACGGGAGAAGAAAGAACCCTGCACTATGCCAATGGAGGAACCCCGCTAACGGTCACATTCCGTAAAGGCAAAGCGATCGAGATCAGGAAGGGCGGGTAAAACATCCTGTCGGGGAACTTGCTGTCATCCCGACCGGAGTAGTTGCTTCGCCGAAAGCGACGGAACTACGGAGTGGAGGGACCTGCTTTAACGTTTGCTTTCCGCCTTGATACACCCTAAGGTTGTCATCCCGACCAACGAGAGGGATCCGCAGTTTGCCCCCAGTCTTTCGCTGAGCTCGATCTCTTACTTCAGCCGCGGCGAATTCTCCGTAGCTTCCTTGCTGTCCTCCACCCGGATATACCCGCTATCGTCGGCAAAAAACGCACGATGCCCCGCATCGTACTGTTTCGGCGTCAGAGACAAACTGAACCCCGTCCCTTTTCCCTCCGAATGAAAGCCGACGTAATATTCCCCGCGATCCGTCTTCGTCATGCGCTGTGTGAATGACCCGGTATGCACAAGCCCAGGCAGGGAAGTGGCAAAGGTGTCGTGCTTCTTCTTGTAGAGCTTTTGCGCCGTCAAAACGGTACGAATGTACCCCAGCGCCCCAGCCTCGGCGTCCGAGTGCGCCGGATCGCCCCGGAACTTCGGCTTATACTCCATCGCGCCCGGAGCGGGAGCCTGCCCAGCGGGCGCCGGATCCTGTCCCAGGCTCAAACACGTCCCCGCCCACAAAAGCCCCGCCAGAACTGCCGTTTTGCCCGAAACACTTGATTTCATGCGCTCTTTGGCTCCTTATCAGAATGAAACTAGGGGTTACTCGCGTAACGGCTGGCGCGACCCTTTGCTTTGCAGAACCGCCATGGATGGTTATGCTACATGCAGTTCAGCCCTTACCGGAAGGTTTATGAAGCCTGCCTTGGCAAAAAAGACTCCCATTCGTATCTCCGTTGTCGAAAGCGACCCACTCCGTTTCGTGGGTTTTCGCGCGTTGTTCGACGCGGATTCCGATTTCGAACTGAGCTCAGCCACCCAGATGGATCTGGCTACCGATAAAGAAGTCGATGTTGTCCTCCTCGGCAGCCGCAGTGCCCAGAACCTCTTTGATGTCATGGCTAGCATGAAGGCCGTACGCCCCAGTCTCAAGATCATTGTGACCGGGTCAGGCATGGACGACGAAACCATCCTCAAAGCCATCGCCTCGGGCGCAAAAGGCTACGTGGATGAAGCCGCTCCGCCCGCCGAATTTACTCAAGCCCTGCGAATCGTGCACGACGGCTCCGTGTGGGCGCCCCGTCGCGTGCTGTCCCTGTTCATCGAACGCGTCACCACCGGCCCTGGTCGCGTATTTCCCGCTGGCCGGGTAGCTTTTACGGATCGCGAAAAAGAAGTCCTCGAGATGCTGGTCGTAGGCCGGTCCAACAAGGAAATTGGCTCCGTTCTTGGCATTGAGGAACGCACCGTCAAGGCCCACGTGGCCAAATTAATGCGCAAAGTTGGCGTGCAAAACCGAATCGCCCTCTCCGTTCACGCCATTACGCACTCTCTGGTCGCCACCAAGTAGCAGATCGACCCATCGCAAGGTAACGCTTACGGCAGGACACACTACCTCCGTAATCTATGCGACCCAACCCTTCTACCGCATACTCGATTCACCTACCACAGAACCTGGGAGACGGGGTTGAAACTGGAGACATCAAGTCGCCGGATTCAGCCCCGATTTTTTGTGAACCCCCGAAGTTAACCTCGCCGAGCAACCAACACCAGCCCCAACTGCTCGAACTGCTATATCCTTACAATCAGATCAGCTCATGCAGCACCGTGAACCACGGAGTGGTTCCTAAAGGACTTGTCACTAAGACTTGTCATTCCGACTTGTCATTAAGACTTGTCATTCCGACCAGCGGGAGGAATCTGCTCCGGGTCAGGAAAGCAGATCCACCCTGATCGGGCCGGCAAATCTCAGTGGTCTCGCGTCTCGGTTCTGTGCCTGATTGCTTCGTATCCCCGTTTCCAGGAGTTTCTTCCTCATGAAAAATGTCATTCTTTCTCTACTTTCTCTTGCCATCTGCGCCAGCGCCTTCGCAGCCGATGACACCAAAGCCTCCGAACGAGTGCAAGCGGCGGCAACCGTTCTCGATGACATCATGGGCACCCCTGACAAAGCGATTCCCGAAGAGGTCCTGAAGTCGGCAGAGTGTGTCGCCGTGGTCCCCTCCCTCCTGAAGGGCGGCTTCGTCGTGGGCGCGCGCTATGGTCGCGGACTCGCCAGTTGCCGCACCGAGAAGGGCTGGAGCGCCCCCGCATTTTTCACCGTCAGCGGCGGTAGCGTAGGCTTCCAGATCGGCGGCCAAGCCATCGACCTGGTCATGCTCGTCATGAACAAAAACGGCATGAAGAACCTGCTCGAGAGCCAGTTCCAATTGGGAGCCGATGCCAGCGCCGCCGCCGGTCCGGTCGGTCGCCACGCCGAGGGCAATACCGACTGGAAAATGCGCGCCGAAATCCTGACCTACTCCCGCGCCCGCGGCCTCTTTGCCGGCGTCACGCTCAACGGCGCCGTAGTCAAGCAGGACAAGGACAGCACTCGCGACTTCTACGGTCGCATGGTTCCCACAAAAACTTCCCTGACCGGTCTCGTCGATCCTCCAAAAGACTCGCAGCCGTTCCTGGATTCGCTCTACAAGTGGTCCAAACAAGCGGCGGATCGCTAGAACTCAGCCGCTTAGCGGCCTGGGTTCCAGCCTCAGGTTCCGGACCAGGTTCTTCTCAGGTTCTGATCTACGTGGCGGCGGCCGCCCCCTGCCGTCGGAATAAGGGGTAAGTATCAGCCCCCTCAATCCGAGAAACCTCGGGTCCAAATACTGTTCTTAGGGCCGGATTCATTCCGGGTCTGTAACGAATATCCTCTTCAACCCACTATCAAAACAGAGAAGCCACGTCTATTCTTGCGCTTCCTCTGCCATGAAAAAAGAAGGAACAATTGGCGCGGCAACCGCCCTCGCCTTAGCCGCGATCGTAGGAGTCTCGGTGCAAGGTGGCCCCAAACAGGCGGAGGGCGGAGCTCCGGGCCGAAATGCGGCCACCCTCCGATCCAAGCCTTCGGTGGCAAAAGATCGAACCCACAAAGACAGGCCGGGATGCAGCAGCCTGGAAGATGAGTTTGAGGAATTTCTAGCCGTCAAGAATCTGAGGCCTCCTCCGCAATGCTACGACCAGGGGGAAGGAAATGGGGACTATCCCGATCTCTCGCAGAAAACGTCACAGCTGAAGTTCGTGATCGCATTTCTTCCAGATCCAGCCCACACCCATTTGTCCACCGTCTTTGACCAGTTTGCGATAGCAATTCAGGAAGGCGCACAAGACGAGAATTTCGATTTCGACCGTTCCTGGTTTCCTTGGGATGACGAAGATTCGCAGTACGCGTTGTTAGCAGATGAGAAGGCATTCGACCGGGAGAAGGAGCTGAAGGAAAATGAGCCGGGCGTCATTCTTTTCCGCAGAAAAACCCTGGAGTGTGTCGACACGGCTGCGAAAGAGCAGAAGAGTTGCGGGGTAGAGAGCGGCGGGACGGCGGAGAAGTTCGGGGGCGGATTGTCGGGCAACTATCGCAAGGGGCTCGTCGTTTTCGTTGTTGGGGAAGAGGCAACGCACGGAATTCACCGGGATCAGTTCCAGAATGCTTTGGCCTGGATTGCGGCCCTGCAGCCAGGCAGTCGAGCTACGGGAGAACGTGTGGCCATCCTCGGGCCTACATTCTCAGGTTCATTGCCTTCCTTGACTCAGGCTCTCTCTCAGCCGGCGGTGGCCTCGCAGTTGCAGATGCCTCCGGCCGATGGCCAGCCCCTTGCAATCTACAGCGGCAGCGTCAGCAATACCCCTGCGGCAAAGGGGTTCCAGAGGACTTTCGGCGGGCACATCAGGTTTCATAGTTTTCTGCAGGATGACGACACCGTGTTCCGCCGCTTTTGCGGATACATCGGGCGTGAACAATTTGGGTTTTCCCCGGTTCGAATCGCCATACTCTCTGAAGACGAAACGGCCTATGGCGCGTGGTCGCCCCCGAAAGAGAAAGCGGAGGATCCCGCGCCCGGAAGGAATTGCTACACCAATTCTCTTAAGCTCTACTATCCACGCGATATCTCTGCTTTGCGCGGAGCCTACCAGGCCAAATCGCTCTTCGAATCGGCAACTTCCTCGCAGCCTGCGGATGCAGCCAGGAGAAACCTTCCCTCCGACCTTGCCGATCCAACCGGCAAAGTACACGATTCCATCCGTAACTACGGCGGGAATCAAACGCCACTGACCCAGGAGGCGTTCTTACTGGAGATTGTCGCCGCCTTGCGCGAGTTTCGCGCGCAATACATCTTCCTCCGCAGCAGCAATTTTCTGGACCAGCTATTTTTGACAAATTTCCTCCGGCGAAGTTACCCGGACGGCCGCGTCGTCATTTTCGGTTCCGATCTGATGTTCATCCGGGCCAGTGACGCGACTGGCCTCAACGGCACGATGACTCTGAGCACCTATCCCCTCTTTCCCTTGGAGCGCGATTGGACCGAGCATAGCTCCCTTCCCGCCGCGGATCGAGTCTTCAGCGCTGACACCTCCGAAAGCACGTACGTTGCTTTTCGCCTGCTGCTGAATGACAGGAGCCTCAATCCGGGTAGCTGGGATTCCACCGTATGTCATGTGCGCGACGGTGAACAGCCGATCTTCCTGCCATCGATCGCTTGTTCTACGGATCCGCCCATTCCCGACTATTCTGCGCCGTTTTGGCTATTGCCGAGCCAATGCGGTGAAGTTGATCCGCCGATTACTGGCGATAATTGCCCTTACTTCGGACCCTCGACTTGGTTGGGGGTGATCGGCGGCAGCAGGTTTTGGCCCGTGGCCGCGCTCTCCGGGCCGCAGATGCAAAACGTGGACGGGCTCCCGTCCGCCCGGCGCGGGAAAGAACGGGAGCAAGAGCCCGGTGGAAGACCGGGAATGCCGCTGCAAATGGGTCTGCTGATGCTCGCGGTGGTCGGCTTCTCTCTGTTTCATAACTGGTGCTGCTGGCAAGGGTCGTATACCGCGAAACCAGCGTTCCGCGCTCACTTCGCCAGCACGGGTGACTGGCGCCAGATCCTGTTGGTCTTCTGCGGAAGCTGCTGCGTCGCTTTTTTCGCGATTGTCGCCGGGTGGGGTTGCGGCATGTTCTCCATCCCCGCGCACGGACTCGCCTACCCCTGGCCGGCCCTGATCGGCGTGGTCGCCGTCTGCGGAATGTCAGGAAATGCGATTCTCGGGAACTACCGAACTGCCCGGATGCCCGCTCGCGGTTCCTCAAGCAGTCCCGCCGCTCCAGCTATGGCCAAAGCGGCTCCTTATCTGTTTGTGGGTGTTCTCTTCCTTTTTTGTGGTGTCTTCATCCTTCCGGTCGAATGGGTTCTCACTGGCGAGAATCGAGTGTTGACCTACTGGCGCGCGATGCATCTGGCCAGTGGCGTTTCCCCGATTGTGCCAGTCTTGTTCCTGCTGGCAGGATTCTACTTGGCATTTTGGTTTACGCTCCACGGACTGGCCCTATTCGGAATGGATCGTCCCTGCCTGCCTCCGCGAAACAGATTGGTCTTCAAGGACAGGTCGGGAAACGAGAAGTTCTTTCTGAAGATGTTCAGCGAAGAGGATGCCGCCACTCGTGTCGAGGATGCCGCGATGCCCTTGAATGGCGAGGTCTTGCGCTTGGGTTCGTGGCTTTTTGCGGGCTCTCTGTTCATCGCTTGTGCTGCTGCTGGCGGAGTTCCCATCCGTAGTTTGGGCGCCGAGAGCTACTCGGTCATTTTCCTGGTCTGCCTCGATCTTTGTTGCACCCTTGCCGTGGTCGAGGCCTGGCGTCTCTACGAGGTGTGGGTCGAGCTACGACGTCTCCTCACCTTTCTGGATCGTCTTCCTCTTCGCCGAACTCTTTCGGCCCTGCACGGCTTTTCTTGGGGAGGCGTATGGAAGATGAGCGGAAACGTTCTCGAAGTCCGGTACAAGGTCATTTCTCGGCAGTTAGAATGCATGAATCACACGATTGCCTCGCTGCGCGACTTCATCAACAACTCTTCGGACCCGCGGGAAATTCAAGCCGCCCGCAACTCCCTGGCCCCGCTCATGCGCATGCGCAGAGCCGCGGGGCACTTTGCGGAATGGTATTCCGAGAACTATGCCAAGGACCGCGCGGCGGATTTGGCCAAGTTTCGCCAGTTTCAGCTGAGCGCCGCCGCGGCTAGCGGCACACTGCTCACAAAATTGTGCCTGCCGGCCTGGCGGAACCAGAAAGAATCCCTCATCGTGGGCGGGGTACGAACTCCCGACGAAAAAGATGGCGGCCCTTTGCCCCAACCGCCCCAGGCGCTGGACGAGCACATTCGGAACGCCGAAGAATTCATTTGTCTCACCTATCTCAGTTTTGTTCAGAATGTCCTCGGTCGACTGAGAACCATGGCCATGACCGTTATGCTCTTATTTCTCGCGGCCACGCTGGCGACGTCCGTTTATCCCTTTGACCCGCGGCAGGCGTTGAGCGCCGTGCTGATCCTGCTCTTCGTCGTTCTTGGCGGCCTCGTCGTTAAGGTATACGCGGAGATGCACCGCGATGCGACCCTCAGCCACGTCACGAACACGAATCCGGGCGAACTGGGAACGGAGTTCTGGTTCAAGATCGTGGGATTCGGTTTTGCTCCCGTCATCGGGCTGATGACGCGGATTTTCCCGGGTATGGCCGACTTTGTGTTTTCTTGGCTCCAGCCCGGGATCTCGTCGCTGAAGTAACAGCCGCAAGAGTGGACGCCCATTTCTCCATCGACGCTATTCGATCCGCTTGCGCTGTTTCGACGCATGCAACTGGCTGTGCCCCCGCACCAGATGAAAAAGCTCCTCGGCTAAGTTCTTCGTGTGGTCGCCCGCCCGCTCGAACGCCTGCGCCATGAGCAGGATGCTGGTGCTATCCGGTCCCACCCGGGGCGAAGAGGTTTCCAGATGCCGCTTGAACACCGACCGGCAGGCCGTATCCACTTCGGCATCCAATTGCAGAACAGACTGGGCCAGTTCGAGATCCCGGTTCTGGAAGCCGGTGTGAACCTGCGTCAGCATTTTCTCAATCACATTCGTCATTTCGACAAGGTCGCGGGCATCGTCCTTCGGCAACCGGGCCGTAAGCTGTTCCAGACGGTGCGCCACGCTCCAGGTCAGGTCGCCGATCCGCTCCAGGTCAATGGTGAAGCGGAAGCATGCCAGCAGTTGCCGGGCTTCATCCTCGCTGACTTCCGTGATGGCCTTGGGCAATTCGTCGTCGATTTGCCGCTCGATTCGGTCCAGTTCCTTCTCGCAATCGCGGACCGCCAGAAGTGCCATCTTGGAGCCGTCCTGAATGAAATCGCGTACGTTGTACGTCGCATCCTTGGCCACGAGGCAAGCGCTCAGCGCGATGGCCGTAATCTGCTGCGTCGTGTCGAGATACGCGGGAGCTTTTTTCTTGAGTGCTGACGGCATGACAACCTCGCGTCTTCGGGGCAAGTTAATATCGATCCTGTAGGGTCGGCAATCCATGATACCGGCGGAATGCGGCCAATCCTGATTTTCCCATGTAGCGCTCCAGAGAGGAAGCTTGCGTCCGCCGCAGATCCATCACCACCAGTCCGTCGAGAACGTGGGAGAATTTGGCATCGACGTTGAACCCGATCAATCGCCCTCCCAGCCGGTGATAGTGCTTGAGCAAAATCGGAATGCCTTTGCCATCGGTTTCGAGGTCCGCGATGGGGTCCGCAATCTGGTCAAGTTCCTGCATGGCATGGCAGATCGAGCGGCAATCCCACGAGCGCAGGCGTCCTGGCCGAAATGCGCGACGCGGTTGCACCAGGGGAGCTAGGTTGTCCTCCCGGGTGCGCGACTCGAAAAATCGTACGATGAGTTCGCGCGAGGCCCGCGTGTAGCGTCCGCTGACGCTGACTGCCCCAAATAGAACCGGTGTTTCCGGGTGCTGCGACACATAACGGGCAATGCCTTTCCAGAGCAGAAGCAGCGGAGCATATTGCCGCTGGTATTCCGGCCGCACAAACGACCGCCCCAGTTCGAGCGCCGCGCCTAGCTTCTCAAAGAATCGTTCCTCGAATCGGAACAGCGTGCTGGTATACAGTCCGCTCATCCCGCGCAGCCGCAATATATCCTGCGTCTTCCCTATGCGATAGGCCCCCACCGGTTCCTGATTCAGCTTGCTCCACAAAACGATGTGCGTGTAGTACCGGTCGAAGGAATCGAGGTCCGTGCTTCGGCCCGTACCCTCGCCGGCCTCCCGGAACGTCAGCTCCCGCAAACGGCCAAGCTCCGGCAGAATGTTGGGAATCTCGTGCTCCCGCGCGGCAAAAACAGTGAACTCTCGACTATCGTCCAGAACCTGATCGGCGCGAAGCTTCTCCACGTCCGCCAGCATAGTCTCCGCGGCAATAGGCCCGGTCAGTCGGTCCATCCGCTGTTTGGGCAGCATCGGACGCAGAGTCTGTGCCAGGTCGTCGGCACGCCGCGGCTCGAGCAAGTGGGTTCGCCACCGAAGATAATGCGTAGCCCGCGAGTCTCCTCCCATCGCAGCCAGCGAACTGGCGGCAATGGCGCGCCCCACCCGCAAATACACCCTCCGTCCCCTCTCCGCGAGGAACTCGTTGAGCAGAACGGCCGAACGAAGACGCGGATGAACTAGCCCCAGAGGTATCAGGCTCAGAGCGTGCGATCCAACTCGGTTCGCATTCTGGAAAGCCACTGGAAGCGTAGCCGCGCCGGTAACGCGCACTAACCGGGCCACGGAAGAGTTCCACTCCGGTTCCGCATCGGCTCCCTTCGCTGGCTGCCAAGGCGCGCCCTTCGCCTGAAGCACTCCGGTCGCCGGAAATAGCACCAGCACTCCACCCCGAAGCAGCCAGCGTCGGCAGCGCAAGAGCGCAGCGGCATTTTTCGCGGTCGCCTCCTTTCCGCCAAACGCATCGGCGCAAAAGCAGTGTTCCTCCAGACCTGCAATACCCTCCAGAACTATATTGCTCAGAATCCTCACATCCGGCCGCACGCGCAGCAGGATCGCGCCCAGTACAGCGGCATCGAGGATTGCGAAAGGGCGGTTGCAGACCACGAGCACCGCACCCGTCGCCGGAATGCGGGAGAGTTCCACTTCCGCCAGACGGACACTCACCTTCATTTCCGCCAGCAGCCCTTCGAACAGATTGGTACCTCGAACTTCTCGGGCGCGCGAAACCAGCTCGTGCACCTGTTCGAACGGGACGAACCTCTCCATCAGCCCGGTTGCCGCCAATAGCTCCCGCACACCGAATCCGGACCGCGGATTGCCATCGGCTCCTGCAAAGCCTGAACTCAGCATGCTCTCAGGTCTATCCTGCCGACTTTGCTGGAATGTGACAGGCAAGTTAAAACTCTGTCACAGGATGTTGACTTTGGTACTCCTCGGCGGCTGCACCGCTGCCGCTCGCGCGGTTCATCCCGCCGCCTTCGATCCGATCCCCTCGGACGCCTTTCCCGAATTCGTAACTGAATGGAAACAAGACACTTAACACCTGCACACTTGCCTGCCCTAGTTACTAAAGTAAAGTGCGAGGCTCCGGAGACGAACCTACACTCATAATCAGGTTAATCCGCGCCGAGTTGGAACGCGGTCCAGGGATTAGAACGACCAAAATGCCCTTTCGAGCCAGACTCTTCATCGCGGTGACGGCGGCGGTCGGACTTGCTGTTTCCGTGCTCGCCTTTGCCCACTGTCATAGCGATGATCCCAGTCGTTTCTTCAGTTATCTTCTGATCGCGGTTCTGGCCTCACGCCTGAAAGTGCGGCTCCCGGGCATTGATGGAACGATGTCGGTGAACTTCCTGTTCGTCCTGCTGGGCGTCATGGAAATGTCTCTGGCGGAGACCTTGCTGATCGGCTGCGCCGCGGGTCTCGCGCAATGCCTTTGGACTCCGCGCCAGTCGAATCGCCTGGCCAAGATCGTATTCAACGTTTTCGGCATGATGGCCAATGCCGTCGCGGCGTCTTTCTGGTCGTACCATGGGCTCGAGCGGTTCCTCGGGCATAAGATTCCGCTGCAACTGGCCGTCGCCGCCACGGCGTATTTCTTCGCCAATACGCTCCTCGTCACGACCATCGTTGTATTGACCGAGGGCAAGTCGTTCCGAGCCATCTGGCAAGAGTGCTACTTCTGGTCGTTCCCCTACTACCAGGCGGGCGCAGCCGTCGTCGGCATGGTCTTCTTCGTGAATAAGGCCTTCGGCTGGGAACTCTCGCTCCTGCTGATGCCGGTCGTGTACTGGATCTATCGTTCGTACCACCTCTACCTGGGTCGACTGGAAGACGAAAAACGCCGCGTGGAAAC
>Ga0080027_10000479_pt1 | contig 17144 bp, 11 predicted proteins | sample OrgsoiDNA2013046_FD_70962 | JGI IMG/M metagenome (GOLD analysis project Ga0080027, IMG submission 70962) | Permafrost soil microbial communities from the Arctic, to analyse light accelerated degradation of dissolved organic matter (DOM) -... | ecosystem: Environmental > Terrestrial > Soil >... | reverse complement strand
TTTATTTCGCGGTAAGCACGGGAGCAATGCCGAAAGGGAAAGCCAAGCTTTCCGCGGCGAACCTTGCGACGATAAAAGCCTGGATCGACGCGGGCGCGCTCGACAACTAACTCTCGCTCACGCAACCCGCGGCGATCGATCCTGTGCCATTGCCTTCGCGGCCGGCACGTTTCTCTCAATCGTCGACGCCGCTTCGCTGCAATGGGCGCTCGACGACTACACAGTTGAGGTCGTCGTTTCGTACACCAATACGGCATCTCAAAGCGCCTGCGGGGGTTACGCGGCGCTCTGGGTGAACAATTGGGTACGTTCCCCCTATCCCGGTGTGGGGCTTTTTCGACGGAGAGTCAGACACGCTCCAATCGGTGGATGTATCGGCTGCGGGCTACCCCCGTTTATATCGGGTCTCAACCCGCTCGTGTCCAAGATCTGGCTAGAGCGATCGCGGAAGTCATCGCCTATCACGGCACGATTGCGCCCGCCGACTTGACCACGCTCGAGAGCTATCTCCTGCAGAAGTTCAACATTCCGCACCACCCGTGACCATCTGCGCCCGTCGTCGCCGCGGCCAGTCGGTCGCGAACGGTTGGAGGCTCGTGCGCGCTCCGGGAATCCGATCGCCGGGGTGGGTGGCAAAATTGCGTGAGCCAGTTTCGGAGCTAGGCGCGACCTTAAAGGGATGACTCGTCTGTTTTCCGATCAAGCGGGGCGCGCGCTGGCGATCGCGTCATCTTTGCTCTGCTGGGCCGGGGTGGTCGGGGTGCTCCCCGCCTGTACGCATTCGGCGCAGCCTGGAACGGCCGGAGCGGGCGGCGGCGGCCAGAGCGGCGGCGGCCAGAGCGGCGGCGGCCAGAGCGGCGGTCCGGCAGGCGGAGCGGGGTCGTCGGCCATAGGGGGCACGGGCGGTGGGCTTGGCAACGGCGGCGCCGGTGAGCTCAGCGGAGCCGGTGGCAGCGCCGCCGGCCCAGGCGGCGCCGGCCCAGGCGGCGCCGGCGGCGGCGCGGGAGCCGGCGGGGTCAATGGAGTTGGCGGAGGCGCCCCGGGCGGGGGGTTCGGTGCCGCGGGTCTCGGTGGTGGCAGCGCCGCCGGCGGCGCCGGTGGATCGGCCGCGACGACGGGCGCCGGAGGAACTGGCGGCTCGGCGATTTCGGGTGCGCCCTACCCTTCGCAGGCCTGCCTCGACCGGGCGAGCGCGCTGCTCGCGCAAATGACGCCCACCGAGAAGTACGCGCAAATGATGCAGATGGAGCGGGCGGCGCTGACGCCCGCGCTGGTGACCCAGTACGACATCGGCTCGGCATTCAGCCAGGGCGGCTCCGGCCCCGCGACCAACACGCCGAGCGCCTGGGCGGACATGAACGACGCCTACCAGCAGGCCGCGCTCGCGAGCCGCCTCAAGATTCCAATCATCTATGGCGCCGACGAGGTGCACGGCGTCGGGACGGTGGCGGGCGCCACGGTCTTTCCCCACAACATCGGCATCGGGGCCACGCGCGACGTCGCGCTGGCGGGACAGATCGGGCAGATCACCGCCTCCGAAGCGCTCGGCGTCGGCGTGAGGTTTCTCTTCTCGCCGGTGGTCGCGGTCGCCCTCAACGAGCGCTGGGGTCGAACGTACGAGTCCTTCGGCGAGACGAGCGATCTGGCGAGCATGTTTGGCGTCGCCATGACGACCGGCCTGCAGTTCACCGCCACCGGCGCCGCCACCGGCATCCTGGCCGGCGCGAAGCACTACCTCGGCGATGGCGGGACACTGAACGGCGTCAACGGCGGCGTCACCGCCGGCGACGAGGCCGCCCTCGAGGCCATTCACCTCACACCCTATCGGGCCACCGTCGCGGCCCACGTAGGCTCGATCATGGCGTCATACAGCACCTGGCAGACGACGAAGATGCACGTCGACAAGGCCATGATCACCGACACCCTCAAGGGCACGCTCGGATTCGGGGGCTTCGTGAGCTCCGACTTCGACGCCTGCTTCCAGCTCGGCCTGGCGAGCACGGCCGCGGGCGAGCAGCAGGGGTTCGGCGAGTGCCTGAACGCGGGCATCGACATGTTCATGCTCTACCGGGTCGACATTCCGACGACGCTCGGGTTCTTCAACGCGCTCGTGCCCGGGACGGTCCCGCAATCGCGCATCGACGACGCCGTCCGCCGCATCGTGGCCGTCAAATGCGAGCTCGGGCTGTTCTCGGGGTCGGGCATGGTCGACCGGACGCTGACGGCGCAGGTAGGGTCCGCGGCCCACCGGGCGGTGGCGCGCAAGGCTGTGCAAGAGTCGCTGGTGGTGCTGAAGAACAGCGGGAACGTCCTGCCGCTGGCGAAGACCGCACCCATCGTGCTCGGCGGCAAGAGCGCGGACAGCACCGAAAATCAGTGCGGCGGGTGGACCATCACCTGGCAGGGCACCGCGACGAAGGGCCTGGAGACGGCCGGGGTCACGACCGTCCGTCAGGCCATGCAGACGGTACTGGGCGCGAGCAACGTCTCGTACTCGCTCGGCGGGACCACGGTGGCGGCGGGTGCCACGGTCGGTGTCGCCGTCATCGGCGAGACGCCTTACGCCGAGGGCATGGGCGACAGCGCGAACCTCGAGCTCGCCGCGGCGGACGTCGCCACCGTGCAAGCCATGAAGACGGCCGGATTGAAGACGGTGGTCGTGCTCATCACCGGGCGGCCCTTGCTGCTCGACGCGATCTTGCCGATCGCCGACGCCATCGTGGTGGCGTGGCTACCGGGCAGCGAAGGAGGATCGGGTATCGCGGACGTCCTGTTCGGAGATGCCCACCCGTCTGGGAAGCTTCCACAGACCTGGCCGACGAGCATGGCGCAGATCCCGATCAACTACGGCGACGCCAACTACAACCCACTCTACCCCTTCGGATTTGGCCTGACGTACTGACGCGACGCAATTCGAGGTCATTACCAACTTCGATCAAGGCGGTCAGCAATTGCAAGCGCTGGTGGCGTTGAATTCCGCCACACAGGCACTGCCAGGGGATGGTGCCCCGCTACCCGCACAGATGTCGGCCGAGTCCTTGGCCTTGCAGGCGAAGAAATTCGCGAGCGCCGTGTTACAGGCCGCCGATTGGCACGCGCCAGGCCCGCACTCGTTGGTTTCGCAGGCGGCAGCCGTCGCGTACATGGGCGGCGCACAATTGGCCGCCACCAAAGCGACGCAGAAGGTGTCGCATGCCTGCGTGACGTTCCCCCCAGATCCAGATGAGCCGCCGCCGCAGGCCAGCGACCCCAGGGCCAACACGAACACCACACACAGAGCTCTCTTTTGTCTTTCCACGATCCCCCCTTTTTTTGTCCGCGCCCGGCGCAAACCTTACTCGCCAGGCTGCAACGAAATGGCGCGACTGTATCCCGCTAACTGCTAGGTCGCAGGCCATCGGATTTCGGCCGGTCCAAAAGGTTGCTGGTAACCGGACCCCTCCCAAACTCGCCCAAGAGCCCCGTTTCCACGGCACGCCCTCATCGACCGACAGCAATCTCGTCTGTGCCGACGGGTTCGTGCACGGCTCCGACGGTTGTTCCAGCTGCGCCTGCCGCGCTGCCGCCACCTGCGCTGGCGCGACAGCTTCGTGCGTCTACTGTCCGTTCGGCTATCGGTCCGGGCCCAACAACTGCCGCACCTGCGACTGCGAGGATCCGCCCTCCGGCTGCGCGGTTGCTCCCACTCCGACGGGCACTTAGTGGCGGGGCTCGGGCGTCGACCGCCTCATCGCAGCGCCGCCAACCCAGCCTTGATGACCTCGATAATCCGGTCGGCGTCGTAGACGCACCCGCCCCAGGTGCCGCCGCTCGCTTGCTGCAGGACCGCCCACAGGCGGGTGTCGTCGGGGAGCTCGGCGTGGGGGCGCAAGCCCGGGTGGGTCGGACGCGCCGCCAGCAGGCGCCCGGCGGCGTCGGCATCGAGATCGCGCCCCTCCGCGCCGACGAGGTCGATCCGGCCGGTCAACGACCGGCGATCGATGACGATCTCGATCAGATCGCCGTCGCGGAGCTTGCCGACAGGTCCACCGGCGAGCGCTTCCGGTCCGACATGACCGATGCACGCGCCCGTCGAAACGCCCGAAAACCGGGCGTCGGTCACGACCGGAACGGTCTTGCCCCACGGGAGGTACTTGAGCGCGGAGGTGAGCTGGTACGTCTCCTCCATCCCCGTTCCGAGCGGTCCCGCGCCGATCAGGACGACCACGTCGTCGGCCTTCACGGGATGGCCGCCCTGCCCTTTGATGGCGGCGATGGCGTCGGTCTCGGAGACGAAAACGCGGGCCGGCCCCTTGTGCCGATACACGTCTCCGTCGCCCACCACGGAGGGGTCGATTGCCGTCGCCTTGACCACGGATCCCTCGGGCGCGACGTTGCCCGACGGAAACACCACGGTGCTTCCGAGGCCCGCCGCGCGAGCCGCGTCCGCGCTCATGATGACGACGTCGGGATCGACACCGTCCGATTGCGCGAGCCGCGCGCGTGTCGCCCGCCGACGATCGCTCGCTTGCCACCAGTCGAGCACCGCACCCAGTTTCTCGCCCGTGACGGTGACGACGTCGAGGTGGAGCAGGCCCATGTCGCGCAGGTGCAGCATCACCTCGGGGACGCCACCGGCCATGAACACCTGCACGGTGGGATGGTTGCGCGGACCGTTCGGGAGCGCGTCTACGAGACGAGGCGTGGCGCGATTGATGCGGATCCAATCCGCGACGGTCGGCCGCGGAAGGCCCGCGGCGTGCGCGAGCGCGGGGATGTGCAGAAGCAGGTTGGTCGAGCCCCCGAACGCGGCGTGCAGCAACATCGCGTTTTCGAGCGCGTGCGGCGTCAGGATGGCGGACAGTGGAATGTGGCCCTCGACCAAGCGCACGAGCGCGCGCGCCGAGCGCCGAGCCATGTCCAGCCAGATCGGCTCGCCCGACGGGGCCAGCGCGCTGTGTGGCAGCGTGAGCCCGAACGCTTCCGCGACCACCTGCGACGTCGCCGCCGTGCCCAGGAACTGACAGCCGCCGCCTGGCGTTCCGCAAGCGCGGCACCCGGCGTTCGCCGCCTCGTCGACGGTGATGAGGCCGTGGGCAAAGCGCGCGCCGAGGCTCTGAACCTTGCCCGCATCCTCGCTGCCCTCCGCCGGCAAGGTCACCCCGCCCGGCACGACGATGCCGGGCCGATCGCGACAACCGGCGAGCGCGAGCAGGGTCGCGGGCAAACCCTTGTCGCAAGTCGCGATCCCCATGACGCCCGCGCGCCGCGGGAGCGATCGGATGAGCCGGCGCATCGTGATCGCCGCGTCGTTCCGGTAGGGCAGGCTGTCGAACATTCCGATCGTGCCCTGGGTCCGGCCATCGCAGGGATCGCTGCAATAGACCGCGAATGGAAGCCCGCCTTCCGCGCGCAACGTTTCCGCCGCCGCCTTGACCAGCAAGCCGATCTCCCAGTGTCCCGTGTGATAGCCGAGGGCGATGGGGCTGCCGTCCGCGGCGCGTAGGCCACCCTGCGTACTGACGATCAGAAACTGCGCCCGGCCCACTTCGTCGGGACGCCAGCCCATGCCCGCGTCCTGGGTCATCCCGAACAGGTTGCCGCTCGGCTCCTTCAACAACATCTCGGCCGTGATGGGCAGGCGGCCGGGCGGCCCGCTCGCCCGCGTGCGCGTGGTCGGCAGCAGCTCGCCCGTGCCCAGGATGTCGTCGAGCGTCGCGCTCACCCGGCGACGTCCCGCTGGGACCACGCGCCGTCGATGAGCCGCCACATCTTGCCGGTCGGGTTCTCGTCGCGGAGCTCAGCGGGAAGACGGTGCGGGCGAACGTTGTCGTACGAGCGCAGCGCCACGAAGCGGAGCAACGACGCGGGAATGCCGACCGCCGTGAAGCCGGGATGCCCGGTAGCGGGATACGGCCCGCCGTGGTTCATCGCCGGCGAGACCGCCACCCCGGTCGGCATCTTGTCGTTGAGCAAGCGGCCGACCCGTTGCCGGAGCACCTCCGCGAGCCGCGTGTAGGCCTCGTCGTCCGTGCCGCCCGTGTGGCTGTAGATGCAACCCGTGAGGTTGCCTTCCAAGGCGGCGGCGATCTCGGTCATCTGCGCAACGTCGTCGGCGAGCAAGATCATGTTGACGCTACCGAACGCCTCCGTCTGCAGCGCGTGGGGATCGGCCAAAAATGCCGCTCCGGAAGCCCTCAACAACGTGTTCGCGAAGCAATATCGCGGCGCCTCGGGCGCGCGCCCGCCGGTGACGATTTCGGCGCCATGGCTGACGAGCTCGTCGAGCGCGGCGCCGATCGCGGCCATGCCACTCGCGCCGAGCAGCGTCCCCGGCGTGCCGTTTTCGAACAGCCCCGCGACCTCGGCGAGGAACGCCTCGCCGCGCGCCCCCTTGCCGACCACGGTCACGCCCGGCCGCGTGCAGAACTGACCCGCGCCCAGCGTGCACGAGTCGTAAAGCTCCTTGGCGATCGCGGGCAGGCGCTCTTCGAGCGCGCCCGGAAGCACGAAGATCGGGTTAACGCTCGACATCTCGAGGTAGATTGGCTTGCCGGCGCGATCGGCGGCGGCCTTGAGCTGCAACCCGGCGTTCTTGCTGCCCGTGAATCCGGTCGCGCCGATCGCGGGGTGCGAGACCAGGCGAAATCCGACCTCGGGCGGCGTGCGGTACAGGAGCTGCACCGTCGCCGGCGGCAGGCCGGACGATCGCACGGCCTCGAACGCGATCTCGGCGAGCTTCAGGGTGGTGCCGGGGTGCCCGGTGTTCGCCTTGCCGATGACCGGATTTCCAGCCGCGATCGCGGCCACGAAATCGCCGCCCGCGACGGAGTTGAACGCGAACGGAAAGTTGTTCGGGCCGAACACGACGACCGGCCCGATCGGACCGTAGGTCGAACGGAGGTTGGCCTTGGTGTCGATCGTGGCCTGGCACCAGGAGCGATCGCGGACCGCGGCGGCGCCCTGGCGGAGCTGGTTGGTGGTGCGCGGAAGCTCGACCGAGCGCAGGCGCGGGCTTGGGGCCAGCCCCGTCTCCTGGGCGGCGATGTCCACCAGGCTGTCGGCTTGCGCCTCGATCCCGGTCGCGTAGTCGTCCAGGAAGCGCGCGATGCTATCTCGCGGGCAGGCGCGCAACGCCCTTGCGGCCTCTTCGGCGGCCCGGCAAGCGAGCTCGACGTCGTCGAGGCCCGACACCGGAAAGCTGTCGAAAAGCGGCGTCTTGGTCGCGGGATTGACGGCCGAGAACGCGCCGCCGGAATTCTTCGCGGGACGCCATTGCCCGGCGACGAGGATTGGCTTTTGCGACATGAGCGGACCTACGCGCGTCCGGCGACAGCGTTTTCGAGCGTCATGCCACCGATCGTGATGGCCACGACGTCGCCGCGCTCCAAAGAAAAGTCGGCGGGAGGCACGATCCCCGTGCCGGTGAGCAAGAAAGCGCCGCGGGGAAAGTCGAGCTCCTTGCCGAGGTAGTCGACGAGCTCCTCGAACGGGCGCTTGATCTGGGTCGTGCGGGTTTCACCCTCGAAAACCGAGCGCCCGGCGCGCGTGATCGAAATCTGAATCGACAGATCCTTGAGTCGCTCCGTCTCGCCGATTCGGATGCCGGGACCGAGCGCGCACGATCCGTTGTAGACCTTGGCCTGTGGCAGGTAGAGCGGGTTCTCGCCCTCGATGTCGCGCGAGGAGACGTCGTTGCCCACGCAGAAGCCGACGATCTCGCGCCCGGCATTGACGACCAGGGTCAGCTCCGGCTCGGGAACGTTCCAGCGACTGTCGTCGCGCACGCGAATCGGCATCTGGTGTCCCGCGACCCGCCAACCGATCGACTTCCAGAACAGCTCGGGTCGCGTCGCTTCGTAGACCTTCGCGTAGACGTCCTTGACCGCGGACTCTGCCTCGCGCGCCTCACGGCTGCGCAAGTAGGTGACGCCGCTGGCCCAGACTTCGTGCGTGGGCTCGAGCGGTGGCAGCAGCTTTCCGGACGCCGCCGCGCCAGACGGGAACGCTCGCAGGAAGTCCGGTATGGCCGCCTTGGGCAGTTGCAGAACGAGGTCGAGGCTGAACCCGGGCGGCAGAAAACGATCGTCGAGAGCCCAGCGCGGACCGTCGAGGGCCTGGTGTCTCGATAGGTACATTGCAGGTCAGTCTTACCTCCCGCCGAAACGTCAGTCAACTCGCGGCCGGAGGCGATTGGAGAGCAATCCGCGGCGCCTGAACGCTGCTTTCAATTCCCAATTCTCGCTCCCAATTCCAATCCCTCGTTTCCAATTCACAAAGCGATGTCGCCGCGGGGCGGTTCGTGCGACATTTCGTTCCCGGTGGGCGCGTCCGACCTCAAGCTGATCGCGGTGGCCCTGGGTGGGATTGGCCTGCTCGTGCTGCTGGTCACCCGGTTCAAGGTCAACCCGTTCATCTCGTTGCTGCTGGCCTCGCTGCTGGTCGGCCTCGGCGCCGTCGGGATGGGCCGCACGAAGTACACGATGCTGGGCGTCGTGCGCTCGTTCTCCGACGGTCTTGGAGCAACGTTGGCCGGCATCGCCGCGGTCATCGGCCTCGGCACCATGCTCGGCAAGCTGCTCGCCGAGTCGGGTGGGGCGGAGGTGCTGGCGAGGCGCCTCGCCCGCTTGTTCGGGCCCAAACACATTCAGTGGTGCGTCATGGCGCTGGCGTTGCTGGTCGGGCTCACCACCTGGTTCGCGGTCGGCTTCGTGCTTCTGCTGCCCATCCTGCTCACGCTCACCTACGAAACCAAGCAGCCGTTCCTGAAGCTGGTCCTGCCGCTCCTGTCGTGCATGTCGGTCATGCACGGCGTGATGCCCCCACACCCAGGGCCGGTGGTGGCAGTCGCGGCCCTGGGCGCGAAGATGGGCCTGGTTCTTTTCTGGGGCTTCGTCATCGGCATTCCCACCGCGGCGGTCGCCGGCCCCCTATTTGCCCGTTACGCGGTCCGCCGCGTCGAGGCGAGCCCGCCGCCGCTTCCTAACCGGGTCCAAAACCGGCCATCGGGTTTTCGCCCGCCCGCGTTCGCGCTCACGCTGCTAGCCATTTTGTCGCCGGTGGTGCTCATGCTGCTCGCCACGCTCGGTGAGCTGACCCTCCCGGCTGGCAGCCGGTTGCTCGCGGTCCTCACGTTCATCGGCAACCCCACGATGGCGCTGCTCGTGGCGGTGCTGTTCGCCTCTTGGGTGTTCGGCACGCGGTGTGGGTACAGCCGCGCCCAGGTGCTGAAGTTCACCGAGGAGTGCATCGCCGCCATGGGAATGACCCTGCTCATCGTAGGCGGCGGCGGCGGGTTCGCCCGGGTGCTGCGCGACTCGGGTGTGGCCGACGCCATCGGCCGCGGGGGCGAGGTGATGCACCTGCCCCCCCTGCTCTACGGCTCGCTGCTGGCGGCGTTCATCCGGGTCGCGACCGGCTCTGCCACCGTGGCGATCACGACCGCGTCGGGCCTGCTGGTGCCCGTGCTCTCCCACCACCCGGAGTTTTCGGCCAACCAGGTGGCGCTCGTGGTCGTCGCCATGGGCTGCGGTTCCATGTTCCTGTCGCATCTCAACGACGCGGGTTTCTGGATCGTGAAGGACTTCCTCGGCCTCAGCGTTTCGCAAACGCTGCGCACCTGGACGGTGTGCGAGACGATCGTCGGGATCACCGGCGTGCTGCTGGCGCTCATCGCCTTTCACGCGGTGGCGCCCGGCTGACGGCTCGACCCGTGACAGAGGGCAAGAACAGGCGTCGCGGCCGTCGTGTCCTCGCCGACGCCGAGCTGGGTCGTGCGCTCGACCTGCTCGACCAACGCCGGGCGCCGTACGCGGAGCTGCTGGCCCGGATCGTCGGCGAAACGTTGGCGCGGTTCCCTCCCCTGCCCGACCGGCCCATCGTGGAGATCGGCGCCGGTCGGGGACAACTGCGCGCCTGGCTGCCGCGGGTGCTGGCCGGAAGGACGATCCACACCGATCCGTCGCGACCCGCCCTGCGCGCCCTTCGCGCCCGCGCCCCCGATGCCGTCACGCGGCTCGCCAAGGCGCACGCGTTGCCGTTTTCCGCTGGCGCCTGCGCCGCCGTCGTCGGTCTGTGCGTCTTCGACGCAGTGGGCGACGAGAATGCGGCCGTGGCGGAGGCGGCTCGCGTGCTCGCTCCCGGCGGCCGCTTCGTCCACTTCCTCGACATGGCAACGCTGCTGGAGACGCCGTTCGCGAAGCTGGCGACGTCCGGGCTGGTTCCGATCCCCAACGTGCTGGGCGATCCCGCCGACACCGAATGGCCGCTCGACATCCTGCTGCTCGATCGCGGCGGGCTGACCGAGCTGCTGGATTTTGCCCGGAGCGTCGGGCACCCCCTTGCCGCGACATTCGGCCCGTACTTCGCGCTTCATCTCGCCGGGCGTGTCGATGTCGACGAAGCCACCAAGGTCTTCAAGCAGATCGCCTCCAGCGGGCAGGCGCGTCACGCTCTCATGTCAGCGCTCGTGTCCGCCTCCCGGCTCGCGCTCGAAGCCGGCCATCCCGCGCCCAAGATTCTGCCCTTTCATTCCGGCCAGTACCTCAAGAGCGTGCTCGACACCAGCTTTACCGAGAGCGGTGCCTTCGAGATCGAACTTTCCGACATTGTCGCCGCGTCGCTCTGGAAGCCTTCCGCAGAGGCCGCCGGAATCCACTACCGGAGCTTGTGCGTCGGCCACCAGCGGATACTGGGCGCGCTTCCGGGACGCTTGCTGACCTCGACCGCGCGCACACCGAATGAAGGTCTGCCAGGCGGTACGCTGGTGGAGGCAGGCGTGTTCGTGTTCGTCGCCCGGCGGCAATGAATCAACGCCCCGCAGAGACGGAGCGACGGCCGTTCCTCCGCCCGCTCAGCCGAGGTTTCGAATGTCTGTCTCGAGGACGGACCCAAGTTGTGCGCTTGCCCTGCCCCGCTTCTCGGCATAGTCTTTTGGCACGATGAGGGGCGGCTCGGCGGCAGTCTTCGTCGTCGGTGTGCTGGTTCCGTTCGTCGCGGGCTGCCGCCCGACGGATGTTTGCGCCGAGACCGGTTCGGCGTGCGGGGGTGACCCCGTGGGTTCCTGGGCCGAGACCGATGTTTGCCAGGATCCCACGCTCCAGGACAAGATCGCCGCAAAACAAACCTACTTCAATCAACCGCTCGTTCCGGGGGGCCAGTCGCCGCCCGAGGTGACCTCGACGGATTGGTGCTCGTCCCTGCAATATATTGGGACGAGCGGGATCAGTTTCTTCGCGCTCCCGCGCGACACGCCCGCGATTCAGGGCGCGTTCCTGAGCTACTCGGCCGGAAGCGACGGCTCCCATACCCAGGGCCTCTACACGACGCTCATCACGAGCAGCGACAAGACCAGCATCAACTACTCGGCGAGTTGCCTCCAGAGATTCGGCTACGCTCCTGGAAGCTGCGCCGACTTCGCCGCGGCGTTCGCGGCCTACGGTTCGAGCCTGGGGGGCATCAAGGAGACGAGCTGTCAGGATTCCGGCGACGGCGGCTGCCTCTGCTCGTACCTGAGCGAATCCGACGCGGCCGGCACGGACCTCTCGGGTATATGGAGCTCTGACGGGCACGTCATCACCCACTTTGCCGGAAGCGGGGTATTGCCGACCCAAGTCGACTATTGCGTGCAAGGGAACCAGATGACCCTCTGGGGCCACGATCGGACAAGTATCCTTAACTCCCCGGCGGGCCTTCGGACACTCGTTCTGCGCAAGGTGGTCTGCGGCGACGGAATCGTTGATCGTGGCGAGGAGTGCGATCCGCCCGACCAGACAACGTGCAGCTCTACCTGTCAAACGATCGCCGCACAGTAGCCCGGCGCCGGAAGGCAAGTTCCCCCGATCAGAAGAACAGCCGGAAGCCCATCTCGACCCTTTGGTTTTGTCCCACAGGGTGAGGGTCGGTATCTCCGAACGGGCGGTCACCGAAAGTTTGCCGGGTCAACTGGTAGGACAAGCCCACCTGGACGGCTGGCGTTACCGCGGCAAACAAATTGCCGTCGACGTAATCTTGCTGGATGAAGATTCCGCCTCGACTCGCCTCGGGCGTCAAACTGAGGATGTTGGAGGATTCGAGCCGAGAAGCCGTCGCGGAGACCCATACGCGGCCTGCCGCGACGGGGAGATAGTACTGAAGGCCAAGGACCAACGACCGCCAATCGATCGACTTCAAGTTGCTGTTGGCATCGTAGGTAACGATGCCGCTGTCAATGTTGGGGCGATAGACGGGCGGCGGCACTAGATTCCCGCTCGGATCGGGAAGTAGCGGGAACAACGCTCCGCCGGTGAGGCCGGTGTAAAGATCCGAGATCCCGGAGCCCATCGAGCCTTCGACGGTCAGCGAGAGCGCGTTGCCCCGGTCGCTCACGCTGCGGATCGGGACCAGCGGGAAGAACCCGTTCAAGGCGACTCCCCACCCAGTGGCGATCTTCGGGCCGCCCGGGTTGGTAAGGAACTCGGCGACCGCAAAGCGCCGCCCAACTCCCGAGACGCCCACCGCGAGCGGCAGGACGGCAGGCTGGCCGAAGCCCTGAGCCGTGGCTCCCTTCCAGCCGTTGATCGCGAGCTTGATGCCGGCTTGAATGTCCGGCACCTCGGAATCGCGCTGAACGGGTCGAACGGCCGCCGCGGCCAGCTCCAGACTCGCCGGCGCACCCGCAAAGGTCTTCGAGAGCCGAACCTGCGGATTGCGGTGATAGATCTCTCCAGCGACGCCCAGGAACGCCACGCTGTTTTGGTAAAATCCGGCACCGCCCCACGCGAACAGGTCGTGGTACTGGCCGATCAGCAGATCCACGATCGGCGTCTCGACCTTCATGTAAAACAGTCGCAACCGGACGGACGGCGACGTGTACGTCGTCTGTTCCGTCGCGTCGGTTGGTTGAACGCCGAAAAAATCGACCTCCGCTCGGCCGGAGGTCTTGATCCGCCCGTAGTCCGGTGCGGCGAGGCGCAGCCCGAGTTGCGAGTTGGCGACGGTGAGCTGCGTGCGGGCGTGGGCACCAGCATAAGTTCCGGGCCGCGCCAGCATCGCATTGTTCGACGCCGGGCCGTAGCTCTGAGTGGTGTCGTTCATGCCATCGAGCTCGGCAAACCCGTAGAGCGACGTTCGCCATTTGTCGCCCAAATCGGTGTCGGGGGGCGGCGCGGGTACCACAATCGCAACCGGATTGCCGCCGGTTTCCGAATTGTCCGGTGGCTCTGGGCTCTGCGCGCGCGCTTGATACGCGACGAATAGCACCGCAGCGCCGATCCATCTGCTCAACCTGGAAGTTTTCATTCTTTGCCTATTGGGCCCGTTGTAGATTGAGCGTGAGGATTCCGGGCTGATTGAGGATGGACGTTTGATCGTGGCCCCAAAGCGTCATGGAGCTGCCTGCGGTCTGGACGCAGTAGTCGGCCTGGGTCGGGAGCATCTTCGATGCGTCGGAGTGGGTCAGGACTGCTCCGTCCCTCAGCCAGCGGCCCTGGGTGGACCCAGCAAAGGACACGCCATAGGTGCATTGGCAGGCCCCGCCGGAGACCGCTGCGCAGCTGATGTTGTGGTAGGAAAAAAAGAATTGGCATGGGGCGGGCTCGCTGGGACTGTCGGTGCAGGGCACTCCGGGATCCCCCAGCATGGGCACGGCGGCGGCAAGGCTCGTGAGCGCCGCAGTTACCATGTCGCAGTCGAGGCTGACTCCCATGCGCGTCAGACACGCGGCGGACAGATCGATCTCGCCCGTACCAGCGGTGTCGATGACCGCCTGGTAGGTCCCTTCCTGCTGTTGCGAATCATCGCTCGTATAGGTGATCTGCCCGCCGGTCACCGCGAGCGTATCGTGGGGAAAAACGAAGCTCGTCGCTCCCGTGGTTCCCATGACGTCTCCCAAAACCAGCGACGAGCACCAATCGCTGCTCGCCATCACGGGAGTGGGCTGGCGCGCAATCTCCGTAGGCTGTTGGAAATACGTGGCCGGCAACGGCGCCGCGAAAAATGGGTCCCGGCACGCATTGACGACGTTCCAGGATCCACTGGGGTCGCCGCCGCACGGCTTGCCCTCCTCGGGACAACTGGTCGCTGGCTGACAGGCCGAGCCGAGCAGCACAAGCAGCGCGGCAGCCGTCCCTCCCTGGACACTCACAGCTCGGCAGTTTCGATCCAAAGGACGGCCGGAGCAATACCGAACATACCTCCCGGCAGCCCTTCCCGGATCTCAGCGCGCGGGATCAGAACCTCGAAAAAAACTGCCAGAATGCCGGAGCGGCATTCGCACCCTGGGCATCATGCTGACCCGTCGTGAGGGCAGAGACGCAGAAGTACATCGGGTAAGCCGCGGGACACGTCGTATAGTGGTAACAGCGAAAGGCCGCGTTGTTTGGAACGAGCACCTTCCCGGTCGTATCGGTGATCTGGAAGACCTCGAGGCCCGGCGGTATTGTTGCCACGCCCGGTGCGGGCGGGGTTGGAAACGCGCCCGTGCACCCGTTTAGGGCGAAAACGCGCTTCGCACCGTCCACCGAGCCCTGGAACGCGTTCGAGGGGTCAGGATTGTTGTGAATCGAGAAGTACGCGATGGGATGCTGGACGCAGTAGCTGGGGTTCGCGTTGATGATGGGCGGAATCCCGCCGGTGACGTTCGCCTGCGCGCGCAAGACGTCGGGGAACCAGCAACCGAGCTGCTGCGCCAACCAGCCACCACTCGAGTACCCCGAGTAGAACTCCCGGGATTTGTCCACGCAATAGGCGCTCTCGATAGCCTGGTGCAGGGCGCTGAAATACGCCTTCTCCATGGCGACCGCCCCGCCGGTAGCGTCAGGGATTGACGACGTCTGCGGCGTTCCGGCCTCGGACGCCCAATCATCGAAACAATAGGCCGACGTGGTGGTGCATCCAGACATGTTGGCGACCGTGCAGTTCGCGGGGTTGTATGCGGCCGGGTTGTACATCCCCTGCTCCATCTCAACGAGGATGGCGTCCGTTCGAGCGGCCGTCGAGTTAGGATCCGTGGCGAATGGTGCCTGCGCCTTGAGCGTGGTCGGCATGGAATCCTCAGACGCACTGCAACCGGGCCCCTGATAGATAACCCGGTAGGGCTTCGTGTTGTCGTAGTTGTCAGGTAGGCGAACGTAGTATTCACGGGTGATCGCTTGGTTCATGCCCGGATTGGCATTGAACTGCAGGACCGACTCGGCGCTGATCGCCAGCGTGAACTTCCCGTACTGGGCAGTTGCCGCCGTCCCGACCATTGAAGCCGCCGTTGGCGCCGTCTTCGCGCAGCCCATGCTAGCCGAAACGGCACCGCCGCCAGCTCCCCCGATTGCCGCGCCGCCGGCTCCGCCTTGCGCGACGCCGCCCGAGCCGGTGCTACCGCCCGTCGCCGCGCTGCCTCCAGTGGCGGTGACGCCTCCCGAGCCGGTGGCTCCGCCTGACCCAACCGCTCCCCCGGAGCCCGTCGTCGCCGCCCCTCCAGCGCCCATGGTTGCCCCGCCGGTGCCGGCGGTCGTCCCACCAGTGCCCGTGGTCACTCCCCCGGAACCCGAGGTCGTTCCCCCAGAGCCCGACGTTGCGCCACCAGACCCGGTGTTCCCGCCCGTATTGACGAATCCAGTGTTGTTTGAGCTCGTTGAGCAACCACCCACTGCAACGCCGACCACCAGAGCGATCCGAGCACAATTCCCGATAAGATTACGTAACCGCATCTACCCTCCGACCATTCGTTTATGCGGCGGCAGCCGCTTTTACCGTGCCATCCGTCAGGCTCAAAGACCCGGCAGCGGTCCCGTGAACAGAGCGGTCTCGCCGGTCGCCGCGCCAGTCATCCCGAACGTGTTCTCGTTGATTCCCATCATGTGGAGGAAGCTCACGAACATCTGGTTGTGCGCCGGTCCGACGCCGAAGGGTATGGCAATCTGGCCGTTCGGGGTGCTCGGGGGAGGATTGGGAACCGAGGGCGGATACTTTACTGGCCCGAGGAAATCAATGAAGCGTCCACCCTTCAGTCCGACCCCCGTTCCGCCGGCGACCACGTACGGGATGTTCGTGTAGCTGTGGACGCCGCCAATCCCCAGCTCGGAGGTCCACAGCATCAGCGTGTTGTCGAGCAAGGTCGAGCCGTCGGGCTGGCTGATACCCTTGAGCTGCCCCAGCAGATACGCGTATTGCATCGCGTACCATTCTTGGATGTGGCTGAGGTCTGAGCGGACGGTGTTGACCGTGGTCTGGCTCAGCGTCATCAGCGCGGGGTTATCCGGGTTGAACCCCGCGTTCATGGCCGAGACGGCCACCGTCTCGTTGTGCGTCAACATGTGATGCTCTTGGGTGCCGGTGTACTGTATCGCCGGGAGCGCCGCCAGATAAGGGAACGGCGGGGTGGGCAGCCAGGTGTGAACGACGGTGCTCTCCGCCGTCGACCACTGCATGCTGGCCACGCGTGTGATGTCACACGAGTACGCCAGCACCATCAGGTCCATCTGAAGTTTCCCAATTTGGGGAAAATTGGTCACACATTGGTTGACCGGCAGGGTGCCGGCCTTCTGTGCCGCGGCATCCGCCGCCATTTGGGCGGCCGTTCGCAGAGTCTGATCGCGCAGGCATACTTCCTGGGAGGGCGACACCGGCATGATGGTGTTCTGACCCGGGCACGAAACCGGCATGTTGAGCAGCGTGGTGAGCTGCGTCTCGATCATCCGGATGTTGTCCAGGTGCTGTTGCAGCTTCGAGCGATCGTCCGTGCCCACCTTCGACATGAGCGTGTTGTAATCGCCGATGGCGTAGTCGAGCACCGATTTCCGGTTCTGGAGCGCCGCCGCCACTTGAGCGGTCGTTCCTTGCTGGGCGGTCCCAAAGAGCCGGGTATAAGTCTGAACCGGGTCGTCGACCGGCGGAACCACGAGCGCCCGCTTGCCGTGCGGGTTGGTGTCCGCCTGGTTGACGTTTCCGTAGCACATCTTCGTGACCAGCAGCTCGAGGAAGGTGTCCTGGCTGTTGACGCCCATTTCCAGAGACTGCAACGACGTTGTTTGGCCGGCGGCCCGGATCGCCATGGCGATGTGCTGATCGATGGACGGCCCACCGGCCGAGCCGTCGACGAAGTGGTTGGCGCGGCCCGCGCCACTCGGACCCTCGATCAGCGGAATCGCCGTCAGACCGTGCGTCATGCCCTGGTCGTGCACGTTGGCGATCGG
>Ga0080027_10000476_pt1 | contig 17158 bp, 20 predicted proteins | sample OrgsoiDNA2013046_FD_70962 | JGI IMG/M metagenome (GOLD analysis project Ga0080027, IMG submission 70962) | Permafrost soil microbial communities from the Arctic, to analyse light accelerated degradation of dissolved organic matter (DOM) -... | ecosystem: Environmental > Terrestrial > Soil >... | reverse complement strand
TTTGCGTTTCATGACATTTGGGGTGAAGCGTTTTTGTTGGCCAGCTGCCCACAGGCTGCATCAATATCTTTTCCTCGGCTGCGGCGAAGTCTGGCGTTGACTTTATTTTTTTCCAGATGTTTCATGAACAGATTCACCACAGATTCCTCCGGTTTAGTGAATAGCGCATTGGCAATCGGATTGTATTCGATAATGTTTACCAGGTCGGCGGGAACCTGTCTGTAAATTTTTATCAGTTCATCGGCATCCTTCAGACTATCATTAAAATCCTGAAATAAAATATATTCAAAAGTGATTTCATTTCCGGTTTCCTTATAAAAATAATTCAACGCGTCGATGAGTGATTTGATATTATTCGAATCATTGATCGGCATAATCTCATGGCGTTTCGCATCGTTGGCAGCATGCAGGGAAAGGGCGAGTTTAAATTTCACTTTATCATCGCCAAGCTGGCGGATCATCTTTGCTACGCCTGCTGTAGAAACTGTAATGCGCCTCGGACTCATGCCAAGTCCTTCCGGAGAACTGATTTTGTCGATGGCCTTCAGCACATTTTTATAATTCAGCAGGGGCTCGCCCATGCCCATGAATACAATATTGCTGAGTCTTTTTTCATAGGTCTTCTCAGCCTGCTGGTTAATCAGTACCACCTGATCAAAGATTTCATCAAACTCCAGGTTTCTTTCCCTGTCCATATAACCGGTTGCACAGAATTTGCAACTCAGCGAACAGCCGATCTGGGACGAAACACAGGCTGTTCTGCGTTCATCCGTTGGAATGAGTACACCTTCCACAAAATGATTGTCAAAGGTTTTGAATCTTGTCTTCACCGTTCCATCTGCACTATGCTGCGTTGTATCGATCCGGAGGGAAGGAAATGCAAAATCCTTTGCGAGTTTTGCACGCAACACTTTACTCAGGTTCGTCATGTCTTCAAACTGAAAGGCGTATTTCTGCCATATCCATTCATAAACCTGGTCGGCCCTGAATTTGGGTTCTCCTAAATCCTCAAAATATTCCTGCATCTCGGCGCGGGAAAGCGTTCGGATATTTGTTTTCTCTGTTTTCATGAAGGGGCAAAGATAATTCAGTTTTAACGGGCTGCCGACAATTCAGGTTTTCAACGGCGGATAAGGGGAATTTCATTGATCTTTGTCCCCTTTATCTATCATTATGAAGAATGTATTTGTCATTGATGCGGTACGCACGCCCATCGGGAAATATGGCGGCGCTCTGGCGGCTGTAAGGCCCGACGATCTGCTGGCCTATGTGATCCGGACCCTTCTGATAAGGAATGATTCCATTGATCCTCATGCTATTGAAGACGTTATTGCCGGTGATGCGAACCAGGCCGGCGAAGACAACCGTAATGTGGCCCGGATGGCTGCATTGCTTGCCGGCCTGCCCGTTTCCGTAGCCGGAAATACAGTAAACCGGCTCTGCGGTTCAGGACTCCAGGCCATTATGGATGCTTCACGTGCCATTATGTGTGGTGAAGGGGATCTGTATATTGCTGCCGGTGTGGAATCCATGTCGCGTGCACCCTTTGTGATGGCTAAACCCACTTCCGCTTTCAGCAGACAACTCGAGATGGTGGATACAACCATCGGATGGCGTTTTACAAATAAAAGACTGGCTGATCAGTACCATCCTTTTTCCATGGGGGAAACGGCAGAAAATGTGGCTGCAAGATGGAAAATTTCAAGGAATGCCCAGGATGAATTTGCCCTGGAATCACAACTTAAATATTTTGCCGCACTCGGAGCAGATAAATGGGATGACGAAATGGCTTCCGTGGAGCTCGTAAAGGATCAGCTGGTCACCTGGTTTACGAAAGATGAACATCCGCGGGAAACATCCCTGGAAAAACTCTCCCGGCTCAAACCCGCTTTTCTGAAAGAAGGAACCGTAACGGCAGGCAATTCAGCCGGACTCAACGATGGCGCGGCGGCCATGTTGCTGGCCAGTGAAGAAGCCGTAAAAAATTATGATCTGCAACCTCTCGCAAGGGTGGTATCCATGGGCGTTGCCGGAGTGGATCCGGCCATCATGGGACTGGGCCCGGTGCCTGCATCGCAAAAAGCACTCTACCGGGCAGGCCTAACCGTAAATGACATGGACCTGGTTGAATTGAATGAAGCCTTTGCTTCACAATCCATCGCATGCATCCATGATCTCGGTCTCGACCTCCAGAAAATAAATGTAAATGGCGGCGCGATCGCCCTGGGCCATCCTCTCGGATGCAGCGGCGTAAGAATTTCTACAACGCTTTTACATGAAATGAGGAGAAGAGGTTCCCGCTATGGCCTCGCTACGATGTGTGTGGGGGTCGGGCAGGGTGCGGCTGTAATCTTTGAAGGCATTGGCCAATGATTTATGGATAATCAATCACCCAATTCATATCGTTTGAAGTTTTGAAAATAGTTCTTCAAATCGGCATTCTGTCTGAATACCCGTCCTTAGATTTTTGATCTTTGCAAACCCTGTCTTTAATTCTTCTGTACCGATAATCACCGCCCAGGGAATATTTTTCTTCTCTGCATATTTGAATTGCTTATCCATTTTCGCCTGCTCATGGTAGAGTTCACAGCGTAATCCTTCTGCGCGTAATCCCTGCATGAGTTCAAAACTTTTAGCTGCAGCTTCAGCACCCATATGGAAAAAAATAACTTCCGTGGACCGCTTTGCCGAAGCAGGAAATAATTTCAGTTCTTCCATCACATCGTAAATTCTGTCCACCCCGAAGGAAATACCCACGCCCGGAATATCGGGAACCCCAAAAAATCCGGTGAGGTCATCATACCTTCCACCACCTCCGATACTGCCGATTGAAACATTTTTTGCACGCACTTCAAATATGATTCCGGTATAATAACTCAGTCCGCGTGCGAGTGAAAGATCCAGCACCACTTTATCGTTTCCTTTGAAATATCCTAAAATAGTCTGCAGGTCACTGATTCCATCGCCGGTTAATTTGTCGGGAAGCAGGTCAGCGAGGACCTGCATTTTTCGGTAGTTCGTTCCCGTTATACCCAGGAATTGCTCGATCAGGGAAACCTGCTCCGGATGTAGTTTTTTTTCTAAAAGTTCTTCCTTTACTTTCTCCATGCCGATCTTATCCAGTTTGTCAATGGCGGTGGTAATGGCCGGAGTTTGTTCAGGGCCACCGCAGGCTGCTGCGAGACCGGAAAGAATTTTTCGATGATTGATTCTTACTTCCACATCAATACCCAGCTTCTCAAATGCGGTGAGATAAATCTGGGTCAGCTCCACTTCATTCATCAGTGAACGACTGCCCACCACATCTGCATCGCACTGATAGAATTCACGGTAACGGCCCTTTTGCGGCCTGTCCGCACGCCATACCGGTTGCAACTGATAGCGTCGGAAAGGAAAAGTGATTTCATGCTGATGCGTTGCAACATACCGCGCAAAGGGAATGGTCAGGTCATAGCGCAATGCTCTTTCGGTAATACGGGGTTCATTTTTTCCTGAAAGAATATTTTCGAAGGCAGACCTTGCAGATTCCTGTTTGGCGGAATGATCCAGTCCGTTATTGAGGATTTTAAATATCAGTTTATCTCCCTCTTCGCCATATTTCCCAAGCAGTGTTTCAAGATTCTCCATGGCTGGCGTTTCCAGTGGCTCGAAACCGTAGCCTTCAAAAACCGAGCGGATGGTATTGAAAATAAAACTGCGCTTATAAACGATTTCTGCACCGAAATCACGCGTTCCCTGTGGCAATCCGGGTTTGCTCATTTATTTTATGCGGTTTTAAGGGCTCCGTATTTTTCAACAATCTTATCGCAGGCTTTATCGATCATTTCGTATACGGCATGATACCCGGGCTCTTCTCCATAATAGGGATCCGGCACATCCATATTTTTCCCCGGATATAATTCTTCGAGCAGCAGGGATGCTTTCCCGGGTTTAAAATGCTTCCTTGCAATATTTTTCATATCTGTCAGAATATCTCCCGACATCGCATAAATCAGATCGAAGCGATCAAAATCTTCAGGTACAAATGCTCTTGCAGCCTGTTCACTGATATCTACCGAATTTATCTTCGCAACTTTCTGTGAAAGCGGATGAGGAGCCTGACCGATATGATAATTATTATTCGTACCCGCACTGTCTACCTTCCAGCGCAGCCCCAGACGTTTTGCTTTTGATTCCAGTATGCCTTCCGCAAGCGGGCTCCGGCAAATATTCCCCAGACAAACCATTAATATTTTCATCACCGCAAATTAAGAAATTTCAGGACGCCGGCCGAAAGCTGTTTTCGTTTTAACGATTTGGTTTATGGAATCATTTTAGTGAAGCATCTCACATGCACTGCGCAGGTTCATCTATTGATTCATTCATCTTTTAAAACAGATTTTATGGAACCCTTCGCTATGTTGGATGCAGATCCACTCGACCTGCTTTTCGAGAACAGAAATAAATTGTACGGCGCTTATACCTTACGTAAATATTACAATCAGCGGCTTATTTATTCTTTTGGTATCATGATGAGCTTTGTAATACTGGGATCTTTTTTATATCTGTATTTTAATTCTAATCGTATTCCATTGATCCGATCCGCAAATCCGGATATTAACCTGATAGACCTGACTCCTCCGGAACCTTTCAAACCCATTGTGCCACCCCGGAGACCTTCAATTGCAAGGCCGGTCGTACCAACAATAATTTATACTGTACCCCTGATTATTAACCAGGATCCGCCAAAACCCATTGCAAATATTGAACAGCTTAATATGACATCCATTGGTTTAAAAACAGTAACAGGAACTCCGGAAACCGGGAATTCATCCGGTCAGTCATCCGGAACTCCTGCTGTTGGAAATACATCCATAGATTCAACTGATGCAAAGCCGAAAGTTTTTCTGACTTCTGAAATCATGCCTTCATTTCCCGGAGGACTGGAGCAATTAAAAAGATTTCTGCTCAGAAACTTACATATGCCCGAAAATAATCTGGAACCAGGTACGCAGATTCATGTGGTTGCGCGGTTTATCGTTGGCGAAGACGGTAAGGTCCGCGACATTGAAATCACCGTACCTGCCGATGCAGCGTTTAATAAAGAAGTGAAGCGGGTAATTTTAAAAATGCCGGACTGGAATCCAGGTATGCAGAATCACCGAAATGTTGCCGTTTATTTTTGCTTACCAGTGAATTTTATAACCACGGAATAGAATGAAATAAGCGTTGCAAGACCGGGACATTTGTCCTGAAGCATTCAGCTTTTTATGTATATTGCCCATCGCTTTTAAATGAATATAAATGCCCGGAGAAAAAGAAGAGGACAGTCGGACCAGGGGTTACAAAACGAGGAGATCCATTATGGATTTCGGGATGGGTATTATCATTCTCTGTATCGGTATTTTCTTCCTCCTGGCATCCAGATTCGGCGTTGCATTTGGAATCGATAATCAATTCCGTTATTTATTTGGCGGCCTCAGCATGATATATGGTATTTTCAGGATTTACCGTGGGTATAAAAAGAACTATTTTAACTAATTTTTAAACGGGATGAACATTATTCAAAAATGTTTGCTTTTTCCGGTATGGGCCCTTATCGCTATTCTGTTTGCAGCCTGTCATTCGGGTCCCTATATTCCCCAGGAAACCCCTACCTCAGGTACGATACATATCAGTGTGGATGAATCTTTTAAACCCGTGATAGATTCCCAGATCAAAGTGTTTGAGAGTTCATTCCCAAATGCCAGGATCATGGTGGAATATAAATCTGAATCAGCTTGTTTGCGGGATTTGTATGAAGACAGCACCCGGCTGATCATCATCACCAGGGGCCTGAATCCAAAAGAGGAATCCTGGTTCGAAGACAGTCTGAAAGCGAGGGCAAATTTCGGTATTCTTGCTTATGATGCCGTGGCGCTTATCGTAAATAAAAAATCAAAAGATACCACCATGAGCGTGGCAGATGTACAGGCACTGCTCGAAGGAAATGATAAACTGAAAAGGGAAGTGGTGATGGATGGTGTTACCGCAACAAGTACCGTTCGATTTGCCATGGATTCTATATTAAAGGGGAAACCGCTGGGAAAGAATGTGGTGGCAGCCCATTCAAGTCCCCAGGTTATATCCTATGTTTCCAATCATGAAAATGCAGTGGGTTTTATTGGTGTAAGCTGGATCGGTGATGAGGAAGATTCCACGCAGCTGGGTTTTTTGAAAGAGGTAAAGGTTGTGGCGATCCAGTGCGATCGTTGCCTGGAGAAACCTTATACCTGGCCAAATCAGTATAATATATATTACAGCCGCTATCCACTGGTACGCGGATTGTATTATATACTGAAAGAAAACTTTTCCGGGGTCGGGAATAATTTTGTTAATTTTTTAGAATTTGAGCGGGGACAGTTGATTTTCAAGCGGGCCTACCTGGTACCGGCTAAAATGAATTTTGATATTCGTAATGTTCAAATTCAACAATAATCAGTTTTTAGGATATATTTATACACACAATAAAGGAGATTTAGAATGAGAAAATTAAGCATCAGCCTCATACTAGCGATTGGCTGCATCAGCAGTTCCGTTAAGGCACAGACTTTAGAACAGGGTAGACAATTCTTGTATTATGATAGGTTTCAGAGTGCACAGACCGCATTTGAAAAGGTACTGAATGCCAATCCGAATAATATTGATGCGGTATACTGGCTCGGGCAAACCATGATCCATAGAAGAGATACAAGGGATACTGCCGGAGCTAAAGCGCTCTACCAGAAAATGCTGGCAACGAACGGTAATGCACCACTTCTTTTGGTGGGCATGGGCCATGTGGAATTATTGTATGGAAATACAACCGACGCCCGTCAGCGTTTCGAAACAGCGATCAGTCTGACCAAAGAAAAAGACATCAACGTATTAAACGCAGTGGGCTATGCAAATGTGGATGCAAAAGCAGGCGACGCTGCCTATGCCATCCAGAAACTGACGATTGCCACTGAGATCAAAAGATTTAATGATCCGCAAACCTATGTGATCATGGGGGATGCCTATCGCAAAGAACTCGATGGAGGAAATGCGGTATCCGACTATCAGAAAGCGCTTGACCTCAATCCCAAACTGGCAGAAGCCCAGATGAAGATTGGTATCGTATACCTGACCCAGAACAACCGCGAATTTTTCCTTCCGGCTTTTGAAAAAGCAGTATCCATCGATCCGGCTTATGCACCCGCTTACCAGCAGCTTTTTATTTACTGGTATCTGCGCGATGTAAATAAGGCCTCCGACTACCTTGACAAATATGCGGCTAATTCAGACCAGGGTGCAGATCTTGAATATATGAAAGCCGGTATGTTGTATGTTTCCGGAAAAGTACCTGAATCCCGTACACGCGCGCAGCAGCTCATTGCACAATATGGCCCGAATGTAAATGTGCGTATGTACCGCCTGGTTGCATTTGCTTCTGATTCATTGGGCGATTTTACTACGGCAAGAGATGCGATGTCTAATTTCTTTGCAAAGGCTGATCCGGCATTGATCATGCCAACCGATTATGAATTATACGCGAAGATTGATGGAAAGATGACAGACTCTACGATACAAAGCCTGGCCTATGCCAATTATCAAAAAGCGATTGAAACGGATTCTCTTCCTGAAAACAAACAAAAATATCTGGCGGAAGGCATCGAACTTGCCAAAAAGCAACATAATAAACAGGCAGCAGCCATGCTCTCCGGTACTTTATATAATTCTTTAAAGAATCCTTCCAACTCCGACCTGTTTAAATATGGTATGTCCAACTATTCGGCGGGAAATTATAAAACAGCCGACAGCATTTTCTGCGGCGTGTATAAATCCAAATATCCGAATGAAATTTATGGATTTCTCTGGTGTGCGAAATCCGCACAGGCGGAAGATGACAGTCTGAATTCGCAGGGGCTGGCCGTTGTACCCTACGAGAATATGATAAAGTTCGCCCGGGCTTCACCGGATTCTTTGAAATACAAAAACCAGATTGTTGGTGGATATTTTTATCTGGCCAGCTATTATAATGATGTGAAAAAGGACAAACCCAAAGCCATTGAATACATGTCGAAGGTTCTTGAAGTGGATCCGACGAATGCCTCCGCCAAAAACATTATCGATATGCTTTCAAAGCCGGCTAAGCAGCCTGCTGCGAAGCCAAAAGGCAGTACAAGTCATTAAAGTTTATAAGAAACTATTTCTTAATATGGAAACCCCTCCCGACTATAGCGAGGGGTTTTTATTTATAAACGGGTGCCGGACAGATCCAAAACATTCCCATGAAATCTGACCCTGCTGTATTACTTTTGTCAGGTAACGGAATGATCTATGACTTCTATTCTCCTGCAGTCAGCAAACATGGTTTCTCCCTCCGGCAGTTCCGGCGATTATCTGCCGATCGGGATTCAATTACTCTTCGCAGGTGCCTTTGTTTTTTTGGTGCTTGGCGTTACCCATTTACTTGGCCCGAAGCGTAGTACGGATGAAAAATTAAAGAATTTTGAAAGCGGTATTGAAGGCGTGGGCAATGCCCGCCAGCCCATGGCCATCAAATATTTCCTGATCGCTATTTTATTCGTACTCTTTGATGTGGAAGTCATTTTCTTTTATCCCTATGCCGTTAATTTTCGCCGGCTTGGCTGGAATGGATTCGCAGAAGTTTTATTATTTGTAGCCTTCTTCCTGATTGGCTTTATCTATATTATTAAGAAAGGTGCTTTGCAATGGGAAGATTAACGAACCGTTAAACCTCCCGGCGCTTCAACGATTGTAATGCTAATCATCATCCTCAGGCAGGATGTAAAATATATACAGGCATGTCCAGACCAGTAAGATTTAACGTGAATACGGTTCCGGCAAATACAAAGGACCATATCAGTATTGCTGATATGCCACCCGGACAAACAGGAGAAGGTTTTTTTGCAACCAAACTCAGCGATGCCGTAGGGCTGGCAAGAAAAAATTCCATGTGGCCCCTGCCATTTGCCACTTCCTGCTGCGGTATCGAATTCATGGCCACCATGGCTTCACATTATGACCTCGCACGTTTTGGAGCTGAGCGCCTTGGGTTTTCGCCAAGACAATGCGACCTGCTCATGGTGATGGGAACCATTGCAAAAAAAATGGGACCCATATTAAAACAGGTTTATCTCCAGATGGCTGAACCACGCTGGGTGATGGCCGTGGGTGCCTGTGCTTCTTCAGGTGGCATCTTTGATTCTTATTCCGTATTACAGGGAATCGATCAGATTATTCCTGTTGATGTATATGTGCCTGGTTGTCCGCCAAGACCCGAAGGAATCCTCGACGGATTCATGCGCATCCAGGATCTGGTGGGCGAAGAATCCATCCGCAGAAGAAACGGTGAACAGTATAAAGAACTGATGCAGAGTTATGGCATTAAGTAAATTCTAATTTTCTTTCATTGAACAACGAATATATAAAGCAAAGACTTATTGAACATTTTGGCGATGGGGCCAGCCATTTCGAAGAACCGTACGAGATGCTGACTTTTGAAACACCAAAAGATTCCAACCTGAAAGTACTTCAGTTTCTTTTCGACGATCCTGAATTAAGATTTCAATTCCTCACCGACCTCACTGCCGTTCACTACCCCAATCAGAAGGGACGCGAACTGGCCGTGGTTTATCATCTGCATAATCTCGTCGATAATATCCGGATCAGATTTAAAGTATTTACAGATATTGAAAAACCAGAGATATTTACGGCGACAAAAATATATTCCTCCGCGAACTGGATGGAACGGGAAACCTATGATTTCTACGGAATCATTTTCGTTGGTCATCCAAACCTCAAACGCATTTTAAATGTGGATGAAATGAATTATTTCCCGATGCGTAAGGAATATCCACTGGAAGATCAGACGAGAATCGACAAGGACGATGCGATGTTTGGCAGATAAACTGAATCTATGACTGAACAACATATAAAACTCCCTGAGGGTAGCATTGAAAAAGCCACTACCACACTGAACCTGGGTCCTACACATCCGGCAACACATGGGGTTTTTCAAAATATTCTTGAACTGGACGGAGAACGTATTGTTTCCGCAGAACAAACTGTCGGCTATATCCACCGTGCCTTTGAAAAAATTGCAGAGAGAAGACCACTTTATCAGATCACGCCACTCACCGACCGGTTGAATTATTGTTCATCACCCATCAACAACATGGGCTGGCACCTGGTATGCGAAAAATTGCTGAGGATCAAAACACCCAAGCGGGTGGACTATATGCGTGTGATTATCATGGAGCTGGCGCGTATTTCAGACCACCTGATCTGCACATCCGTTGTCGGCGTGGATTCAGGTGCCTTCACGGGCTTCCTCTATGTGATGCAATACCGTGAACTTATCTATGAAATTTATGAGGAAATCTGCGGCTCACGCCTGACAACAAATATGGGTCGTATCGGGGGATTTGAAAGAAATTTCAATTCCATCGTCTTTGAAAAACTGGAAAAATTTCTCAGGGAATATCCTGCCGTGCTGCGTGAATTTGAAAACCTCTTTACACGCAACCGCATTTTTATGGATCGTACCATCGGCACCGGTGGTATCAGTGCGGACCGTGCCCTGAATTATGGTTTCACCGGACCAAATCTCCGTGCCACGGGTGTGGACTACGATGTGCGTGTACATTCTCCTTATTCCAGCTATGAAGATTTTGATTTTGAGATTCCGGTTGGAAAAACAGGAGATAATTATGACCGCTTCCTGGTGCGCAATCAGGAAATGTGGCAGTCTTTAAAAATTATTGAACAGGCTTATAAAAAAGTACAGGCATTTAAAGGCGCAGATGCAGAAATATATCATGCAGATGTTCCGGAATATTTTCTTCCGAAGAAATCGGATGTATATACCAAGATGGAAGCCCTGATCTGGCATTTCAAAATTGTAATGGGTGAAACAGAAATTCCGCCCGGAGAAGTATACCATAGTGTGGAGGGCGGCAATGGTGAACTCGGGTTTTATCTGATTACAGACGGGGGGCGCGCGCCTTACCGCCTGCATTTCAGGAGACCCTGTTTTATTTATTACCAGGCTTATTCGGAACTTACAAAGGGAGGTATGCTCAGTGATGCAGTCATTACCATGAGTAGTCTGAATCTGATCGCCGGTGAGATGGATGCATAGACGGAGTGTGGGAGAAAGTGTGGGAGAAAGTGTGGGAGAATGTGTGGGAGAAAGTGAGGGAGAAAGTGAGGGAGAAAGTGTGGGAGAAAGTGAGGGAGAATGTGAAGGGCAGGTTTATGAATGAGAAGAATAATTTTTTAATTAAAATATAAAAGTGGAAAGACCGCTTAGCAATTTAAGTTTCCCGCCAGAAAAACTGGCTAAAGCAAAAGAGCTGATGGGAAGATATCCGGAAGGCAAACAAAAAAGTGCCATCCTGCCGGTTCTTCATCTGGCTCAGGAACATTTTGGCGGATGGCTAAGTCCCGAAGTGATGGACTATGTTGCTGAACTGCTTCATATCCTTCCCGTTGAAGTTTACGAAGTGGCCACTTTTTATTCCATGTACAACCTGAAGCCGGTTGGGAAATATGTTTTTGAAGTCTGTCAGACAGGTCCCTGCATGATCAATGGAAGTGACGGCATCATTCAATATATAAAATCAACACTGGATATTAAAGTGGGCGAAACCACAAAAGACGGCATGTTCACTTTGAAAACAGTAGAATGCCTTGGAGCCTGCGGATACGCGCCAATGATGCAGCTGGGAAAAAATTACAGGGAGCATCTCACAAAAGAAAAAGTGGATTCAATTATAGCAGAATGCAGAAAAACGGCAGCAGCAAATAATTAATAAATGGGTAGAAAATTATTATTGGAAAAAGCCGGCGTTGAAGGTATCCGTACCTACAATGTTTACCGGCGTGAAGGTGGTTATAACAGCGTGGAGAAAGCGCTGAAACAAATGACACCCGATCAGATAACTGAAGAAGTAAAGAAAAGCGGACTGCGTGGCCGGGGCGGTGCCGGATTTCCAACCGGTTTGAAATGGAGCTTTATTGCAAAGCCGGAAGGCGTACCCCGTCACCTGGTTTGCAATGCAGATGAAAGTGAACCAGGTACTTTCAAAGACCGCTACCTGATGGAGTTTCTGCCACATCTGCTCATTGAAGGTTTGATCGTTTCTTCTTTCGCACTGGGCAGTCACGTTACCTATATATATATACGCGGCGAATATGCCTGGATCATCGACATTCTTGAAACAGCTATAGGCGAAGCAAAAGCAAATGGCTTCCTCGGAAAAAATATTCTGGGCACAGGTTTCGATCTGGAGATTTATGTGCACCGCGGCGCCGGAGCCTATATCTGTGGTGAAGAAACAGCATTACTTGAAAGTCTGGAAGGCAAACGCGGCAACCCGCGTATCAAGCCGCCTTTCCCTGCAGTGAAAGGAGCATGGGATCGCCCCACGGTAGTAAACAATGTGGAAACACTTGCAGCCGTTGTGCCCATCATCAACCTCGGTGCTGAAGAATATGCGAAAATCGGTATTGGAAAATCAACCGGCACCAAACTGATTTCTGCCTGCGGAAATATCAAGAAGCCGGGCGTGTATGAAATCGACATGACGATCTCCGTGGAAGATTTTTTATACAGTGATGAATATTGTGGTGGCATGGCGAATGGAAAAAGATTGAAAGCCTGTATTCCGGGCGGCTCATCCGTTCCGATCCTGCCAGCGAATCTCCTCCTGAAAACAGTGAAGGGTGATAAAAGAATAATGAATTATGAAAGTCTTTCCGACGGTGGTTTTCCCAAAGGTTCCATGATGGGTTCCGGCGGTTTTATCATTCTCGACGAAGACCAGTGCGTGGTGAAACATACTTTTACACTTGCAAGATTTTATCGTCATGAAAGTTGTGGTCAGTGTTCTCCCTGCCGCGAAGGAACGGGATGGATGGAAAAAATTCTAGCGAATATTGAAAACGGGAAAGGCAAGTCCACTGATATCGATCTGCTCTGGGAAATCCAGCGCAAAATAGAAGGCAATACGATTTGTCCCCTGGGAGACGCCGCTGCATGGCCGGTTGCCGCAGCGATCCGGCATTTCCGTGATGAGTTTGAATGGCATGTGCAGAACCCTGAAGAAAGTCAGAGAAGAAATTTTGGTCTGGCACATTACGCAGATCCTTTGGAACCTTTAGTGGCTGCTGTTTAGTATAGAAATTAATTATATGGCTGAAGAAAAAAAATTGTTTAAAGTCACCATCGATAATATCACGATCGAGGTGGACCCGGGTACAAGCATTCTCAACGCCGCGAGAAAAATCGGCGGTGAAGTGGCTCCGCCTGCCATGTGTTATTATACTTCCCTGAAAGGAACCGGCGGAAAATGCCGTACCTGTCTGGTGGAAGTGGCCGCAGGTTCCACTGCCGACCCAAGACCCATGCCCAAGCTGGTAGCCAGCTGCCGCACCAATGTGATGGATGGGATGGTCGTAAAAAATATTACCAGTGAAAAAGTTTTAGATGCACGTAAGGGTGTGGTGGAATTTTTACTCATCAACCATCCCCTGGATTGTCCCGTTTGTGATCAGGCAGGCGAATGTTCCCTCCAGGACCTGAGTTATAATCACGGCGCAGAAGGCACACGTTATGAATTTAATAGACGCACATTCGAAAAACATGATATCGGTCCTTATATCCAATTGCACATGACGCGCTGCATTCTCTGCTATCGCTGCGTGTACACCGCAGAACAGCTCACCGATACGCGCGAACACGGCGTGCTGGATCGCGGGGATCATTCTGAAATTGCAACCTATATTCACAAAGCGCTCGATCATGATTTTATCGGCAATGTGATTGATGTTTGTCCTGTGGGAGCACTCACGGATAAAACATTCAGGTTTAAAAACCGCGTCTGGTTTTTAAACCCACAGGATGCGCACCGCGATTGTAAAAAATGTTCCGGCAAAGTAACACTCTGGAACCGCGGCGAAGAAGTTTACCGCGTTACAGCAAGAAAGGATCAATGGGGTGAAGTAAGTGATTTTATCTGCAATGAATGCAGGTTTGAGAAAAAGAAAACGGGAGACTGGATCATCGAGGGACCCACACTGATCAGCCGCCATTCCGTAATTTCTGCCGGTCATTATGTGGGCACGGTGAAACCGCAGGAAGTGATGCCTGAAGTGATGGGCGGAAGGAAACCGAAATTATTAATGGATATTCATAGCGTGAGCGAAGTGAACCGGCCGGAAATTGATTTATCGGAAATTGAAGGGCCGGCACATTCTACGGATTTTAAGGATGACCATTATAATTTTCATCAGAATCCGGAATAATTTTTATCCGTCAATAGAAAGAGGCTTAGAAAATTTATCAGAATAAAATGCATTTATTTTTAACGATAGACTGGTTCCTGATCATGGAGAAAGCGGTGCTCATCTCCATCATCATTGGCGTTTCACTGATCGTGGCGATGTATGAAACCTGGGCAGAAAGAAAAGTGGCCGCTGTGATCCAGGACCGCCGGGGACCAAACCGCGCGGGTCCGATCGGCATCCTGCAACCACTTGCCGACGGATTGAAACTGTTCATGAAAGAAGAAATTATTCCGAGCCTTTCCAATAAATTTTTATTTATCCTTGGTCCCGGTGTTGCCATGCTTACAGCAATGATGACAAGCGCCGTTATTCCATGGGGCGGACATATACATATTGCCGGTCATGATATTTCCCTGCAGGTTGCAGATGTGAATATCGGCATACTGTATATTTTCGGCGTGGTGAGTATGGGCGTGTACGGCGTAATGATCGGCGGATGGGCATCCAATAATAAATTCTCCCTGCTCGCCGCAATACGCGGAGCTTCACAGATCATCTCCTATGAACTCGCGATGGGACTTTCGCTGATTGCCATCCTGATGTTAACAGGAACTTTGAGTTTACATAACATTGTTGAACAACAACTCGATCATAAATATTATGTTTTTTACCAGCCACTCGGGTTTTTAATATTCCTGGTATGCGCATTTGCAGAATGCAACCGCACGCCCTTTGATTTATCGGAAGCGGAGAGTGAACTGAATATGGGTTATCACCAGGAATATTCATCGATGAAACTTGGTTTTTATCTTTTCGCAGAATACGTGAATATGTTTATCAGCTCCGCAGTGATGGCAACGATATTCTGGGGCGGTTATGATATTCCTTTTGTGAATGATACACATTTTGGCATTCAGCATGGTCAGAACCTGCTGGCATTTCTTGAAGTACTGAGTTTATTTTTCAAGATCGCCGTCTTTATTTTCTTTTTCATGTGGGTACGCTGGACGATACCTCGTTTTCGTTACGACCAGTTGATGAACCTGGGCTGGAAAGCACTGATACCTTTGGCGCTGGTGAATATGCTGGTAACCGGATTTGTGATTTTATACCGCATGCACGGTTTATTTTGATTGGCGGAAGCGGTATAATAAACCGGTGCGGGAAGGATTTTTGACTGTGCGGAAAGGATTTTTAACTGTCAGAATATAATTGGCAGGTTGGGCTGATTAAAATTATTTTTGTGCCGCCTAAGGCGGATCTAATTTAGAAATGAATATGCAGGCACTTACTTCAAAATCAAAACAGGTCGGTCGCAAACCGATGACCTTCTGGGAGAAAATATATCTTCCAGCGATCCTTAAGGGTATGGGCATCACCTTTAAACATATATTCAGGAAAAAACCCACCATCAACTATCCTGAAAAAACTAGACCCTTCAGCCCGGTATTCCGCGGCGTGCAGGTATTGAACCGGGATGAAGAAGGCCGCGAAAGATGCACGGCATGTGGTTTATGTGCTGTTGCCTGTCCTGCTGAAGCCATCACGATGGAAGCAGCGGAAAGATTACCGGGAGAAGAACATTTATACCGGGAAGAAAAATATGCGGCACGCTATGAGATCAATATGCTGCGCTGCATATTCTGCGGACTATGTGAAGAAGCCTGTCCCAAAGACGCGGTGTATTTATCAGAGACCATGGTACCCTCCAATTACAACAGAAAAACATTCGTTTACGGTAAACCGGAATTGCTGATTCCAAATCCCTTAACCGATCCTGATGCATTTGCAAAAGCAAGGGGACTAAGACCTGAAAAAAACAGTTGATGAGCGCCACTCAGATTTTATTTTGGTTTCTAAGTATACTCTCATTATTCAGCGCCATCATGGTGGTGGTGAGTAAAAATCCCGTGCACAGCGTATTGTGGCTGATCGTGGTGTTCTTCACCATCTCCGGTCATTATATTTTACTCAATGCCCAGTTTCTTGCCATCGTCAATCTCATTGTTTACGCCGGCGCCATCATGGTGCTTTTCCTTTTTGTGCTCATGCTGATGAACCTGAATGCGGAAACAGAACCGCAGAAAAATAAATGGCTGAAGATTGCCGGCGTCATCGGCGGCGGTGCATTATTACTCGTGCTGGTCGCCGCACTCAAGAGCGCAGAAATCATGAATCATATTGCAGAAACAGGAAAGGGTGATATCGGACTGATTCATAACCTGGGCATGGTGCTTTTCGGAGAATATGTGATCCCTTTTGAAATCAGCAGTGTACTTTTCCTGAGTGCCATGGTTGGAACGGTGGTGATCGGGAAGAAGGAGTGAGGGGGAATGTGAGGGAGAAAGTGAGGGAGAAAGTGAGGGGGAAGTGGGGAGGTTGGGAGCTGTTAAAATAAAATTTAAAAATAAATAAAATGGAGAGCGTTAAATCAGATTGCACATTTACAACATCACTTTCAACCACACTTTCCTCCACACTTTAAAAAGCACTATGCCCATAAACTATTACATCTTTCTTTCCGTCGCGCTCTTTTGCATCGGTGTGGCCGGCGTGCTGACGCGCAGGAATGCAATTATTATTTTCATGTGCATCGAACTGATGCTGAATGCCGTGAATTTATTACTGGTCGCCTTTTCAAAAATGCATCATGCGGCAGCGATGGTAACGGATCCGAATGCGGGGATCAACGGACAGATTTTTGTTTTTTTCATCATGGTGGTGGCAGCAGCAGAAGTAAGCGTGGGACTGGCCATCATCGCCATGATGTACAGGAATACACATTCGGTAGACATTAATTTTTTGAACAGGTTAAAGCATTAGGAGAGTGATGGGGAAGTGTGGAGGAAGTGAGGAGGAAGTG
>Ga0080027_10000471_pt1 | contig 17225 bp, 16 predicted proteins | sample OrgsoiDNA2013046_FD_70962 | JGI IMG/M metagenome (GOLD analysis project Ga0080027, IMG submission 70962) | Permafrost soil microbial communities from the Arctic, to analyse light accelerated degradation of dissolved organic matter (DOM) -... | ecosystem: Environmental > Terrestrial > Soil >... | reverse complement strand
GCTTCATCTCGCGCTCTTCGCAGCGATCGCGCTGGTTTTCGCGTGGTCCGGCTGGCGGCCTTACGATCGCCTGACGTGGTGGCTCGAAACGATCCCAGGCATCATCGGCGCAGCGATTCTTATCGCCACTTACACCCGGTTTCGATTTACGACGCTTTGTTACACGCTGATCGCGCTCCACATCATTCTGCTTTGCGTGGGCGGCCATTACACCTATGCGCGAGTCCCGCTGTTTGAATGGCTGCGCCCGCTTTTCGGGTGGCAGCGCAATCACTACGATCGGCTCGGACATTTCGCCCAAGGCTTTGTGCCAGCATTGATCGCGCGCGAGCTGTTTATCCGGCGTGGCGTGATTCAATCGCGTGGCTGGCGTTTCGCGATCGTGCTCTTAGTTTGCCTCGGAATCAGCGCGCTTTACGAACTAATCGAATGGTGGACAGCGCTCGCATCCGGCTCCGCGGCTGACGAATTCCTCGCCACACAAGGCGACGTCTGGGACACACAGGAAGATATGTGCATGGCGCTGATCGGCGCGTCTTGCGCGCTGTTATTAGCAACCCGGTGGCAGGATGCACAGATAAGAAAGCTGCCCCGCGTCGCGTGATCGTCTAATGATACTTAATCAAGTTTCATGCAGCTGCAAAAATACCTCACTGTCTTCAATCTCGGTATCCAGAACACGTTTGTGTATCGCTGGAATTATCTGCTGCGCGCCATCTTTGGGATTATCCCGCTCGTTGGGACCGTCTTTCTCTGGCGCGCGATTTTCCACGAAAGTGGCGGCGGTCTGCGCGGCTACGACTACGGCTCGATGATTTATTATTATCTGCTCACGATCCTGGTCAGCAATCTTGTCACACCGGCAGAGGATGAATGGCAGATCGCCGCTGACATTCGAGAGGGCCAAATTAATTCCTTCCTCACCAAACCGGTCAACTACCTCGGCTACCGTTTCAGCATTTTCCTCAGCGGACGGCTCGTCTATACCGCCGTTACGATCCTGCCGATCGCGGTTATTTTCTTTTATTTCCGGCGCTTCATCATCCTGCCTAACGACCCGTTGACCTGGCTGGCGGCGAGCGCGGCGCTCCTGATGTCGGGATTTATTCAGTTCTTTCTTACCTACGCCCTCTCGATGATGGCGTTCTGGATTTTGGAAATCTCGACCATCGTTTTCATCGTTTACAGCTTCGAATATTTCCTCGGCGGTCAGATGTTTCCGCTCGATATCATGCCGCCGGCGATCCAGGCGGTGATGAAATGGCTGCCTTTTTACTACGAGCTGTTTTGTCCGATCGCGATCTTTCAAGGACGTTTGCGCGGACCGGAAATGTGGGGGGCGCTCGCGATCCAACTCGGCTGGCTGCTAGCAATGTGGGCCGCGGCGAACCTAATGTGGAAACGCGGTCTCGGTCATTACCAAGCCGTCGGCGGATAACAGTTTTCGATTGCGCCGCCGCGCTTCGCTTTCCAGATTCGCGGCACGGTGGAACTGCAAAGTTATCTCGCGACGCGCCAAAAAGAGATCGAGCGCGCGCTCGACCGCTTCCTGCCCAAGGCATCGACCAAGCCGGCGACGATTCACAAGGCAATGCGCTACTCGCTCTTCGCCGGTGGCAAACGCCTGCGCCCAATCCTCTGCCTTGCCACCGCCGAAGCGTGCGGCGGCCTAAGGAGAGCGGCACTTCCCCTCGCCTGCGCCATCGAGTGCATCCATACCTATTCGCTCATCCATGATGATCTCCCGAGCATGGACAACGATGATTTCCGCCGCGGCCGGGCCACCTGTCATAAAGTTTTCGGCGACGGCATCGCAGTACTTGCAGGCGACGCTCTTTTGACAATCGCGTTCGAGATTGCGGCCGAAGCAAACGCCTCGCTTAACTATGATCTTCGCGAGATTTTCTGCGAGATTTCCATCGCCGCCGGCAGCCGAAGACTGATCGCCGGACAGGTCGCCGACCTTGAAGCTGAAGGTCAACCAATCAGTCATGCGCAGCTTCGTTACATTCATGAAAACAAAACGGCGGCGCTGCTAACGACTTCGATTCGCCTCGGCGCGATGAGCGCCAACGCGACCCCGGCGCAACTCAGTGCGGCCAGCGATTTCGGCCGCGCGCTCGGACTGGCCTTTCAGGTGATCGACGACATTCTCGACGTCACCCAGACCTCCGAGAAACTCGGCAAAAGCGCGGGAAAAGATGCCGCGGCCAAAAAGGCAACCTATCCCGCGGTGCTTGGTCTGAGCAAAGCCCGCGCTGAAGCGGCGCGGCTCACTCGCAGAGCGCACAACGCGTTAAAGCCGTTAGGCGAACACGCGGAAACGTTGCGGGCTCTGGCGGACTATCTGTTGAAGCGAGAATATTGATGGCGCCCTAGGTCGCGCAGAACGCAATCGACACATCAGACAAGCGCGAGATTCGGATCGATCTCTGCGGTAAGCTCGGTCGAACCGCCTTTTTCCAGCCGCAGCATTGCCGCGAAGGCGATCATCGCGGCATTATCCGTGCAGAGCCGCGGCTCGGCAAAGCGCAACTCCAAACCGCTGTGCTCGCAGCCTAACGACATCTGCTTGCGCAGTTCGCGGTTGCAACTCACGCCGCCGCTCACGGCCACCAACTTGGGCCTGACACCGCGCGCCGCGGCGATCGTTTTCGCGACCAGCACGTCAACAACCGCCCGTTGAAACGAAGCGCAGAGATCGCGCAAGACGCTGTTATCCTGAGACAGGAAGACGCCGAGGGACCTCGCTGGATCGCCAGAGATGGCGCGAGTTCCCTCCAACAAATAGCGCACCGCCGTCTTGATCCCGCTGAAGCTGAAGTTTGCGTCGCCGGAGGAAATCATGCTGCGCGGCAGATCGAACCGGCGCGGATCGCCGCCCCTCGCAGAACGCTCGATCTCGGGCCCGCCCGGGTAGGCCAATCCAAGCATCTTGGCGACCTTATCGAAGGCTTCGCCAGCTGCATCGTCCACGGTACGCCCAATTATCCGATAGTCACTGACGCCCTTGACTTCCACGAGCAAAGTGTGTCCCCCACTGACAATCAGCGAGACGTTAGGGGCGATCCCATTATGGTCCGCGAAGAACGGCGACAGCAAGTGTCCTTCGAGATGATTGATCGCGAGATACGGTTTGCCAAACCCGAGCGCGAGTCCTTTTGCCATTGAAGCGCCAATCATGAGCGAGCTGGCCAATCCCGGCCCGTTCGTCGCTGCAAAAGCATCGACTTCGCCTAACGAAATCTTCGCCGACTGAACGGCCCGTTCGAGCAACGTCGGCGCGCGGAGGAGATGATTCCGCGACGCCACCTCCGGCACAACGCCGCCGTAGGGTTGATGTTCGGCGATCTGCGAAGCGACCTCGCTGGCGAGCAACTCACGCCCGCGTAGAACCGCGATGGCAGTCTCGTCACAGGAAGTTTCGATCCCCAGGAGGAGAGAATTTTGAACCGCGGAGGACACAGAGTTCGCAGAGAAATATGAATCTTCGAATCTTTTCTCTGCGTCCTGTGCGATTTAGAAAATGCCAACTACTTTTTCACCGCCTCGACTTTCGGCGAGGTTTGCTGCGCGTAGATCATTACGCCTTTTAGAGCGTCGATCGCGCGCATCATTTGCAGATCTTTCGACTTGATAATGGCGGTCGCATCGGACGGTTTGATCTTGTCGTCGTTGCGTAATGAGGCAACAGCCCGCTCCTGCTCTGAAGTCAGAGGGACGCGAATGTTCGGCACCACGCCGTTGCCCTGAATCACCTGCCTGCTTGGCGTAAAATATTTCGCGGTCGTGAAGCGCAAGGCCGATCCGTCGGGCAACTGCATCACGTTTTGGACCGAACCTTTGCCGAAAGTCGTCTCGCCGACTACGATCGCGCGATGCAAATCTTTGAGTGCGCCGGCGACGATTTCCGAGCCGCTCGCGCTGCCTTCGTTGACCAAGACGACGATCGGAAAAGAAGGCCGTTCCTTCACTCCGAGCGGCGTGGAATAATCGTGCATCTGCGAGGCGGCGCGGCCCTGGGTCGACACGACCTTGGTATTGGAGGGGAGGAATTGCGCGCAGACGTCGACGGCGCTATTGAGCAGACCGCCGGGATTGTTTCGAAGGTCGAGGATGAGCGCCTGCATTCCCTGCTTTTGCAAATCGTCGAGAGCCTTGGCGAAATCATCCGCCGTTGGCTCGTTGAATTGCACGATCCGCACATAGCCGACTTTGAAGGGTCCGGTCAGTTCCGGGTCGAGCAGTTGCCCGCCTTTTACGCTCCGCACTTTGATCTCCGTCCGCTCAAGCCCGTAGTCTTTGATCTCTCTCGTCGAAGGTCGCAGGATCGTTAGGGTGATCTTCTGACCCGGCTCGCCTCGGAGCACGTCGATCGCGTCCTGGAGGCCAAGCTTTTCGGTCGAGGTGCCGTTTATTTTCAGGATCTGATCTCCAGCCAGAACGCCCGCCTTCGCCGCAGGTGTGTCCTCCATCGGCGTCACGACCGTGAGTAATCCATCTCTCACCGCGACTTCTATGCCAAGGCCGTTGAAACGGCTGCGCGTGTCGTCCTGCATGTCTTTGAAGTCGTTGGGATCCATGAACTGACTGTGCGGATCGAGCGACGAAAGCATCCCCTTCATCGCCGCGTAGATCAGATCGTGATAGCTGACTTTGTCCCCATCGACATAATCCTGCCGGATCAGCTCGACGGCCTTCGCGAACGTCGAAATTTCCGAATAACCGCTGTCTGAAGCCGTGGGGGTGCTGGTGGTGGTCGGTTCCGGGTCCGCGGCGCGAGTGGAATCCAGCGGCAAAGCGAGAAAAACGCTGACCGCGATAAGGGAAATTAAGCTGCTGTCGAGCAGACGACGCCTGGTAACCATGAGTCCTTGGATGGAAACGAAGCAATTATCGTTCAATCTGCGAGGTTTTTCCAATCGGGCGGGCCTACTCAGGCCGTGAGCCGACAGTGCGTCTGTCGTCCTGAGGCGGCGAAGTGTTGAGGACCGCTCACAACGTACGATGCGACCAACGGAAGCAGCGCCAGTGATTGGTTGCGAGGTCCTTCGCTCCGCTCAGGATGACAAAGCGCTGCTCCACTTTTAAACTGCGCGCATGAATTGGCCCGGACGAACGCTCCTCATTCTCACCTTATCGTTAGGCGCGGTCTGTCGGCTTTGCGCGCAGTCCGACACGACGAAAGCGGACGATGATTTCGACAAGCTTTCGCTCGATTTTATCGGCGGTTATCTGGCGGCGCGTCCACTCCAGGGAGTGGCGCTCGGCTTTCATCAATACGACGACAAGATCGGCGACTACAGTCGTCTGGCGATCGACGCGGAAGTGGAACGGCTGAAGCGCTTCCAGACCCAGCTCGGAAAGATGGACGCGAGCGCGCTGAGCAAGCGCGCGGCGATCGACCGGCGCATTCTCCAGACGGCGATCAATGCCGAGCTCGCTCAGATCGTGGAGATGGCTTCGTTTGAAAAGAACCCGATGACGTATGCGCGGGCGATCGACGTCAATCTGTACATCAAGCGCGATTTCAAACCGCTCGATGATCGTGTCCGCGACATCGTGGCGATCGAAGATCAGACGGCGAATATCATGACCGCCGGTAAAACAAATCTCGCGGAAGTCCTGCCGAAACCATACGTCGAGCTGGGTATCCAGATCGCAAACGGCTCCGCTGATTTTCTTGAGAAGGATCTGGTCGCGGCGTTGAAAGACCTCAAGGACGAACAGCTAAGTGCCGCGTTCCAAGATGCGAACAAAAAGGCGGCGGCAGCGCTGCGGGACTATGCGACCTGGCTAACGAAAGAGCGGCTGCCCAAAGCGACTGCCAACTTCGCCCTCGGTGCGGAAAAATTTCAGCGCCTCCTCGCCGGGACCGAACTGGTCGACCTTTCGCCCGACAAGATTCTCGCGATCGGTTTACAGCGTTTGAAAGAAGAACAGAATGCTTTTGCCGCGGCGGCGAAAATTATCGATCCGAAAAAATCGGCCATCGAGGTGTTCAAGGGAGTGCAGCAGGATCATCCGAAGCCGGCCGATTTGATTCCCGATGTCGCCAAAGACCTCGATCAAATTCGGCAATACGTGCTTGATCATCATCTGGTGACGATCCCTTCCGACGTGCGGGCGACGGTGCAGGAGACGCCCCGATTTGATCGCGCGACCACATTCGCCTCCATGGACACGCCGGGACCATTCGAGACAAAAGCGACGCAAGCTTATTACTATGTCACGCCGGTCGAGAGCGATTGGACGGAAAAACAAAAAAACGAATGGCTGACTTCATTCAACTACTACACGGCCGACGTTGTTTCAATTCACGAGGCCTATCCAGGGCACTACGTGCAATTCCTACATTTGAACGCGTCGTCCGCCACGCAGGTGGAGAAGATATTCGGCAGCTACGCTTTCATCGAAGGCTGGGCGCATTATTGCGAAAAAATGATGGTCGATGAAGGCTTCGGCAGTGTGCCGAATCCGACGCCGGAACAACGGGTGCGCGCCGCAAAATATCGCATTGCACAAGCGGACGAAGCGCTCCTGCGGCTTTGCCGGCTCTGCGTCTCGATCAAGATGCACACACAGGGAATGTCCGTGGCAGACGGCGCGAAGTTCTTCCACGAGAACTGCTACTACGAAGAGAAACCGTCGTACTCGGAAGCAATGCGCGGCACATTCGATCCGGGCTACCTCAATTACACGTTAGGCAAACTCGAGATCCTCAAACTGCGCGACGACTACAAGGCGCAGGAAGGAGGGGATTTTTCGCTCGAAAAATTCCACGACGAACTTCTGAACCACGGTGCGCCGCCGATCCGGTTGTTGCGCGAGATTTTGCTCAAGGATCCGAAGAAGTGGGATGCCGTGCTGTAGACCGAAGAGTGCTGGCCTAACGATATCCAATCTGAGATCGTAAGTTCCTTCGCTTCGCACAGGATGACGACCCGTCGCCGTCGTTAGGGTTTTCCGCCAAACGTCACGAAGTCATCCAGATCCAGAAGATCACCCCACGTCTTGATGTCTTCGCGCGTTTTGGAAAGACTCCCGACACGTTCGGTAAACATGCCAAGCGTCTCGGAATCACTATCCGGGCCGCGACGCTGTTGAAACTCACTCCACTGTTCGATCTCCCAAGCCGTGTGTTTGTGCTGCGCGTTGGCGTTGATCCATTCGAGAATTTCGCCGTCGCCTTTGCCAGCCACGAGTTGTTCGCACAAGGCCGTGGCCTCAATGCCGAGAAAGTTCGTGAGGTGCTGGTCGAGCGGGCAATTGTAATTGTACTCGCCGTTCTTGCCGGCGATCGTGGCCCGGCCCTTATCGAGCATGCGCGGCAACAACACGTAGCCGCCCAGGCGGCAACGCGGACTGCGTGGTGGACGCTGCGTGAGATCGGGAGCGGAGATATCGTTCATTATTTTGATGCGTTTGTTTGTTTTGGTTTTGGTTTTGTGTGAGTGATCGACTAAGTCGCGGCTGAGTTTCCGGCTAAAGCTTCCAGTTTATCGATGATGGCTTTCTTCGGTGCGAGGCCGACAATCTGATCGCGGAGTTCGCCGCCATTGAAAAAGAGCAATGCCGGGACGCCGCGAATCTGGAATCGCTGCATCAGCCCCGGATTATCGTCGACGTCCACCTTCGCGACGCGGAACCGGCCTGCGCTTTCCTTCGCGATTTCGTCGAGTAGGGGCGTGATCATTCTGCACGGCCCGCACCATGACGCCCAAAAGTCCACCAACACCGGAATGGGCGACTTGATGACGGCTTTTTCGAAGCTGGCTTCGTTAATGTTGATAGGTTCGTTCATGGTTTCTCTCTGGTTCATTTCTTGTTTCGAAATTGTAGCGGTGGAAGTTCCCGCGGCACGACCATCGCAAAGCGCTTTTCCGTTCCGCGCAAGAACATGATCGGCGAGGGCATACCGATTTCGGAAGCGACCAGTTGTTTGTGCAAATCGTCAATCGTCGCGATCGCGTGGCCTTTGAATCCGACAATTGTGTCTCCCTGTTTCAGACCGGCAAGCGCCGATGGGCTGCCCGGCTCAACTTCCGCGACGAGTACACCGCGATCCGAGAGTAATTTATGAAAGCGCACTACCCTCGGATGCAACGGCACATTTTGCCCAGCGACGCCGATCGAGCTGCGGCGAATGCGGCCGTCTTTGATCAGCCACCCTGCGACCAGGTGCGCCGTATTGCTCGCGATCGCGAAACATATCCCCTGCGCTGGCAGAATGACGGCGGTGTTGACGCCAATCACTTCGCCCGCGCTGTTCAGCAGCGGGCCACCCGAGTTGCCTGGATTGAGGGCGGCGTCGGTCTGGATGATGTCGTCCATTAGCCGCCCTGACTCCGCGCGCATCGAGCGGCCAAGCGCGCTAACGATTCCGGCCGTGACCGTTTGCTGAAAGCCGTAGGGCGAACCGACCGCGACCGCGATCTGCCCGACGCGAATCGTCCTGGAATCCGCCAACCGCGCATGTTGCACGTCAGGTGCATCGATTCGGATCACCGCGAGATCGGTTTCCGGATCGGCGCCGATAAGCCGCGCCGGATAGACGCGGGCATCATGCAAAGTGACCTCGATCTCGCGCGCGCCATGAACCACATGGCTGTTCGTTAGGATAAACCCGTCCCGTGCGATGACGAATCCCGAGCCGCCGCCCTGACCACGATCTCCGCTCGTAACGCGAATATTCACAACACTTGGCGCGACGCGATTCACGACCGCGGCGATCGTTTTGGAATAAGAATCGAGGAGTTGATCGTCCGTAGCGATCGGCTCAACCGCGCGCACAGACGGCTCGTCACCGCTCATCCATACGCGCGTTAATCGCATTTCGTTATGCAAGAGCATCTGCTTTCCTTACCAGGGGAGCGGCTCGCCCATGTGCAGATATGCGCCATTCGGCCCGTCTGCTCCGATCGTGGCGAGAGCCACGCTCGTCTTCGCGCCCTCATGAATGTCCATTGTCGCGCCTTCGCCTCCCATATCGGTTTTTACCCAACCCGGATGCGCCGCGTTGACTTTGATTTTCGAATCCTTCAACTCGTACGCGAGCTGCACGGTGTACGCGTTTACAGCCGCTTTTGAGACGTTGTAAGCTGGCACTTTGCTCCCGTAAATCGGCGAGCCCGGCGTCGCGTGCAGCGTAATCGAGCCGAGAATGCTCGAGAGATTTACGATCCGTCCCGCGTCGCTCTTGTGGAGTAAGGGTAGGAACGTTTGCGTCGTCTCGATGAGACCGAAGACGTTCGTTTCAAATGTTTTTCGCCACGTGTCGAGCGACTGCGCGCTGATCTTCTGCTTCTCGTCGTCCAGCATTACGCCAGCGTTGTTGACGAGAATGTCGAGGTGTCCGAATTCGCTCTCCACCTCTTCTGCTGCCTTGGCGATACTCGTCGATTTGCTGACGTCGAGTGCGATTGCGCGAGCCTCGAGGCCCTCTTGCCGCAGCTCGGCAGCAGCCTGTTCACCTTTCGCCAGATCGCGCGCGCCAATCAGGACGGTCACGTTTTTCTGCGCAAGCTGACGTGCCGTTTCGAGACCGATCCCTTTGTTTGCGCCGGTAATTAATGCAACTTTCTTGGTGCTCATTTGTTCAGTAGATGGTTGGTTAGAATGGAGCTGGAATTGTATTGAACTCTCGTATCTGTAATTAATACAATTACAGTTTAAGCGGAATGGTCAACCAAAAATTTACTTTCGCCGTACACATCATGACTGCGCTCGCCTTTACGGATGACGTTCTTGATTCGCACACGCTGGCGGTAAGCGTAAACACCAATCCGGTGGTCGTCCGCCGGCTGCTTCAGGCCCTGCGTCGCGCGCGACTGGTAGAGACCAGCACTGGGAGACACGGAGGCTCCAAGTTGGTCAAAGACCCTGCTCGTATCTCGCTCCTCGATATTTACGAGGCCGTGCAACCACGATCCGTGATCGCCGTCAATGAGCGCAAGGCGTCGAAGTCCTGCCGGGTCAGTTGCAACATGAAAAGAATCATGATCTCGGTCGCGGAGAGCGCGGACGACGCGGTCAGGAAGCGTCTCCGCGGAATCACACTCAGGCAATTGGTGCGCCAGATCGACTGATTGCGCAGGGCTACAATTCCTCTGGCGGTTCCGGCAGCAAGTCTCTGAGCAACACCTCGGCATCCGCCGGCGGCAGATCCTCCACCCTGCGCAGCTTCCGCTCAATGGTCCGCGATTTCCGCGCGGCGTCTTCCATCGTGTTTGCGGCTTGATCGAGTTTCCTTTTCACGCCGTCGAGCAAGTCGCCGAATTTCCCAAACTCCGCTTTCACCGTGCTCAGCAGTTGCCAGACTTCGCTTGAGCGTTTCTGAATCGTCAGGGAACGAAAGCCCATCTGCAGGCTGTTCAAGAGTGCGGCGAGGGTGGTCGGGCCGGCGATCATCACGCGACACTCGCGCTGGATTTCTTCGAATAGCCCGGCGCGCCTGACCATTTCCGCATAGAGCCCTTCCGTCGGCAGAAACATGATTCCAAAATCGGTCGTGCGTGGCGGGCGAATGTACTTCTTGCAGATATCCTTCGCCGAATCGCGCAGGCGATTCGCGAGCGCTTTCGCCGCCGAGTCGGCGGCGACTGGATCGGCTTTTTCCTGGGCAGCGACGAGCCGCTGATAATCTTCCGTCGGGAATTTGGCGTCGATCGGCAGCCAGACGACATCGCCCTCGCCGTTCCCCTTTCCCGGCAACCGAATCGCAAAATCGACCGCTTCATCCGTGGCTTCGTCGAGCTTTACGCGCCGCTGATATTGATCCGGCGTGAGCATCTGACCGAGCAAAGTCTCAAGCTGAATCTCGCCCCAGTTGCCGCGCGTAGTGACGTTCGAGAGCACGCGCTTCAAATCGCCCACGCCCATAGCGAGCGTCTGCATTTCGCCGAGGCCTTTGTGCACTTGTTCGAGCCGTTGCGACACTTGGTTGAACGATTCGCCGAGCCTTTTCTCGAGTGTGCCCTGCAATTTCTCATCCACGGTTGCGCGCATCTTGTCGATCTGCTTCGCGTTATCCTCCTGCAATTCCTTCAAGCGGAGATCGACAACCGACCGCAAACTTTCCAACCGCGCTTCGTTCGATTCAGTCAGCTTGCCGGTTTGGCTGGAAACATTCTCCAACTGGCCTTTCAACATCGCGCCAATCTCCGAAATGGATTTTAAATTAATCTCGCCCAGATTTTGCAGCGCGGCGCTCAATTCTTCGCGTTGCGCCTTCGCCGCCTTGGACGCTTCCTCGCGGCTCCGCGTCGCTTCTTCGCGAAGGATCCGCTCCTCGCGTTCCTGCGCGCGATCGAGTAACTCAAAGCGTTGGAAGAGTTCGTCATCCCTCGAACGATTGCGCCGAGAAAGCAGATACGCGCCGACAGCAATCGCCGCGCCGACGATCAGCCCGACGATGAAGTAAATGAGCGGATCCACGTTTAGCGATTAACAGGAGCACGAGCTGGTTTCCAAGCCAAGCACTGCAACGTCATCCTGGGTGGAGTGCAGCGCATTCGAGAGGTGACCTAAAATGAAACCCGGAATCCTCCGTAGACCGCTCTTCCCAAAGCCGGAAACCCGAAAACTTCGGAATAGTGCTCGTTCGTTAGGTTATCGACCCGCCCGAAGACGGTGAGATGCGAGTTGAAGGCATATTCCGCCGCGAAATTCACAAACGAATAATCTTCGATGTCGAAGTTCGGTCCGCCGAAGTTCAGCTCTTCACGCGCATTCACCCATTTGGCTTCCGCTGTCGTGCGCAATCTCCCTAACCACAAGTATGATCCGGAAACGTAAATTTCGTTGCGCGGACGACGCGGCAACCGCGCGCCAGGCAACTGCGTGATGTCGCGGCTGCCGGTATTCTCCGCGTCGAGGTAGGTGTAGCTCGCCGAAAAGAGCAGGTCGCCCATCGGCCGAAATTGCAATTCCGTCTCGACGCCCTGGGTTCGCGCAGCGCCCAGGTTGAGCGTGTCGAACAAACCGTTAAATCCGATCAGGTTCGTTAGGTCGTTGTGAAAATAGGTGGCCGTGAGCTTGATCCGGTCGTCCCAAGCAAGCTGCTCGACGCCGATCTCCCAGCCGAGATCCTTTTCTGGTTCGAGCCCAAAGTTGTTGCCGAAAATTTTATCCTGACTGCTCGGCGGACTGAAGCCAGTCGCCACACTTGCATGCACGATCGTGCCCGTCGGGGCAATTTTATAGCTGCTCGCAAACCGATAGGTGAAGATTCCACCAAACTGATTGAAGTCGTCGTAGCGCCCGCCCGCCACGAGATTCAATCCAAGCAGCGGCGTTGCGCTCGCCTGCAGAAACACGGCCCGCTCCTCGGTGTGATCGCTGACGAATGTCGGCTGCGGGCCGAAGGCTTGTGAGATAAACGGACGCTCCTGACCGGCGTTGACATGGCTGAAGAAAAACCCCGAGGTGAGCGTGAGCCACTTTGCGGGACGAAAATCGTCCTGATAATCGATCGTTAGGCGAGTGAAAAGCGCACGGGTTGGGCCGACGAAGCCGTCTTCGTTCGGGTCGTTGACCTGCCGCTCCTCGTCGTAGGCGACGATCAATTTGTGCTCCCAATCGTCCGAGGGCTTCCAATCCAAATGGGGCGCAATCAGCCAGCGCTCGGTCAGGAAATTATCAAGCGGTTTGGGATCAAAAATGCTGTTTGGGTTGCCGGTGTCGGCCAGCGAATAGGTGAAGAGGCCGCTCAGACGAAGCTGCTCGCTAGGCGACCAGCCGATATTGCTGACGACGCTGGAGAGCCGGTACTGATTGTTAGGCCGAGCATTGTCCGTGTCGAGCCGGCTTGCGCCTAACGAATAGTCAACTGTTCCCACTTTGCCGGAGGTGCTGAGCGTTTCGCGAAAAGTATCGTAGCTGCCGCCCTCGAAGCTGACCTGTCCATCGGGCGTTCCTGTGCCCTGTTTGGTGAAGATTTGAATCACTCCGGCGAGGGCACGCGGGCCATAGATTGTACTCTGTGGGCCACGCACGACTTCGATGCGATCAATGTCATCGACAGTGAGGTCGGCGAAATCGAACAGACCAGCGAGGCCTTGATTAATCGGGACGCCGTCAAGCAGCACCTGGGTGTGTTCGCTGCGCAGCCCGCGCGTGAAGACCGAGGTCAACTGCCCCACCGCACCGGTTTGGACGACCGAGAGACCAGGCACCTCGCGCAGGGCGTCCGCCACGCGTTCCGTTTGTTTGTTCGCCAAATCGTCCGACGTGATGACTGTGACGCTGGCCGGCGTCTCATCTTCCGGAATGGGAATGCGAGTCGCGGTGATGACCAACTCCTCCGTCTCAGGCGCGGGCGAAGGACTCGCCGAAACCGCATCCTGACCATTACTCAACCACGGCCTCGCCAGAAGCCATAGCCCAAACACCAACAACCGCCCCAGGCGACGATTCAACATGACTAGTTACCTCCATTGGTTGAGAGGCGGACTGGTCACTTGCGAAGCGGCGTCGTCCACGGCTCTCATTCTTCTTTCTTGCGAAGAAGTTTTGTCGCGCCAATCCGCACACACGGCGGCGCGAATGAGGTGGAGCGGGCAAATATTCTGGCTTCTGGCTTCCGGCGCGAGCCTAACGACTCCCGCACACCTCCTTCCCGCCTTCACCGCCCGGCTCTCGCCTAACGATTGGCTGATGGGAAGTTGTATCCAGTTACAGCAGCGCAACTGCTCCCGATTCACACGGGATTTCTCGCGCCGATCCACTGATCAAACTCGCAAAGAACTGCCGACAGAAGTAGCGCCTTGCGCTTCCCTGCTCAAGATTTATCTGTCAGGCTCCTGCAAACTTTTCCTCTTTGAACTCAAACGACCCATCATCCAATCTGCTTATAACCGGCGGCGCCGGTTTCATTGGCTCGAATCTCGTCCTCGCGCTTCAGGAGAGATATCCCGCCGCGCGGCTGACGGTAATCGATGATTTTCGCTCGGGAGATTTCAAGAACCTGACTAATTACGGTGGCGACTTTGTCACTGCAAATCTCGCGTCGCTCGATTGGCGGGCGCAGTTCGGAGAGGAAAAGTTCGACGCGATTTTCCATCTCGCTTCGATCACCGACACGACAAACCACGACCAATTCGTGCAAGTCCACGATAATGTCGAAAGTTTCCGGCGGCTGTTGAATTTCGCGCGTCCGAATCGCGCGCGCATCATCTACGCTTCATCCGCCGCGATCTACGGATTTGCAAACGGCGTGAACTCCGAGGGCGATAGCGCGGCGCCGGCCAACGTTTACGCTTTCTCGAAGACGATCATGGATAACTTGGCGCGCCGGGCCGCCGCGGAATCGCCGGACTGGAAAATTATCGGCTTGCGATATTTCAACGTTTACGGTCCGCACGAGGCGCACAAAGGCGTTCCCGCCAGCATGGTTTATCATCTTTCGCAGCAGATGACGGCCGGGCAGCGTCCTCGCATCTTCAAGTACGGCGAACAGAAACGCGACTTTGTTTACGTAAGAGACATCGTGGAAGGGACCGTCCGCGCGCTCGAAGCGAAGGAGAGCGGGATTTACAATTTGGGTTCCGGTCAGGCACGTTCTTTCAACGAGTTAATCGAAATCCTAAATCGTTCATTGGGCACCAATCTTGAACCGGATTATTTCGATAATCCCTATCCCCATTATCAGAACCACACCGAGGCCGAACTCGTGAATGTCAAGAGGTCGTTAGGCTACGCGCCGCAATTCTCGCTCGAAGCCGGCGTGGCAGATTACATGAAGTGGTTGTATCCGCCCGCCGCTCGGTAAATTGTCATCCCGAGCGAAGTCGAGGGATCCCGTAGCGCGAGCGTCAAGGAACACCGCGGGATCACTCGGCTCCGCTCGGGGTGACACATTTGCCTAACGAACCGATTATGAAGCCGAAAAAATCCGATCTCCTCGTCGATGTTGTCGAACACATCGACATCAAACAACACAACGTGGTTCCACTCGTCGAGGCAATGAGCAAGATGGCGTTTTCGTCCCGAGACCTCGGCCGCGCAGCGCAGATCTATGACCAAATGCTCCAGGAAGAAAATTGCGCGATCATTCTCTGCCTCGCAGGCTCGCTCATCTCCGCTGGGCTGAAGCAAGTGTTCGTCGATCTGATCGAAAATAATATGATCGACGCGATCGTTTCGACGGGCGCGATTATTGTTGATCAGGATTTCTTCGAAGCGCTCGGCTACAAGCATTACAGGGGCGACGTTTTCATGAGCGATGATCTGCTCCGCCGTCTCGCGATCGATCGCATTTACGATACTTATATCGACGAAGATCAATTGCGAATCTGCGACGCGACGACCGGCGAGATCGCCGATTCGCTCGAACCGCGGCCGTATTCATCGCGGGAATTTATTCGCGAGATGGGGCGCTATCTTCAGCAGCGCGGCCAAACGACCAACTCTGTCGTCCTCTCAGCTTTCGAAAAGAATGTGCCGATTTTTTGCCCGGCGTTTAGCGATTGCAGCGCGGGCTTTGGTTTAATCCATCATCAGTTCAAGAATCCGGACAAGCATCTGAGCGTGGATTCGGCGAAAGATTTTCTGGAGCTGACCAAGGTCAAGATCGCATCGAAACAAAGCGGCTTGCTGATGATTGGTGGCGGCGTTCCGAAAAACTTCGCGCAGGACACGGTGGTAGCGGGCGATTACCTCGGTTTCGACGTTGGCATGCACAAATACGCGATCCAGATTACCGTCGCGGACGACCGCGACGGCGCGCTATCCGGTTCTACGCTCAAGGAGGCAAACTCCTGGGGCAAAGTCGATCTCGGCGCCGAGCAGATGGTTTATGCGGAGGCGACGTTGGCCGTGCCGCTCATCGCGGGCTATGCCTACCACAAAGGCAACTGGAGGAACCGGCCGGCCCGCAACTACACGGAAGTGCTGGACCAGCCTTCCCAGTAGAATTTCACCGGGCGCTCGATCGATTCCGGCAAACTCTTGTGCACTGGACAGTTGAGCGCAGCCTGCTCGAGTAGCTCGCGCTGCGGACAATTCTCCGGCAGCGGAAGGCGAATCTCGGACGGTAGCCTAACGATTCGGCGTGGACCGTCGCTCGACATTTCCTTGCTCACCCGCACGGTCGTTCCTTGGAGATCGAGGCCGTGGCGCTCGGCGGCCATGGCCATGATTGTCATCATGCAGGTGCCGAGCGCGGTCGCGACGAGGTCGGTCGGCGAAAACGCTTCTCCTTTGCCTTGATTATCCAGCGGCGCGTCGGTCGCGAGCTGCGCGCCTGATGGACCGTGCGCGGCGTTGCAATGGAGATTGCCAGTGTAATCGATCGAGATGCTGACCATGTTGGGATTATCCGACGTTCCGCGCCAGCCGCATCAATATTCGCTTGCCTCAGCGCCTCGACTTCATCGATGAAACGGCTTGAACTGAAGGCGCGTTTAGCGACTGCGCAATGAAAACCAAAGCCGACATCGTCGCCAACTGGCTGCCGCGCTACACCGGCACGCCGGCAAAGGATTTCTCCAAATACGTATTGCTGGTCAACTTCACGAATTACGTGAGCGCTTTCGCGGAGGTCTATGGCGTGGAGGTGAGCGGAGTGGATCGCCCGACGCCTAACGCCACCGCCAACGGCATCACCATTCTCAACTTCGGCATGGGCAGCGCGAGCGCCGCAACGGTGATGGATTTTCTGAGCGCTATCGAGCCCAAAGCGGTGCTTCTCCTCGGCAAATGCGGCGGTCTCAAACGCAAAAACAAGCTTGGCGATCTGATTCTCCCCATCGCCGCCATCCGGGGCGAGGGCACATCGACCGATTATTTCCCGCCCGAAGTTCCGGCGCTCTCACTGCAAAAAGCCATCTCGACAACCATTCGCAATCACGGTTGCGACTACTGGACCGGCACCGTTTACACGACAAATCGGCGCGTCTGGGAACACGACGAAGCATTCAAGAAATATCTCGCGCGCATCCGCTGCATGGGGATCGATATGGAGACGGCGACGATTTTCATCACCGGATTTCACAACGAGATTCCCACCGGGGCGCTCCTGCTGGTTTCCGATCAACCGATGGTGCCCGAAGGAGTCAAGACCGCGATCAGCGACGAAGTCGTAACCTCGAAATTTGCCGAACTGCATCTCCGCATCGGGATTGATTCGCTCAGCGAACTGATCAACCACGGGCTGACGGTGAAGCACCTGCGCTTTTGACTCAGCGAGGCGAGAGCAGATAGATCGCAACCCAATGTCAGCAGAA
>Ga0080027_10000470_pt1 | contig 17257 bp, 12 predicted proteins | sample OrgsoiDNA2013046_FD_70962 | JGI IMG/M metagenome (GOLD analysis project Ga0080027, IMG submission 70962) | Permafrost soil microbial communities from the Arctic, to analyse light accelerated degradation of dissolved organic matter (DOM) -... | ecosystem: Environmental > Terrestrial > Soil >... | reverse complement strand
GCCGGATAAAATAAAATAAGTTCAGAATAAAAAAAACCCTCGGAAAAAACCTGTGCCTTCCATGCAAAGGAATGAGCGGTCGGGCTTCCGGAACCAAAATTGTCAGTAAATCCGTAGTATAAATAATCGCTTATTTTAATTCCCGATATTGCTCCAAGTGTAATAAGTATTCCGATACCAGATACCACTCCAAGTAAAAATATAAATCCGGCTTTCCGGTTTCTTTTTAGCGTAACCACTAATAAAGGCAGTATACCAAATGCTGCTGAAAACCGAAATCCGAATCCCAATCCTGCCAGCATGCCACTGAAAAAACTGAATTTATAATTATGGAAAACAATGCCGATATAAATAGCAATAAGAATACACGTAATTGCATAGGTTTCTGTATAAGAAACATATTTACCACCAGCGGCCCGCCAGGCCAATGACAGACCATAAAAACTAATTGCAAGTAATCCGGCCCTTCGGTTGATCGTCTTTTCTGCAATTTTAAACAGAAAATATATTCCTGTTGATTGAACTGCAATGCCCAGTAAACGGGGGAACCAAAAATTGACCCCAAACAATCGATCCGAAATCCCAAAAATCAAAAAGATAAGGGGCGATTTATTATCGACACCTCCGGCATACGGAACAAGACCATTTCTGATCCAATTGCGGCCAATATACTGCCACATAGATTCATCAAAACTAAGAATCATGGGCACTGTAAAAAAAGCAATTATAAATTGAACGATTGCAATCAGGAATATTAATTGTAACGGTTTTAGCCTGATATCATTTTTCCCGACAACTAATTCCCGCATAGTCTTTAAATTTTAACTGCCGGTTTTAAATTCAAATAACACACGCATTTCAAGCAGGTTTCGTTTTTATCCATATCCAGATTCTTTCTAAATTCAATAGCAGACTCACTATTTATTATCGAATCCAGGGAACCCATTTTTATATTTCCATATGCTTTGTGGAAAAAACAGGGTCTTATAGTTCCATCCGCTTCAATTACAGTCGATACCCAGGGGGCATTACATTTTTTAAATGGAAATTCATTGAGGCCGTAATAAGCGGCATAATAATAAAATATCTTCTGAAGTTTTTGAGGGGTTTCCGCTATAAACCGATTTTTAAATTCATTAGTAAAATTATCAAGTATTTCTCCCAGGATCATTCTTAATTCCTCCAGTTCGCTTTCCCTTAATAGTATTTCCTGCTGCCGGTCCTCAGCCCAAACCAATTCCCGGTTAAAAGCAGTGCTGCTCACATCCGCAGGTAAAAAACTGATAGAATCAAGTCCGATTTCTTTCGCAGCACGAATGATTCCGGGCCAGTGACGAAAATTAAGGCGTTGAATCACGCATCTTCCGGAAATTTTAATATACGGATTGATGGCCCGCAGTGATTCAATGCCTTCTTTTAACTTCTTAAAGGCTCCGGGTATATTGCGAATTGCGTCATGCAAGGCTTCATCGCCGTCCAGGGATACAATGATATCATCCACCCATTCCGCTAATAGTTCTGCGTTCTTCTTAATGGTTAACCCGGTAGAAAGCAGGCTGATTTTTATTTTTTGACCTTTCAGTATTTCGCAGAACCTGAAAAAATTCGGGTTCAGTAATGCTTCTCCGCCCGACATGACCACCTGTTGGGTCTGGTATTTTTTAAAAGTATTCAACAACCCCCTGATATCCGATTCATCCAGCTGTTTCAGATTTTGATTCCCCTTCCAGATATCACACATCACACAACGGCAGTTACAGGAACTATGCGGCATTAGAATAACTATCGGCAGACTGCTGATCTTGTTTGTTTGCAGAGTGAGAAACCTGTTGTAGGTCTGGTATAGTGATTGGATTGCCATCTTACTAAAACCCCTGTAATTCAGGCTGACGGTATTTCCACAAGCGATGCAATAATTTTATTTCGTATGGATATTTGTGCATGTTTATATTATACCGGATACCTGCAACCAGGTGCATGGCCTTCCTTTTGAAATTGCTCAAGCGTATGTCTGTCACCGTTGGATAATATCCGTTCAAAACCGTCTCAAAGTTTTTTATCTTATCGATCATGCCCGCCGTAAGCCAGGGAGTCAATGGGTTTTTCCGAAGGTCAAAATTTTCCCAGGCTGGACTGATCCAGTCCTCCAGTTTTTCGGGAAACTTAAATCCCTTGGAAAGGGCTTCATTGTAAAGGTCAGAGCCTTCAGTAGCCACCGGACTATAGGTATACAAAATTATTTCAGTTTCCGGGTTAATTCGTTTAATCTTTTTAATAAAATTAATTTCAAAATCAATCTGTGCCTCTACTTCAGCTTGCGTAGGCGCAGGCATACCTAATACGAATGAGTATTCCGGAATGATGTCAAATTTTTTCATACGTGCAGCAAATTCTTCAATCTGGTCCCCGTTTTGCGTACCGCCCTTATCCATTTGTTTAAGGATCGCATTATTGCCGCTTTCGGCACCAAAGAAAATAATCTTGCAACCTGCTTCCCTTATCAGGGCCAGGGATGAATCTTTGAATTTATGCATTGTATCAATGCGTGCCATCCCCCACCAGCTCATTTTTTCAGGCAGGATCAGTTTCGCAAATTCAACCGTGCGTTTCTCTGATACGAAAAAATTATTATCGTGAAATTCGATCGCATCCGCACCCCATTTATCCTTTATGTACTTGATATCCTGGTAAACCTTTTGAGCCGATTTCGCCTTCCATCGGGCCTCGTACGTTGGTACCACGGCGCAGAATGAGCAGGTAAAGGGACAACCGATGCTTGAATGATAGGCAAGTGTTTTCTGCCCCAGATAAGTTTTACCCAGGTATTTTTCCATTGGATAAAATTCAGTCAGTTTGTCATATGGGAGATCCGGCAATTCGTCCTGCTCTATCAGGTCTTCTTTTCTAGTCTTCACAATCTGGCCGCCCGACTTATAAATCAGGTTTTTTATCAATTCATATGGCTCATTATTCTCCATTGCATCGATCAGTTTCGGAAAACAATGATCACCCGGTCCGTTAATGACAAAATCAACATAGCCCGAATTCAGTACGGGTTTGAACTGATTCGTTGGGAAATAGCCACCCCAGATCATTTTAACCTCCGGATAGTATTCCCTGATCATCTTTGAAAAAGGAATCGCCTGTTTCAGTTGCGGACCGGGCATGACGGTAAAGCCGACATACTTAAAATTGCCAGATTCCAGATATTGCATAATCCTGGCAAGCGGGTCAATTTCCCGGTTTCCATCAACAATTACCCAGGGATATTTGCCCTCTACAGCGGCGGCAATGTTTAAAATGGAATTGGGAACACGATATTTGGCATTGGCACTTCGTGGATTGAATAATAAAATTCCGTTCATAGAAATTCCCGGAGCATTGGAGCCCCCTTCTTGTGGATACGTCTCCTGACTTCAGCCGGTTGCAAATAAACCTTATTAAATAACGGAAATACAACCAGTTCCGCAGAAATCCCGTACATATTGAGGGGAATGGTAGATTTTCCAATGCCAGATTAACAATATGATCACAACCTTAAAAAATTTCCTTCAAAAAACCGGTTTTGCTAAATCGGAGCTAAATGCGGAACAGGCATATGAAATCTGGTCTGCTAACTATGATAAACAACCTGGCAACCTGATGCTTGATCTGGATGAGCTGATATTCTCGAACCTGATTAAAAATATCGACTTCAACAACAAAAAGGTTGCAGATATCGGTTGTGGTACTGGAAGACATTGGCAAAAAATCTACGGAAAAAACCCTTCTGTTGTGACTGGTTTTGATGTTTCATGCGGCATGCTTGATCAGCTTAAAAATAAATTTCCTTCGGCAATTACACAAAAAACAAACGACAATCTCCTGGCGATGGTCCAGGACTCTGCAATGGATGTTATTGTTTCAACGCTCACCATTGCTCATATCAGAAATATTGAAGAAGCTATCACCTCATGGTCCAGGATTCTGAAAAATGAAGGAGACCTGGTAATTACTGATTTCCACCCTTCCATGCTCGAAAAAGGAGGTAAGCGAAGTTTTAATCATGAAGGCAGGAGCCTGTATGTCAGAAACTATACTCATTCACTTGGGAAAATAAAGAAGGCTTTTAATAATTCGGGGCTTATCCTAATCCAGGAGGAAGAAAGAAAGGTAAATGAGGAGGTAAGGTCATATTACGAATCACAAAATGCGCTGCCTGTTTACGAACGTTTTAAAGGCATGCCCATTATTTACGGATTACACTTAAGAAAACAACGTGCTACTTAAAAATCTCTCAATTGCAGGAGAAAATCAACCGGTAAATATTGCGATTTACGGGGAAAAAATAATGGCCCTGGGAGCCGGTCAACTCCGTAACCATTCTGATCCCTTTCAATTAAATTTTACTGATGCTATTGCTATACCCGGACTCATCAACTCCCACGACCACCTGGATTTCAATTGCTTTTCTGTATTAGGGGAAAGAAAATATAATCATTACACTGAATGGGGCAAACATATCCATGAGGTATTCAAAGAAAATATTAATGCAGTATTAAAAATTCCTCAAAACCTCCGCTCAACCTGGGGCATGTATAAAAATTTACTTGCCGGTATAACGACCGTAGTCAATCATGGCAGCTTGTTGAAAATAGAAAATCCCCTGATTGATATTTATCAGGAATGTCAAAATATACATTCTGTAGGATTTGAAAAGAATTGGAAATGGAAGCTGAACAATCCTTTCTATATGAACAAAGACTGTGTAATACATGTGGGAGAAGGCACCGATAAACGATCCTCTGATGAAATTGATGAACTGATTAAATATAATTTGTTCAAAAGAAATTTAGTCGCCGTTCACGGAGTAGCCATGAACCATGAGCAGGCTGGTTATTTCAAGGGTCTTATATGGTGCCCGGAATCAAATAGGGTATTGTTGGATCATCACGCCCCGATTAATGAGCTGAAACCAAATACAGTCGTGGTTTTTGGCTCGGATTCCTCATTAACGGGCAACTGGAATATATGGAAACATTTACGCCTCGCCCGGTCGCTGAAACAGTTAAGTGATGTGGAATTATTCGACACAATTACAAGCGCTCCGGCCCAATTATGGAATATGAATAAAGGTAAATTACAACCAAAAAAAGATGCCGATATAGTTATAATGAAAACGAAAAACGGATCCCCCTTTATGGATGAATTATTCAAATTGAATCCGGAAGATATATTACTGATCGTTCATAGAGGTCAGATCAGGTTGTTTGATAAATCCCTGCTCCCCCAACTGAGAAACATGCCCATAAACCTTTTCAGGTATAGCCAGCTGAGTTTTAAGGGCAATATAAAATTTGTTGAAGGTGAACTGCCCGGACTCATCTCTGAAATCAAAAAGTATAATCGGAATATAGATTTTCCAGTCGAAGTTTTTGAAACGATTAATCAGTCCCACTATGATTAAAGTTGTGGATATCGTTTATCATCACCACAGTGAATTCAATAAACCCTTGCAGGTATTAGAAAAACATGCCCCTTCACTGGGTTTTGCAAATTTCATCCAGCATTCAATTCAGTTTGTATTTGTTAAACACCTGGATTATAATGGGATTGAGTATATCAATGGAAATGCATATGCCTTTTTCAGAAGCCGCAACCGGTTCTGGCATATTCCATTCAAAACCCATCGTTATATCAAGAGCCAAAACCCCGATATAGTAATTGTAGAAGGATTAATTTTCCCTTTGCAGCTAATATTGCTGAAATGGTCACTGGGGAAAAGTTGTCGGATCATTGTGCAGCATCATGGTGAAAAACCTTTTAAAGGAATTAAAGGGTTATTCCAAAAAATTGCAGACAGAAATACGAATGCCTATCTTTTTACTTCTTACAAAAATGCAGCTGCATGGATCAATAAAAAAATCATAAGAAATCCATACAAGTGTAAAGAGGTCCTGGAAGCTTCAACAAACTTCAGCAGGAAAGACAAATCAAAAAGCCAGTCACGACTCGGCATTTCAGGAGCCTATAATTTTTTATGGGTCGGAAGGCTGAATAAAAATAAAGATCCATTTACAGTGCTGGAGGCATTTAAAAAATATGGCCTTTACCGCCCAAATGCCAGGTTATATATGATATATCAGGAAGACGACCTGCTGGGAGAAATAAAGAATAAAATCCAGAAAAGCATCGTGTTGGAGGACGGAGTCAAACTGATCGGAAATGTGGATCATAATGAATTGGTTTATTGGTTTAGCGCCGTCAATTTTTTTATCTCCGGAAGCCATGCCGAAGGATGCGGTTTTGCATTACTGGAAGCGATGGCCTGTGGTTGCATACCTGTTGTTACTGCGATCCCCTCCTTCGAAAAAATAACCGAAAATGGCAAATATGGATATTTATATCCACCCGGAGACCAGGAGGCTTTGGCTAAGCTGCTTGAAAAGTTATCTACCCTTCATATAGAAACAGAGAGACAAATAATAGAAAATTATTTCCGGGAAAAGCTCAGCTTTAAGAGCATTGCCGAAAGTCTCGGCCAGGTATTAAATCAACTGTAAAGAGATAATATTTTATAGCAGGTTTCTTCAATCGGGTATGTCAGCACCCGATCCTGATTAAGATGTTTGTCATTTAATAACTCCTTCACTTTATTTTCCATTTCTTCCTCAGTTCTGACGATATGCTGATGATCAAAATCAATATGCATGGGTTTACAATAACTCACAACCTGTGCGCCCTGATACAGGGCCTCCGCGCAAACCGTACTGAATCCTTCATAGGAAGAAGGATGAACTAATATTTTTGAATCCCGCATTAATCCTAATATTTCACCATGGTCCAGTTCTCCGCGTAATTCAACCTGACTCCTCAAATTGTATTCATGGATTAGTTGTTGTAGTTTCTTCCGTTCTGGTCCTTCCCCGCAAATGACTGCTTTGATATCTGCATTAGATTTTGCCAGAAGTGCAACAAGTTTTATAAGCCGATCAAATTGTTTCAGGGGAATTAATGAACCTACACCCAGAATATCAATTTTCCTGATCGATAATTTTAAGGGAAACGAATCAATAACTATCCCCGGAGGAATTGTATTAGCCGGCCTTACTCGGTAATTTTTGTAAAACTCATCCGCAAGAAAATCTGAAAGCGCAATCAAAGATTCCCGCTTCGGATTTATAATCGAAACGTACCGGTTGTTTTTTCTCGCATCCTGGCCCATTAACCAGGTAAATGACCTTATATGGTATTTATTAGCAGCATATTTAGCAATCAAAGCAGATTCCCCCATCCAAAAACTCAAAATACCCATCACCTGATCTTCCTGACATATACTCTTCAGCCTGCTCCAAATGGTTCTCCACAATAATAATCTACTGAATCCGCCCCTGTTTCTCCCGTTAAATGCATGCACTTCAACCCCATACCACTCATATACGCCATCAGAAAATGGATATTGAAAAGCAAGCACTTTAATTTTCAAATCAGGGTTTGTCTGTTTGATATTTTTTGCAAATGCCTGAGGAAATGGAACACAAGTGCTGTCATCCTCATTTGCTGGAAAACCCGGGATCAGAATAATCAACGTTTTATTATCCCTGCTCATCCAATTGAATTTTCTTATTACAAAAAGAAAATGCCGCGATATTATGCGTAATCAAAAGAATGATCTTTCCTGCAGCTGCTATCAATTGAAGTTGTCTTAATAATTCAATTTCTGCAGCTTCATCCAATTCATTAAATGGTTCGTCTAAAATAAGCAGGTCAAAATCCTTGTATAACGCACGTGCTAAAATGAAGCGTTGCCTCTGTCCCCCGCTGAAATTCTTTCCATTTTCTGTGATCATCGTATTTAGTCCTTCCGGAAATGATTTTATCATTTTGTCAATACCGGCAACGATCAAAATATTTTTTAGCTTTTCTCTGTCATAATCCCCTTCTTTAAATGTTATATTTTCAACGACAGAAGCGTGCATAAAAAAATGCTGTTGTTTTACATATGATATGCCCGACCAATATCGCCTTCTTGTTTCCGCATCAGCCATCTCACCATTGTAATATATACTCCCGGCATCGGGGGATAAAAAGCCCAATAATAAATTCACAAGAGTCGTTTTCCCTTTACCTGATAAACCCAGTATACCCACCATGTCTCCTTTTATTAGGTTCAATGAAAAAGCCTTCAGGACACTTTTCTCACCGAAATTGAAATAAACATTTTCACAACTTATCGAAGAAATGGAACTACGAAGATCAGACTGATTTACTTGCAATTCTATTCCGCTTATTAATCCTTTCGTAGTATAAGCATAGGTTTTCACCTGTCCGGCAGTATTGGTAATTTTGACAATACCGGGAATGATTTTATATGCAGCCGCCATGAGCGCACCAAGTGTAATGAACTGGATTGAATGCGTATGGGAACTGAGGAAGTTTAATACAATGAGGGCGAACAATCCAAAAACCGCAAATACTTCAATAAACCGGGTAGGCATATTTTGCATGATCAGTCTTTCAGACAGATAACGATTGAGTTCTGCCTGAAACCGGTGATACCGGTTCGTAAAAAAATCATTTTTCAGGTAAACATTACTTTCCACATACCCGGTCAGGGCTTCCTGTAAATGTTGGATCGACTTTTCACTCATTGTCTTCCCTTGCAAACGCCCTCCCTGCAGCTTTCGTTTCATGAAAAATGAAATAAGGAAAACAGGGGGTGCCAGGATCAATATTAGAAGGGGAAGCAGAAAGGGGTTAAAAATAATGATCGCCAGCACTGTGATCAGGATCAGGACCAACTGGCTGAATATCTGTTGTATACCGTTCAAAACATAATGGCAAAATTCGATGGGTTGCTGGTTAATCTTCCGGTTCATTATAGAAGAATCAACATGTACGTAATCTGAAAAAGGACCGTTCAGGTATTGCAATAAATTATCGCTGGAAATCCGCGAAGCTACTCCATAAACAAAATTATATTGTGCTTTTGAAATGAAAAATCCAAACATATTTTTAATCGCAAAGAGAAGAAGAAAAACGGCGATGGGTAAGATTGGGTGATCATTGAATATGGCTAGTGAAAAATATTTTGTTGATGGCGCTACACCGGTTTGAGTATAAAAATTTATCACATACAGCAGACCAATAAGAAAAGCAATATCCAATATACTGATCAGTACATCTGCCAATGCCAGTTTCCAAAGTGTATGTGCCTCGTGGGGCCCGAGTATATTAAATATATCTCTCAGAATCTGCTTCAAATACCTGATTTGGCTATTAAATTACTAATTATTAAACCTTTTCCCGGATTAGTAATACGTGAGAATACCCCTATCGGTGTCAAAACAATTAAATATCTTAGGTTCCTCAGCTCAAGGTCAGTCTGCAAAACCGGCAGAAAATAAAGAATGGATAATCAAATCGACGTTATGGTTCCCGGGACCGAAACAGAGCAAGTGATAATCATTTCATTCTCCCAAATAAGGATCTTTTATTTTTTTAGTTTTGTAAAATATATTCGAAAATTTTACTTCGCACCGATCCCCTGTTGGTGATTGTGCCAAAAATCCCAATTTAAATCCCTTGCGCGCGTCGAATTGCAGATGACGAACCAGGAACCATTTTATCCCGTCTTTTGAACAATATAGAGTAATCACTTGATCGGCCTTTGCTACCTTATAATATACCCTGTTTGAAACCATTTCTTCAGAATTACAATCATCCGAAATATCTTTTGTAACCACGCTAACGACTCTTTTTGCGCCGGTATAATCTTTTTCAAAACAAAACTTAATCCAATTCAGACTGTCCTGCTTGATTACAATCGCACCTCCATCCCACTTGTTGGCAAATGCATGTTCAATAGAGGCAGTAAACACAAAATTCTCATCTCCCTCAAATAAAAGTTTAGGTGCATTATCGGTGTTATATGCCACATTCGGATCCCTGAACATATCTGTTTTTCCACCAGCAACTATCACAATCTCATCTCCCTTAACAGAAAAACTCTTTGGAGCATTCTCCCAAAATAATCCATGTGGTATCGCGGGAACTCTTATCGTATCAATTTTTTGAGCTCCTGCACTTAAACTAAACAGGAAAACGATCGTTGAGAAAGCGAAATCTCTAATCATATTTTTTGTTTTCGTAATTTCAAAGGAATAACCAGTTTTAATGCCGACCATTTATCGTTTACAGAACAGACTTTTATATCTACCAGCCCGATTTCCAGCGCATAATTTCTAATTATATTTTCTGATATGCCCGACGACATTTTCGAAGTTTTTTTGGGCCATGAAACCCATATCATTCCATTCATTTCGATTTCAGACTTCAAAACGGGCAGTAGAAAATAAAATTCTGCTTCATCCTTTGTAAAAAAATGAATAAAATTTTTCTTAACACCTGCATCCTCTATAATCTGTATGTTGTGGGGCCAGTCTGTAAAAAGTTCAAAATATTTTTTAGGCGCATTAATTAAGCGGATCCTGAAGCTTTCCCTGATTCCCAATTTTTTTTCAAGTGGCGTTCCGGAATATCCTGAAACGAATGCCCTAGCCATTTTGAATCATTTTAAATTTTTAAAATCTTCTTCCAGCATCGCATAGCTATATGCATCCAGCCATTCTCCCCGGATGGGCAAAATTTTTCTTTTCATTCCTTCCCTTTCCATCCCCACCTTCTCAAGTACCCTGGCTGAGGCAATATTTTCTGTTGCACACCCGGCCTCTATTCTGTGAAGATTCAATTCTATAAATCCAAAAGTCAAAATTTTATTCAGAGATTCTGTTGCAAATCCATCGCCCCAATTTTCAGGAAGTATTTTAAACCAAACTTCCGCACTTTTGAATTTTGATTCTTTTAAATTTAATCCAATCAGCCCCATCCACTGATTTTTGTTCCTGTTTTCTAAACTAAATACAAATAAAGTTCTTGGCTGTTCATTTTGGGCACACATCCATTCGGTAAATAAATTTTCAGTCCTTTGAATCGTTTTAGGAATACCAAGTGTATTAAATTTATCCGTTTCGGGCTTGGTAAGCAGGAAATGAATATCACTTAAGTCCCTTAAGAATAAGTCCCTCATTATTAATCTGCCGGTATAAAGAATCAAGTTCAAAATATTTAAAGATCTGACTTAAAAATATCTTTCAATACCATTTTCGCTGCCTGGTAGCCGCACATACCATGTACGCCGCCGCCCGGGGGTGTAGATGCGGAACATAAGTAGATGCCTTTTGTTGAAGTGCGGTAAGCTGAAAACATGAGCGCTGGCCTTGTAAAAAGTTGCCGAATATCCTGTACACCGCCATTGATGCTTCCTCCAACATTATTCGGATTATATGCTTCCATTTCCTTTGCATTCATGGTATGCACGGCTAATATGCGTTCCCGGAATCCGGGAGCAAACCGCTCAACCTGCTTTTCTATTACCGTCCGCATATCCATCATGGATCCATGCGGCACATGACAATAAGCCCAGGCTGTATGTTTCCCGGCAGGTGCACGTGTTGGATCGAAAAGACTCTGCTGGGCAAGGAGAACAAAAGGTTTTTCGGGATGCTTACCATCTGCTGTGAGCTGTTCGTTCGATTCGATTTCGGCAAATAAATTTCCTAAATGAATAGTCCCGGCCTGCCTGCAGGATTCTGCACTAAAAGGTATGGGCGCATCCAGGGCCCAGTCTATTTTATACACACCCATCCCATAACGATATTTCCTCAGCTGATTCCGGTAATATGTTGAAAATTTATAGCCGGCGATGCGCAAAGCCTGTTTTGGCGATGTGTCCAATACAACTGCCCGGGCACTCGGAAGATCCTTTAATTTTTCGACCTTGAACCCGGTTTGTATTTGTCCACCGAGTGATGTAAAATAAGCCGCAAGTGCATTTGCCAACTGTTGCGAACCACCTTTGATCATTGGCCAACCTTTGCGATGACCCTGGATCATCAGCGTCAATCCCGCAGCCGCGCTGACCATTTTTGAAAAGGGAAGCATCCCATGTGCTGCCATTCCGCCAAACAAACCTTTCGCTTTTTCCCCCCGGAAATATTTTCTGGCAAGCGTTTCTGCCGGAAGCAATGCCTTCGTTCCAAAATTTACCATGGCCAGCGGATGATGCGGAATCCGGAGCGGTCCCAGAACATCAGAAGCGATGAGGGGCCATTCCTTTACGAGTCGGGTGAATATTTTAGTGTAGATTTTCTCATCAATACCGAGCGCGGATGCGGTATTGCCAATGGAAGATTCGAGCAATGTTGCAGTTCCGTCATCAAAAGGATGCGCTACTGCATGAATCGGATAAATATATTCTAACCCAAAATCATGAAGAGGTAAGTTTGAAAAAAATGGAGAGCCTGCTGCCATGGGATGAATGGCGGAACCAATATCATGTGTAAATCCCGGCAGGGTTAATTCTGCTGATCGCATGTTACCACCGATTGTAGATGCGCCTTCGATCAATAAAATCTTCAATCCGGATTTTTGCAGAGTGATGGCTGCCGACAAGCCGTTGGGACCTGAGCCAACAACGACCACATCAAAATCACTGGCAGACTTATTCATCATTAAAGATAACCAATGAATGAATCGGAGTCTTCCGGTTTATTTTTAGCGCTTATTGTCAACTGGTATGCTCATTCCACTAAGCGTATTATTATTCGGATTTATATCCGGCAAATCATGTCCCGGGTCAATAGTTACAAATTCAATTTTTGAAATTGATTTATAAGAAATTGTCCAATCTGCTCCGCGTTGCCAGATTTCTGCCGGTAACCTCACCGTATCCGTTTTACCGTTTTCTTCTTTAATAACCATCGTCACCGGTAAGGCAAGTCCTTCCAGGTTTTCAATGGTTATAAGGGCTCCATTTGAAGGATCGCCATCAATATATTTTATTTCTTTTACAGCCTGGTCCAGATACCAGGTCGTAAAAAACCATTCATTCCAGAACCAGCTCAGATCTTCTCCACCAGCATTATCCATAGTATGAAAAAAATCCCAGGGTGTCGGATGTTTAAATGCCCATCGTTGAATATAAGTACGAAAAGCAAAATCAAATCGTTCCCTGCCTAGAACCTGTTCCCGCAAAATCGTCAGGCCCAATGCAGGTTTATAATAAGCCGTCCAATCACTATAGGGCCCCTGGACCACATTCTGAGTGGTCATTATGGATTCGGGCATTTGTTTTAAAAAATATCGAGTTAAAAGTTGCGCATCCTGAGCCTGATAGTATTCTCCCTTGTTGAAAACCTGCGTATTTATCGGATTAATAAAAGTATTTAGTCCTTCATCCATCCAGGGGAATTTTCTTTCGTTGGAACCAACAATCATGGGAAACCAATTGTGACCGAATTCATGATTTATAACCTCCCATAATTCCCCGGCCTTGTTAGTATAATCGCAAAAAATGATGCCCGGGTATTCCATGCCGTCTACTTTACCGCCAACACTGGTTGCTACCGGATAGGAATATTCAAACCATTTGGCTGAATATAATTCTACCACATTTTTTACATATTCGGTAGAGCGTTCCCAGGCGTTTGCACCGACGCCTTCCAATGGATAAACGGATTGTGCCAGTGCTTTTTTTCCACTTGGAAGATTGATCCTGGCAGCGTCCCATAAAAATGCTTTTGACGCAGCCCATGAAATATCCCGTGTGTTTTTACATGTAAAATGCCAGCTCAGGCTCGATTTCTTTGGATATGACCCAGCCTGCAGCAGCTCAAGGGAGTCTTTTATAAATACTGTTTTATCACTTTTCTTTGCCGCATTTAAGCGGCTGATTGCTTTAGTCGTTAATACCTCGGCAGGATTCATCAACTCGCCGGATCCTGCAATGATCATATCAGCGGGTGCTTTAATAGTATAATCAAAATCCCCATACTCCAGGTAAAATTCCGCATCGCCGGTATAAGGGATCACATTCCAGCCGGATATATCATCATATACTTCCATCCTGGGATACCATTGCGCAATGTCATAAATCCAACCGTTTTTTGATTCTGCCCTTCCCATCCTGTTATCACCAACCGTCAGCGGTATGTCAAAGGCATAAACAATCTCTATCTGAATCCTGTCTCCTGCCGCTCTGAGTGTATCGGAAAGTTTGATTTGCAAACGTGTGTCCGTTTCCAGCCAATCCGCTTTTTCCTTTCTGCCTCCTTTTATGATGTTGACAGACTTGATTTCGTCGCCATGGGTGAATTCAACCACAGTAAAACTCCTGGACTTTTTAGTATTTGTAGATGCATGACGGGAATCCGCCCGGAACACATTCTGGTCAAGCTGCAACCATAAAAATGTGATTTTATCGGGGCTGTTATTTGTATAGGTGATGAATGTCGTTCCTTCGATACGGTGTTTTATAGTATCCAGGCTAACATCTATTTTATAGTCAGCGCGGTTCTGCCAATATTTCGGGCCCGGCATTCCGGAAGCTGATCGGTATTCGTTACCCCTGTCAGAATAAAACAATGGAGAGAATACTTTGTGCTGATCATATTTGGAAACTTCCTGCCCCGCGTTATGCTGTGAAAAAACATTTGGGCAGGAAGATGCTAACAGTAAGATCAGGGTTAACTTTTTCATGATTCTCTCCGAAAATACATGTCGCTTAACGCTTTTCATATGCCGGTGTTTTGGGTGCAATAAAACCCTTCTTCTGCACCTCATCTTTTATTTCTGTGATAGCCCGAACCAGTTGCGGATCGACCCCCCTGGCCATACTGCCCAGATCTTCTCTGACTTCAATATCAGGATCTACCCCATGGCCTTCCTTGAACCAGGTGCCGTCTGGATTAATCATCCTGAATGTAGGAACCGTAATGCCACCTCCATCTATCAGATCAGGAGCGCCACTGATACCGATTAATCCACCCCAGGTTCTTGCACCGATAAGCGGACCGAGTCCCTTCTTTCTAAAATAATCGGGGAATGCATCACCACCTGAGCCGCTCCATCCGTTAATGAGCATTACTTTCGGACCAAAATTCGCGAATGGCGGCCATGGCAGGGATTCACCATCCCTTGTGGCCCAAAAAGCCAGCGGTGTACGGTTCAGCATTTCTATGAAACGATCAGGAATCTGCCCGCCATCATTAAAACGTTCATCGATAATTAATCCTTTCTTATCCCATTGTGCATTGAACTGCCTGATTAATTCATTCTGACCGTCGATGCCTGTACTGGGTACGAATATATAGCCCACTTCCCCATTTGTTGCGGCTTCCACCTGTTTGCGGTTATCTTCGATCCATGCCAGGTTTCGTAAACGGTATTCATCCGCCATAGTTTGCACTACTACTTTTTTTGCACCGTTCCAGGAAGCATTTGTATTGTAAGTAAGTTCTACCGGTTTATTTGAAAGATCCTGAAATACATCAAAGGGCTCATGGGCCGTAGATAGGGGCACGCCATTGACTGCCAGAATATAATCTCCCTCTTTGATCTGAACACCTGGTTGATCGAGTGAGGACCTGGCTTCTGCATCCCAGGGAGCACCGCGGATAATTTGTTTTATTTTATAATAATTACCATCAGCTTCCCAGTTGACTCCCAGATATCCGACCGTGGTGTGTTTCTCCACTTCTATGTCTCCACCCCCATGATAAGTATGGGAGGAACTGAGTTCCCCAATCATTTCACCAAGAATAAAATCTACCTCTTCCCGGGTCATCGCCCCCCGCATCATTTTTGAATATCTCTCTTTCACCAGGTTCCAGTCCACCCCATGCATGGTTGAATCATAAAAAAAATCGCGTTCCATTCTCCATGCATCATTGAAAATCTGATTCCATTCCGCTACCGGATCCACCATCATCCTCATTTCGGTAATGCGTAAAGGTTTCTCGAATTTTTGATTTTCCTCTCCTTTAATAATTGCCCAGCTATTGTCGCGATGTACCAGTATCTTTTGCCTGCCGGCAGAAAGCTGGAAGTCATCAATATTTGTAAGAATCGTTTTCGCTTCCCGCTTATCTATATCATAATATTTCAGCGTGCCCTGGGTTTCAGTTGAACCGGTACCGGGCGATTGCAAAAAATAAATCTTGCCCTTGTCGGCATCCAGAGCAGTATAATGACCTGCAGGGATGGGAAGGATCACCATTCTCGACTCCAGTCCTTCCAGGTCTATGTCCACTGCTTTCACATCTTCTTTGGTAGCTGCCGCAGCCGGTTCTTTGGATCCTTTCTTATTTTTTGCATTATCGGATTTTGACTTCGCCGTGTCTCCCTTTTCAGATTGAATCGCCACGGTGTCATTCTTAGGGTACAATAAAGAAGGGGTTTCCTTCTTCAGCGCGATCGCCGCAATTTGCCCTGCATTTCCGTAAATAAATGAATTATCAATGTCACTATAAGATGGGTTGAACGACTGGTTTGTGAGCAGGTAAATATATTTTCCCTCTGGATCAAATACCGGGTTGCTGCAATCATAATAACCGATCGTTATCTGCCGGCTCAGTTTATTTTTATAATCATAAAGGAAAATGGCATTGTGTGTATTTTCAAGATCGCGACCATAAGTAAACCAGCGACTATCAGCGGACCAGCTGCAGGTGAAACTTTCAAAATTTCCCTCAGCGAAGCGAAGGGCCTTATTCACGAGTGTTGTTCGCCCGCTGATGATATCATAGATCTGAATACGGAGGGCCTTGTCAATAAAAGCAATTTTTTTACTATCGGGTGACCAGAATAATCTATACCTGAATCCCGGCCCATAGGAAGTTAGTTTTTTAGCGTCGGCAGAAATTTCATTAGGAGAAGAAATATAGAGTTCATATTCTCCGGACCGGTCGCTCCAGAATGCGATGCTTTTACCATCTGGGGACCAGGCAGGATAACGTTCAGCCACACCCGAAGTTTGGGTAAGATTTTTTACAAACCCATTTTCTGAAGGCAGCGAAAATATTTCTCCACGGGCTCCCATCAGGACCCGGTTACCATCCGGACTGATACAACTTTGTTGTATGACTTTATCTGTGCTTACCAGTTTGGGTTTGAGTGCGGTCTCATCGGTTACGACCGTTACTTTAACTTCCCTGAGCTGTTGTGAAGTCAACTGGTAAAGCCACAATTTCCCGGCTGCTTTAAAAACGATATCATTCGGACCCAGCGAAGGGAAATGAACATCATAATCAGTAAAATGAGTTATCTGCTCAAAGGCCTTAGAACCCAGATTATAACGCCAGAGGTTCATTCTCAGCTCGGCTCCGCGATCGGATAAAAAATAAATATAATTGCCTGTCCACATCGGAAATTCATCGCC
>Ga0080027_10000469_pt1 | contig 17274 bp, 16 predicted proteins | sample OrgsoiDNA2013046_FD_70962 | JGI IMG/M metagenome (GOLD analysis project Ga0080027, IMG submission 70962) | Permafrost soil microbial communities from the Arctic, to analyse light accelerated degradation of dissolved organic matter (DOM) -... | ecosystem: Environmental > Terrestrial > Soil >... | reverse complement strand
AAAGAGGATGTCAAGCCGGAGACCGAATTCAACAAGGTTCAGAAAGAGGTTCACACGGAAGACGTCACAAAGGAGAATGCTGCGCTCGCGGAGAGGATGAGAGTGCGTGCGCTCGAGATGGGCCAGACAGAGGCGAAGGCCAAGGCCGAGGCAGATCGCGCTGCCACGCACGCGGCGTCCGTGGATCAGAAGGTGAATCCGCCGACCCATCCGGCAACCATCACCACACCCGGCCAGCCCACCGTCGCCGCCGGCACCCCCGCCACTCCGGCCACTCCGGCCACTCCGGCCACTCCCGCCGCCCCAGCTCAGACGACTCCACAAGTGTCGCTCGCCAAGACCTCGCCGTCCTGAAGACATCCCGGGTCGCAAGGGAGATGCGCCACATGTCCAAATCGCACGCCGCAAAATCGGCCCTCGCCGACATGCCCTACCGCGACCTCGGCCGCACACAGGAAAAAGTCTCCGCGATCGGACTCGGTGGTTGGCATCTCGGTCTCAAGCACGTCGATGAACCACTGAGCATTCGCATCGTGCGCAGTGCGGTCGATCGCGGCATCACCTTCATGGACAACTCGTGGGACTACAACGACGGCGCGAGCGAGAGGCGGATGGGCAAGGCTCTGCGCGATGGATACCGCGACAAGGTCTTCCTGATGACGAAGATCGACGGCCGCTCGCGGCGCGAAGCCACGAAACAGCTGGACGAATCGCTACGACGACTGCAGACCGATCACATCGATCTGGTTCAGCATCACGAGGTCCTCCGCTTCGAGGATCCCGACCGGATCTTCGACGAAGAAGGCGCCAATCCGGCGCTGCTCGATGCGCAGAAAGCGGGGAAGCTCCGGTTCATCGGCTTCACCGGGCACAAGGATCCGCACGTGCATCTCTACATGCTCGAGGTCGCACGCGATCGAGGCTTCACGTTCGATACTGCGCAGATGCCCCTCAACGTGATGGATGCTCATTATCGCAGCTTCGAGAAGCTCGTCGTCCCCGAGCTGGTGAAGCAAGGCGTTGGAGTGCTCGGCATGAAGAGCATGGCGAACGGTATCATCCTGCGATCGAAGACCGTGACGCCGACGGAGTGCCTTCGCTACGCGCTCAACCTGCCGACCTCCGTCGTCATCACCGGCTGCGACAGCATGGCGATTCTCGATCAGGCGATCGAGGCGGCGCGAACGTTCCGCCCGATGAGCGCCGATGAAGTCGCAGCACTCCTGGCGAAGACGAAGCAGGCCGCCGCGCGAGGCGAGTTCGAGCCGTTCAAGACCTCGTCGATCTTCGACTCGACGGCGACACATCCGGAATGGCTCGGCGAGGAGCCAAAGAGAAAGAAGGAGCTCATGTCGGGGTGACGCAGTCGGTCACATCACGTCACCCTGGTGCGCGCGTGGTACTCCGGCCGGTCCCATGAACGCTCCGCCAGAATTTTCTTGAGCGTTGCGACCGCATCCCAGAGCTCGACGTAGCCGACATACAGCGGCGTGAACCCGAACCGCAAAATGTTCGGCGCGCGAAAATCGCCGATCACCCCGCGGTCGATCAGCGCTCGGTTCACCGGCCACGCGTTCGCAAGCGCGTAGCACAGCTGACTTCCGCGCATCGCGGGCTCGCTCGGCGATACGAGCGACACCGCGCCCTCTCCAAGCTCCTGCGCGATGAGCTCCTCGAAGATCACACCTTGTTGCACGGACTTCGCGCGCAGCGCATCGATCGACGCCTCGAGCATGAGGTCGACTCCAACCTCGAGCGCGGTGAGACTGATGATGGGTGGCGCCCCGACGGTCAGGCGATCGATCCCTTCGGCGGGGCGATACGATTGCTCGAACGTGAACGGCGACGCGTGCCCGAACCACCCACTCAGAATCGGCCTGATGTTCGGCTGATGCCGGCGGGCGACGTACAGAAACGCGGGGGCACCGGGACCGCCGTTGAGATACTTGTAGCCGCACCCCACCGCGAAATCGACATCCGCGCCCGTCAAATCCACCGGCACGGCGCCGGCCGAGTGTGCGAGGTCCCACAGCATGATCGCGCCGGCGGCGTGCGCGCGCTCGGTGATGCGCTGCAGATCGTACATGCGACCGGTGCGGTAGCTGACGTGCGTCAGCATCACGACGGCAACGTCTTCGGTGATCGCGCCTTCGATGTCACTCGGCTCCGCGAGTCGCAACGAATGTCCGCGTCCGAGATAGCGCGTCAATCCCTCGGCAACGTACAGGTCCGTCGGAAAATTCCCCGGCTCGGAGACGATGACCTTTCTGTCCGGGCGCAGCTCGAACGCTGCCGCCAGCGCCTTGAACAGATTCACCGACGTCGAGTCCGCGACGATCGTCTCGCCATCCCCGGCGCCGATCAGGCGACCGATCTTCGCGCCGATTCGCTGCTGGATGTCGATCCATCCGTTGATGTTCCAACTCCGAATGAGATCGCGGCCCCACTCGTCTTCCACTACTTCCCGCACGCGCGCCGGCGTCGCCTTTGGCATCGCTCCCAGCGAGTTGCCATCGAGGTAGATGAGCCCCTCCGGAAGCGAGAAGCGATCGCGAAACTCTCGCAGAGGGTCGTCGCGATCCAGTGCCTCGAGATCGCGGCGCGTCAGCACCTTGCTCGCGACTTTCATCTACAGTTCCGTGCGCACATCCCAAAGCTCCGGAAAGAACGTCATGTCGAGCACCTGCCTCAGATAGCCGACGCCCGCCGTTCCGCCCGTGCCGCGTTTGCGCCCGATGATGCGCTGTACCGTCGTCACGTGACGGAAGCGCCATTGCTGGAACCAGTCCTCGAGATCGATGAGCTCCTCCGCCAATTGGTACAGATCCCAGTATCGCTTCGGATCCCGGTACACGCCGGCCCACGCCGCGAGCACCGAGGCATCAGCGTGGTAGGGCTCGCGCACATCGCGCTTCAACACTGCAGCGTCGATCGCGAATCCGCGACGCGCCAGAAGGCGGATGGACTCATCATAGAGACTCGGCTCGGCGAGAGCGCCCTCGAGCTGCCCGCGAATATCCGCGCGATGCCGGTGCGGCGCGATCGTCGCCGCCTGCTTGTTGCCGAGGGCAAACTCGATGAGCCGGTACTGCGCGGATTGAAATCCGGAGGACTGTCCGAGCGCACCGCGGAACTGTGAATAGTCGCTGGGGGTCATGGTGGACAGCACGTCCCACGACTGGATGAGCTGCGACTGAATCCGGCTCACGCGCGCCAGATGCTTGAACGCCTGCGACAGGTCGTCGGCGATGATGAACCTTCGCGCAGCCGCGAGCTCGTGCAGCGTGAGCTTCATCCACAGCTCGGTCGCCTGGTGGATGATGATGAAGAGCAGCTCGTCATGAGAATCGGAGCGAGGTTGCTGGGCGCCGAGCAGCTTGTCGAGCTGGAGATAGTCGCCGTAACTCATGGCTCCGGCGAAATCGGTATGCGCTTCGGGAGGTTGCGATGCCGATGGCGGAGGTGTCTCGTTCTCCATGATGCTACTCTCCATTCGCGAAAAAGCTGGGGCAGTTGACGCTGACTTTCGAGGAGGCATTGGACAGACACGCTACATCGCGAATCTCAGCTGGAGATCGCAATGGTCTCCGCGTTCGCCGCTTCAAATGTAATGTTCACCGACCGATCGCCGACGGGGCTCGTCCGATGGCGCACTCCGCGCGGAACAGTCACCATCTGCCCGGGCTCGAGTTCCAGCACGCCACTCTCGAATTCGATTTTGAGACGCCCTTCGACTACGAGAAATGTCTCATCGGAATTGGGATGGAGGTTCCAGTGGTAGGGTTGCGTCATCACGCTAATCCGCACGACATGATCATTGATGTTCGCGATCGGATGATTGTCGTAGCTGGCTGCGGATGAGGACTCCGATGCCAGGGTAATGACTTGCGGGAGTTTCCCCGTCACGCTGTTCGCCCGTGCGATTGAAATTCGGAGCAAGTCATGTCGGTGGAGGCTCTTTAGAGTTGGCAGCCTGATCACGGGCGCGCGTGCTTCTCGCCTCGACAATGATGAAAGCGACGATAGCCCCCAACACACTACCGAAAATAATACCGCCTGGAATGAGAGAATAATCCTGATCGCTCCGAAATGGACTGTTGCGGGTGAGACGAAGCTCGAACAGGGCGAATGCCGCAAGCGTTGCGGCGCCTGCCATCGCTCCGAAACAGCCCGGGGCGCATCCGTGAAGACCTTGGTATCGCGAGCGGTTGCCGGCCCACACGGCGAGCAACAAACCAGCGATGCTGATGACCAGACCCGCCACTCGCGAATGCGCCACGCCTTGCGCACGCGCCACAATCACACCTCCGCCCGCGAGCGCCAGACTCAGTGTGAGCCATAGAGCGCGGACATGCGGCGCTTGCAGCCATTCACGTCGTGGCTGGATCACCACGCAGAAACGCCGAGGCCAGATGCGCAAAACCCGACCGCCTCTCGGCAGTCGGGTTCGCGATGGAATTCAGACTTCACGCGAGGCAGGTCAAGGCCAACTGATCAAGCCGTCTTGTTGAGAACCAACTGGAACGACGTGTTCGTCGATCCCACGGTTGCGCCCGGCACTGATTCGGTGAGGTTGGTGTTCGTCGCCGTGCCGGTGTAGATCAACCCCGAGTGCGTGCCGCTCGTGAACGTCACCGTGGATCCGGTCAACGACCAGTCTCCGGCATCTGCGATCACCTCCTGCGGGTCTCCGCCGTCCGATGTGCCCGTGCCACCAATGGTGTACGTGTGATCGGCGTTGAGCAGCACCGTGCCGGACGTGACGACGATCGTGTGATTCGGGTTGTTAGGAACCGTGTATGGCAGTGAACCGCCGTCGACGGTCACGAGCGAGTACGTGCCCACCACGTTCGTGGGAGGACCGGTGACGCTTTTCTTGTCGGCGCCGCACGCGGCGAGCGTCGCGACCATCGCCGCGAGTGCGAGTGCGGATGCAGGACGAACGATTCGGCCGCGCGACGACAGATTGAATCCCAGCATGTTTAGCTCCCTGAATGAAAAGTGGCGACGCGCTGCGCATCTTGGCGCTCGGTGCAGCTCACACGTCTCGTGCTACGGGTGTTTCCACGGCAGTCCTGGCACTTTCGTAAACACATTATGTGCCTGTCGAGGCGCGCCACGGAAGATTGGTGCCCCGGCCATTCAGAATACTTTGTATCCCTTCGCGACCGGTCGTTCTACTCTTCCGCCAGCAAGCCCAGCCGCATCGCGATCCGCACGTATTCCGCGCGGTGCGCAACGTCGAGTTTTTCGTTAACACGCTGCTTGTACGTGTCGACGGTCTTCGGACTGATCGAGAGGCGCTCGCCGATCTCTGGTGCGGAGTATCCGCGCGCCACGAGCACGAGCACATCGCGCTCGCGATCGGTGAGTTTCTCGAAACGCGCGCGCTCTTCCGCCGCCGGATCCTTGGCGGTGAAGCCGCGCGCGAGCACGCGTCCGGCGTTTTGCTGCACGTACATCTCGCCGCGCATGACCGCGTGAATGGCATCGACGAGCTCGCGGTCGGCGTTGCTCTTCACGAGATAACCGGATGCTCCGGCCTTGAGCGCTGGGAGCAGGTACTCTTCCTCGGTGTGCATCGTGAGCACGAGCACCTTCGGCGCTCCCTCGAGGGCAACGAGCGCCTTGGTCGCGGAGACGCCATCACCGCCCGGCATCGTGAGGTCCATGATGACCACGTGTGGCTTGAGGCGCTGGGACATGGAGACGGCTTCGGTTCCGTTCGATGCCTCGCCGATCACGCGGATGTCCCGAGTGCTGCTCAGGACGGCCTTGAGACCGGTGCGCACGATGGTGTGGTCATCGACGAGCAAGACATCGATGATTTCTACCACTTTCGCATCGTCGCGCTCTGGCTCGTGCGATTGATCGCTCGATCGTCACGCGATCCTGGCCGGCCGGTTATTTCGCCGTGCTCCCCAGGGCGAATCTCCCTGGCGAGAGCGCGCAAATGCTCGAGTGTGTCCGACGCCATCGCCCGAACCTCCTCCAGCTTTCTACGAGTATGCGCATCGCTGGTGTCGCGCGCGATGGCGGAAATCTGCATCACTTGCGCCGCCAGCTGCTGCGCCGTGGACTCGTGCAGTTCGTGCGCGATGCGCAGCTGATCCAGCTCTGCCTGGGAAATTACGAGCGCCGCAAGCTCGCGCGACCTGGCCTGATCCTCGACGAGAGTGTTCACGAGCAGGTTCAGCGTATTTCCAACACGGGCCATGTCGCGGTCGGCGAGAAGCGAAGATGGCACGCGCGCCATGGTGTTGCCTCGTCGCACCTCCGACACCGTTCGCTCGAGCGTGCGTAGTGGCCGGAGGGCGACCAGCACGAGCGCTATGTTGATGACCAACGCCGCGGCCAACGCTCCCAGCAGCGAGCGTTCGAGTAGAGCGAAGCTTTCGCCGTGCCCCGACGCGGTACGAACCGCGACGATCGCCGCCACGACGATGATCGAGTTCGTTCCGAGCAGCTTCATCCAGAGCGGCGCGCCGAGAATCCAGCGCACTATCGCTGGGACATCCGCGGACGCCGCGTTGGACTCGCGGGCCGGCGACTGCATTCGTCAGGCCTGCACGATGAGCGCGGTTACCATGCCGAACATTCCGTGTTCCGATTCCGCATGAGGAAGGATGTGGCAGTGGAACGCCCACGTGCCGAGCTCCGTGCAATTGACGATGACATCCCAACGCTCTCCCGGAGCAATGTTCAACGTGTCGCACTTCCACGGTGCCGGCTGCGGCCACCCATCCTTGGAAATGACCGTCATCGGCATGCCATGGAGGTGCATGGGGTGGATCATGATTCCTTCGTTCATGAACCGAATGCGCACCTTCTGTCCACGCTTGGCTACGATCGGCTCGGTTGCCGGAAATCCCTTTCCGTTGAGCGTGTAGCCGCCCTGGCTGTCGTTCAGGATCATGACATGATCGATGTCCGCACGCTCGATTGCGCGAGGATTCTTCGGTTCGACGATGAAGGCGCCCAGCAGCCCCATCCCGACTTGCTTCGTCGAATTGTGGTGTGAATGGTACATGTTCGACCCCGAGTTCGACACCGTGAATTCGTACGTGTAGGTGGCGCCCGGCTTGACTGGTTTTTGCGTGATGAACGGAACGCCATCCTGCTCGTTCGGCACGATCAGTCCATGAAAGTGGATCGACGTCGACTCCGGAAGCTCGTTCTTGAGCACCACGCGCACCCGGTCGCCCTCCTTCACACGAATCATCGGTCCTGGAACCTGATCGTTGTATGCCCATGCATTCGTTATCATGCCGGGGGCATTCTCCCACTTGATGGGACGCGCGGTGAGGTTGAAGACCTTGGTCTTTCCATCCATCACCGGTGCGAGGAGCTGATTTCCCTTGCCCGCCGTCTTCGCGGGAAATGCCTTGATTCCCGCCTCGTGCATCGCATCCATCTGATCCGCCGCCGCCTGCTGCGCAGCGAGCGCGGTCTGCGCGGGCGGAGGCATCGTGCCACCGGACAGGTTGCTGTCGGCGCCGAGCTTCGCGGGCAGAGGCGTTTGCGGGGAGGCTGCGGCTTCGGTGTCGGGCACCTTCCCTTTGCACGCGGCAAGCACGCCTCCCGCAATCACGGTCACGGCCGAATTTCGCAGAGATTCGCGACGCGAGCCACTTCGCTCGAGCAGCGTGCAGCATCGTCGGCAGGCGTGGACGAATTCGACATGAGGTCCCTTTTCCGAGACTGTGGTGGTGGGTCGGGTCGATGTGACGCCTCAGTCTATCTCGGGCGGGTCAGGGCGTATGTCGGGATGGAGACGAGATTTCGGCGAGGTCTGCCGACGCGATTGTGGGGGAGTCCCCTACACGCGCCGGCGTAGGGAATTTCACTACACACTTTCCAGTACGACGCTGACTGCACCCACGCGGTCGCACTGTCACATTGTCATCGAAGTCGATGCCGGAGTCGACATCCACTCCGGAACGCAAAGCCGATGTGGCCCTTCACGGAGATTTCCAATGACCACAACCACCTTCGCCGACGTTCACACCGGTCCCGCATTTCGCGATCTCCCCTCGGAGGAGTCGCGCGCGATACTCGAGCGGCATCACGTCGGACGCATCGCATTCTCATTTCACGACCGCGTCGACATTCAGCCGATTCACTACGTCTTCAAGGACAATTGGCTCTATGGTCGGACGGCTCGCGGCAGCAAGTTTGCGACCCTCGTTCACAATCCCTGGTGCGCCTTCGAGGTCGACGAGATCCGAGGGACGTTCGACTGGGAGAGCGTCGTGGTGAAGGGATGCCTCGAGCTGCTCGATCCGGAGCTCGGATCGCCGGACGCATACGCACGCGGGCTCGAGCTGATGCGAGTCATCGTGCCAGAGACTTTCCGTGATGGGGATCCGGTTCCGCAGCGCTCGATTCTCTTTCGAGTTCATGCGAGCGAAGTGACTGGGCGCTCCGCTCGCAGCACCTGACTTCGCACTTATGCAGGCGACTTGGCGCGCGATCGGGTGAAGCTCGAGCGTCTGCCGATCAGACGACGACTCGGTCCCGACGTTCGGGACAGCTCACACGATAGCCCTGGCGCGTGAGGCTCTCGGAGAGCGCCGCCTGGGCGGCCTCCTCTCCGTGCACGAGATAGACATGTCGCAGTTGAGGCGAATTGCGTCGCACCGCCGCCAACCAACTCGCCAGTTCGGTCCTGTCCGCGTGCGCGCTATACCCGTTGATGATCTCGACCTTGGCGCGAAGCTCCACATCGTTGCCGAGCACGCGAATGACCGGTCGACGCTCCACGATCCGGCGACCAAGCGTATGCTCGGCCTGAAAGCCAACGATGAGAATCGTGTTGCGCGAGTCCGACGCGCCATTCACGAGGTGATGAAGAATTCTGCCTCCCTCGACCATTCCCGATCCCGCGATGAGAATCATGGCGCCGACACGGCGATTGAGCGCCTTCGATTCCTCTGTGCTGCTCGTGTACGTGAGCCCTTCGAATCGGAACGGCTTGTCGATCTGGCGAATCGGTCCTTCCGTGCGATCGAACAGATCAGTGTTCCGCTCGAAGACGCCTGTCGCTGCCGTCGCCAACGGGCTGTCGATGATGATCGGTATCGGCGGGATCGCCTTGTCGCGCCAGAGCACCTGCAGATCGTAGACGAGCTCTTGAGTTCTTCCCACGGCGAACGCCGGAATCAAAACGCGGCCGCCTCGCGCTGCCGTCTCTCGGACGACGCGGCCGAGATGCTCGCGCGACAACGCAACGCTCTCGTGATCCCTGTTGCCGTACGTCGACTCCATGATCACCGCGTCAGCGGCGTCTTCCGGAGGCGCAGGGTCGCGAATGATCGCGAGCCCCGCGCGGCCGATGTCTCCTGAGAAGATCAGCCGCGATACCGCCGAGCCGCTCGTCGCCTCGAGCACGACCGAGGCGGAGCCCAGGATGTGGCCCGCCTCCACGAATCGCGCACGCACGCCCGTGCACACGTCGAACCAGGCGTCGTAGGAGCGGCACTCCATCAATTCCTCGACTCTCGCTGCATCGCGCAACCCGTACAGAGGCTCGCTGACTTCTCGTCCGTGACGGGTGAGGAACTCGTAGTCGCTCTCCTGAATGTGCGCGCTGTCCGCCAGCATGATCTCACACAGATCTGCCGTCGCTTTCGTCGCGTGAATCGGTCCGGAATACCCCGCCTTTACGAGAAACGGCAGCCGTCCGGAGTGGTCGAGGTGCGCGTGTGACAACACGACCGCGTCGATTTCAGCGATGGGACAGGGAACGGTGCGGTTCTTCACGTCCGCATCGCTGCGGTGGCCCTGGAAGAGCCCGCAGTCGAGGAGCACGGTCTTGTCGTTGACGCGAACGATGTGACAGGAGCCGGTCACTTCACGATCGGCACCGGCAAACTCGATTTCCATTACTCGTGGGCGGGAGATGGTCGACGGCGAGGAACGCGTTTGGAAATATAGGGAGTGCTCCGGGGAAGGGTCATGGCTGCAGGACTCCCATCGCCTTGTCCGGCATTCTCTTACAAGATCGGCTCCTCTCCGCCGACTGCGCGCGCCTGAAAGCCATCACATCATACGAAAAGCCGATGGACGATCCGCCAACATTCGCACAGACGTCGGAGAACAACATGTCGATGAACAGCAATAGCACTGTCAAACGGCTGGAGGTGCTGCGCGGTACGCTTTCTGAAGTTGGGCGTGAGCTCGCGTCGCGGCCGTATGCTACACGCGGAGTGTCGCACAGGGCCGAGTTGATTCGTGTTCTGCTCGTCGACGATCACAACCTCGTGCGCGCCGGTGTCAAGCTCGTACTTCGCGCGTTCCCCGAGATTTGTGTCGTGGGAGAGGCGTTGGATGGGAAGCAGGCGCTGAAAATGGCGGCGCGTCTTCGTCCTGACATCGTGCTGATGGATCTGGACATGGCGAATGGCGACGGCCTCACGGCGACGCGATCGCTGCAGCGGGAGCTTCCGAGCGTTCGTGTACTGATCGTCACAATGCACTCTGAAGAGGAGAAGCTGCTGCCCCTCCTTGCCGCGGGCGCGCGAGGATTTCTCTCCAAGGCTGCGGTAGAGCGCGAACTCGGCGATGCGATACGTGTTGTCGCATCGGGCGATATCTACATCCGCCCGGCGGTGGCGAAGGAGCTTGCCCGTGCCAGAAGCGAACGGACACCACGGCAGAAGGATACCAGGTCGCGCATGGAGCGCTTGAGCAAGCGCGAGCAGAGCGTGCTCATACTCACCGCTCGGGGATACAACGGACCGGAGATCGGGCAACAGTTGGGGATCACGGCGAAGACCGTCGACACGTACAAGCAGCGAATCGAGGATAAGGTCGGCATCTCCCATCGCACGGAGTACGTGCGCTTTGCCCTCGAAGCGGGAGCGCTCCGAGACAGTTGATCGGCTGATTGCGCGACTGTCGCTGCCCAACACGGAGCGTCCGGTCATTCCCGACTGCGTCACAATCCGGTGATCGCGAGTTTAGTCGAATTGGTGTTCTGTCGACTATTTCAGCGAGGCATCATGCGCATCAATCTCTCACATCCTGCTCAGACGGCGCCGCCGCAGGCAGCTTTGGACGACACGAACGTGTCGCGTAGCGATACTGCAGCTCACGACACGGGCGAGAGCTCAAACGTGGCGCTGCGCCTGGCCTCCCGCACGTTCGATCTGCGAGGGCGCACAGTGCTGCTGGCGATGGACGGATCGGCAGGAGCGGCGGCGGGCGCGCGAGTCGCACTTGCGCTCGCCGAGGCGCATGGTGCGGTAGTGAACGTGATCAGTGCGATCGACACTCGGTCGCTCCGCTTTCCGCCGGCTCTCGACGTTGCCCTCGCAATCCAGGAACCCGATGGGGATCTCACGACGCATCAGGAGCGAGTGCAGGAACTGCGGGCCTCGTTGTCGAAGATCACAGGGACGGTGATCGACTGGCCAATTCGGGTGGTCATCGGCACCCCTTCGAACTCGATCGTGGAGCAGGCGAAGCGGGTGAATGCCGCGATGACCATCGTCGGCCTGCGCAAACATGGACGAGTGGATCGGGCGCTGAACAACGAGACGTCGCTCAACGTGATGCGGAATTCTGCCTGCCCCGTGTTGGGCGTCGTTCCCGGTTCAACAGCTCTTCCCGTGCGCATTCTCGCGGCAACGGACTTCAGCGCATTAAGTCTCCTCGCTTTTCGCGTCGCGCGCGCGATCGCGGGTGATGGGGCGGTGCTCGTGCTCGCATACGTGCCGCCACTCACCGCGCTTCTCGGCGACGAAGGAGAGCGCACGATCCACGATCTCGGCGTACGCGCGGCCTTCGAGACGGTGGCGCGAGAGCTGGGTGCCGATGGTGTCACCTTCGACCACATCGTACTCGAACGCGACATTGCCAAATCGACCGCCCGATCGCTACTGGAATACGCCGCGAGCTCGCACGCCGACATCATCGCTGCGGGCACCAGTCATCGCGGTCACGTCGAGCGCTGGATGATGGGAAGCGTCAGCACCGAGCTGGTGCGCGATGGCACCCACTCCGTGCTGATCGTTCCTGCGGCGCGATCGGATCGACGAGTGTGATGGCGGTATCGATCGTCGAAAGAACGATCAACGCGCGCATCGAGCGACTATCTGGGCGGCGCCGCGGGCGGCATCGCCGGCATGAGCAGATTAAACCTCGCTCCGCCGGACGAGCCGCGTTCCACCCACACTCGTCCGCCGTGAGCCTCCGTGATTCCGCGCACGATGGCTAGCCCCATGCCGGTTCCGCGCACACGGGAATCCCGACGGGCGGTCCAGAATCGATCGAAAATGTGCGGAACCTCCTCGTCAGGGATGCCGGGACCGTTGTCTTCGACGAAGAATCGCACGAACTCGCCTTCGTCCGCGGCTCCAAGGCGTATCACGCCGCCCGGCGGCGTGAACTTTAGTGCATTGCCAATGAGGTTCCCGAAGGCCTGCAGCATGCGATCGGCATCGCACATCACCGATGAAACACGCTCGGGAAGCTCCGTCTCGATTGCGATCGAGCTCCTGGACGCAAGATCCTCGAAATAAAGCGCGGCTCTCGTGACGAGAAGCACGGGATCCTCCGAACGGCGCGTGAGCGACAAGCCTCCCGCTTCGATCGCTGCCACATCGACAAGATCCTGGATGAGACGTTGCGCCCACTCGGTAGAGTCATGGATGGTGCGCAATGCCTCGCGAGTGCGCTCATCATTGCCGTGGCCGCTCTCCGTGATCGACGTCGCGCACATGGAGATGACGGCCAGTGGATTGCGCAGATCGTGCGACACCACGCCCAGCACATCCTCGCGCATGCGAATGGCCTGTTGCGCACGGCGGTACAGCTGCGCGTTGTCCACCGCCGAGGCTGCGCGCTGTGCCAGCTCCACCGCGAGCGCCATATCGTCGTCGTCGTAGGCCTTGTCGGACGCATCGCGCGCGAAGAGCAGTGCGCCGAGCACGCGCTCGCGCGCGCGCAGCGGCACCATCAGAATCGACGCCGGTGCCAATTCGCGCAGGATCGAGAGGTGATCTTCATCCTCGGCGATCTCGATGAATAGCCGATCCGACACCTCGTTGATGAGCTGTGCCTTGCTATCGAGAATCGCCCGGCGTGTGAGATAGTGCTCCTGTGAACGAGGATAGGCGAGCAGCCGCTCTGCCAGCGCCTGCTTGTCGGAATCGGCGTGCACGACGTGCAGGCGCCGAACTGCTCCACCTTCATCGACGATGTCGATGACGCAGTACGTCGCGAGCACCGGCACGATGAGATCGAGGAGTGCACGAAATGTTTCCTCGTACGCGAGTGACGAGTGCAGCACGTCACTTGCGCGGGCGAGAAAAGCGACGCGCCGCTGAGCAGCCTCGGCCGCAGCGCGGGCATCCATCTCGCGCGCGAGCAGCGCTTCTCGCTCCCGTTCCGCATGTCGTTCGTTCGTGACATCTCGAAGGACCGCCGTGAATTGGATCTCATCACCGAGCTGGATCTTGGAGATCGAGGCCGCGGCGGGAAAGAGCTCCCCCGTGCTGCGGCGCCCCCAGATCTGTCCTCGCTCCCCCATCTCCTTGCCGTGCGTGGTCGACCGGCGAAAGCGGTCGAGATGCGTGCGATGGATTTCGCGCGCCGTCTCCGGGATCAGGAGGTCTAGCGGCTTTCCGAGCACCTCGTCGGCACGGTATGCGAAGATCCGCTCGGCAGCTGGATTGAAGAGCGTGATTCGGTAGCTGTCATCGGTCGAGATGATCGCGTCAGCGGCGAGCGAGACGATCCCGCGCAGCTTCTTTTCGGAGTCGTTTGCTCGCTCGTCAGAGGCCATTGACTACTTGATGGATGGTTGGATCACAGCAACGCTATTCGCGCGCGCGAGTGCGAGCGAAAATGTTCGAGGCTGATGCAGCCGGGAAACGCACTCTGCGCCCCGGACTCGTAGTCGCTACGTCAGATGTAAGAGATTAGCACGCCGCTGCAGGCAACGCGAGATCAGTCGTCACGACGTCGAATGCCCGATGACGACGAAGTTGCCGGGGCCTGATGCGCGATCGCCACCGCATCGCGCAGGTCAATGCGAATGCGATACCCTAGTTGCTTCCCACGCGCGCAGCACCCGCTGTCGTTTGAACGCGGGCACGAGGAACACAACCGATTGGAGTCACGAAAACCGCGATGGGCGATACGCGAATGATCTTCGATGCGACGCTGCCGAGGGTGAGCCGCTTCCAGAACCCGTAGCCATGACTGCCAAGCACGATTGCGTCCGCTTTGGTCAATGTTGCCATGTCGAAGATTCGCTCTGCGGGCTCTCCTTCGACCACACTCTGTTCGACGTTGACACCGTTCGGGACGTCGATTTGCTCGACGACGGCGGAGAGCACACCCTCCGCGCTCGCGCGCTGCTCGACCGGATAGCCGCCGTGCCACTCACCGGCCGCGTAGACGATTTGCAGGGTGTCGCCGGGCACGAGCCACTGCGCACAGCTTCGGGCGCCCGCAATACTCGTGGGGGAAAAGTCGATGGCGGCAAGCAAACGCTGAGGCATCGACGACATGCCGGACGGGATGGCGAGCACCGGCGTACTGGCCAATTGCACCAATTGCAGCGCTGTCTCGTTGCCGAGCGCACGCTCGAGCAGGCGGTGGCGGCCGAGTCCGAGCACAATTGCTTCCGCACTCGAATCGCGCGCCAGATCGGCGATCTCGGAAGCCGCCGGCCCCGTTCTCACCTGCACGGGTGCGCTGACTCCGCAGCGGCGCAGCTGTTCGCTCACGGCTGCGCGCCGCGACGCGCGCACAGCTTCATTCTCCTCCTCCGTCGGCACGTAAAGCTCGGCATAGCCGCCATCGACGATTCGTGCTGGCTCCACCACGCAGACGACCGAGAGGGTCGTGTGCTTTCGCGCGGCAAGGAGCGCGGCTACGCGGACCGCGGCATCGGACGTCTCGGCGCCATAAGTGGCGAGCAGAATTCCAGGCATATGATCCTCCGGTCAGGTTCGAGCGGATGGTCGTGCGATTCTGCGCGCCACTCGCTATTTCATTCTGTGTGTTTGAGGACTCCTTGGGCGTCAGTTATTGCCTGACCATCCAACGCTCCGCCACCACGCTCGGCACCTGCGCGAACGTTGGGGCTGGGTCGACGACGATCGTTGCATACACCACACGTACGGGCAGCAACCGATCGAGTGGCGCCGACACAGTTCCGTCAGGGAATGGCGGACTGCGAGAGCGCGTGCGACCGGGTCATCGTGTATTCGAATCAACGACGGCGCCGTGCGCTCCTTTTCCGCCATTCAGGTTCGGAGACTGACTGTGACGACGATCGTGGTCCGTGGCGCGCTCTTTCTGTTAGGCGCCTTTGTTGTCGGATGGGCGACGTGGGCGCTCGTGAGCTGGGCGCGCTACGGCCACGATGCGGGCACACGATCCGGAGCGGGCGCCGAAAACTTCCTACCGGACTACGAGGTCGTCGAGCTCTTTCGTACCCGAGTCCACGCGCCCGGCCCGTTGACCTTCTCGGCGGCGCAGAGAATGAGCCTGAATTCGTCGGCGCTGGTCCGCGGAATATTTCGCACGCGAGAGCTTCTGATGCGCGGCCAAATCGGGAAGCCGATTCCGGCGGGCGGTGTCGTCGATCAGATGCGCGCGCTTGGTTGGGAGACGCTCGACAGCGTGCCGGGCCGCGAGATCGTTCTGGGCGCCGTCACTCAACCCTGGCGTGGCGACGTCGTGTTCAGTGCGCTCCCACCCGAGGAGTTCATCGCGTTCCACGAGCCCGGCTTCGTGAAGATCGTCGTCGTGATCGCCGCAGTCCCGGTCGATGAGTCAAGCTCGATCTTTCGAATCGAGACACTGGTGGCGACGACAGACTCATCAGCGCGGAAGCGCTTTCGGCGCTACTGGGCGGTGTTCTCTCCCGGCATTCTGCTCATACGCGAGCTCGCCTTGGGTGAGGTGAGACGCAACGCCGAGGAGCGCTATCGGCAGGTGCGTCGCGACTCCTCCCTAACTTCGAGCCCGGCGGCTAAGCCCAACGGGGAAGCTCGTTCACCTGTCCTGTGAATCTTCCCGACCGCGCCGCGCCGCCATCAGCGTAGCCCCACCAATCCCTTCACGGATTCCCGTAACTTCGCCGGATCGAACCCCACTCCGTGCCGGAAGACCGTTTCGACGTTGCGGATGTCAGCGGGGTTCCGAATCGGATCGCCGGCGAGCACGACGAGATCTGCATCCATCCCCGCTTTGATCGTCCCGACGTGCTTCTCGAAGCCGAGTATCTTGGCGCCGTTCGAAGTCATGATCTGGATGGCTTGTTCCGGCAGAAATCCCGCTTCGATCAGGAGCTCGTAGTTGCGCTGGTCACCGTAGCCGGCGATTGCGCTCACACAGCACGGATCGGAGCCGGCGCCCAACAGTCCACCCGCCTTCACGAAATCGCGTTCGAACTGCATCGCCTTGTGAAGCTTGAGCCGCGCGATCGAATCACTCGCCGTCTTGCCACTCGCGTAGTACGCCGCTACCTGATCCGATGCCGCCGGGTACAGCGCCTCCAGCACCCGCGGATCTGCCGGCACTCGGCTCGATGCCGAGAGCTCGAACACATCCAGTGTCGACGTCATGCCGACATGATGCTGAACCATCGAGTGAATGGTCTTCTGCACGTCGGGGCTTTCGATGTCGAGGTTGCCGAACATCATCGAGTCCGGCACCACGGGACAGACGTCGGGTTGCTTGTCGGGATAAAACTCGGTGTCCGTGAGAAGACCGTGTTCCAGCTGATCGATGCCCAGGTCGACGGCTTCACGAAAGCCGACGGAGCACAGGTGCGCCGTCACCTTGATGCCGTCCTTGTGCGCCTCCTGAATCGCGGCGCCGAGCTCCGCACGCGTGACCTGCGTATACGCCTTGAACCACGTCACTCCCTCGTCGGCCCAGTATTTCACCATGCGACGAGCGTCATCCGGACCGGAGAGTGGATGCAACGCGGCAGGTCCCGGCCCCGGTCCCTGCAGATACGGACCCGTGGGAACGATGGTTGGCCCCGCGATCACCATCGAATCTGTCTTGCGCTGGAGATTGAGCTCCTGATATGCATCGACGCTCCCCGTTGTGCGGATCGTCGTCACGCCGGCAGAAAGGAAGAGCCTCGGATAGCTCGCTCCCATGAACTTCATGCCGCCGTAGTACATGTGATCGTGCAGGCCGATGATTCCGGGAATCACGGTCTTCCCGCTTCCATCGATCACCTGCGCACCCGCAGGAACGGTCACGCGCGAAGTGTTGCCGACCGCCGTGATCTTGTCTCCG
>Ga0080027_10000464_pt1 | contig 17385 bp, 14 predicted proteins | sample OrgsoiDNA2013046_FD_70962 | JGI IMG/M metagenome (GOLD analysis project Ga0080027, IMG submission 70962) | Permafrost soil microbial communities from the Arctic, to analyse light accelerated degradation of dissolved organic matter (DOM) -... | ecosystem: Environmental > Terrestrial > Soil >... | reverse complement strand
TCGGCGCCGCTGTCGCGCGGGATCCTGGCCACCAGCTTCGTCGAGCTCCCGGCGGAAACCGAGGCGGGCGCGATCGCCGAGCTCTACGCCAACGCCTACGACGGCGAGCCGTTCGTCCGCTTCGTGCGCGACCGGCTCCCCGAGGTGGCGGCCGTCGCCGGTGGCAACTACGCGGAGGTCGGGTTCACGCTCGGTCCGGCGGCCGGCTCGTCGCGGACGCTGGCGGTGGTGAGCGCGCTCGACAACCTGATCAAAGGTGGCGCCGGCCAGGCGATCCAGAACATGAACCTGATGCTCGGCCTGCCGGAGACGGCCTCGCTTGAGGATCCCGGTCCTTGGCCGTAGTCGACGCGGTCGTAAAGCTGGGCGGCGACGTGCTGCTCGCGCCGGTGCTCACCGTCGCCGCGGCGTCGATCGCGCGGGCACGCGCGGCCGGGCGGCGTCTGGTCGTCGTTCACGGCGGCGGGCCGCAGACGACGGAGATGGCGCGCCGCTTGGGGATCGAGCCGCGTCTGGTCGGCGGCCGGCGAATCACCGACCCGGCGACCCTCGAGGTCCTGAAGATGGTCGTCGCCGGGCAGCTCAACGTCGATCTGGTCGCGGCGTTGCGCGCGGCCGGCGCGTCGGTGGTCGGCCTCTCCGGATCCGGCGGCCTCGTCCACGCCCACCGCCGTCCACCGCGCGCCGTCTCCGGCTCCGACGGTGTCGCCGTCGACTTCGGGCTGGTGGGCGACGTCGACGGCTTCGATCTGGCGCTCCTCGAGCTGCTCCACGGCGCCGGCCACCTGCCGGTCGTCGCCTGCCTGGGCGCCGGCCCCGACGGTCAGGTGCTCAACATCAACGCCGACGTCGTCGCCAGCCAGCTCGCGGCGGCTGTCGGCGCCGGGGCGCTCGTCGCCTGCACCGCCGTCGGTGGCGTCCGGCGGGACAAGGACGATCCGGCGACCTTGTTGCCGCGCCTCACCGTCGCCGAGGCGCGCGAAGCCATCCGCAGCGGCGCGGTTGCCGGCGGGATGATCCCCAAGCTCGAGGAGGCCTGCGCGTCCCTCGCCGCCGGCGTCGGCGCCGTCCACATCGTCGCCCCCGCCGAGATCGACGCGGCGCTCGCCGCGCCCGGCAGCGTCGGAACCCTCCTGCTCCCCTGAGCGCGGGGCGCCGGTTTTGGCGCCCGGTCGGTTATCGGCGTCTAATACCGAGATGGGCCGCTTGCAGACGCACATCCGCAACAAGCTGGTGGCCGGCGCGCTGGCGGCGGTCCCGGTCGCGGTCACGTTCTTCGTCCTGTGGTACGTGGACAGCAAGGCGCGCGCGCTCCTGCACCTCCAGATGCCGCTGGTGGGGATCGTCGTGGCGCTGGGTGTGATCTATCTTTTCGGGTTGTTCGTGACCAGCGTGCTCGGGCGGGCGCTGCTGAGCGCGACCGACTGGATCCTGCGGCACGTGCCGGGCCTGGGCGATCTCTACCGGTCGTGGAAGCAGGTGGCGATCTCCGATCCGCAGGACGGCGTGTTCGGGATGTTCGCGCACGTGGTGCTGGTGCCGGACGAGGCCGGCCGCGGCTGCGTCCTCGGCTTCACCAGCGGCCATTCGATCGAGGGCGATCCCCGCGTCTCGTGCGTGTTCGTTCCGGCCTCGCCGAACCCGACCAGCGGGCGGCTGCAGTTCGTGCCGCAGAGCCGCTGCATCAAGCTCGACCTGCGGCCGCAGGAGGCGCTCAAGCTCCTCATCTCGGGCGGCAACTACATGCCCCCCGCGATCGGCGCCGCGACGACCGCCGGATTTCGATTCTAGCTCGGCGGCGCGTGGGGGAGGGCCAGCTTCGCTGGCACGAGCCCGTCGCGGGAGGCGCGGAACCCTGCGAGGGTTCCGATCTAATAGCCCAGGACCACAATCTCCGTGGCCGGGCGCGCCTTGACCGACGTCAGCACCACCGTTGGACCCGCCACGTGTCGCACGTTGGCCTTGCGCTCGAGGAACGCGTCCAGCGGCGCCAGCTCCTTCGAAGTGCTGGCGTCGGTCTTGTAGTGCATCGGCACGACCATCAGACGCGGGTGGAGCTGGTCGATGACCCGCGTCGCCTGGTAGGCGTCGATGGTGGTCGCGCCACCGACGGGGACCAGCAGCACGTCGACCGAGCCGATCGCCTCCAGCTGATCGTCATCGAGCGTGTGGCCGAGATCGCCGAGGTGCGCGATCCGCAGGCCGCCGACCTCGAAGATGAAGACCGTGTCGAGCCCACGCTGCTCGCCGCGCCGATCGTCGTGGTACACGCCGACCGAGCGGACCGAGACGTCCCGGAACCGCTCGTCGACGTGCGCCCAGCCCTTCTTGTCGGCGGTGAGGCCGTGGATCACGTGTGGCTTGCCGGTGACCATCGCCAGGTTGTCGTGGTCGGCGTGCTCGTGGCTGACGGTCACCAGATCGGCCCGCAGCCCGGCCGGCAGCCGGTAGCCGAGGGTCTTGGGAATCGGGTCGATGAGCACCCGGGTCCCGGCCGCCGTCTCCAGCAGGAAGCAGGACTGTCCGAACCAGGTCAACCGGGCGACCACCGGCGCCGCCGCGGCGTGCGCCGCCCGCGGCTGCGCGACCGCGACCCAAAAGGCCGCGAGAAGGACGATCGCACGGGGCAAGCGACGCATGCGGCGCGAATATAGCGCCGGCGGTATCTTTAAGCGCGATGTCCGAGGATCCCGAAGGGCCAGCACCAGAACCGCTCGGGATGCGCGAGGCCGAGGTCTCGCCGCCGGCAAAGACGCTGGCCGAGATCCTGGAAGGGCTGCCGGCGGCGCCCGGCGTCTACATCATGAAGGACGCGCGCGGCAAACCGATCTACATCGGCAAGGCCGCCATCCTGCGCAACCGCGTGCGGCAGTATTTCCAGCCCGCCTCGGGGGACATCCGGGACTTCGTGCCGCTCCTCGAAGGGATCGTGGTCGACATCGAGACGGTCATCACCTCCAACGAGAAGGAGGCGCTGCTCCTCGAGAACACGCTCATCAAGCGGCACCAGCCCCGCTTCAACGTCAACCTCAAGGACGACAAGAACTTCCTGGTGCTGCGCCTCGATCCCGACGGCGAGTGGCCGCGCCTGGAGGTGGTGCGGCGCCTCGGGGACGACGGCGCTTACTACTTCGGTCCGTATCACTCGGCCAGCTCTTGCCGGGAGGCGCTGCGGGCGGTGAACCGCCACTTCCAGCTCCGCACCTGCACCGACCACGTGCTGCACAACCGCCGCCGCCCATGCCTGCAGTATCAGATCAAGCGCTGCCCGGCCCCTTGCGTGCTGCCGGTCTCGCGCGACGCCTACGGCGAGCAGGTGCGCGACGTGCGCCTCTTCCTGACCGGCAAGAGCGACGAGCTCCTCGACCGGCTGCGTGGACGGATGAAGGACGCGGCGGGGCGCACCGAGTTCGAGGTGGCGGCCGAGATCCGCGATTCGATCCGGGCGCTCGAGACCTCGCTGGAAGAGCAGCGGGTGGTCTCGACCGACTTCGCCGATCAGGATCTGATCGGCTACCACCGCGAGGGGATCGCGCTCGAGATCGTGGTGATGTCGATCCGCGGCGGCACCCTGAACGGCAGCCGCGCCTTCTCGTTCACCGGTCAGGAGTTTCCCGACGCGGAGCTGCTCTCGTCCTTCGTCGGCCTCTACTACGATCTGGGGGCGCCGCCGCCCGACGAGGTGCTGCTGCCCGTCGAGATCGAGGACGCGGAGCTCAAGAGCGAGTGGCTGACCGAGCGGCGGATCGAAGCGGGTGGGCGCAAGAAGCGGGTCGAGGTCTGCATGCCGCAGCGGGGAGACCGGCGCAAGCTGGTCGACCTCGCGAACAAGAACGCGGCCTCCAGCTTTGCGACCCGGCGCAACGCGCGCGCCGACATCGAGCTGGCGCTGGGGAAGCTGCAAAAACGGCTGAAGCTGCCGCACCTGCCGCGCGTGATCGAGTGCTACGACGTCTCGCACCTGCAGGGATTCGCGACCGTGGCCTCGATGGTGGTGTTCGTCGACGGGCGCCCCGAAAAGGCCCGCTACCGCACCTACAAGGTTCGCTCGCCCGCGGGGTCGGGCTCTGCCCGCCACAACGACGACTTCGCCTCGATGTATGAAGTCCTCTCGCGGCGGTTCCGGCGCGCGCGCGAGGCGGGGGAGGACGCGGCCGCCGCGTCCTGGAGGCTCCCCGATCTGATCGTCGTCGACGGTGGCAAGGGCCAGCTGGCGATGGCGATGGCGGCGGCGCGCGACGTGGGGATTGCCGTGGGCGCAGGCGCCGAGCTGTCGATCGTCGGGCTGGCCAAGGAACGCGACGATTTCGCGTCGCCCCTCTCGCCGGATTCCGCAGCTCCGGAGGAGGCCGCGACCTCGCCGTCCTCGGATTCCGCAGCTCCCGGAGAAGCCCCGTCGCCACCCTCTGAGTCCGCCGCGGCCCGGGGGACGCGCCGCCGGGACAGCAAGCAAGACAGTCGACGTCCCGATCGGGTCTTCCTGCCGCACGCCAAGGATCCGATCCCGATCCGACCGAGCAGCGGTGAGATGTTCATCCTCCAGCAGCTCCGCGACGAGGCGCACCGCTTCGCGATCGGCTTTCACCGGGCGCAGCGGCGCCGGCTGACCCTGCGTTCGGCGCTGGCCTCGGTTCCGGGGATTGGACCGGGGCGCCAGCGCCAGCTCCTGCGCCACTTCGGCAGCCTGAAGAAGGTCCGGGAGGCGTCGATCGACGAGCTTCAGGCTGCCCCCGGAATGACCCGCCCCGTTGCCGAGGCGGTCCACGCCCACTGGGCGCGGCAACCGGTGGAGGTGCCCGCCGCCGAGGCCAGCGCGACGGCCGAAGAGCTGGCGATCGAGGACGCTTTCAGCAGCACCGACGGACAGGTGGTCGAGATGACGCAGGAGTACAAAAAGCAGGAAATTTGACGCCCTGTCGGTCTAGGTAGTCTGATGTAGGCGTACGCCCACCTCAGACACCGAGGAAACCCCCATGGCCGTCAAGACCTCCACCAAGACTTCCACCGAGCCGAATCCCCCCGGGAACCGTCAGAACCGACGTCGCGAGATCAGCGGCATCCTGCTGCTGGCCGGCGGACTGTTCGCCGGACTGTCGCTGGTTTCGATGCAGGTCGGCGGCGACCCCCTGATGGGCCCAGGTGGTGGCGCCATCGCCGCCGGCCTCTACACCCTGGTCGGCCTGTGCGCCTATCTGCTTATCGCGGCCATGTTGATTGCGGCGGTCCGGTGCTTCCGCGCCCGCCCGTTGGTCGACGGCGTTCGCGAGGGGGCCGGCGCGCTGCTGCTCCTGGGCTCGGTCGCCGTCCTCCTGCACCTGCCGTTCGCGGACAGCGTCGTCAGCCACCACGGACCGGGCGGGCTCTGGGGACAGTGGCTGGGCGAGGTGGCGGCCAGCTTCATCGGCGCCGTGGGCGCCGCGCTGATGGCGACCACGATGCTGGTGGTGGGGATCCTGCTCGTCACCGAGATCAGCATGCACGAGGTCGCGATAGTTCTGGGCTGGGCTGGGCGCCACGCCCGGCGTGGCCTGGTCGCGGGCGCGATCGCCAGTTGGCGGGTAGCGCGCGCGGCTTTCCCGGAGAAGGACGACGCGGGGGATGTGCGGCGCGACCGCCACGACTCGGATCGGATGGAACCGGAGATCGCGATCGTCGAGCCGGTGCGCGCGGCGGTGATCGAAGCCGAAGCCGAAGCCGAAGCCGACGCCGATTCCGGCGCCATTCCCTTGCCCTTGCCGCTTCAGGAGAGCGACGCCGTTCGGGTCGGTGCCCCGCGCACCGTGCGCGACGAGGTCGACGAAGAGCGCGCCGCGATGGCCGCGATCGTCGCCGAGGTCGCCGCCGTCGAGCGTCTGGCGCCCGCCGAGGTCCTGGCTGTCGACGACGAGGCGGAGGCCGCGGAGGCCGCTGCACCCCCACCCCACGCGCCCATCATCGTCGAGCCCGCCACGATCACGCGGCTGCGGTTGGCGCAAGAGACCAAGGACAACAAGGACAACAAGGACGCGCGGGACGCGCAAAACGCAGACGAGGCCCTGGACTCCGAATCGCCGGAGAGCCCCGGAGAGAAGCCCTCCTTCATCAAGCTGGGCGCGGGGGCTTTCAAGCTGCCGACGGCCGATCTCCTGGAGTACATCCCGCCGCCGGCCCACGACATGGACAAGCAGGCGCTCTACGAGATGGCCGAGCGGCTCGAGCTGGCCATGTCGAACTACGGCGTGCGCGGCAAGGTCAAAGAGATCCACATGGGCCCGGTCGTCACGATGTACGAGTTCGCGCCGGCGCCCGGCACCCGCACCGGCAAGATCGCCAACCTCGAGAAGGACCTGGCGATGGCGCTCGAGGCCCAGGCGGTGCGCATCGTGGCGCCGATCCCGGGCAAGGCGGTGGTCGGGGTCGAGGTGCCGAACCCGACGCGCGAGATGGTCTACCTCAAGGAGATCCTGCAGGACGCCTGCTTCACCGGATCAGCCTCGAAGCTGCAGGTGGCGCTGGGCAAGGACATCAAGGGGGCGCCGGTCAGCGTGAACCTCTCCAAGATGCCGCACCTGCTGGTCGCCGGCACGACCGGCTCTGGCAAGTCGGTGGCTGTCAACGGCATGATCACCAGCCTGCTCTACAACGCCACGCCCGATGAGGTCCGCTTCATCATGGTCGACCCCAAGATGCTGGAGCTGTCGATCTACGAAGGGATTCCGCACCTGCTCTTGCCGGTGGTGACCGATCCCAAGAAGGCGAATCTGGCGCTGCGCTGGGCCGTCGACGAGATGGAGCGCCGCTACGAGATGCTGGCCAAGACCGGCGTGCGCGACATCGCCAGCTACAACGCCAAGATCGACATCGCCAACGCGGGCGGAAAGGTCGAGGTGCCCGAGGCGCCGGCCCGTCGGGAGAAGAAGATCCGGGTGGTGGTCGCCGGTCCAGACGGCACCGAGCAGGAGGTCGATCTGGACGCCGCCGCGGAGATCACGGTGGCGCAAGGGGACGACGACGATGGCGGCGGCGCCGGAATCGTCGGCTACGAGGCGCCGAGCGACGAGGATCTGTCGGGGGAGGCCGCCGCCGCGCAGGCCGCCCGCGAGCGCCTGGCCGCCCAACCCAAGCCGGTCAAGCTCCCCTACATCGTGATCGTCATCGACGAGTTCGCCGACCTCATGATGGTGGCACCGAAGGACGTGGAGACCAGCGTCGCGCGTCTGGCCCAGAAGGCGCGCGCCGCGGGGCTGCACCTGATCCTGGCGACGCAACGACCGTCGGTCGACGTCATCACCGGGCTCATCAAGGCCAACTTCCCCAGCCGCATCGCGCTGCAGGTCGCTTCGAAGATCGACTCGCGCACGATCCTCGACACCTCGGGGGCCGAAACGCTGCTCGGCAACGGCGACATGTTGTTCTCCGACCGCGGCACCAAGCTGCGGCGTCTCCACGGCGCGTTCCTCTCCGACGACGAGGTGCATCGCGTGGTCGACTTCCTCAAGCTGCAGGCCAAGCCCGTCTACGACATGGACATCTTGAAGCCGCGCGAAGAGGACGCGGAAGACGGCGGCGCGCCGGCCGACAGCTTCCACGACGATCTCTACGACCAGGCGGTCGCCATCGTGTGCGACACGCGGCAGGCGTCGGTCTCGTACATCCAGCGCCGGTTGCAAATCGGCTACAACCGCGCCGCGCGGATGGTCGAGCACATGGAGCGCGACGGCATCGTCGGCCCCACCAACGGCGCCAAGCCCCGCGACGTCCTCGCGCCCGCCGGGGAATATCTCCAACAAGGCGTGTGACCCCGAGAGGGTCGAGCGCCCCCCGCGAAGAGCTCCGGCGGGACAAGCCCGCCTACGCTCACGCGATCGGGGGATGGGTTAAGATCGGCTCATGCTGGCCTCACTGATCGCGGCGCTGCTCGCCGCGACGACGCCCGCTGCGCCGGCGGCGCGGCTCGATCTCGATACGGTCGTGGATCGGGTGCAGCGCCGCTACGACGGGGCGGCGGACTTCCGCGCGCGCTTCACGCAGACCCTGACCAGCGCCGCGATGGGGCGAAAGACGAATTCGTCGGGGACGGTGATGTTCAAGAAGCCCGGTCGGATGCGGTGGGACTATCAGAAGCCGGAGCTAGCCACCTACGTGAGCGATGGCGGCGTGCTGTGGCTCTACGAGCCGGAGGACCGGCAGGCGTTCAAGCAGGCGCTCAAGGCGTCCCAGCTTCCGGCCGCGCTGGCGTTCCTGACCGGCAAGGGCAAGCTCGCCGCCGAGTTCGACATCACCACCGCCGTCAAGACGCCCTACGGCACGCCGGGGGACTACCTCCTGATGCTGGCACCCAAGGTCGCCGAACCGCAGGTCAAGACCATCTTGTTCGTGGTCGATCCGCACACGTTCGACGTCCGCGAAAGCGTCATCACCGACGGGCAGGGAAACCTCAACGATCTCACCTTCGCCGACATCCGCATGGGGACGCACATCGCGGAGACGGAGTTCCACTTCGCGCCGCCCGCCGGCGTGCGCGTCATCGACACCGCCAAGCTCGGTAAGTAGAGCGGGTGAGGTTCAGCTCAGAATCGGAAGAACAGGGCGCCGCCGGTCGCGTGGCCGCCGACCATCGGGGCGATCCCCAGCGTGTTGGTGGTGGTCGTGGTGCTCGCCGGCTTCTCGCTGCCGGGGGGGGCGCTGGGTCCGAGAATCAGGGGAAGCGCACAGAAGGCAGCGCCGACGGCCGCCAAGCCCGCGACGACGTAGCCGACGTCGGCCAGCGTGGCATCGCGGTTGCCCGTCTTCGTTAGGCTGTCGAGACGGGGATCGCCCGCCGGCGTGTTCTGGTAGTCGCTCTCAGTCTTGACCTCCAGGATGCCGAACGTCACGCCGAAGACCAACGCCGCAGCGCCGCCGATCAAGAGGCCCTTCATCCAGCGCGTCCGGTTCGGTGTCATCTCGGAGCCGCTCATGAAGCCGCCGCCGCCGCCCGTGCTGGCGGCTTTGGCGCCCCCGAGGTCGATGGCGGCCTCCTCGTTCTCGGAGACCGTCACCGGCTTGCTGCCCGGTTTGCCGTCCGGATAGGTGTACTCGAGGATGTAGTCGCCCTTGGGGACGCTGAAGATCGTGACCGGCGCGTTTCCGAAGAAACGACCCTCGAGGAAGACCTTGACCTTGGCTTCGGCGGGCGCGGTCACGACCACCCGGCCGAGACCTTCGCCGTTCGGCGACGAGAAGTGCACGTGGCCGAGGCTGTCGGTCTTGGGCGCCTCCTGGTTGGTGTCCAGGATGGCCTTGGGTTTCTCGACGTCGTTGGCCTGGGAGGCGGGCTTTTCGTCGGTCGGAGCCCCGGCGGGCTTCTCGTCATCCGACTTGGCCGGCGTCGCGTCCGCAGCGGGAGCCTTAGCGGCAGCCTTCTTCTTGGCCGATGCCGGTGAAGCGGCGAGCAACGTCAAACCTCCCGCCAACATGGCGAAAAGGATTCCTCGCGAGGGGCCCGAACGGAGATCTGAACGGATCATGGCAAAGTCCTGTTGGAGGTTGGCAGAACGCTCCCGCACTTCGGGCGGCACAATACGCCGAACTCACGAAAATTGCATCAGCGCAGGCGGAGCGCCACGCCGCTCACCATCATCACCACCGACTCCGCGCGGTCGGAGAGGATCTGGTTCGCCATCCCGGCCACGTCGATGAGCCGCCGATCGGGGACGTTGGCGGGCAAGAAACCGAGCCCGATCTCGGTGGTCACCAGCACGCCCGGCGTCGTCGATCGGTAGAGCCGGTCCGCCAGCACCTCGACCTCGCCCAGCAGCGCCTTGTCCGAGCTCTTGTCCGTCACCGACAGTCGATTCGACAACCAGACCGTCAGGCGATCGATCACCAGGGCGCCGCATCCGTCGAGCGTCGCGGGCTCCAGCGCCGCGGAGAGGGCGTCCGGCGCCCCGATCAGCTTCCAGCTCGCGTCCTGATCTTTCCGGTGGCCGACCAGGCGCGCTTTCAACTCGTCGTCTCCGTCGAGGTAGGCGGCGACGTAGAGCCAGGGCGGCGGTCCCATCTCGGAGGCGCGCCGGATCGCGTATTCCGACTTTCCCGACCGGAGCCCGCCGGTGACGAACGTGAACATCCTTCAAAACTACCTTCAGCGGCCCAAGAACGCGAGCGCCGTCCGCACCAAGAAATCGCGCGCGTCGGCACCTAGTCGACGATCGCGTCTTCGGCGAGGAGCAGGTACGGCTCGGCGATCGGATCGCCCTGGTCGTCGGCGCCGCCCACGCGTCGCAGCCGCAGCCCGCGTGCGTCGCCATAGATGAGCACCGCAGTCCCGGCGCCCGAATCGTCGACCGGCACGGCCCGCGCCGGCTCGCCGCCCGCCGCCACCACCTCGAAATCTCCTTCCGGCCCGACCAGCGGTTCGTACTGAACCTGCCGCACGACCCGTGCCTCGCCGACCGCGTGAAAGCGCATCTCGCACCCTTCGGGAATCTCCGGGTGCTCCTCGACGACCACATCGATGTAGCGAGCAACCACGGAAGCAGCTTACCGGACCGAGCGGCGTTCGGATTGAATACACGTAGTTTACGTGTTACACGTAATTTACGTGTAACACCATGGGACGCAACATCACCCTCTCGTTCGACGATGACATCCTGCGCGAGGCGAAGATCTTGGCGGCTCAACAGGGTCTGTCGGTGTCTGCATTTTTGAGGCGGGAGCTGTCCCGCCTCGTGGAAGACCAGCGCGGTTTCGTGAAAGCGCGAGACGCCGCCCTTCGAAGACTGACGCATGGGACGTCGTTGGGCGGCGGCGCGCCACCCGCCCGCGACGAGCTTCACGATCGTGCCAAGCTTCGTTGACACGAACGTCCTCGTCTACGCCGAGGATCGGGATGCCGGACGCAAGCACGAGATCGCGCGCGATCTGATCGTCGATCTCTGGCAGAGCCGGGACGGGGTGATCAGCGTTCAGGTTCTACAGGAGCTCTACGTGACCCTGACCCGTAAGGTGCGTCGCCCCCTTGCGCCCGCGCGTGCCGCCGAAGTGGTTCGCGAATATCTGGCCTGGCGTGTCGTCGAGAACGACAGCCAGCTTCTGGTCGCCGCGATTGCTCTTCAGCAGAAGGCGAGTATCTCTTTCTGGGACGCCCTGGTCGTCGAGGCCGCCAGCACCGCCGCCTGCGACCGCCTCTACTCCGAAGACCTGAATTCGGGACAACGCTTCGGATCGATCGAGATCGTGAACCCGTTCGCGCGTCGTTGAGGGCAAAAAAGAAGCGCGGAAGACCATCAGATCTCCCGCGCTCGATGTTACGGGGTCGGGTCTACGAGCAGCCGCTCGTCGTGCCGCAGTTCACGCACTTGTGGCAGCTGCCGTTGGGGACCATGATCGATCCGCATTCGGGGCAGGTCGGCGCGTCGGTGCGGGCGATGAAGCTGTAGTTGCCGTTGCCGGTGTGCGCGTTGCCGTTGGCGTGACCATTCCCGTTGGCGTGGCCGTTCTGACCGTTCGCCTTGGCGCTCATGTCGATTACTTCCATCCTGGCGGCGACCTCGACCTTGGCCGCGGCGGCGACCACCTCGCCGACGCGCGCCAGCTCGTCGCCGGCGGCGGCCGAGACCGGCGCCTCGATGGACGGCGCCTGCTTGACGAACTTCCCGCCCAGCCAGCGGAAGAGGTAGTCCATGATCGAGCTGACCCGCGGGATGTCGGGGTTCTCGGTGAAGCCGTAAGGTTCGAAGCGGGTCCGCGCGAACTTGTCGCAGAGCAGCCGCATCGGCACCCCGTGCTGCAGCGCCAGCGAGATCGCGGTCGCGAAGCTGTCCATGAGGCCCGAGATCGTCGAGCCCTCCTTGGCCATCTTCACGAAGATCTCCCCCGGCTCGCCGGTCTCGTAGAGACCGACGTGGATGTAGCCCTCGTGACCTGCGATCGAGAACTTGTGGGTGAACGACTGACGCTCGTCGGGCAGCTTCTTGCGCACCGCCGCGGGCGGGCCGTTTCTCACCGGCTCGGCCGCCATCGTGCTGGCGCCGGCGCCGGCGCCCCCTTTGACCAATCCCGGATCGGTCTTGCTGGTCGACAGCGGCTGCGTGCGCTTGCAGCCGTCGCGGTAGATGGCGACCGCCTTGAGGCCCTGCTTCCACGATTCGAGGTAGGCCTCCTGCACGTCCTCGACCGTGGCGTCGGGCGGCAGGTTGACCGTCTTCGAGATAGCGCCCGAGATGAACGGCTGCGCGGCCGCCATCATCCGGATGTGCCCCTGGTAGTGGATCGACCGGGTGCCGTTGGCGGCGCGGAATGCGCAGTCGAACACCGGCAGGTGCTCGGGCTTGAGGCCCGGCGCCCCCTCGATGGTCTCCTCGGTGTCGATGTACTCGACGATCCCCTTCACCTGCGCCTCGTCGTAACCGAGATTGTCGAGCGCTTCGGTCAGCGTGTTGTTGACGATCTTGATCATGCCGCCGCCGACCAGCCGCTTGTACTTGATGAGCGCGATGTCCGGCTCGATACCGGTGGTGTCGCAGTCCATCATGAAGCCGATGGTCCCCGTGGGCGCCAGCACCGTCGCCTGGCCGTTGCGGTACCCGTGAACCGCGCCAATGGCCAGCGTCTGGTCCCAGGCGTCGCGCGCGGCGTCCATCAGCTCCACCGGCACGAAGGCCGCGTCGAGCTTGTCGACCGCGCGGCGGTGCTTCTTCATGACGCCCAGGAACGGCTCGCGGTTCTCGGCGTAGCCGGCGAACGGTCCGGTCACGTCGCGCGCGATGACGGCGCTGGTCCGATATCCCCAGCCGGTCATGAGCGCCGTGATGGCGCCCGCGTAGGCGCGTGCCGGCGCGCTGTCGTAGGGCAGGCCCCGCGACATGAGCAGCGCGCCCAAGTTCGCGTAGCCCAGGCCGAGCGGCCGGAACTTGAGCGAGTTGTCGCGGATCTTGTCGGTCGGGTACTTGGCGTTGCCGACGATGATCTCCTGTCCGAGCGTGGTGATCTCGACGGCGCGCCGGAACGCCTCGACGTCCATCTCGCGGCCGTTGGCCTTGACGTCCCCGTCCGCGCCCACGAACTTGCGCAGGTTCAGCGAGGCCAGGTTGCAGGCCGAGTCGTCCAGGTACATGTACTCGCTGCAGGGGTTGGAGGCGTTGATGCGCGCCGTCCCCGACGAGGTGTGCCAGTCGTTGATGGTGGTGTCGAACTGCAGCCCCGGATCGCCGCACATCCAGGCCGCCTCGGCGATCTCGCGCCACAGCTTGCGCGCCTTCATCGTGTCGACCGGGCGTCCATCGCGCACCGCGCGGGTCGTCCAGTCGCGGTCCTTCTGCACCGCCTCCATGAAATCGTCGGTGACGCGCACCGAGTTGTTCGAGTTCTGGAAGAAGATCGACTTGTAGGCCTCGCCGTCGAACGAGCCGTCGTAACCGGCGTCGATGAGCGTCCAGGCCTTCTTCTCTTCCTTGCCCTTGCACCAGATGAACTCTTCGATGTCGGGGTGCGCGATGTCGAGCATCACCATCTTGGCGGCGCGGCGGGTCTTGCCGCCCGACTTGATGACGCCGGCGAAGGCGTCGAAGCCGCGCATGAAGCTGACCGGACCGCTGGCGGTGCCGCCGCCCTGGAGCAGCTCGCGCGAGGATCGAATCGGCGACAAGTTGGTGCCGGTGCCGGAGCCGTACTTGAACAGCATCCCTTCGGTCTTGGCGAGGCCGAGGATCGACTCCATCGTGTCGTCGACGCTGTTGATGAAGCAGGCGGAGCACTGCGGCTCGGCCTCGACACCGACGTTGAACCAGACCGGCGAGTTGAAGGCCATCTTCTGCTCGACCAAGAGGTGCTTGAGCTCGGCGTTGAAGACGCGCGCCGATTCCTCGTCGGCGAAGTAGCCGTCCTTCTTGCCCCAGGCGGTCAGCGTGTCGGCGACGCGCGAGATGAGCTGGCGCACCGAGCGCTCGCGCTCCGGCGTCCCGACGGTGCCCCGGAAGTACTTCTGGACCACCACGTTGGTCGCGGTCTGACTCCAGCTCTTCGGGACCTCGACGTCGCGCTGCTCGAAGACCATCTTGCCGTTCTCGCCGGTGATCGCCGCCGTGCGCAGCTCCCAGGCGACATTCGCGAAGCCGTCGTCGCCCGGCGCCGTGAAATAGCGCCGAAGCTTGATCCCGCGGCCCGTGGCTGCGGGTTTGACCCCACCCTCGGGCTTGTTCGCGCCCTTGGTCGTGGATGGTGATCCGTTGCTGCCGTTGCTGCCATTGCTGCGGCCGTTGCGGGTCTTTCGAACGTCGTTCTTCTCGAGCATGGAGGGCCCTCCCCGTAAAACTGACGCCATCGCGGCGCCCGACAAGCCTTTTAGTCCAGTTACCAAAAAAACACAATATATTGTGTTAAATGAAACACAACCACACTGGATATTGTGGATCAGTGTGAATTGGAGGTGGACAACCTGTGGAGACCGCGCGAATTCCCCAAGGGTTGCGCCAACGCTAAACGAGACCAAGAAGTATCCACCAACCCCAAAATGAGGGCAAGTACATTGCACGACATAGCCATATGTGACCATATGTCGAGTAGGCCCGCGAGCCCGACCGGTATTCCGGCCCGTGCCGTACACTAACGACGATGCCGCTCTCTTCGCCCGTCGATGCTCAGGCGACTGCTGAACCCCGTCGCTGGCCGCGCGCCCGGCGTCTCGGCGTGGCGGCGCTGCTGGTGTTCGCCGCATTCTCGGCGGGCCTGATCTTTTCACCGCCGCTTCAGGCGGGCCGGTTCAATCCGTATCAAAAGCTCGGCGTGTTCACCAAGGTGCTCTCGTACATCGAGACCCACTACGTGGAGGACATCTCCGAGACCGATCTGATGTACGGCGCCGCGCGGGGTCTGACCGACGTGCTCGATCCGCACTCGCGTTTCATGGACCCCGACGAGTACGACAAGCTCAAGAAGGAGACCGAGGGGAACGAGGAGATCGACGGCATCGGCATCGACGTCGAGAAACGGAAGAACCATTTCGTGATCATCTCGCCGATCGAAGGGTCGCCGGCCGGGCGCGCGGGCATCGAGCCGGGGGACATCATCAAGCGCGTCGATGGCGTCGAGATCTCGACCCTCGAGTTCGACGACGCGATCACGCGCATGCAGGGCCCGGCCGGGAGCGAGGTCGCGCTGGTCGTCGATCGCCACGGGCGTGAGCTGACCTTCCGGATCAAGCGCGCGCGCTACGAGGTCAAGGCGGTGGAAGGGAAGCTCGTCGAAGAGGGCATCGGCTACATCAAGATCCGGGTCTTCTCGACCAACACGGATCCGTCGCTGGGCGAGCTGCTCGATCAGCTCTCGGCCAAATCCAAAGGGCTCAAGGGGTTGATCCTCGATCTGCGCCGCAATCCGGGCGGCCTTCTCGACCAGGGGGTGCGGGTCGCCGATCGCTTCATCGCCGACGGTCTCATCGTCAAGACCGTCGGAAAAGGCGGACAGGTGATGGACGAGGCCAAGGCGCACAGCCACGGCACCTGGTCGGGGTTCCCGATGATCGCGCTGGTCGACGGCGCGACGGCGTCGGCGGCGGAGATCGTCGCGGGCGCGCTGCAGGATCACGGGCGCGCGGTGGTCCTGGGGACGCAGACCTTCGGCAAGGGGTCGGTGCAGACGGTGATCGACGTCGACGGCTGCGGGTCCAAGCCCTGTGGCCTCAAGCTGACGGTGGCGCGCTACTACACGCCCAACGGGCGATCGATCCAGGGGCAGGGGATCACGCCGAACATCGTGGTCGAGGCGACGGCGCCCGAACTGGGCGAGTCCGATCTGCCGCGCGAGCGCGACCTGCACAAGCGGCTGCGCAACGAACAGGGCGAGGCGCAGGTGGAGACGCGGCGCCTCGACGACTATCAGCTGCAGATGGCGCTCGACTACCTGCACTCCTGGTCGGTCTTCGCCAAGCAGATGGCGAAGAAATAGCCGTCGCCCAGCCGGTGTGTGTCGGCGGCGTCGCCGAACTTGCAATTGCCGTCGAAGTAAGGTTTTCTCCGGGCCCCGGCGCGATTTGAGCGCCCCTCTAACAGGAGGAAGCACATGTCGTTTGGATCGGCCCCTCCGGGGATGGACGAGTACCAGCGCCTCATGGCCGACCGCGCCGCGGCGGGCAAGCGCAAGCGGTTGATGTTCGGCGTGGTCGCGATCGCGGTGGTCGGGGGCGGCGGGTATTTCTACAAGAAGGACGCCGACAAGAAGAAGTCGGCCCAGGCGATCCTGGATGCGGCCGGCCGTTTCGCGGAGCGGGACAAGAGCGAGATGGGCTCTTTTTGGAACTGCACGCTGTCGAGCGAGGTCGACGTCGGCCAGTTCAACAGCGCGGATCAGATCCAGCAGCGGGTCGAGAGCGCCTATTTCACCCAGCAAAAGACCTACTCCGAGCACCTCACGACCGAGTGCGTCCCCAAGCTGGAGGGCGCCCGATCGACGCTGGCGAGCCTGCTAACCGACGTTCCGGATGCGCTCAAACCGCCGCTCGAGAAGTACATCGCCGCGCTCCCCAAGATGCAGAGTGGGCTCGAAAGCTATGCCGAGAAGCTCAAGTTGCGGGGCGCGGTCAAGGACGTGGACGGGGCGATCCAGGAGGTCGGCGGGGCCTTCACAGCCGAAGTGACGCCGGAGTCGGTCGCCTTCGAGAAGTTCCTGGTCTGCGCGATCCCCGATCTGGAAAAAAAGAAGGACATCCAGACGGTGCTCCAGGATCTGGCCGACACCTGCAAGAAAGATCCGGTGCCGTTCATGACCAAGGTCCGCACCGACTGCGGCGCGCTGGTGACGGGCGTCGACAAGACCGGGAAGCCGTCGGCCTCGAAGACCTTCAAGGCCAACACCAAGAAGTTCGTCGAGGAGGACAACAGCCGCCTCCTGCAGGCCTGGGAGTATTGCGGGAAGCGCTCGCGCAAGGGCAAGAAGGCCATCGACCTGGAGGACTTCCTGCTCGCCACGAGCGACTACATGGAGTCGCGCAACGAGGTGGTGAAGACCGCGCGCGAGGAGGCGGCCCGCATCACCGGCCAGCCGCTCCCCAAAGAGAAAGAGAAGAAGGCGGGCGCGCCGGGGGAATAGATCCGCGGGGATCGATGCGGCGCGCCGGCTTTTGTCCGATGCTCTCGTTTCTGCGGAGGCGCAGCGGTTTAGTAGAAAGCGACGTTCGAAACCGTGAAGTTGGCGGTGCAACCGGCCGCGGGCGCGTTGACCTGCCACTGAACGCCTTGGACGGTGCTTGCGTCGAGTGATGGGATGGGGCTTCCTAGCGACAGCTTTGAGAAGGGAATGGAGACCATGCCGCTGGTCGCAGAAACGTTGGTGGACGGGCCGTAGCAGACCGGCTCGGCGATCGTGCAAAGGCCCCGAATGGCGTCGTCCGTGACGCTGAGATCGGCCGCAAACTGTACGCCGAATTGG
>Ga0080027_10000463_pt1 | contig 17392 bp, 7 predicted proteins | sample OrgsoiDNA2013046_FD_70962 | JGI IMG/M metagenome (GOLD analysis project Ga0080027, IMG submission 70962) | Permafrost soil microbial communities from the Arctic, to analyse light accelerated degradation of dissolved organic matter (DOM) -... | ecosystem: Environmental > Terrestrial > Soil >... | reverse complement strand
GGTTGAGCACGCCGCGCCGCCTGACTCTGGACGAGAGGGAGGATTGGCCCACGGCCTGGACGCCAGACAACAAGGCTGTTCTATTCCTTTCGGATCGCGATGGACCGAGCCACATTTTCAAACAGGACATAGCAAAGACACAGCCCGAGCTGCTCGTCGGCGGGAATGTCGTCGCAAGTGCCCCCCGATTGACTCCCGACGGCTTGAGCCTGCTCTACCTCGTCAGCGTCAAGTCCAGCCCAACCTCCGATAGCCTCCGGCTCATGCGAGTTCCAGTCTCCGGTGGTCCCTCAAGACTTGTCCTGGAAGAGACGGGAATTTCGGGTTTTCAGTGCGCGCGGCTGCCGGCCACGCTGTGCCTCTACGGCAAGTTTGAGCCCAAGTCTGAATACTTCAGATTTTTCACCTTTGATCCGGATGGGAGGGAGGGGAAAGAGATCCTGGCGGGAAGGATAAGAAAAGGGGAGGGTTCGGCCAACGAGTGGAGCATTTCTCCCGATGGCAAATATCTGGTCACTCCCAAATCGCAAAACCCCTACGACGGGCCCGCCTTACGAGTACTGGATCTCGCCGCGGGCACAGAGATAAGCATTCCGGTGCCGGATATTGGACTTGTCATGGGCATGGATTGGGCTGTGGACAGCAAGAGTCTATGGATCGGTGGCTACATGGGTCGAGGGGCTTGGGGCACTCGTTCGGGAGTGCTGAATGTCGATCTTAACGGCAAGGAAAGGGTCGTCCTCGAAGGACTCAACCCGGAGATTTGGTTCGCCATACCTTCCCCGGACGGCCATCACCTCGCTTTGATGGGAAATACACAGACTTCCAACATGTGGCTGTTGGAGAACTTCTGATCCCTTCGCGGAATGCTGAACACCTCGCGGCTTTGCCGAAATCGTTCTGCTGGTCAGGCTCTGAGAACGGCGTGCCGCGAAGTGGCTAGAAGGTTAGCTTCAGCCCAAGCTGAATGATTCGGGGATCGCGAGCCGCGTTGACTCTTCCAAAGTTGTTTTGATCCAGGAACCATCCGTTTACACCATCCAGGTTGGTGTGGTTCATGGCGTTGGTGGCCTCGGCGCGAAACTGCAAGCCAAGTCGTTCACCGATCTTCGTGTTCTTGCTGACCGCCGCGTCGAGGCGAATCACACCCGGTCCACGGATCGAGAAAGGTCGGGCATTTCCGGGGCGGATTCCTTGAGCCGGTGGTGACGCAAAAACGCTGGTGTCGAACCAACGATCAATGGTATGAGGAGCGCGGCGGTTAGGATTCCCCAGTTGATCGGGGCGAGGAGTTATAAAGTTGAAAGCAAAGAGTCCGAGGCCGGCCGGATCGATATCAGTTCCGGCGACGGTCACGGGGACGCCAGACTCGGCATACACCGCGCCTGACAACTCCCAGCCACCCGCCAGGCGCCCGGTCCAACCGTGCTCTCCAGGGCGGAACGGCAGAGTGTACACGTAACTTGCCGTGAGGATATGGCGACGGTCGAAAGGCGAATCCGCATACTCCGCACCGATGTCGTAATTGTTCTGGGGAAAACTGAAGAAGCTGTCAGCGGAGTTCGTCAAGGCGTGCGAGAAGGTGTAGTTGACTGTGACGGAGGAATCATTGCGAATGTGGGTTTGCAGCTGAACTTGCAGCGAGTTGTAATTTGATCGGAACCGGTTCTCCTGCAGGTTGATGGAACTGAAGCCGGGATAGGGCCGAACGTAGTTCAACAATTGAGTGTTGTTCTGGAAAATGGGCCCGTTGGGCAGCACTCCGGCAGCGAGATAGTCTCCCGGCCGCGGTTGGTTGATGTCCATCCCTCCAGGAAGATGAATGTTGCGGTTTCCGTAATATCCGATTCCAACCACCGTGGAAGAACCAATCCGCTGTTGCACGTCCAGACTCCACTGTTCAGCGTGGGGCGTCATTGAGTCCAATCCAACGCCCCCTGCCCCTCCGGGAATGAGATCTGTGTCTGAGACCACCCTGCCGGGATCACCGAGATTCGTGTTGTTGATATTCACATTCCGAACCAACGGCGCGTTATAGAAGATGGCGGTTTCCTGCGCGCTCTTCGACGTGTTATCGAAGAAAATGCCGTACCCAGCCCGAATCGCCGTCGTTCCTTTATGGAAGGGATCCCAGGCGAGGCCAATGCGAGGCGCAATATTCCAGTTGTTTTGACGGTACAGTGAATTTCCGAAACGAGATGTCTTGCGGTTCACCAGACCATTGACCACAGGCGTCGAGCTCCCGGGAACCATTAAACCAGTAGAGATGTCGATGGCAGGAGCTGCGGCCGGATTAAACGACTCGGGATCGAAAGTATTGGCGTGGCCATGACCGTCGGTTGGTTGCCGGAAGAGCGACCAGCGAAATCCATACGACAGCGTCAGATTCGAGCGCGCGCGAAACTCGTCCTGCGCGAATAATTCGACAATATTCTGCCGGATGTCGGCCGGCAGCGCCACGCTGATCTGCGAAAAATTGGCGACGTTGCCCAACAGGAAACTGGCCCATTCCTGTTCGAACGTGTAGTTGCCCGCCGGGTCGTTGCCGTAGAAGGAATAAGAGCCGTTCGTGTCGCGTCCGCGGCTTTCATCCTTTTCGTAGTGGCTATAGGTGAATCCGCCCTTGAGCGTGTGCTTTCCTGCAACTTTGGTGGCAGTGTCGAGCACCGCGTGATTGCGGTTGTAATCCCGGTAAAGTCCAAATCCGAAGATGCCCTGGCCCGCAAAGAACGACAGGTCGGGCACTCGGTTCAAGGGAGAGGCAAACGGCAAGACGGGCCGAATGTCAGCCGACGTTTGACTGTTCACCAGGCCGATGGGATCACTGACAACTGCCCCATAGGAATAGGCGTATCCAATTTCATTCAAGAGCGTGGGAGTCAAGGTCATCGTGGCCCGCACGGCCACGCCCCTTCCGGGGGCGCTGGTGCGGGTGGTCGCTATTCCTGGCAACGGCAAACCCGCTAACAGCCCCGTCGATTCCAGAGTGGGGATGCTGTTGTTGATAACGCGGCCGAAGATGCTCAGCGTGGGGCCAAAGACATGATCCACTCGTATCGTCTCACCACGAAAATCGTATTGGTTCTTTGCGGTAGCGGCGATGTTTCCATCGCCGCCTGGCGCCGGGAGCTTGGAGTAGATGTCCTTAATGTAGGCCGCAGCCGTAGGATCAATGCTCGTGATCTGAGTGGTCGTTGGACCCGCACACGCTCCGGTAACCGGATCAAAGACCGGCTGGGTGCACACTGGTTTGGCGAAAGCACCCTGTTGCTGTGCGACCGTCGGCATCGTTCCGCTGATCAAGGTACTGTAGTCGATGACCCGCCGCCATTCTTCGGAGTAAAAAAAGAACGTCTTATTCTTATCTTTATTGGCTTTCCCTGAACTGGACAGCGGTCCCCCGATGGTGAATCCGAAATTGTTGTACCGGAGCGGGGGACGAGGTAGATTGTTCCGGTTATTGAAGTAGTTGTTCGATGCCAGCACATCATTTCTAAAGAACTCATAGATGCTTCCGCGAAACTGACTGGTGCCGGAACGGGTCATCGCGATCACCTGCCCGCTCGCGCCGCTGGGGAATTCGGGACTGTAATTGCCCCGCAGAAGGCGAAATTCCTCGAGAGATTCAACGCTTGGGCAAGCGAGCAGCGTGTTGTTCTGTCCCCGATCCAAGTTGTCTGCGCCATCAAGAGTCCAGTTGTTTTCTTCCGGCCGCGCGCCGTTCACTGAGAAGTTGAGCTGATTCAGAGAGCCATTGGGTCCTGAGACACCCACGTACAACTGATCCGACGCCAGATTGGGGGAAACTCCGGGCTGCAGAGCCACCAGGAGCGCATAGTTGCGAGTATTCAGGGGAAGCTCGCGGATCTGGTTACCGTTCGCGACTCCGCTTGCCGCCGGGGTCTGCAGATCAACCTGGAGCCGGTCCGCTTCTACTTTCACATACTGATCGACTGCGCCCACTTGCAGCACAAAGTTAACGACCCATTGGTCGTTGAGGTTCAAGTGGATTCCGGCACGCTCAGCTTTCTTGAAACCGGGAGCCTCGACCGTGACACTGTAGTGCCCAATCTGCAGGAGGGGTGCGTTGTACTGCCCTAGACTGGAGGTGCGCAGGGTGCGCCGGATAATTTCCTTATCCGCGTCCACAATATGAATCACGGCTCCAGGAATCACTCCGCCAGTGGCGTCGCTCACAACCCCTGTAATAGTAGCGGTGATTTCCTGACCGGGAGCCTTTAGGGTGACGGCCAGTAGCAACAGCGCAAGACCGATCGCGCTTCCCCCGCCGGGAGTCTTCAGAACCAGCTTCATCCCGCACCACTCTGCGGGGCAAGTCTAGCACCTTGCCTGAGCGTCGATCCCGGAAATCGCTCGTTTACGGTGAGTTAAATTGAAAGACTAAAGACTGTGGACGCGTGGTCAGGTGGCAGAGCAGTGAACTTTTAAATCGTTCTCCGCGAATTGCAGCTAAGCGCATCAGACCGCAGGGTACAGCATCTCCCTTGTTGATCAGGCATAGCCACACCATCCCACCCGCATGCGAGCGCAGTGCGGGTAACCATCCGACATCTGCGAATCTGCGTATTCACGCAGGCCTTCGCTTCGATTGTTTTGGGACTAAGAATTGGGACTAACCAAAGCGGGTTCTTAGTTGGATTTTTGAAGGTAAGCGACGCCGAATCAGTGAATTTCCACTGTGTCCCGAACTAAGGGCTCGCCCTTGTACCAGGCTGAGCCACTCCCATTCTTTTCGTCTCAAGGTCCTCGAGGGACGATTTGGGCCATGGACCGCTCCGGGTTGCGCATTGCCCAACGTAAAGCGGAAATCTGATCGGGCCGGCTAATAATGGTTTCGGCAGGCGGCAGCGAGCTCAGCGCTGTCCCCGCATTTCTTACGCTTTCGGGAAGAGAGTGCAACCCCCAGGAGGATCGGCCACCCGCCTAACGTGGAATCGTTACCCGGCTTATGCTTTCCCAGACAGTCTTGATAAATAGCTTCGCAAACGGAAGCAACGGGTATACACTCGTTCGCGTTTTCGAAATCACAATGAGTGTGTCGGTTCGCTGTTGTAGCCCATTGCTTTCTGTAGACAAGGGGTCAAGATGTTCTTGTTTCGAATTGTGGTTATAAGTGCAGTGCTTCTTCACCTGGGTGTGTCGGTTGGCTGTGGAGGGAGTAGCTCTGGTTCCGGGGTGGTGACACCTCCAAATCCAGTGCCGAGCATTTCCGCCATGTCACCATCGATTGTGGCAGTGGGTGCGCCCGACACTGTGATCACGGTGACAGGGGCAAACTTTCTGGCCGCATCGAAGGTCAACTTCAACGGTATGTCGCTGGGGACCAGCTTTGTTTCCGCCACTCGATTGACAGCGACCGTCCCTTCAGCAAATCTTTCGCAAACAGCCAACGATGAGATAACTGTGGTAAGTCCCTCTCCTGGGGGTGGAACTTCTGGTGTGCAAATGCTCACTGTAGTTGCAGTTGGATCACTCGTAGTCATGGGCGCACCGCTTAATGGTGGCCCAGGACAGGGCTCCTGGCAGCTTTCAGCGGCAGCGGTAGACCCTAAAGGCAATCCAATTCAGGGTTTGGATGTTGTTTTCACCGCCAGCGAGGGTAGGTTGAGCGACTTGAGTGGCGCAACGAACGTCACCGGTACCATCATGACGTCGATTTCCCCGCCCACACCTTACGCAGGTGAACCGGTCGCAGTGAGTGCGGTTGTTGGCGGCCAAACTGCAACGATCAACATCGCTTTTGTGCCTTCGACTTTCAATCCAATTAACCACGCCATACGCAATGCTCGAACGAGAAGGAGCACGACAACGGCCGGAAACACTCTCTACACCGCGCCTTTCGTAGTGGGAACGAGTGCGATCATTGGAATGCATAATCCGTTTATGCAGGCCAGCAATTGCTACAGCAACCTCGGCCTTGCAGCGATATCACCTGCCAACTGCCAGACCACATACAGCCAGAATAACGTTCAGCAGACTCTCATCAACGTGGCGAACACGGTGTGCACTCTGAACAGCGGCATAGGCACCGCCGTTGGAGTAGCTAGCTGCCTTGGAACAGCCGCGATTGTCGGGGCATGCCTCGCGTCGGAAACGGGCGTGGGCGCAATAATTTGCGATGGAACTGTCAATTTCTTAGATAATCTTGCCCCACAGTGCTTTGAATATCTCCTGGCTGAGTTTGCCCAAGCTATTCTTCACACACAGCTCGCAGGTGACGTCTTAGATTTTCTGAGTTTTGAACCAAAATCAGCAGACGTACTAGAGGTTGTAGGCCTGGTTTGCGACGCCGTGGATATCGCCCAGATTGGCGCAGGGACAGGATCCTCGGGCACCAAAGTCACCATAACTCCATCGAGCGCGACGGTCGTTCTGGGCGGACCCGTGAGTTTCACAGCCACAGTCACCAACAACAGCAATACGAGTGTGACTTGGAGCGTTAACGGAGTGCAAAGTGGGGCGGGTCCCTTTGGCACCATTGACGGCAACGGCGTGTACACCGCACCGTCAGGGCTGCCCCGTTTCAATCACCTGAGCGTTACGGCCGCCAGCGTCGCCGACCCGAGCGCTAGCGCCCCCGCAGTTGTACAGGTAGTTGCCGCGGCGCCAGGAACTATTCAAACCGTGGCCGGCACTGGCGCGGCAGGATACTCGGGCGATAACGGATTGGCCACCAGCGCGGCCCTGTTCGCGCCAAGCGGTATCGCGTTGGATGGGGGCGAAAACATGTTTATCGCCGATTCCAAGAACAATGCTATCCGCAGAGTCGATGCACCTACAGGAGTCATTTCGACGATCGCCGGCACTGGAGTAGCGGGGTATTCAGGCGACGGTGGATCTGGCACTACGGCTCAGCTCAATGGGCCAACCCACGTAGCGTTTGATCACACCGTGAACCTATTCATCACCGATGCTAACAACGAACGCATACGCCGGGTGGATGCACTCACGGACCAAATCAGCACTATCGCGGGTAATGGTGTTGCCGGTTTCTCGGGTGATGGGGGGGCCGCGACCGGCGCGGAGCTCAACTTCCCAGATGGAGTTGCCCTGGACACGAACGGGGACCTCTTTATAGGCGATGCGCTCAACAACCGTATCCGCGAGGTGAATGTGGGAACGGGTGAGATCACAACAGTTGCCGGAAATGGGATACAAGGCTACAACGGTGACGGTGGACTCGCGACAAGTGCTGAGCTTAATTTTCCCTCCCGACCTTTCATAGACACTGCCGGAAACATCTACATTGCCGACTACCAGAACAACAGCGTCCGAAGAGTAGACGCGGTTACGGGAGTGATCACCACCCTCGCGGGCACAGGGGTTGCAGGTTTTTCGGGAGATGGCGGCCCAGCCGTGACGGCGCAGCTGAATGGGCCCCTCAGTGTCGTCCTTGATAAAACCGGAACCCTGTATATCGCGGATACAGTCAACGAACGTATTCGAGCCGTGAACACGGGGACAAGTGCCGTAACAGTGCTTGGGATTGCCATCCAACCCGGGGAAATAGTGACGGTCGCGGGCGATGGAACGATCGGTTACTCCGGGGACGGCGGACCGGCGACGAGTGCACAAATCAATTTCCCCACGGGCTTGATCGTCGATTCTGCGGGAAATCTCTTTTTTGCCGACGCTCAAAACAATGTGGTGCGGGAGGTCGTGGGACAATAAGTTTGTTGCGCGGGCCTGCGGAACCTTGGTACAAGTATCCAACAATCGAACAATCGGGAACAGACGGAAGTGACACCAATTGTTCTACTCCGCCCCAGAAATAAGGCCGTTTGCTTCTGTCCCCGATTTCCCCCCGATCATTGATGCCACCTGGTTTTCCCGGGGCGCTAAAACTCGTCCTCCTTCGTTGGCGGCATTGCAACTGCCTTGGGTCTGTGTTAGATTCCCCACCAATTCGGCGCGAGCCGTCAAAGAGGGACTATGAAGCGTCTCCGAGTGTCGAGCCTATGTTTTGTTTTCATTTTTTCATTCCTCTTGCTCGGTTGCGAGTCGAAACAAGGAACTCACAACCGGATCGGGTAAAGGTATGCTGAATCAGCGAGTTGTTGTGGACAACAGGAGTATCTACGTCGTCCCAATCGGCGATGTAGGTGCATCCTTGAACGCAGGTCAAACCTTTGAAGATTATTCACTCGGCGTCTATCAAATACAAGATCCGAGAGCTCGAGTCCAGAGGTTACTGAAAGGCGGGTATATTACTCAGTCAGTGGAGAATTTAGCGTTCCCTAATATAAGCGGAACTTATGCATTTGATGTCGTTCCGAGCGTTTGGGTCACGAAGGGATCCCACTCGATGACTCTCTTAATGAAGCCCGGCTCTAGCTCAGTGTCGGGATCATATACGTATAACGGATGGTTTCGGGAGCAGCACACTAACGCGTTCCAAGGTCCCGTGAGCGGCGAAGTAAGTCAAGGGGGGACAGCGACCCTGCGAGTGAGTGGCGGCGAAGGAACATATCATATTGTGATAGCGGGAAATAACATAAAGCTGACGGGGCCAGATCTGTTCTACAACGAACCGCCAATAACGCTTGCTGGCACGGGTCCCGGCGGAAGCGTCACCGTCCCGAAGTTTTTATATGCAATGTCATCGGGCCTTACTCAGTTTCTGACTGCGTCCCACGACGCTATCAAGGCGGGGACGATACAAGTTGACGATCTTTCTGAACTGCTGTTACTGACGGACACTCACGCTGGAGCACGCTTCAGGTGGCATGTAGATTTGTGCGAGCCAGCAAAGCAAGTGCTAGGTCAGAATACGGTCGCCGGAACCGGCCATGTGGAGTTCGGCAAGCAGCCGAATGGGGAGTGGGTACTGACAGGGTACGACTTCTAACGTTGGCTCCTACGGGGCGGGTGGTCGAGCCTTTTAAAGGGTTTGACCTCTCTTCTCAAGGAAGTACGGGGACTGTCCCCAGGTTTCGGGTTTCGTGACTAGACTCAGGCACCTACAACTAAGTTCAACTGCCATAGGCCTGCGGCAAACACTCAGCAAAGAGACGCGCTTCATTGACGGACGTCGCTATGCCCTCTTACCATGGCAAGCAACCGCAATGATTGGCCAGACGATTTCCCACTACCGCGTCGTGGAAAAGCTTGGTGGCGGCGGCATGGGAGTGGTCTATAAGGCTGAAGATACGGAGCTCGGTCGTTTCGTTGCTCTGAAGTTTCTGCCGCCGGAAGTCTCGCAAGACGCGCAAGCTCTGGAGCGCTTCCGCCGGGAAGCGCGGGCTGCCTCGGCCCTGAACCATCCCAATATCTGCACCATTTACGAGATTGGCAGGCACGGCGACCAGAGCTTTATCGCCATGGAATTCCTGGACGGCCAAACCCTGAAGCACCAGATCGCGGGCCAGCCGATGGAGATGGAAACGCTCCTGCCGCTGGCGATTGAGATCGCGGATGCGCTGGACGCGGCCCATAGCCGGGGAATTGTGCACCGCGACATCAAGCCGGCGAATATCTTTGTGACCAAACGCGGCCACGCCAAGATTCTTGATTTCGGTTTGGCCAAGATGACGCTGGCGGGTGCCTCCTCGAGCCAGATTTCTTCACAACCTACCGCGACGATGGACGAGGCGCACTTAACCAGCCCCGGCACGGCGTTGGGCACGGTTGCTTATATGTCCCCGGAGCAGGTGCGCGGCAAGGAACTCGATGCGCGCACGGATTTGTTTTCCTTCGGCGTCGTCTTGTACGAAATGTCGACGGGGGCGTTGCCGTTTCGCGGCGATACCTCGGGCGTTATCTTCGACGGCATCTTGAATCGCGCGCCCGTACCTCCAGTGCGGCTGAATCCGGACTTGCCAGTACGTTTCGAAGACCTCATCAACAAGGCGCTGGAAAAGGATCTCAGGCTGCGCTGCCAGACGGCTACAGAGATGCGTACGGATTTGGAACGCCTGAAGCGGGACTCCAGCTCTGGACGGATTGCGGCGGTGGCATCGGAGGAATCGCCGCAGTCTGCCGAACCGGGTCGTCCTTCTTCGAGCGTGGCAACCGCGGCGGCAGGGCATTCCCTAACGCCGAAGGTGATCTTTCTCGGGTCCGCGGCGATTGTTCTTGTCCTGACCATTACCGGGCTGCTGTATCGTCACGGATTTTTTAGCTCCGGCCTGGCAGAGAAGGGGTTTCAGAATCTCTCGATCTCCAGTCTCAGCTCAACCGGAGACGTCACCCTCGCTCGCCTTTCGCCCGACGGCCATTACCTGGCCTACGTCTCGAAGCATCGCGGTCAATCGAGCCTGTGGGTGAGGCAAATCTCCAGCCCCAGCGCTGTGCAAGTAGTAGCGGCGGGCACCAGTGTCATTAATGATGTTGCTTTCGCCTCGGACGGCGCCTTCCTGGATTACACGCTTGTCTTAGGGAGCGGCGGAGCGGGTAAGGTTTATCAGGTTCCGGTTCTCGGAGGCGCGCCTCGCTATTTGGTGGACGCGGATAGCGGAGTCACATTTTCGCCCGATGGCAGGCAAATGGCCTGGTCGGTTATTGATCCACAGACGAGCCAGGTTCACCTGAAGGTAGCGGACCCCGACGGCAGTGGCATACGAAATTTGGCGACGTACCCGGGTTCCCTACAGTTGGCCAATTTCACCGTGAGCTGGTCTCCAGATGGTCAACGCGTCGTCGCTCTAATGAGGGAAGGAAATGACCCCCATGGGCTGAACGATGCCTTGACCGAATTCGATGTCTCCACTGGCTTAGAGAAGCCGCTCGCCGGCAAGCGTTGGCGGCTCATTAGCGACTTTACCTGGCTTCCGGATGGAAGCGGACTCTTGCTATCTGCTGCGGATCGGACGGGTGTTCCAACCCAAGTCTGGATCGTATCTTATCCTGGCGGGGTGGCACGCCGCGTCTCTAATGATCTCAGCGAATATTTGTCGGTTTCGGCTTCACGCGATGGCGGGATGATTGCATCGGTGCAACGGAATTCGGCCAGTGCGATTTGGGTCGGCGCTTCTGACGCTCCCGATCGTGCCGTGCAGGTCACCTCGGGCAGGTGGGACGGCATGAGTGGCTTCGCGTTTGCTCCCAATGGCCAGTTGGTGTATTCAGGCGACCACGCGGAAAACTGGGACCTTTTCCGGGCGGATGCGGATGGCGCAAACATGCGGCAGCTTTCGTTTGGCGGCGACCACGTGACTCCCACCGTCTGCGAAGGTGGGCAAAGTGTGGTGTACAGCGCGAGTATCGATGGTCCCAACCATCTATGGAGGCTGGATATGCGCGGTGGCGCCCCGGTGAAACTCACGAATGGGCAAGGCGAGACCGACCCGGATTGTGACGCGTCTGGCCGCTGGGTGTTCTATTGGGGACAAGCTGCGGGTGGACCTTCGTACGCCTTTAAGCTGCCGCTTCCGGGAGGATCCCCCGTACGGCTCACAGAGAGAATCGCCGTTAGCCCACCGATTATATCTTTGGACGGCAAGCATCTGTTTCTTGCGAGCATCCGCGAGAATGAACCCCTCGTCGGCGTGACGGTCGCGGTGGAGACTGGCCACCTCGAATTCGAGGGTAGCATCCCAGTGACAACAGATATCGACAACGTGGCCGCTTGCTGGATGCCGGACAATCGTTCCGTGGCCATCTCCGACCGGCGCTCCGGATCGCCGAACCTCTGGTCGTTTCCGGCTCTGGGCCGCGGTGTGGTGAAGCAATTGACCCACTTTACTTCGGGTTTCTTCTCCGACTGCCACTATTCGTCCGATGGCAAGTTGCTGGCGCTCGCCCGCGGCTCGGCCCAAAGCGATGCGGTTTTGTTCACTGCGGGCAAGTGATGTTGGGTAGCCTGAAGGGTCCGTCCCATTCGGGCACTGGGGGTAACTGCGGCGGGCAAGAGTGTCCTCCCCGCTGGTCCTCTCGACACAGCCCTCGTCCGGAATGAATCGAAGAGATCAGGCCCTAAAGACTGGGCACCATCGGACATCTGCGAGTCTGCTTGTTCACGCATTCACGGCAGGCTTTTGCTCCGATTGGATTGGGACTAACAATTGGGACTAACCAAAGCGGGTTTTTAGGTGGATTTTTGAAGCTAAGCGACGCCGAATCAGTGAATTTCCACTGTGTCCCGAACCAGGTGCTCTACCAGGCTGAGCCACTCCCCGACGAGGCTGCGAGGGTTTGCGGGCGGGCGCCCGTCCCTGTGAAGCCTTTTGATTATAGCATCCGCGGAAATCACGGCCCGCCTCGAGGACACGTTTCGTGAACTGCCATCCCGCCTCTTTGCAACGCGCGTCTTGCGTCGCACGCCTAGGCGGCGAGTGTTTTTTCTTCGACTTTCGTCGACGATCCTCGCTGACTCTCGTGCGTGGGTATCTCCGGCGTCGAGCGTCAGGCGTCTCGTGCGAACCTGATCTTTTGGCGGCGGCATCTTCGCGCTCGATGGGCAGGTGGTTGCGGGTTAAGATATTGGGGCGACTTCGTTGCTTCCCTACACAACATGATTGCCCTTACCGCCGACCGTCTCTTGACCTCGCTCCCTGCGCCGCTGCATGAAATTCCAAAGCCCTTGCTGTTCATTGAAGACGGGCGAATCGTGGAGGTTGCCAGCCAGGCAGGACGCGGAATTCCGGCGGAGGCGCGGCGGGTTGACCTGGCCGGGGCGGTGCTGGCGCCTGGCTTCGTCGACATTCACATCCACGGGGCGGCTGGGCACGATGTGATGCTGAGCGATGCAAATGGGCTTTCCGCGATTGAAAGTCTGCTGGCGCGGCATGGAGTTACGAGCTATTTTCCTACAACGGTCACGGCGCCCGAGGATGCCACTTTGCGGGCGCTGGCGACCTTGGCAGATGCAATTGATCGCGCCGCGCAGGAAGTGGACCGGGTTGGGGCGAAGCCGCTCGGAATTCATTTGGAGGGACCGTTCCTGAGCCACGCGCGCCGGGGCGTGCATCCAACGCCGCTGTTGCAGGAACCGAGCCTGGCAAGATTCGAGCGCTTCTGGCAGGCCGCGCGGGGACACATAAAGATGATGACGATCGCTCCCGAATTGCCGGGTGCGCTGGCGGTGATTGCTGAAGCCGCAAAGCGGCGAGTATGCGTGAGCCTGGGGCATTCGGACGCGGACTTTGCGGCGACGATGCTCGGGATTGACGCCGGGGGGCGGCACGCTACGCATACTTTCAACGCCATGCGGGCGCTGGGGCATCGGGATCCTGGGATTCTTGGGGCGGTGCTGACGGACACGCGCGTATCGGCGGACATTATTGCCGACGGGATTCATACGGATCCGGCGATTATAAGGATGTTTTTGCGGTTGAAGGGTTCTGAGCAGTCGGTTCTGATAACCGACGGAATGGCTGCCACCGGGATGCCGGATGGGCACTACCGGCTTGGGCCTCTTGATGTCGAGGTGAAGAACGGGCGCTGCATGAGTAACGGTTCGCTGGCGGGCAGCGTTCTTACCATGGATCAGGCGGTGCGCAACGTGATGGCGTTTGCCGGCTGGGATTTGGCTGGGGCCGTACGACTGGCCACGCTGAATGCGGCGCTGGCGGGAGGGATTGGGGGAAAAAGCGGAAGGCTTACACCCGGCGCTCCCGCTGACATTGCGGTTTTGAGTCCATCCGGGGAAGTGCTTCAGACTATCCTCGCTGGCCGGATAGCCTGAAGCATCTATTCCTAAACAGTAACGCGTTCGGCGAAAGACGGGGCGGCGGCAATGCGTTTCGCGACGGCCGGTTTCAGCTTCAGCCAGTCTGTGCGAACGCGATCCCATTCCTGAATCAGCAGCCCGTGCGATTCGAAGAACTCCCGCACTCGCGGACGCTGCCACCCGACGATCTCTTCGAGAATGGGGGCGAGGATGGCCAAGGCGTTTGTGCTTAGCACCGTGCGCTTTGCGATTTGCGTTACGTTCTTGGAATCCGAGACAGCGATCGTGTACCCGTCGTTGCCGTTCACCTGGAGCATCACGTGCAGATCCGAACTGCCGTCCCCGACGTAGACCACGTGCCCCGGTCCCACCTGCAGATTGGCCAGGAGTTGGTTCAGGGCTGCGACCTTGCCGTAGCCGGCGGTGGCGCGTGTGATGGAATCGATTTCGCCCGCCGCGGTGTACTTGAACTCGGTGCCCAGGATGTGGCTCATCGGCACCATGCCCTCGAGCGCCGAGTGTATGACTTCCACCGGAGCGGCGGAGAGCACGTAGAAATCGAAGTGGTATCCCTCGATGCCGGTTTCCAGCATGGAATAAAGGAGTTCGATATTCTCCTTCAGGCGGATTCGTTTCCCGACTTCGACCAGATGCTCGCGGCGCACACGCGAACGGAATTCGGGATCATGAAGAAGAAGGTAGGATAGCTCCGCGCCTTGCTGGACGAGGTTGAGCTTGGCCATCCCCGTGGCCTTGCGTTCAAATTCAGCGGTGGGGATGCCCACCAACTCGCTCAAAACATAGCCCGTATCGTTAAAAGTCAGCGTTTGGTCAAAATCACTTGCGAATAAATAGCGTTTTACGTTTTTGTCGCTCATACGACATTAGATGACATTGGGCCGCGTTTGGCCAATAAAAAGGTTTGATGGCATCGATCAGAAGTGTTCGCCTTACTTTCGTACCCTTGTGTTGTCACAAATGGTTCACATTGTTTCAATTGTGAGAATTTGTGGATGGATGGGTCGGGTGTCCGACTTCAGGGCGTAGAGTTCAACACCGCGCGGCCGGGGCGGCCGCGACTACGCCCGCTTCTGCTTAGTTGGGCTTGCGATTTCGGCCATCGGCCAACATGCGAATCAGGGTTGACTCCGACGGCCATGCGGTCTTCTCGGAACTATTGATGGGCTGTGCAGCGCCAGAAGCCGCGGCCCGCGAACGCTGCCCTTGCGAAGTCTGTACCGTCGATCTCTGCCTCAGGTGTTCCGTCACGGCGGGTTCGCCGGTGAGGATCTGTCCGTAGAACCATAAAAAGTGACGCATCTGATCGAGGGCCGAATGCAGGACCTGCAGAGATTCCGTTTCTGAAATTCGACTCAGGCTTTCCATGAGCTCCGGATTGCTGGGGGCCTCCATGGCGGCGCAGTTCAACTCCTGCTGAATGGCGCGCAGGTCTTCGGTCACTCGCAGAATCCGTGCGCTGATCTCGTCCATGTATTCGTCGCTCATGCGTACGTGCCCCCGGTGGTACTGCGGGGGTAGTACCACGATCTCACTGCAATACATCGGAGAGTAGATGCCCCGTGTGCATGCGCTTTCGTAATTCGAGGTTACCGATGGGTCGCCACGGGGCGTTCCAGAGTGGCTCGAACGGCGGTTACTTTGGGTGCCGGATGGCTGGGACGTCGAAGGTGCGGACTCCTTGAGCGGGAGTTTCCACGGCGCGAAGCAACGCTTGCGTCATCTGCGTCAGCGTGACGAGACCGAGCCGTTCCGCTCCCGCACGCGTGGCGGGAATCTGGCGAAATAGCCAGTAGAAGGGGAGGAGGGCATAGGGCCAGCGGTGACCCGGTCCCAGAACATACCAGGGCCGCAGAATGGTCGCGTTCATACCGCTCTCGCGCAACATTTGTTCGCCTTGCGTCCGGACTTCGATGTAAGACTTCATCAGGGGGGCCGGGTGCGCCACGCTGAGGTAGACGAAATGCTCGACCGAGGCCTGCGTGGCCGCTGTTATCGCGCTTCGAGCAGAAACCAAATCGATCTCGCGAAATTGCTTTCCCTTGGCCGGGCTGGGGTGCGCGACGCCGACGAGATGGACGAAGGTCGCGCATCCGGGGACGGCGACAGCATAAGTGGACGCGTCGAGAGCGTCGCCGATTACGGGATCGCAGCCTTTCGGGAGCTTGCTCTCAGATCCGCGGCGGGCGAGAGCGCGAACACTGTGCCCACTCTTGACCAGCTCCGGAATGAGCTGGCGGCCCATGTATCCGGTGCCGCCCGTGATGAAGATTGTCGCCATCCTAAGTTCTCCCTATGGACGCCAGCGGCCCACAGTACAAAGTACGGGCTGGCCATCGCGGCGGATTGCGGGGGTGCCATAACTTGGCCGCAAAAGCATACCGCATGTGATACAACGCTTGCGATGCCGGAGAAGCCGATTCTCGAATCTGGTAACAATCCTGCCGCAGTTGCGGCAAAAAGCCAGTCCGGCGGGCTGGTTCGCGCCATCGGACGCTGGTCGCTGACCGCCCTGATGATCAACATCATGATCGGAAGCGGAATATTTGGCCTGCCCTCGGCGCTGGCCGGACTGTTGGGACGCGCGAGCATCTGGGCATGGCTGATCGGCGGGGCGGCGGCGGCCATCCTGGTGGCCAGCTTTTCCGAGGTCGCATCATATTTCACCGCGGCGGGTGGACCTTATCTGTATTGCCGAGTGGCTTTCGGACGATTTGTTGGACTGCAGATGGGATGGATTTTCTGGCTGGCTCGGGTCACGGCGCCCGCGGCCAATGCCAATATTTTCATCGTGTATCTGGGGGAATTCTGGCCGCACGCCGCCGATCCCTGGCCGCGGTTCGTCATCCTTTCGGTCTTGATTTGGGGCCTCGCGCTGGTGAACTGCCTGGGCGTGGGGCGGGCGGCGCTGGTCAGCAATGTCTTTACGGTTGCCAAGCTGCTACCTTTGCTGCTCGTGGGGTTTGCGGGCGGCGCTTTTCTTTTGCTGCATCCGGCGGCTGCGAACGCGCCCGCCCATGTGCCGGTGCTCAGTACCTGGCTGCAAGCTTCGTTGCTCATCGTGTTCGCCTTTGGGGGATTTGACGGGGCGATCACGGCCACCGGAGAAGCCAAAAACCCCAGACGGGATGCGGCTTTTGCGCTGTTCACGGCGGTGGGCGTATGTACCGCCGTCTATCTGCTGCTGCAATTGGCGGCCCTCGGAACTGTTCCTGATTTGGCACACAGCCCGCGGCCATTAGCCGACGCGGCGCGGAACACCCTGGGGCACGCGGGCGCGGTTCTGATCGCTGCCGGTGTGCTGGTATCGGTTTTCGGCACCCTGACCGCGAACCTGCTGGGCGTTTCGCGCATCACCTACGCGCTGGCTGAGCAGGGAGATTTCCCGGCGTTTTTCGCGGCTGTGCATCCCCGCTTTCGCACGCCTTACGTTTCCATTTGTACGTTTGCTTTGCTGCTGTGGATCTTTTCGCTCATCGGCAGTTTCACGTGGAATGCCGTGCTCTCGGCCACGGGGCGGCTGCTTTACTATGGCGCCATCTGCATTGCAGTCCCCGTGTTGCGCAAGAAGATGCCCGGGGAGGCGCAGGTCCGACTGCCGGGCGGGCCCTGGTGGGCTGCGATTGGCCTGGTAATTTGCCTGGTGTTGCTGACGCAGGTGAATCGGGGAGGATTGCTGATTCTGGTTGGGACCAGTTTGGTGGCTGCGTTGAACTGGGTGCTGGTGCGGAAGAAAGGGCCGCT
>Ga0080027_10000462_pt1 | contig 17404 bp, 15 predicted proteins | sample OrgsoiDNA2013046_FD_70962 | JGI IMG/M metagenome (GOLD analysis project Ga0080027, IMG submission 70962) | Permafrost soil microbial communities from the Arctic, to analyse light accelerated degradation of dissolved organic matter (DOM) -... | ecosystem: Environmental > Terrestrial > Soil >... | reverse complement strand
TATAACGGATGTAAATTCGGACGGTTTTCCGGATCTCGTCATCGCCAGCGGAGGTAATGAGTATTTTGGAAATGACGATTATCTGACACCCCGGGTTTATCTCAATGACGGAGGCGGAAATTTCAAAAAGAAAGAGCATTGTTTTGACAGTCTGTATGTCAATGCCTCCTGTATTGTTTCCTGTGATTTCAACGGAGATGGGCATCCCGACCTTTTTATTGGCGGCCGTTCTGTACCATATAGTTATGGGCAAATACCAAGGTCATATTTACTGCAGAATGACGGAACGGGAAAGTTTACAGATGTAACAGCAACCTACGCCAAAGAACTGCAGACAGCCGGATTCGTCACCAATGCCATTTGGTTTGACCTGGATAAAGATGGCCGGAAAGATTTGATCGTTTCCCTTGAATGGGGCGGCATCATCGCATTCCTAAATCAAAAACAGGGATTTGTAAAGAAGGTGTTGACTGACAAAAAGGGATGGTGGAATTTTATTTTACCGGTTGATTTGAACAATGACGGTAAAACGGATCTGATTGTAGGGAACCTGGGTTTGAACAGCCGGCTTAAAGCATCAGAAAAGGAACCGGTTCGTCTGTATTATTATGATTTCGATGGGAACGGGAAAAAGGAACAGGTATTATCCTATTATTTAAACGGCCGTGAATTGCCCTTCGCTAATAAGAGCGAACTGGAAACGCAGATGCCCATTCTAAAAAAACAATTTCTGTATGCCGAAGATTTCGCTAAGGCATCTTTCAGGGATATTTTCCCTCAGGACAAATTGGATAAAGCTGAAGTTCTTACGGCAGATTATTTTTCAAATGCTGTCCTGATGAATCAGGGGGATCTTAATTTTTTAGTTAAGGCATTACCGTGGGAGGCACAGCTTTCGCCATTTAAAGACGCCGTGGTTGTGAATGCGAACAACGACAGTCTTCCGGATATCTTATTGGTTGGTAATTATTATGAAAATAATATTCAAATGGGCAGATATGATGCCGACTATGGAACCATACTGGTAAATCATGGGCACGGAAATTTTACGGTTGAATCCATAAACGGACTAAAAATCAAAGGACAGGTCAGGCATATCCGCAAAATAGATATACATGGGAAGGAAGATTTCATTCTGGTAAGAAACAATGACAGTACGATGGTTATACAATTTGACAACAACCATAAGTAAACAGTAAAACCACCCAAATACAATTTATCTGAGAAGAACCACGGTTCCGCTCTGATTGATTTCATTTCCTGTAAGCCCTTTCATTCTTATAAAATAAACATAGGCTCCCTGCGGCTGAGGTTCATTATGGAAATAACCATTCCATCCCGATGAAATATTACTTGTAGAAAATATTTTTTCCCCAAACCGGTCGAAAATGGAAAAATCGACTAGTTTGTTTTTGTTTATAGCAGGGATCTTAAATACATCGTTTTTGCCGTCATAATTCGGTGTAAATGCATTTGGCATGACGACCGGGAAATTACATAGGTCGTAAACCTGGACGCTGTCAGTTTTAGAACCGCAGATGTTGCTTACATTGACTGTATAGATACCAGGTTGATCAATCGTATAAAATGATGAGGCCGATTTACTATTCATCCAGGTGTAGGCATCAAAACCATCTGTCGCATGAAGTGTCAAAGAATCCAGACCTGCCATACATGTATCCCGGACAATTTTTAATGCAGAAGGATTTTTTGAGTTGGTCACATTGAAAAAAACCGTGCTATCGCAACCCTGAGAGGCTTTAAATGTAACATAATACTTGCCGGGATCAGTAACAACCGTATTATCAGGTAACGTATATTTTGAACCCTCACATAGTGGAACCTGTGTAATGTTGGCGCTATCCACAAAATCAACACAACAGGTATACTGGTATTCGCATTCTATTGATTTTTGTAAAGGATAACCGGTTGCTTTAGCCTCTAGCACTTGAAAACCAAAATCTACGGTTGGTTTTAAATTCGTTATCATGGAAATTTGATCCAGTATCCAGGGCCAGCTGGTGTTTTCAGTGATCATATCCGACTCATTATCCAGGCAGGGGATCTTGCCGGCCGTATTTGTGATCAGGAGTTGTAAATTGACAGATGCGGGCTGGCTCATGAAAATATTGAAACGGCCCGCTTTGTTCTGTGCGGCAAAACTGGGTTGTAAATCATTCGGCGGATAGTTATATGCTTTGGACCATTCGATCTGACCTGATTTATCAATTTGAGTAAGAACGGCAACCCTTGTAATACTATCGTACACCAAAAATAATTGCTCCCCCTGATCGCCAATGTTTTGAACGTTTACAAGACGGCATGGTTTATTTGGATAGTGGTAAGCAATTGTATTTTTCAATATGCCAAACTGATCGGTGATAATATTGACCGCTTTATCGATGTACTGACTTGAACTTACACCGGGGGGAAGTGTAGTCGTCGTTCCTGAAACGGGCATATACATATTGGCAAAAAAAGACAAACTTCCATCGGGCAGTTCATTAATGTTTTTAATGTCGGGAAGATAATTCGCTGGTATCTGACTCGTATCGGTGGAACACCGGTAGTTATTATCCCATAATATTTCCCCGGTTTGTTTGTCCAATCCAAAAAAATTGAAATAATAAAGAGGTGCGGGAATTGGGATGGGGGTGAAAGGAGTTGGCCATATGGTATCCGGTTGGTTCCTGTATACTTCATCAGCAACAACAATACTTCCATTTCTCAGCTCTTTCATGGCATGCGTAGCACCCAATAGAGTCGGCCATTGGGTGATGATTGCCCTTGACCATACCAAACCGCCATCCGGATTCAAACAAATGATCCAGCTGTCAGAAGTATTTGAATAAGAATAAACATAGAGTAGGATATTCCCGTTACTCAGTACATATATATTTTCTATAGAATAATCCGTGTACCAGGCGCCAATGCTTCTGCACCAGCGAACGAGCCCGTATTTATCAAGCCTCATGAGAACGCCGATATTATGAGAAGGGGGTGTTTCTCCGCCATTGACGGTTTGTCCGTGTTCGACTTCTTTTCCGATCACAAAATAGGAGGAATCGGTTTGCAGAACCATTTTGGTAAAGGTGAGGTTGGAATACCACGGATATTGGTTCCAGTATAAAAGTTCATAATTCATTTTGTAACTATTCGACCAAAGCACATTACCCTGTTGTGAAAATTTCGTTACAAAATTGTCGCCATTCTGAATTAAACCCAGTATAACCAATTCATCTGTGGAACTTAACCCAGCATCGATAATATTATTATTATAACCTCCCTGATAACGAATGGAGTAATAACTGCTGTCGTTTGTACATTTTTGTGCAGCCAGGGAAGTCGCGAAACAGCAGAAAATAAATATCAGATTAAATTGATATTTGTTTTTTTTCAAAACAGCAATCATGGGCTCGTTCATTATCCAAAGTTCTCTTGTATAATATAGGCATAAATAGTTATATTATCACATTCGAAAGCCAAAATAATTCACAAAAATAAATCTATTTGTAAAGATGCTGCATGGGGTTATTGTAAGACGGGAGCATAAATCCTGGTTAACCATTTTGATGTATCGGGTTCCGCACTCCGGTCTGTAATTAATGATTGAAAGGGTATGGCCATGGAAGTTTTTTGATAGTCAGCAAAATAAAGTTGTAATTGTTCAATCGCCTTATTAACCGTATAAATTCCACCAATCACATCTGCAATCATAAATCTGCCTGGAACCATCCTTCTTGAAAATACGTTTCCTGTTGCCGATAAATCCCTGTTTACGGGAATGGCGATCATTGTCTGAAAAATATGATCGTTGAGTTTGTCTACATTCAGGAGGGGTTTGCCGATGATAATTGAGCCATGTTCGAATGCGAATGTTTTCAGATTCGAAACTGCGTTATAAATTTCACGGGTGCTTGGGTAATCCGGAAATGAGTATTTAGTTGCCAGCAGGCAGGTATCTGATATAGACGACTGGCTTATTGAAATGCCGTAAACGTTTTTTGAATTTTCCAGGTAGTTCCTGGCATTTTGAAGAATATTCCTCATATTATTGCTGATATTTACGGCATCATTGTAATGCCTGATCTTAGTAATGGGATTCATACCGGATGGCAGTGAACATTTCCATATGATAATGACCGAGTCTTCGCCCCGCGTGATCAGCCTGATATTACTGTTTATTTTAAAATGGCTGTTCTCCATCTGAACCACCAACTCATTACGGAGCTTTTCGGTAATTGAATAAAATATGGATCCATATTTAAAACTGGGATCAGATGCAGGGGAACGTGAACTTATATTTTTTACTAACCCCCAATACGCCCAATTATTTTCTTCCGAAAAATTCCTGTATGCGCCGGTCACCGTACAATTTATGATTACCACTTTGGAAATTTCAATGTTGGATGGGATAAAAAAATAAAGTGCAGCCGTCAAAATAGCCACGCAGATAATCATGATGAAAATCCATTTTCGCATTGAAATCAGTATTAATTGGAGGGTCGAATGTAGTAAATTAAAGCAAGACTAACTGACTGGGGATTACTGGATGTATCCCAAATAATTGTAACTTTATGGTCAGCTTTGTAAATCATTTATGATTTTATCTTTCCTGAATTTTCCCTGACATGTTTCATCGGTTCTTTTCAACTATTACGGGTTATTTGCTTATTTCCATTTTTTTATCATGTCATTCCAATAATGAATTCGATGCGCCCCATGCACTATTCCGGTTGTTACCTTCATCTCAAACGGGTATTACCTTTAACAACCGGGTGGAGGATACAAAGGATTTTAACATTTTTAAATATCGGAATTTCTATAACGGTGGTGGCGTAGCCATTGGCGATGTAAATCATGATGGCCGGCCGGATATATTTTTCACTTCCAACCAGCATGAAAACCAGCTTTACCTGAATAAAGGAGACTGGAAATTTGAAGAAGTTGCCGCCAAATCAGGACTTACAAGTTCACATCACTGGCATACCGGAGTAACTATGGTTGATATAAACGGAGATGGCTGGCTTGATATATATGTATGTAATGGCGGAGATATACCTGGTGATGACCGCGCAAATGAATTATACATCAACCAGCGGAACGGTCAGTTTAAGGAAGAAGCCCATGCATATGGTCTGGATGATCACGGGATATCTACACAGGCCATATTTTTCGATTATGATCATGATGGAGATTTGGATTGTTTTATTTTGAATAACAGTAATAAATCGGTTGAAAGTTTTGGATATTCGCCTGATTTGCGGAAGATACGAGATCCTGAAAATGGCGACCGTTTATACCGGAATGATAATGGTCATTTCACGGATGTGAGCCGGGAAGCAGGCATTTATGGAAGCGCCATTGCATTCGGACTTGGTGTTACAGTAGGTGATTTAAACAATGATGGATGGGAAGACCTCTATGTTTCCAATGATTTTTTTGAACGCGATTATCTATACATAAATCAGCATAATGGTACTTTCAAAGAAGTGATCGGCGATGCAATGGGCCATATGAGCCAGGGCTCTATGGGCTCAGACATGGCTGATATTAATAATGATGGCTGGCTGGATATTTTTACAACAGAGATGCTTCCGGAATCAGACTTCAGACTGAAAACAACCATCAAATTCGATGAATATGACATCGTGAACGCAAAAAATCAATTGGATTATCATCACCAGTTTACCAGTAATTGTCTTCAACTTAACAATCAGGACGGCACATACAGCGACATCGCTCAATTGTCTGGCGTCGACGCCACAGGATGGAGCTGGGGCGCACTCATTTTTGATATGGACAACGATGGCTGGAAAGATCTTTTCGTATGTAACGGGATCAGCAAAGACCTGACTGATCAGGATTTCCTGGAGTTTTTCAGTAATCCACAAACCCTGAACAGTTATCGTGAAAATGGATTTGATTTTTCGGAAGTTTTAAAAAAAATGCCGTCAGTTCCGATTCCGAATTATGCATTCATTAATCAAAAAAATCTTTATTTTAAAAATGAATCAGACAGGCTGGGATTCAGTAAACCCAGTTTTAGTAATGGTGCGGCATATGCAGATCTGGACGGCGACGGGGACTTGGACCTTGTAATTAATAATGAGAACATGGAGGCATTTGTTTACAGGAACATGACCACAGAACATCTTCATCATCATTTTCTGAAAGTAAAACTGAATGGGGATTCGCTTAATACTTCCGGAATTGGCGCCAGGCTCCAGCTATTTACGAACGGAAATATTCAAACGCTGGAGCAAATGCCAAGCCGTGGATTCCAAAGCAGTGTTGATCCGGTTTTAAATTTCGGACTTGGAAATACAACTCATATAGACAGCCTGCGCATCCAGTGGTCTGGCGGACTTACAGCGACATTAAAAAACCCGCCGGTTGATACGACAATTACTTTGCGCCAGAAAGATGCCAGGTTTATTATTTTTCCAAAGCCTGAAATGGTGAAACCTATTTATAATAATGTGACCGCTGGTATTATCAAGGGCAATATTCACCATGTGGAAAATGAATACAATGATTTTAACCAGGAAAGGCTTATCCCGAAAATGATCTCCACTGAAGGACCTAAATTGGCAGTCGGAGACGTAAACGGAGACGGACTGGAAGATTTTTTTCTCGGGAATGCGATGTCAGATACGGCGAAATTATTTTTGCAACAACCTGATGGTCATTTTCTTCAAAAACCTCAACCTGCATTTGAAAAGGATAAATATTTTGAAAGTGTAGGCGCTGTTTTTTTAGACTTTGATGGTGACGGGGACCAGGATCTTATCGTTTGTTCGGGTGGAAACCAGGCGCTACCGGGATCTCCCTATCTGGCCACCAGATTGTATCTGAATGACGGGAAAGGAAATTTCTCCAGAAGCGCGATTGATTGGCCAGATGTACGCGTAAATGCATCCTGCGTGAAAGCAGGTGATTTTGACGGGGACGGACTTATTGATTTATTTATTGGCGGCCGTGTTATTCCTGGACACTATGGATTGAAACCGGCAAGTTATTTATTGAAAAATAATGGAAAGGGAAAGTTTACGGATGTAACTAAAACAATAGCGCCGCAACTCCTGGATCTGGGAATGGTTACAGATGCCTCCTGGGCAGATATAGATGGAGATGGCAAACAAGAGTTGGTTATCGTTGGCGACTGGATGCCTATTACGATCATGCAATATATAAATGGAAAGTTTCAAAAATCAGGAGAACTACCAAATTCATCGGGATGGTGGAATTCATTAACGATTGCAGACGTGAACCAGGATGGTTATCCGGATCTGGTTGCGGGAAATTTTGGATTGAACTCCAGGATCAAGGCTGATACGCTTCATCCCGCAAAACTAGTGACGGCTGATTTTAATAATAACGGGAAGACTGAATGCATACCTGTGTATTATAATACGGATGGGAAAGCCTATCCTTATTGGATGAAAGGTGAAATGGAAAAAGAAATCCCACAGTTGAAAAAGAAATTTCTCCGGTTTAAATCTTATGCAGGAAAGCAGTTCAGTGAAATTTATAGCGAGGCGGAGTTGAAAGAGGCAACAATTCTGACAGTAAATGAAACTCGCAGCGCTGTTTTTCTCAATGACGGGAAAGGGCATTTTACCATGCAGGCGCTTCCTTTGGAAGCACAATTGTCACCTGTATTTGCCATTGTTGTTTATGACCTGGACAATGACGGACTGCCGGATATTTTTATGGCAGGTAATTTTTATGGCCTGAAACCGCAAACCGGTCGTTTGGATGCGAGTTACGGAACCCTTTTATTAGCTGACTCTCACCATCAGTTCCACTATGTCGCCCCTAAATTCTCCGGATTGTTTGTGAGAGGTGAAGTGCGGGATGCGCACATGTTTAATCTTTTAAGGAAAGATCCATTGCTGATTGTTGCGAGGAATAATGACAACCTGGAGCTTTTTCAGAGAGCGAAGTAGGGTAAGTGTCAGAGCGTGATAGAGTGGGAGTTTGAGAAAGCTGGAATCCATTGTGGTTGCAAGTTCAAAAAACCGGCAAATCTGTCCCAATTACCGGCGAGAAATATTTCATATCAAATTTATTATTGTAAATCAATACATTATAAAGGTATCTCTGAAAAATAGTGCTTGAAATTTTGGAAATGAACTCCCATTATTCCTACCTTTGCCGTCCTTTAAATTAGCTACCGGGATAGCGGTGGTAAATCAAAAACAGAATCATGAGCAAATTACATTTCGTTACAAAACATGCGAACGAGGCTACCGTACAACGCGATTGGTGGGTTGTGGACGGTACTAATCAAACCGTTGGCCGCATGTGTGCCCGTATCGCAGCCATTCTGCGCGGCAAGAATAAGGTTTATTACACTCCCCACGTCGACTGCGGTGATTTCGTCATCATAACCAATGCAGAAAAAGTGGTGTTCTCGGGAAACAAGCTGGAAGATAAGATCTACATCAATTTTTCTGGTTATCCGGGCGGAAAGAAAGAGGAAACAGCGAAAAACCTGCTGAAGCGCAGACCGGAAGCCGTGCTTGAAAGAGCCGTGAAAGGGATGTTGCCGAAAAACAGGCTTGGGCGCAAGATGTACAAGAAATTGTTTGTCTATACCGGTTCTGCGCATCCGCATGGAGCACAGCAGCCAAAAGAATTAAAGTTTTAGTTCCACCGCCGGAGCTTTAGCGAAGGCGGTATCAGTACTTAATCATCAATTTCACTTAGCTTTTTAATAATGGAAAAACAAAAACTGGCCACCGGACGACGGAAAACAGCCGTAACACGCATTTTTCTGACTAAGGGCTCTGGCAAAATCGTCATCAATGGTAAAGACTATAAGAGTTATTTCTCCCTGGCTTATTTACAGAACCAGGTGGATCTTCCTTTGAGAACGATTGAGTCGATCGACAAATACGATATTCAGATCAACGCAACCGGTGGGGGAATCAAGGGTCAGGCGGAAGCCTGCAAACTGGGTATCGCAAGGGCTTTGCTGGAAGTGAATCCTGATTTTCGTCCGGCGATGAAAGCAGCCGCTTTGCTTCACCGGGATCCAAGAAAGGTGGAGCGTAAAAAACCAGGACGCAAGAAAGCTAGAAGAAGCTTCCAGTTCAGTAAACGTTAATTTCTATCATTCAAATAAATTGAAAGCCGGGTTCCGCGACCAGGGCGCAAAGTGTAATCAATATGGAACAGAATACTTCACTTCAGCAACAGTTATTGGAAGCCGGTGTGCATTTCGGTCATTTGCGCAAAAAATGGAATCCGAAAATGCTCCCTTACATCTTCGCGGAGAAGAAAGGCATTCATATTATCGACCTGAATAAAACAACCGAAGCACTCCAGGAAGCCTCTGCCGCATTAAAGCAGATCGCAAAATCCGGAAAGAAGATCATGTTTGTCGGTACCAAAAAGCAGGCAAAGGAAATCGTTACCGAATGTGCGAAAAGAGTCACCATGCCCTTCGTTACGGAACGCTGGCTGGGTGGTATGCTCACCAACTTCAATACCGTTCGTAAGAGCGTGAAGAAGATGCAGAGCATTGAAAAAATGCTTACGGACGGAACATTCGACAGCATTACAAAAAAAGAACGTCTCACACTGGCCCGCGACAAGGATAAGATGGAAAAAGTGTTGGGTGGTATCGCCCAGCTGGGTCGTGTACCCGCCGCGCTTTTCCTGATCGACATCGGCCATGAACATATTGCACTGGCAGAAGCCAAGAAACTGGGCATCACCACGTTTGGTATGGTGGATACGAATTCAGATCCGAACAAGGTTGACTTCGCAATTCCTTCAAACGATGATGCAACCAAATCCATCGCCATCATTGTAAACTACATCGCGGCTGCGATTGCAGAAGGCCTTGCTGAAAGACAGGCTGCCAAGGATGATGAAGTGGAAGAAGTGACCAGCGATGAAAACGAAAAGAAAGCAGCCCGCATTCAGGCAGAAGCTGAAAGCGAAGCAGCCCGTGGAAGAGGTGGCGATAAAACAGCCAGAACACCGGGTGCACCAAAACGCCGGGTTCCAAACAGCGGCCGTCGTACGGGAGCGAGGTAAGCTGAACGCTGAACGCTGAACGCTTAACGCTTAACGCCTAACGCCTAACGCCTAACGCATAAGTCAGGATTGTTCATCAATCAAATAAAATTACATGTCTACGACTACTACGATTACAGCAGCAGAAATAAATAAGCTCCGCCAGACAACCGGCGCGGGTATGATGGACTGCCGTAAAGCCCTTGTTGAAAGCGACGGGGATTTCGAAAAAGCGATTGATTATCTGAGAAAGAAGGGGCAGAAAGTGGCTGCATTGCGCAGTGACCGTGAAGCGAAAGAAGGGGTGATTATTGCTAAAACAACTGCGGATCATAAAACAGGTTTGATTATTACGCTGGCCTGTGAAACGGATTTTGTTTCCAAAAATGCTGAATTTGTTGCCGTTGCGCAGGGCATTATGGATGTTGCCATACAGAACAATGTGAAAACGCTGGATGAATTAATGGCATCCAGACTGGAAAACGTAACCGTGGCAGATAAGATCAATGATCAGGTAGCCAAAATCGGAGAAAAAATTCAGCTGACACGTTTTGAAAGAATCGATGCAGACGCAGTGGCGGCTTATATACATGGCGCTTACAGAATGGGTGTGCTTGTCGGACTGAATAAAAACACAGCGCCTGCCCTCGAAGCCGGAAAGGAAGTTGCCATGCAGATTGCAGCGATGAACCCCGTAGCCGTTGATCCCGATGCCGTTTCTCCGGAAATGGTTGAAAGAGAAAAAGCCATTGTGACCGACCAGATCCGGAATGATCCGAAAATGGCTGGTAAGTCTGATGAAATGATTGACAAGATCGCCATTGGAAAGCTGAACGCTTTCTTTAAGGAAAATACATTGACAGCCCAGGCTTTTGTGAAGGATGCTTCCAAAACGGTGGGTGAACATCTGAAATCAGTGGACCCGGGATTAAAAGTGGTCCTGTTCAAAAGAGTTCAGCTAGGATAAAAAAAGCTCCGCATCGCGGGGCTTTTTTTATCCTAATTCGGGAATTTGAGAATTCGGGAATTTGAGAATTCGGGAATTTGAGAATTCGGGAATTTGAGAATTCGGGAATTTGAGAATTCGGGAATTCGAGAATTCGGGAATTCGAGAATAAGTTGACAATTGGGAATAACCTTTTTAAATGATCCGTTTTTTCGAAAATGAATGGAAAATTTTAAAATTTCTTATTCCCGAATTCCCGAATTCCCAAATTCCCGAATTTTCCTCTTTCTTTGCAGTAATCAAAACGAATTATGCTCCCGAAATATACACGTGTTCTCCTGAAATTGTCTGGTGAGGCCCTGATGGGGGACAAAAATTTTGGTTTTGATAACGCCGTGATTGCCCAGTATGCAGCCGATATTCAAAGTATCGTGGAACTCGGAGTCCAGGTAGCCATCGTGATCGGGGGCGGAAATATTTACCGGGGGATGAATGAAAAAGAAACGGGCATTGAGAGGGCGCATGGGGACTATATGGGTATGCTGGCAACGGTCATAAATGGGATGGCTATGCAGGCCGGACTGGAAAAAATCGGGGTATTCACCCGGCTTCAAAGCGCCATTAAAATGGAACAGATTGCGGAACCCTATATCCGGCGACGCGCTATACGGCACCTGGAAAAGGGCCGGGTGGTTATTTTCGGAGCCGGTACAGGCAATCCTTATTTTACCACAGATACAGCCGGTTCTCTCCGGGCCATCGAAATAACGGCTGATGTCATCCTCAAAGGCACCCGGGTAGACGGAATCTACACCGCGGATCCGGAAAAGGACAAATCTGCAAAAAAATACAGCAAAATCACCTACCAGGAATGCATTTCCGGCAACCTCAAAGTGATGGATATGACTGCCTTCACCCTGTGTATGGAAAATAATCTTCCCATCATCGTTTTTGATATGAATAAGCCCGGGAACCTTAAAAGAGTAGTGACCGGCGACCAGGTGGGAACCCTGGTTACGGCCTAGAAGAGTATTTCTACTTTAAATTCAGGCCCAGCTTGTATTTATGCGGGGATATCCCTATTTTGTAATGCTAAAAAACCCTTCTTTTCCAAGATAATTCTACTAACCGTCCGGTATCCCATCAATAGCCAGCCCAGGTTCGCGGGAAATCCTTTGTTATGAGTACCGAGTAATATGAAGACATTACCCCTAATTCTTGGATACACCCTAACCGTCAGACTGCCTGAAATCATCATATTTCTTTTGGGAGCCCTCATTCTGGGGATTTCAATTCATTATTTCTGGACATCCCGGAATTCCATACGTATTCAAAAACCCGTTCCTGAAGAAGGGATCCCGGATAATGATAACTGGAAGCTGAAGTATTATAATGATATGGATATCCAGGAGAAGACACTTCAGCAACTCCGCCAACGACTTTCGGAATCAGAAGAAAATGAAAAGATCTATCAGCTCGAAACAGAAGAGTTGCGGGAAGAAATAGAGTTCGTGAAAGAAAAAAATGCGAGGGCAGAAGAAAAAGTGACCCGGGCGGAAGCTCAAATTAAACCACTTACAGTAACTGAAGATTATTTACAGCAACTCAAACTGGCGCAGGATAATCTTTTTCAATATAATCAGCATATCAATAAACTTCTTCAGCAGATACAAATGCTGAAAGAATCAGAAAAAAAGTACCAGGATCTCCAGCAACAGCATTCCGTTTTGAATGAACAGCTGTCCAGCCTGTACAGTCAACTTGCCGTAAAAGACGCAGAGATCAACCGCATTTTGCAGGAGCAGAGACTGGTCCTGGAAATGAATGAGCGTATGGACAAAGCATATGCTGATTTCACGCAGATGCAGGAAAAACTGCGCAAACTTGAAAATTACCTTGACCAGCCTCATTCGAAAAGAATCGAATACGATCAGCTTCAGGAAACATATTTTAAACTTAGTCGCGAATTTGACGAAGTGAAGGGGAAACAGATTTCCCTCTTCGAAGAAAACCAGCGACTGAGCCGGATCCTGGCTGATACAGAAGACAAACTGAAAGAGGCTAATTTCCAGCGCCAGCAGTACCACAAGAAAATGTTATTCCTCGAGGAATTGAACCGGGATATACAGGAAGCGACCGAACAGCACAAAAAAATGGAGAGCCAGCTGCGGCGCATCAGCGAAATGGAATCCATTTTATCACGGTCATTTCCAAAAGATCCGCCGAATCAGAATAAGCCGATCATTTAAGCATAATGCCTAACGCCTGACGTCTAACGCAATTCCCGTTTCGTCCACGGTATAGAATCATACACCCAATTAGTTTTCGACTTTATGCTTTGGGCTTTAGGCATAAATCGTAATTTTATAGATGGCCGCATTGTCAGACATTCGAAAAGAGTACAGCAAACGCAGCTTGAATGAAGAAGAAGTTGCCAAAAATGCGATGGATCAGTTTAACCGCTGGTGGATGGAAGCATTGGCCAGCGAACTCGATGAAGTAAATGCCATGACACTGGCTACGGCTTCGGCAGATGGCTTGCCTGCAGCCAGAATCGTTTTACTCAAAGACTTCCACGAAAATGGATTTCATTTCTATACCAATTATAATAGTTTCAAGGGGAAACAACTCCAGGAAAATCCCCGGGCCTGCCTGGTATTTTTTTGGAAAGAACTTGAAAGACAGGTCAGGATAACAGGTATCGTTGAAAAAATAAGTCAGGCGGAAAGTGATATTTATTTCCAGACGAGGCCGGCTGGCAGCCGGATTGGAGCCTGGGCTTCACCTCAAAGTGAGGTGATTGAAAGCAGCGATTGGCTTATTCAGCAGGCTAATCAGATTGAATCTAAATTTACCCAATCCCATATTCCCCGGCCTCCGTATTGGGGTGGATACCTTGTAAGGCCTGTTACCATTGAGTTCTGGCAGGGCAGGCCAAACCGGTTGCACGACCGGCTCTTATACTCTTTGCAGGAAAATGGTCTTTGGGCCATTGAAAGGCTCGCTCCTTAAAAAGCTGAACGCCGATCAAATTTCATTTGCATTCCACCGAAGACGGGACACATTTGCACATTTTCCCTACGCTTCTTTCTTCTTCACCACAGCCTTCTTCTCGTTCTTAGGCCGGCTCTTACCAAAAGACCCCTTGAATATCTTGCCCTTTTTTGTCTTTTTATCTCCCTTACCCATATTGATTTATTAAGAATGCAAATATCTGTAAAATTAAAAGCTCCGGCTAATTAATAATAATTCAGCCGGAGCTTTCAAATTCAGTAAATAGGCAGCATTATACCTTGGCAGATAATTCCTTCCCTGCTTTAAACTTTGCTACTTTTTTCGCTTTGATCTTTATCACGGCGCCAGTTTGCGGATTGCGACCATTCCGCGCAGCTCTTTTAGAAACTGAGAATGTTCCAAATCCTACCAGTGTAACTTTTCCACCACCCTTCAGTGTTTTGCCAACCGCTTCAACAAATGAATCGAGCGTATCGTTGGCCTGAGTTTTTGTAATGCCGGCATCTTCGGCAATTTTTGTAATTAAATCTGCTTTGTTCATATTGAAATATTTTGTACCGGCAAATATAGCAGCTTTTTATTTCCACAAAAATTTTTCATGATCCGAAGGACTGATATAATTCAGCACAGATAAGGGTTTCAGCTAATTATTAATTATCAATTATTAATTGTTAATTAAAGTAAGGGCTGGAAAACACTGCTGGTCAATGGTTTCAGGTCAAATGGTTCAAACCATTGCCGATACTGGGTTTCGGGGAAATGTACTATATTGTAAGACGTAGATTTCCTTTTATACTTTTCCACAATTAACGCACAGGCCCCTTTGGCATCCCAAAAGAAAATCTGAGGATTTTGGAAATTGAAAATGAATTCACAAATCTTCAAATTCCAAAATCCTTACTTTTTACTGATCTCTAAAAATACCGGACAGTGATCGCTGTGTTTCACATCCTGATAAATTTCCGTTTTCTGTATCCGGTCAGCCAGGTTGTTAGTCATATTGATATAATCTATCCGCCAGCCTTTATTGTTCAGCCGCACGGATGGGAAACGCTGGCTCCACCAGCTGTACCGGTGCGGTTCCGGGTGTTGTTTACGGAAACTGTCGGTCCATCCGCTTTCTAAAAATTTATCCATCCACGCCCTTTCTGCAGGAAGGAATCCGGAAGAATTTTTATTTCCTTTCGGGTCGTGAATATCAATTTCCTGATGGGCGATATTGTAATCTCCACATAACACGATACGCGGATATTTTATTTTCAATTCTTCCAGATAGAGATAGAACTCATCCAGCCACTGATATTTATATCCCTGCCGGATCTCCCCGGATGTACCTGAAGGAAAATAGGCATTGATCAGGTGAATGTCGCCAAAGTCAAGCTGGATAACCCTTCCCTCGTCATCGCTCACAGAATGTCCTGTTCCATACTGAACCTTATCAGGTTTTATTTTCGTGAATACGGCCACACCGCTATATCCTTTTTTCTGGGCGCTGAACCAAAAATCCTGATAACCCAGTGCAGTAATTTCTTCGTGGGCCACATTGTCTTTTTCCGCTTTCGTTTCCTGAATGCAAATAATATCCGCCGGATTTGTTTTCAGCCAATCCACGAATCCTTTTTTCATGGCAGCCCGGATGCCGTTTAAATTATAACTTATGATACGCAGGGAAGCCATATTGGTTTGCTTATATTCGGTAAGCAATTTACTTCTAGTTTTTTAAACAAATAAACCTATGTCTGTCGCCTCACCCATCCAGCAGGTAAAAAATTCATCCGGAGCCCCTCCACCCATTAAAGCCAAAAGACCGCTTTATCTGAAGGGCCCGCAAAGTCGCAGTTTCGAGCTTGCATTTGCCTGGAAAGTCTTCAGGCAAATCCTTGCCGGTAACCGCGCCCTCTATTTTGTCGGGCCGTGCATTACTGTGTTCGGATCTGCCCGGTTTAAGGAAGACCATCCTTATTATGCTGTTGCCCGGGAATTCGGTAAACGAATTGCCGCCCTGGGTTTTACGGTGATGACCGGCGGGGGACCCGGTATTATGGAAGCAGCCAACCGGGGTTCATTTGAAAACGGTGGCAATTCGGTGGGTTGCAATATTCGTCTTCCGGAAGAACAGCAACCCAATCGGTATATGCAGCAATGGATTACGTTCGATTATTTTTTCCTGCGGAAGGCCATGCTGTTAAAATATTCCTATGCTTTTATAGTCATGCCGGGCGGGTTTGGTACGATGGATGAATTGTTCAACACACTTACACTGATTCAAACCAAATCCATTACCCGGTTTCCGGTGGTGTTATTTGGAAAATCATATTATCAGCCACTCCTGGAGATGATTCAAAAAATGGTAAATGAAGAAACCATAGTGACACAGGATTTAGATCTGCTGCTGGTTACAGATGATGTGGAAGAAGCCATGCATCATATCAACACGTATATTTCGGGCAATTATGATCTCATGAAAAAGCGCAAAAGGTTCTGGTGGTTGTTTGAGAAGAAAAGTCTATAGTAAATGGTTTATGGTGTATGGCAGATTGAAATCCATAAACCATTTACCATACACTATGTACCCCCTAATTGATGGATTTGGCCGACACAGGTGAAATGACTTTCCCAACCGGGAAACTAACACCTAAATTCAAAATCATTTCATAGGTCCCGAAAGCCTGTTTGGCGGTTCCTTCATAAATTTTTAAACCTGAATAACGCGCATAATCCAGTTTGTTTCCGTATTCCAGGAATATATAATGGAAGAATGTGAATTTGAGATCTCCTTCAATGCCTACATTCCATCCGCCGAACTGAAAATGCGGATCATTTTCCGGCTCATCGAAAAACTTGTTCTGCACATGCGGTATAACCGGGCCGACACCCACTTTCCCAAGTCCGTCAATGCGTATGGTTTGTTTTTTATTGATCCATATAGGCCAGCGTTTTACAATATTGAATAGTAAAAAGTTGGCTCCGTTATTCAGGTAATAATAAGAACTCCCACTTGTGCCCACTGCGCTGTCAGCAAATAACACCTGACCATCCACCGGTCTGCCTCCAAACTGACCTTTGATATGAACCATCTGGTTATCTCCAAAAATGAATTTTGTATGATCGAAATTGATTTCAACACCCAGCCCTTTTTCCTTGTTGAAAATATAACCGATCCGGTAATTATATTGCGGGATACTTACGGGCGATGTAAAAAGTTTGCCACCATCCCATCCTTTGTGGTCATGGCCATAAACATCAAGAAAGGTATAAGAATTTCCCTGAGAGGGTTGATCGATTCTGATATTACTATGTGTATACCATTCCGTATTATAACCCCAGGAGAAATAAAATTCGTGTTTTCTTTCTTTTTTTTGTGAAGCAGGAAATACTGTTCCGTGACCCTGGGGAATTTCCGATTGGGCT
>Ga0080027_10000461_pt1 | contig 17405 bp, 17 predicted proteins | sample OrgsoiDNA2013046_FD_70962 | JGI IMG/M metagenome (GOLD analysis project Ga0080027, IMG submission 70962) | Permafrost soil microbial communities from the Arctic, to analyse light accelerated degradation of dissolved organic matter (DOM) -... | ecosystem: Environmental > Terrestrial > Soil >... | reverse complement strand
AACGGACCTGTTCTGGATAAAAGTCGGATTGGGGGTGGGCACCCTCGGAACGACCAACAGCAATGTCCGATCGGCCCTCGTCGATTCGACCGGCGCCGCGTTCATGGCCGCGGCGGGGATCGCGATCGTTCAAACGCACCGCTTCACGGTCGACCTGCAGCTCCGCTACGCCTTCATCCTGTACTGGGGCGTCGATGCCAACCCGAACCCGGTGGCCGCCCTGCTCGGCGCCACCTGGCGCTGACACTGAGGTACTATCGCCGCTCACTCAAGGGGGTCGTCATGGCGATAGTGGACCGCATCAAGAACATTTGCCTCAAGCCGAACGCCGAGTGGCCGGTCATCGCGGCCGAGACCACCACCACCAAAGATCTGATCGTCGGCTATGTCGTTCCGTTGGCGGCCATCGGTCCGATCGCCGCCTTCATCGGCGGAACGGTGATTGGTCGCTCGCTCCCTTTCATCGGCAGTTACCACGTGCCGATGGTGGCCGGGTTGACCCTGGCGATCTTCACGTACATCATGTCGATCGTCGGGATCTTCGTGCTGTCCTTCATCATCAACGCCCTGGCGCCCAGCTTCGGCGGCGAGAAGAACAGCGCGCAAGCCCTCAAGGTGGCCGTGTACTCGTATACCCCGATGTGGGTCGCCGGCGTGCTGAACCTCCTGACGGCCTTGGGCCTGCTGGCCATCCTCGCCGGATGCTACGGCCTCTACCTGCTCTACCTCGGCTTGCCGCGTCTGATGAAGGCCCCGCAGGAGAAAGCCGTCGGCTACACCGTCGTCGTCGTGATCTGCGCGATCGTGCTGTCGGCCATCATCGGCGTCGTGGGTGCCACCGTCGGGGGCGTCGGACTGATGGGCGCGGGCGCACTGAACGGCATGGCGCACCCGCACGCCGCCTCTGAGCCGGTGCAATTCGACAAGGACAGCCCGATGGGGAAGCTCCAGGCCCTCGGCCAGGCGATGGCGGACAGCAACAAGAAGATGGAAGCGGCGCAAAAGGGCGGCGATCCGAACGCGCAGGCCGCGGCGGCGATGCAAGGCCTCGGCACGCTGCTGGGCGGCGGCAAGCGCGTCGATCCGATCGGCATCGACCAGCTCAAGCCGTTCATCCCGACGACCTTTGCCGGGCTCCCCAAGACCAGCGGCAACGCCGAAAAAACCGGAATGACCGGGCTCATGGTCTCGAAGGCCGAGGCGACCTACAGCGATCAGGCGCAGAAACGGGTGACGCTGGAGGTCTCGGACACCGGCGGGGCGAGCGGCCTGCTGGGACTCGCCGGCTGGGCCGGCATTCAGGGGGAGCGCGAGGACGACAATGGCTTCGAGCGAACCGGAAAAGAGAACGGCCGCCTGGTCCACGAGAAGGGCTCGAAGCACGGCGGCAGCAATGAGTTCACCATCGTGCTGGGCGATCGTTTCGTCGTGAGCGCTCACGGAAACGGCGTCGAGCTGGGCGAGCTCAAGACGGCGGTCTCGGGCCTCGATCTCGGCAAGCTCGAAGCGCTGAAGGACCAGGGCGTCCAGAAGTAAACGGCCCGGTCAGCCACAGTCAGATCCGCCGGCTCAGGCGCTTTGTCGCCTCGCGACGGAGGTTTCGCGCCCGCAAATTCGCCCGGCTGCCCGTGGTGCGGGCGCCACAGACCCTTGTGCGCGGGGGCTGGCCCGCGCGAAACCGGCCGCGCAGCGGTGGCATGAAAGATGAACCGAGGTGGGCGGGATGCCTCGATTCCCGCGCCCGATTTTCTGGTCCCCCACCCGCGGCGCCGAAGTCAGCTTGATGACGCTGGCCTTCTTCCTGCCCGTCGCGTCCGGATGCGTCTCGAACGAGTACGTCATCCCGAACGACGAGCTGATGCATCAGGCTCAGATGCCGATCGTTGCGCGCGGACAGCGCGTGCGCGTGCTCCAGGGGATCGGCGATCGGCGCGCCGAGCCGGTGGCGCCCAGCATTCCGCCGCCGGTCGACGTGCAGCCGTTGCCGATCGCCGAGACTGAACCGACGCCCGACGCTGTCGGCGAGATCGCCGACGGCGCCGACACCAACGGCGATTGCGACGGCGATTGCGACAGCGACACGAACCTGCAGATCGACATCGGAAACTCGAACGCCTCGGGTGACGGCCCCGCGAGGCGCCGCATGCCGACACCCCACCGCGCAACGCCCGCCCGCACATCGGGCGGCTCGAACGCTTCGGGCGGCTGGCACGCGTCCGGCGGTGGGCACGGGTCGGGCGGCTGGCACGGGCCCGGACGGGTCGCGCCGACAGGCGGCGGTCACATCGGCGGACACATTGTCGGGGGCGGGGGCGGTGGTGGCGGGGGCGGGGGCAACGGTGGGGACGCGCTGGTGTTGCTGGCCGTCGTCGCGATCGCCATCGGCGTCGTGGTCGGAATCGGCCTCGTGAGCGGTGAAGGGGTCCGCTTCGATGGCTACGTGCAGATGGCGCCGGAACAGCCCATTCACATCAAAGACGGCTACGGCCAGACGCGGGAGGTGGCGCTCGCCGCGCTCTCCCCGGAAGACGTCCAGGCGACGGTCGAGGCGAAGGTGATGGACGACGAAGGGTACGGCATAGAGCGGCTCGATCGGGCACCGCTCGACCGGACCGGCGGCACCTTCAAGCTCGACTCCGGCGAGACCACCTTCGGGCTCGGACCTTCGAGCTTCTATGGCCCGACCGCGACGATCCAGTTCGGATATTTCTTCACCCGCGAGCTCGGCCTTCTCATGAACGTCACCCTGGGCGGCTCGGCCGACGATCAGGGAATGATCGTCACGCGCCACACCTTCAGCCTCGAGCTGCAGGCTCTGCCGCTCGCGAAGGGCCGCTTCCATGCCGGCGGTTACGTGGACGCGGGATTCGCGCTGGCAGGGCTGACCTCGAACGATGTCCTCAGCGGTCCCGCGGGCGGCGGCGGCGTGCTGGTGGAGCTGGACCTGACCTCCCGTCTGGCGCTCACCCTGCGGGGTGGCGCCAACCTCGCCCACCTCGACGACGGCTGGTCCCCCGCCGGAACGCTGGCATTGGGCGTCGCGGTTTACTGACCCACCCTACAGGCCCAGATCTGCCGGTGGATGGCGCCGGCGTCCAGGCCTTCGCCGATGAGGACGATCTCCGTGCGCGGCGTCTCCGCGCCCCAAGGCTCGGTGAACCGAAGCTCGGTGCGGACACCGGCGCGTTCCAGGAAACCCCGGCGCGGATCGCCGGCGACGTGCACGAAGCCCTTCGCGCGCACCAGCGCAGATCCGAGCCGCTCGACCAGGTCCAGCAGCGGCTCGCCCAGCAGCGGCGCCGGATCGCTGTAAGCGACGGCGGCAAGCTGGCCATGGGCATGCGGTCCGTGCGCCACGCGTGGCGCGCGCGAGGCGGCGCGCAGATCCAGCAGCCAGGGGGCGAGCTCCGCCGTGGCTTCGGCGGTCTCCGGAAAACTGGCACGCTCGGCGGTCGGGTTGCGGCGCGCCAACTCTCGGTGAAGCGCCACCACCGCATCCGGGGCCGCGAGATCCAGCTTGCTGAGCAAGAGCCTATCGGCGGCCTCGACCTGCGCGCGCGCCTCTTCGTGGCGCTCGAGCTGCCCGCCGCCCGCTTCCGCGTCGACGACGCAGACCACACCCGCGGCGGTGGCCGGGGCGTCGTCGCCCAGCGCCTCGAGGCCGTCGAGGATCGACCAGGGCTCGGCGATGCCCGTCGTCTCGATCAGCACCACCTCCGGGCGGGTGCGCCGCGTGACCTCCTCGATCGCAGCCCAGAGCTCCGACTGCACGCGCACCTCGTGGCAGACGCAACCGCCGGCCAGCTCCATGACGTCGCCCGCGCGGCTCTTGATGAGTCGCGTGTCGATGTCGATGCGACCGAGCTCGTTGATGATCACCGCCACCCGGCGGCGATGCTGCGCGCCGAGGACGCGGTTCAAGACCGTGGTCTTGCCCGCCCCCAAAAAGCCGGTGAGGAGAATGAGCGGCGGCTTGCTGTCGCTGGTGGACACCGCTTTGGATACTAACGCGCGGCGCGGGAAAGCCGACCCGCTCGATCGAGTGAACGAGCGACCGGGCGACCGTTTGAGCGAGCGGGCGAGCGACCTTCAGTCCTCGTCCGGAAGATCGCCACCACGCACCGGCGCCGCGCCCGGCGTGGGCGCGCCTTCCGGAAACGCGTCCGGGACGCAGGCGCGTACGGCGGCGGCGATCTCCGCCGTCGGGCGATCCAGATCGACTTTGCAAGACTCGCCCCGCAGCGCCGCGAGGGCGCGGGCCGCGTAGTAGCGAACCAGCGGGAATGGATTCACCAGCTGGCGGGCGACCGCCGGGGCGGCGCCCGCGACCTTGGCCGCGCCCAGCGTCGCCAGCGCGACCGCCTGCTCGTGTGCCCTGCCCCGCTCGAGCGTCGCGGCAAGTGGCCGCGCGTCCAGGCTGCCATAGAGTGCCACCAGCGCCGCCCGATCGTATTTCTGCCCCCACCATAGCTCCATCGTGGATGCCAGATCGCCCACCGATTTGTCGGCGTGGCAGAGGGCGCATTCGATCGGCCGATCGCGCTCGACCCGCACCGGATCATCGGGGCGACCGATGCGGTGGTAGCGGGTGAGCGCGTACCCGAGCCCCATGTTCTTGCGCGGCATGTGGCAGCCGATGCAGCTGGCCCCCGCACCGGCCGGATCGTGATGCGCGTGGGCGGCCAGCGCCGCCGGGGCCGCGTACTGGCCGTGGCAACGGACGCAGGTCGCGTTGCCGGCGACGGTCGCCAGCCGATCGAGATTGGCGCGGCGATCCTCGCCGTGCGGATCGTGGCAGGTGACGCACGACATCTCCCGCGCACAGCCGCCCAGCAGGAAGTCGCGCCCCTCGCCCGAAGTGATCGAGCTGCCGCCGGGATTGTCGCCCCGACGCGTGCCGCCCTCCCAGGTGTAGGGATAGCGCGAGAAGAGCACCTGGTGACAGCGCGCGCAAACCCGGTTGATCTGTTCGGCCCGCGTCACCTCGCGCCCCGGCTCGGGGCGCATCTCGAGGAACGCGCTGCGCGGCGCGAAGTCCGGGAGCACGCGCGGATCGTCGGCGTGCGCCCGGCTGCCGCCGTGGCAGGCCTCGCAGCCGATGCCGACCTCCACGAAGTGGCGGGCCGAGAAGTGCGTGCGCAGCTCGTGGATCCCCTGTCTGAGCGCGGCGGAACGATCCCCGCCCCCAGGCGTGCCGCCGACGGTGGTCACCTCGGCGCCGACCGCGTCGATGAGGTCGCGCGTCCCATCGCCCGCTATCTCGACTCCGAACCGGCGATCGGCCGGCAACAACCGATCGACCACCTCGCCCTGGTAGGGGGGCGCGCCACGCCCGGCGAGCGCGCCCCAGGTGCTGTCGAAATAGGGCGTGGTGTTGTGGCAGAAGATGCAGGTCTGATTCCAGACGCCGCCCGCGCGCAGCCCGGGCCGCTCGGTCACCAGCACCGAATAGCCTTTGAGCCTGAAGCTGCTGGTCTCGAAGACGTACGACAGGGGGAGGAGCAGCTCGCGGTCCGGGTTGGCGGCGCCGACCTCGACGCCGGCGAAATCCTCGCGGTAGCGACCGCCGATCACCCGCGTGACACGATAAACGTGGTCCCCACCCGACGGCGAGGTCAGCTCGACGAAGCGAGCGCCGTCCCTTTCGGTCAGGTGCGCGGCATCGCTCTTGAAATGAAACGTGGCGCCATCGAAGGGCGCCCGGATCCGCGCCGTCTCCGGCAGGCGGGTCATGAGGTGCATGGGCGCGTTCCGCCAGAGCGCGTAGACGTCGGCGTGGCAACCGGCGCAGCGCTCCGAGCCCGCGTAGTCGGCGCGCAGGATATTGCTGCGCACGCGTGCCGGGGGCGCGATGGCGCCGGGACCGCCCGCTGCGACGCCCGCGCGTGCCGCGGGGCGAGCCGCACCGCAGCCGATCAGCGCCAGCGCGATCGGGAGCGTGCGGCAGACGGCCGCCGAACGGACGACGAACGGACCACGCGCCAGCACGCGCCGAGCCTATCGCAAAGCGGCAGCTAGAGCGTGTCGGTCGGTCGGGTGACCGCGCGGAGCCGCGCGCGCGTGACGGTGACGAACTTCTGGCCGTCCTGCACCTGCATCTCCAGCATCACCGGGCCCAGATCGGGCGCGAAGGTGGTTCGGGTGACGCGCACCGGGTCGGTCCGCGTGACCTCGACGACCACGCAACCGAGGTAGTGCTCCCCCGAATCGAGCTTGAAGTCCGCGGTCACGGACGCGATCCGGGCGCGGCCCCCGTCGACCGGCCATTCGGCGCCGACCTTCACCGGACCTCGGATGATGTAGTCGCCCACCCGATCGCCCTCCTTCTGCGCCACGCCGTCGGCGGTGACCGCGTAGGCGAGCCGCTCGTCGCCGGCCTGCACGATCGCCGTGTCACCGCTGTGCTCCAGCACCACGTAAGTCGCCAGGATGTTCACGCCATCCTTCTCGACGTCGTAGGCCCATTTCCACCCGGAGCCGAGCGGGTAGTAGTCGGCGGCGGTCAGGTTGGCGCGCGGCAAGATGCCGGCCGGCGCGCCGCCGGAGGTCGCGCAGCCGATTGCCAGAGAGCCCAAGGACGCCAATACCACCCCTGCGACGAATGAACGCATGCCACCCAAGATAGTCAGCGATCCCGGAGAACCTCTCAATTTTCTGAGACGGGAGGCCTTCCGGACGAACAAACAGCCGCTTTTCGGAAGGCGGACCGGTGGTATGACCCTTGCTGTCCTTCTGGAGAGAGCCACTCGGTCGATGTCGAAGCGCAGGTTCATAGCTGGTCTCGGCTTCCCGATCCTTCTGGTGCTCGCCGCCATGCCGGTGACGACGCGCGCGGCTCCCGCGCCGGGGACCGTCGAGGCCGCCTCCCTCACGGCGGAGCGCGAGCGCCTTCGCGGCGAGCTCGATCGTGTCGGCGCGGAGATCGACGCGCTCAAGCAAACGGGCCGAGGCGTCGGTGACGACTACCGGCTCCGCGCGCGGTTGGCCGACGCCGAAGCGCTGGCCCGGCGGCTCATCGAGATCGAAGCCCGCCTCGGTCTGCGCGCCCCCGCTCGAAAGACGGCGCCGCTGCCGGTGGCCGAGCCGACCGACGGACCGGCCGACCTCGACGCCAAGGCGGACATCCTGGCCGACCAGTCGCGCCGCGTGCGCGGAGAAGCCGACGCGCTCGGCGGGCGTGTCGCCGAGCTCAAGGGGCGGCAAGAGCTGCGACGCCGAGCCGCCGACCTCGACCGCGACCCGTTCGGGCCGCTCGAAGGATCGAAGCGGCGGGTGGCGAGCATCGCCTTGCCGAGCGCCGGGCCCCATACCCCGACGGGTGACAGCGCGGGCGGAGGATCCCCAACGACGCTCATGCCGCCGGTCACGAGCACGGGACCACAGGCGACCGTGGGCGGATCGCAACCGCCCGCCTCGCCCATTCCGGTGACCAGCGGGACCGGCGCTTCCCTGCCGACCCTGGCGGTGGAGCTACGCGATCTGCTCGACCCCGCCACCGTCGCCGACATCCGACGTCTCGAGGGACCCAAGGCGCCGGCCGGCTCGGTGCCAGCCCTCGAGCGCGCCGTCGCCGCGTTGCGCGCCCGCGCCGACTCGCTCGACGCCGCGGCGCGCGCGATGCGGGCCTCGGCCCGCGCGGCGCACTGACGACAGGTCGTCCAAGCGGGTATGCTCCCGGCGCATGGGCCGGTCGGTGCTCGGGAGGACGCTGACCGCTATGGCCCTCGTGGCGACGGCGGCGACCGCGCGCGCGCAGACCGACGCGCCGGACAGCGAGCGCTACACCCTTCGGGCGGAGCTGGGCGCCGAGTACGACACGAACGCCCACCGCGCCGAGGTGGTCGCCGGCGCCGTCAACCCGCCCGCGATCGCCTCCCCGCTGGAACGGGTGGTGGTGAGCGGAACGCTTTCGGACGTCGTCGCCGATAGGCAGGCGATCGCTCTGGCGGCAACGGTCGCGGGGAAGCTCTACGATGCGAATGGCGCGCACGACGAAGACGTCGCGATCGTGTCGTCGTCGGCCGCCTGGCAGACGACCGTCAACGACAGGTCCGCGCTGACGCTCTCGGCCGCCTACTACGAGGCCTTTCAAGGCGCGCCGCACAATCTGGACGACGCCAGCCTGCGGCGCAATTTTCGATCCTTGGCGCCGTCGCTGCAACTCGACTGGTCGGCCGCGGAGGGGGTGACCCTGGCGGTCAGCGCCGGATACCGGATGTTCGTGTTCAAGCCCGATCGGGACATCGACTTCGATGCGCCCACCGCCGGCGTCGAGCTGCGCTGGGCGCGCCAACCGGACAGCGGCGCCGAGTGGGAAGGCGCCGTTGGCGCGGCCTTCGAACGCCGCACGTTCGGGGGACCCGCCTTCATCGGTTGTCCCGCACCCGCGCGGCCGGACATTGACATTCCCTGTTCGGGGCCAGAGACGCGCCTGGACGACTTCCTGATGAGCCACCTCGATGTGACCCGCACGGGCCGCGTTCTGCTCGGCCTCGGATACGCGTTCCAATTCAACCTCTCGAACAGCTTCGGCGAGACCGTGAAGCGACACTTCGCGATCGGCCGCTTCGCGGTGGCGCTGCCCGGCGGATTCATGCTCGCCGCGCGCGCCGAGCTGCTGTTCGCCTCTTACCGCGACCCGGTGCTGGTGGGGCTGGGCCAGAGCTCCCCGGGCAGCGCCATCAGCGTCGAGAGCATCGAGGACGAGACCCGTTCGAGTGTCCGGATCGATCTTTCGCGCGAGGTCGGCGAGCGAATGCGGCTCATCGCCCGTTACACCTTCTACGCAAACGAGCTCGGCGCCACGGCGCCCGTCAGCTACCGGCGCCAGACCCTGCTGCTGTCTCTGGCGTTCGCGCTCGAGAAGTAGGGGCTACCGGAGCGCGAGCTGAACGGTCACCTGAGTCGCGGGCGGCAATCCGGTGCCGGGCGTCGCGATGGCGTGCGCGACCAGGCAACGCTCCCGCGCGGTGCCGCCGGTTTCGGATCGCGCAAGGGCAGGTGCCCCACGCCCGTCGGTCTGAAAGGTAAACAGCGGCGACGGGCCGCCGGCCTCTCCCCGGCAGGCTTCGATCCATTTCTGAGTTCCCGCGGCGACAAATGCGAGGAAGCCCTCTTCGCGGCCGGGCGGATTGGTGACGATCGCGCCGCGCTCGACCGCCCCCCCGGCGGGAAGCACGAACCCCACCCCAGCCAGGGGCGCGGAGTCGGCTTGCCGCGAACGCGAATGGCAGCCGCCCAGCGCCGGCGCCAACGCGACGGCAATCAGCCCGACGGCAATCAGCCCGACGGGCGCCCGCGGGTGGGAAAAACTCATGGCTTGGACATAAAAAAACAGGACCCCCGTCAAGCGGCGGCCCTGCTTTTCGTAGAGCTTTGGCTACGGAGGGGTGGTCTCGACGCAGGTCAGCACATTGCCGACCGCCTTGCAGACGTAGACCTTGCGCAGGAGGCCGAACAGGATGCCGTCGTTCCGCGTGATGACGATCGTTCCGTCCGGAGTGCTCGCCACACCGCCGTAGGCGCATCCGCCCACAACCGCACCCGTTCCGCCCAGCGTCAGCGCCAGCAGAAGCACCGTTGAAGCCTTCTTCCAGATGGGGATCGATTTCATCTCGTCTCCTTTTCGTTGTTTGCGATACAGGGGCACCTGCGAGTGCGTGAATGTACTTGGACTTCCCTGGTGGATGCAACAACGGATGAGCTTTCGGGGTGATCCCAAAAAAAACAGACCTACGGAGCACCAATAGAAACGGCGAGCCGGTTTCCCGACTCGCCGTCGAAGGCAAGGACCAAAAGTCGATCCGAAGGATCGACCGGGCGCACGCTACATCATACCGCCCATGCCGCCCATGCCACCCATGCCGCCCATGCCACCGCCACCGGGGGCCGGCGGGGGGGCTTCCTCTTTGGGGCGCTCGACGATGAGCGCTTCCGTCGTCACCAGCAGCGACGCGACCGAGGCCGCGTTCTGCAGGGCCGACCGGACCACCTTGGTTGGATCGATGACGCCCGCTTCGACCAGGTCCTCGAACTCGTCGGTGGCCGCGTTGTAACCGAAGGCGCCTTTGCCTTCGCGCACGCGGTTGACGATGATCGAGGCTTCCTTGCCGGCGTTGGTCGCGATCTGGCGGCAGGGCTCCTCGCAGGCGCGGCGCACGATGGTGACACCGACCTGTTGCTCCTCCGAGAGGCCCTCGATCTTCTCGGTCGCGGCCAGCGCCCGAATCAGCGCGACGCCGCCGCCTGGAACGATCCCCTCTTCGACGGCCGCGCGCGTGGCGTTGAGCGCGTCCTCGACGCGGGCCTTCTTCTCCTTCATCTCGGTCTCGGTGGCCGCGCCGACGCGAATGACCGCGACGCCGCCGACCAGCTTGGCCAGACGCTCTTGGAGCTTCTCGCGGTCGTAGTCGGACGCGGTGTCCTCGACCTGGGCGCGGATCTGTTTGACCCGCCCTTCGATCTCCGGCTTCTTGCCGGCACCGTCGACAATGGTGGTGTTGTCCTTGTCGATCGACACCCGCTTGGCGCGCCCGAGATCCTTGAGCGTCACGCTCTCCAGCTTGATCCCGAGATCCTCGGTGACGGCCTGACCGCCCGTGAGGACCGCGATGTCCTTGAGCATGTCCTTGCGGCGATCGCCGAAGCCCGGCGGCTTTACGGCGGCCACGTGCAGGGTGCCACGCAGCTTGTTGACGACCAGGGTCGCCAGGGCCTCACCCTCGACCTCCGCGATGATCAGCAGGGGCTTACCGGAGCGCGCCACCTGCTCGAGGATCGGCAGGAGGTCCTTCATGCTGCTGATGCTCTTCTCGTGGATGAGGATGTAGGGATCGTCGAGCTTGGCCTCCATCCGCTCCGGGTCGGTCACGAAGTACGGCGAGATGTAGCCGCGGTCGAACTGCATGCCCTCGACCACGTCCAGCGTGGTCTCCATCGACTTGGCCTCTTCGATGGTGACGACGCCTTCCTTGCCGACCTTCTCCATCGCCTCGGCGATGGTCTTGCCGATGAACTCGTCGCCGTTGGCGCTGATGGTCCCGACCTGGGCGACGTCCTTCTGGCCCTTGGTCGGCTTGGAGATCTTCTTGAGCGCCTCGACGATCGCGACGACCGCCTTCTCGATTCCGCGCTTGATCTCCATCGGGTTGTGCCCGGCGGCGACCATCTTCGATCCCTCGCGGAAGATCGCCTGCGCCAACACCGTCGCGGTGGTGGTCCCGTCGCCGGCGGTGTCGGAGGTCTTGGACGCGACCTCCTTGACCATCTGGGCGCCGAGATTGGCGAACTTGTCTTCCAGCTCGATCTCCTTGGCGACGGTCACACCGTCCTTGGTGACCGTGGGGGCGCCCCACGATTTCTCGATGACCACGTTGCGCCCGCGTGGGCCCAGCGTCGCCTTCACCGTGTCGGCCAGCGCGTTGACGCCGGCCAGAATGCGGGACCGACCCGCCTCGTCGAACAGGATCTCTTTGGCTGCCATGATGTCCGCTCCTTACTTTTCCAGAACGCCGAGGATGTCGTCCTCGCGCAAAATTAGATGATCGACGCCGTCGATCTTGATCTCGTTGCCGGTGTACTTGCCGAAGAGGACGCGGTCGCCCTTCTTGACCGCCAGCGGCCGCAGCTTCCCTTTTTCGTCCGTCTTGCCATTGCCGATGGCGATGACCTCCGCCTCCGCCGGCTTCTCCTTGGCCGAGTCGGGAATGATGATCCCGCCCTTGGTCTTCTCTTCCTCAGCGACACGACGGACGATCACGCGATCTTGCAACGGGCGAACTTTCATCTGGCTCCTCCGCAAAAATGGTCTGGCACTCGGATTCTTCGAGTGCCAGCGGGGGAATCTACCTGCAAACCCTTCCGAGTCAATGGGTTGCGGGCCGAAGCTGGCATCCAGAATCCGAGTCTGCCAACGAAACACGTTCTAGACAATTGAAATCATTCATCTTTTTTTGACATTCTGCCGATGGGTTGTCATAGGTGAAGCATGGACCTCGCACAAAACGTCGACGCGTTTTTTCACGACGAAGTGGTCCGGGCCTTCCGCGAGGAAGGGCTCGCCTCCGGCACGCTGGTCGAGCACTACATCGTCCAGCTCCTGGCCGGCTACGCCGCCAACCGGATTGAAGACACGCCGATCGCGCTCCGTATGCTTGCGGCGGCCGAGGCGCCCTTGCGGGAACGTCGCCGGCATCTGCGCGAGATCGGCGACACGGCGCTCTACCTCTCCGGGTTCTGGGGCGAGAGCCTCGCGGATGGTCCGGTCGACGTCGACTACTACATCGACATGGGCGGCACGGCGTACGGCGAGCTGGCGCGCGGCGGACCGGGCTGGACCGGCGATCCGCTGGGCGACGTGTTTGGCGCCCTGGCGATGAACTTCGTGCGGTTCGTCGCCGCGCTGGCGCTGGTGAGCCGGCGCATGGTCCTGCCGGCCAGCAACCAGGACATCGTGAAGCTGTACCGACATTGGCAGCTCACCAAGAGCACCGCCGCCGCCGCGCGGCTGGCCGCGATGGGGGTGGTCGCCGGCCGCGGGAGCGGACGACTGCAATGAAGCGCGGCCGACGGCGCCCGGCGCGTCTGTCGGTCCTCTCACGCCTGCAACTGGGGCTGGAAGCGCTCTACCGCGTCCAGACCCATCTCACGATCGACGCGTTCGTGATCGACGAGCACCAGCGGGGCGCCGCCTCACCGGCGCGCGCGCCGCGCGAGCAGCTTCTGGTTCGCGAAGCCGACGACGAGCTGGCGATGGCGCTGTTCGTCGACGCGGGTGCGCTGGCCAACCTCGAGACGCACGATCCGACCTCGGCGCTCGACGATCGCAACTTTGCCGACTTTTGTCTGGCGGTCGAAGGGGTCAGCCATTTCATCTACGTCGCGCTGTGCGCCGCCGGGCGGCGCTCGGTCTCGCCGCTGGAGCTGGAGCTGCAGGCCGAGGTCGACAAGTTCGCCTGCTGCGTCCTTTTGGCCGGTGGAGACCCGGACCTGCGGCGCCGCCTCTACGGCGACGTACGCTACGCCGACGAGCTCGACGGGGACGAGAGCGCGCGCTACCGCGCCGCCAACGCCGGCGCGATCCGCTACACCGCCGTCCTCGAGCGGCGGTTCGTGCACGGTGAGCGGACCCATGCGATCCCGATGCTGACCGAGCTGCGCCGGTTCTATCGGATGGATCTGCCCGACAAGCTCGGCCACATCGCACGCCTGGGTTGAGGCGGCGGGCGGCGGCCGTCCTGAGCCTCGCGTCGCTGCAAGAGGCGCGCAAGACGTTCAGGGTGTTCGTGGACAAGCCGAGCGGTCTGGGTCCACGAGCCTCCGCTGTTCGGAAAATGACGGCGATCGGTCGCCGACCGTTCGAGATACACTGCCGCCCAGGAGATACGCATGCGCAGGCGGATGGTTCCGGCTCTGGTCTCGGGAATCGCGGTGGTGGCCGCTGTCGGTTGCGGATCGAGTGGAAAGGGGGGCCCCGGTGGGTCCGGCGGGTCGGCGCCCATCGGGACCGACGGTGGCACCTGCATCCCCCCGGCGGAGGCCAATGCCGCCGAGGTCTCGAATCCCACCACCGTGGTCGGCGACGGAACCGCGGCCAGCTGTACGGCCGCCAAGGTCGTGAGCGCCGTCGCGGGCGGCGGCGTGGTCACCTTCAATTGCGGATCGGATCCCTTGACGATCGTCGTGCCCGAGATCGAGATCATCAACGACGCCGGCGCCACCAAGGACGGCAGCGTGACCATCGACGGTGGCGGCAAGATCACGCTGAGCGGCGGCGGCGCGCACCGGATCCTCCGTCAGAGCACCTGCGACTCGACCCTCCACTACACCAGCACGCGCTGCGACATCCAGACGACGCCCCACCTGATCGTCCAGAACATCGGCTTTTCCGCGGGCCTCGGTGTGGGGGACGAGGTGGATAGCGGCGGCCTGTTTGGCGGCGGGGCGATTTACGTCCAGGGCGGCACCTTCAAGGCCTTCAACATCAGCGTCACCAACAACCAGCAAACCAGCGCCTCGGGTCAATTGGCGCAGGATCTGGCCGGGGGCGGGATCTACGCCTACGAAGTCAGCAGCCCGATCTACGTCGTGAACAGCACCTTCCAGGGCAATAGCGGGGTAAACGGGGGCGCGCTCGGCAGCATCGGCGTATCGTGGACCATCCTCAACAGCGTGTTCCAGAACAACTCGGCGACGGGGCATGGCGAGAATCCCGCGAGGTCCGGCACCCAGGGGGGCGGCCTGGGCGGTGCGATCTACAACGACGGCAACTCCCTGACGCTGACGATCTGCGGGTCCCAGTTCACCGGCAACCAAGCCAACGAGCTCGGCTCCGGCGCCATCTTCCTGGTGGTCGACGACGTGAACGGCAATCTGGCCATCGATGAATCGACGTTCACCGGCAACAGCGACACGGGCGACGTTCAGCAAGCCGCCAACCACCCGGGAATCTACGTCCAGGCGCGCGATCAAGTCAGCGGTACGGCGGGCGTCACGATCACGAACACCACCTTCAACTGAACGATCACCCAACCCCGATCCGCACGTTGTCGATGAGTCGGGTGCGGCCGATGAAGGCTGCGACGGCGACGACGGACGGGCGGTCGATTCGGTCCACCGGCGCCAGGGTCTCCGCGTCGCATAGCTCGAGGTAGTCGAGGCGATCGACGTCGAGCGCGGCGCGTGCCGTTTCGAGGAGAGCGCGCGCGTCGCCCTCCCCCGCCGCCGCGCCCTCGCGCGCGGCGACGAGCGCGCGGGAGAGCGACGTCGCGCGCGTCCGCTCGGCCGGCGAGAGGTAGGCGTTGCGCGACGACATCGCGAGGCCGTCGGGCTCCCGCACCGTCGGGACACCGACGATCTCGATCCCCATCGCCAGGTCGGCGACCATCCGCCGCACGATGGCGAGCTGCTGGAAGTCCTTTTCGCCGAAGATCGCCAGATCGGGCCGGACGATGTTGAACAGTTTGGCCACCACCGTCGCGACGCCCGCGAAGTGGCCGGGGCGAAATGGACCGTCGAGACCGCGCGAAAGCTCGCTGAGCGCGACCGTGGTCTGGAAGCCCGTGGGATAGATATCGCCCGCGTCCGGCACGAACGCCACGTCGGTTCCCGCCCCCGCCGCCTTGGCGAGATCACCCGGCAGGTCGCGCGGGTAGCGGGCGAGATCCTCGTTGGGGCCGAACTGCGTCGGGTTCACGAAGATCGACAGCACCAGACGCTCGGCGCGGCGGCGGCCGTCGTCGAGCAACACCACGTGCCCGGCGTGAAGCGCGCCCATGGTCGGCACGAAGGCGATCCGCTCACCGCGCGCGTGCGCCGCGTGCGACCAGGCCGTCATCTCGGCGGGCGCCCGGATGACCAGCGGATCCTTCACGTGCTCGGCTCCAACGGGCGGAACCTCAGTCGTAGGTCTCTTCCGGTGCGGGAAAACGTCCCGCGCGCACGTCGGCGGCGTACGCGGCGAACGCCCCACCGACCGCCTTGCCCATCTCGGCGTAGCGGCGCACGAAGCGGGGCTTCCAGGCCGGCTCGAGACCGAGCAGATCGTGCATCACCATCACCTGGCCGTCGCAGTGGACGCCGGCGCCGATGCCGATCGTCGGCACCGAGACGGCCTCGGTGATCTCGGCGGCCAGCGCGTGGGGCACGGCCTCGATCACGATCGCGTAGGCGCCCGCCTCGGCGACGGCGCGCGCACCGGCCAGGATCTGCGTGCGCTGCCCGTCGGTGCGCCCCTGGACCTTGAAGCCGCCCAGCTGGTGCACCGATTGCGGCGTCATGCCGATGTGTCCCATCACCGGAATGCCAGCGCGCACCAGCCGGTGGACCAGCTCGGCGGCCTCGACGCCGCCCTCCAGCTTCACCGCTTCGGCGCGCCCCTCTTTGAGCAGCCGCCCAGCCGCGCGCATCCCATCTTCGACCGAAGCCTGGTAGCTCATGAACGGTAGGTCGGAAACCAGATGCGCACGCCGCACGCCGCGCGAGACGATCCGGCTGTGATAAACCATCTCGTCCAGCGTCACCGCCAGCGTCGATTTCTCTCCCTGCACCACCATCCCCAAGCTGTCGCCGACCAGCACCACGTCGATGCCGGCCTCGTCGGCGAGGCGCGCGAACACCACGTCGTAGGCGGTCAGAACGGCGATCCGATCGGCGGTCCCTTTGCGGGCGCGGAGCGCGGCGGTGGTGACCTTTGCGTCGGGCGGCATGCCTCTTTCAGGTTAGCACGGGGTCCCGAGAAGGTGCCCCGCGCCCGGTCAGGCCTCCATCTTGCGGAACGCACGCGTCGCCAGCGCGCCGAACAGGACCGCCGAAGCGCAGACGATCGCGACGTCGAGCGACAGGGGGAAGCTGTGGTGCCCGATGCAGAGGCCACGCACGGCGTCTACCACGTACGACATCGGGTTGATGAGCACGACGGCCCGCAGGCCACGCGGCAACCCGGTAATCGGATAGAGGGCGCCGGAGAGAAAGAAGACCGGCTGGATGACGAAGTTCACCACGCTGCCGAACCCCTCGAAGGAGCGCATGCGCGCCGCCACCACGATCCCGAGCGCGTTGACCGTCATCCCGAAGACCGTCAGCAGCGGCAGCGACGCCAGAGCGCCGAGCGGGCTGAACCGCGCGCCGACCAGCGGCGAAAGTGCCAGCATCAGCGACGTCTCGATGAGCGCCGTGGTGCTGCCGGCCAGAATCTTCGCCGTCACGATGGCGCCGCGCGGGACCGGCGCGACCAGCAGCTCCTTGAGAAAGCCGAACTCGCGCTCCCAGACGATGGAAATCGCCGCGAACATGCTGGCGAAGAGCACCGTCATGGCCGCCAGCCCCGGCACCAGGAACGAAACGAAGTCGGCGCCCCCGGTCGGCAGGCGCACCGACGCGCGCAGGCCGAATCCGAACGCCAGCAGCCAGAGGAACGGGCGCGTCAGGCTGGTCACCAGCGTGCGGCGATCGCGCAGGAACTTGATCATGTCTCGCCGCCAGAGCGCATAGATCACCTCGACCATCTAGCGTCTCCTCACCAGGGCGCGGAGGCGGGCCGCGTTGCCCTCGGCGCCTTCCGCGCGGATCTGCCGGCCGGTCAGCGACAGGAACACGTCGTCCAGCGTCGGGCGGCGGACGCTGATCCCCTGCAACGGCGGCCGGTCGGTGGTGAGCAGCTTGACGATGAAGGCGTCCCCCTCCTCGACCATGAAGGTGAGCCCCCCCTCCGCCGGCGTGCTCGCGAGACTGTATTTTTCGGTCAGCAGGCGCGCCAGCGCTTCGGGCTCCCCGGTCCGCGCCGCCACCAGATCCTTACCGACCCGCTGCTTGAGCACCGCCGGCGTGTCCAGCGCGACGATGAGGCCGTGATCGACGATCGCGATCCGATCGCAGTTCTCCGCCTCGTCCATGTAGTGGGTGGTCAG
>Ga0080027_10000454_pt1 | contig 17569 bp, 17 predicted proteins | sample OrgsoiDNA2013046_FD_70962 | JGI IMG/M metagenome (GOLD analysis project Ga0080027, IMG submission 70962) | Permafrost soil microbial communities from the Arctic, to analyse light accelerated degradation of dissolved organic matter (DOM) -... | ecosystem: Environmental > Terrestrial > Soil >... | reverse complement strand
GCGAGACGCGGCGTTCGAGCCCGCGCGAAACTGTTGCAACCGCCCGACAGAACCGGCTTGCCCGCACGAAACCAGCTACCGCGCGGATTTGACGCCGCGCTCGAATCACGGCAACCCCCGCTTGGTGGCGCTCCGCGGGCGCGTGGCTCGGCGTGGCCATCCCGCGGCGACGCGGCAGCCGCGGTCTCCTACTTGAGGTAGTCCATCAGGCTCAGGTTGAACGACTTGGAGGCCACCAGCAGCGACGCTTCCAACCCCTGCTGGGCCTTGGTCAGGTTGGAGGTGGCGTCGAAGATGTCCGCGTCCTGGACCGCGGACAGAAGCTTGCTGGCGGCATCCTTGGAGTTGGTGCCGATGCTCATGGCGCTCTGGAAGCCGTCGAGGATTCCGCCGTTCTGGGTGAGTGCCGTCGAGATCTGGTCCACCGAGCTGCTCATGGTCGCGACCGACGCGCGCACCCCGACCCCATCGTTGGAAGACAGCGAGGTGGCGAGCGAGGCGAGCGAGGCGAAGACATCGACGCCGCCTCCAACGCCCTTCAGCGCCACGTCCGCCCGGATCGACGCGTTCTGGAGCAGGCCGGGGGCCACCTCGACCTGGCGGATGCTGGTGTCGCCGGAGTAGTTGCCGGCCGAGTCGAAGGGAGGCGTGCGATCGGCGTTTCCACCAAAGATGTAGCGGCCGGCCTCCTGAGTGTTCATCAGCGCCGCGAGCTGACCAGAGATGTCGCGGATCTCCTGAGCGGCGCCGGCGCGATCGCTGGCCGAATACGAGTCATTCCCCATCTGGACCGCCAGCTGCTGCGCCCGCGTCATGAGCTCGCTCGCGCTCTGAAGCGCGCCATCCGCGAGCTGCGCCTCGTCCGAGGCGGCCGAGACGGCCTTCCCTATGGTATCGAACCGCTGAACCGACAACGAGTGCGCGATGATGGCGCCGGCGGCACCCGGATCGTCGCCCGGGTGGACCACTCGCTCGCCAGTCGTGACCTGCTGCGAGGCGTTGAACACCTGCTCGCGGGAGGCCGCGATTTGCTGCCGACTTGCCTCGAAGACCATCTGATTCGTCACACGCATGGGGGCGATCCTTCCACGTTCATCGATGTCCGGTCGGTCCCCATCAAGGAGTCTTGAGGGTCATCAGGGTGTCCAGCATCTCGTTGGCCGTGGAGATCACCTTGGCCACCGCCTCGTAGGCCTTCTGGGCCTTGGTCAGGTTGATCATCTCTTCATCGATGGACACGCCCGAGGTGCTGTCTCGCAACTGGGTCAGGTGCGTGGCGATCGCGCCGTTGTGGTCAGCCATTGCCTTGGCCTGTTCGGCGCTGTTGCCGAACCCGGTGACGATCAGCTGCAGGGACGAGATCGGGTCGGAGCCGCTGGCCAGGGGGTGCGACTCGGTGGCGATCATCGCCAGGATGTTGCGGTTGTCGCCGGTCGTGGCGGGCAAGGTGGTGGCCGCCGCCAGCAGCCGCGGGTCGGCCAGGATGGACGGGTTCACGGTCATCTGAGACGCGGCCCCGGTGGCGGTGGCCGGGATCGTGAAGAGGGATCGCCCCGTGGTCCCGTCGGGGGCATACCCCGCGGCGTGAACGGTGTTGAGCGACGTCGCCAGACCGAAGGCGAACTGATCGAGCGAGGTGATGGCGGTCTTCATGGCGCCGTCCCGGGCGGCCAGGTAGCCACCGACCTCGCCGCCGATCGCCGTGACCGGCAAGGCCACTGGTCCCGAGCCGTCCGCGCGCGTGAGCTGCAAGCTCAGGTGTCCGTTGTTGGCGGCGTCCACGACCGTGGAGAGATGCCCGGCGCCCGAATCGGTGACGAGCGCGATTCCCCCGGGCAGCGCCAGCGAGATATCGCCGTTTCCGTTGGTGTAGGGCGTCCCACCCGTCAGACGCGCCAGCGTGTCAACGGCGTTCTGGCGCTTGTCCAGCAGATCGTTCGGCTGCCCCGAGGCGCTCTTGGACTGCTGGATCTGCTTGTTCAGATCGGAGAGCTGGCTGGCCGCGGCATTGATGGTGGAGACATCTCCCTGGATCTCGGCGTCGATCCCGGTGCGGGCCAGATCGATGGAGCTCACCGTGTCGTTGAACGAGCGGGCCAGCTGATCGCTGCTGCCAACCGCGGCCTGGCGCAGGGCCGCATCTCCTGGATTCTGGGCCAGCGCGCGCATCGAGGAATAGAACGCCCCGAGCGTCGAGGTCAGCCCGCCCGCCAGATCGGCATCGAGCGCGCTGATCGACTGCAGCGAGCTCGACTCGCTCTCGGATGCGGCCTGGGCCCCCAGCGCGTTGGGGATCTGGCGCTCGATGAATTGGTCCCGGGCCTGGGTGATGGACTGCAACCCGACGCCGGTTCCCACGGCGTTGTTGCCCATCACCATGGTGGCCGGGTTGGACACCAGGTTGGCGATCTGTCGCGAGTAGCCCGGCGTGTTGGCGTTGGCGACGTTGTTTCCCGCGGTGGCCACGGCGGCGCTGTGGACGCCCAGGCTGTTACCCGACTGCACCAGCAGCGCGAGGAGATCGGCCATCAGAGCACCCGCGTCAGGGTGAAGGCCCGGGTCTCGGCCGCGTTGGCGCCCCGCCGGTCATAGGCAGCGGGCTTGGGAGACAGGATCGAGAGGTGGGCGCGGATGTAGGACAGGGCCCGTTGACCGAGGAGGCGGTTCAGATTGTCGAGCTCGTGGAGCGAAGCGGCCAGAGCGCGCACCTCCGCCAGCCTGGTCGAGAGGAGCTCTCCCAGAGCAGGCGCCCGCTGCTTCAGGTTGTCGATGGTGATCTCCGCCAGCCCGAAGGCCAGCCCGACTTCCTGGAGCTGCACGGCCAGGGTTCGCATGAGCCCGGCGGTCGTCTGGTTGAAGATAGCTCGTTTCGTGGCCCGGCGATTCAGCCCGTCGACGTCCATGTTGCGGACGATCACACGCTCATCGCGCGCCAGGGCGATCTCGGCGGCCAGTGCGTCGCGGATCTGCGTGGTGGTTTCGATGGCGCGCTCGAGGCTGTTCATTGAGCTCCTTAGTGTCGCAACATTGCAGAGAGGCGGGCGTCGATCTCGGCATCGGCGAGGATCTGCTGGGCCACACGTACTGGGTCCGGCCGATACGACCCTGCCCGCACGTCCGCTTCCAGGCGCTCGGTGCGCGCGTTCCGCTGACCGCCCGCGGCGCGCTGCGCGTTTGCCACGGCGGCCTCCGCCTCCTTGGTCGACTCCACGGAGACGCGATCCTTGGGAATCTGAACATCGATGTCCGGAGCCGTCGTCGTCGTCGCCGTCGTCCCTTCGATGGGCTTCGCCTTGAGCGATCCCGCCAGTGCCGTTACATCCGTGACTTTCATGGTGCCTCTGCCTTCCCGGCACCTGATGCGGTGCCTCCGCTTGGGATTTCGGCACGCTCGCGGTAACTATTAAGGGCCCGACCGAGGGCAATCGGTCCCCTGCCCCATAACGGGTTGACTGACGGGTTGATCGGGTGGTCGTTTCTGCGGAGCTCGAAGTGCAGGTGGGGACCGGTCGCCTGTCCGGTCTGTCCGACCAGGGCCACGGTTTGGCCGGGCTCGACGCGCTGTCCCTTCTCGACGAGGACGGCAGAGGCGTGGGCGTAAAGGGTGGTGGTCCCGTGGCCGTGATCGATCTCGACGGTGTTGCCATAGCCCCCTCGCCGGCCGGCCTCGATGACCACGCCTCCCGCGGCCGCGTGGATCGGTGCGCCGGTCGCGGCGCGCAGGTCGACGCCGGTGTGGAACCTGAGATCGTGGGTGACGGGATGAATCCGCGGCCCGAATCCGCTGGTGATCTCGCCCGTGATCTCGCCGGGGCCGGCGCCGGACGCGGGGCCGGGGGCGAGGGCGGCGGGCGTGAGGCTGGGCTGACCCGCTCGTTGATAGTCGTCGATACTGGGCGCGCTCGGGTCCTCCGCCAGCGGAGCTTCGCTGTTGGGATCGTCGAGGAGCTCCGGAACATTGGGAGCCCCGGGAACCTGGCCGGCCCCGAGCGACGAGGACCGGGATGAAGACGTAGACGAGGACGAGGACGGGGACGGCGATCGGAACGAGGACGGGGACGGAGCCGGGGAGCCGAGATCGTGCTCGAGCATTCGGGCGATGCCAAGGCCCCCGGCCTTGGCCACGGCGTCCGCCAAGGTTTCCACGAACATGTCGGCGCGCAATTGCGCCCCGGGGGTGCTTCCGGCCTTGAACGCTCCGCTCGACTGCAACATCTGACGCAGCATGATGGCTTCGAGTTGCTGGAACGCCTCCGCCGGGTTGCGCACCGATCCTGACATCAGAGGACCTCGAGATCGGCGTCCAGAGCACCCGCCGCCTTCATGGCCTGGAGGATCGCGATCAAATCACGCGGAGAGGCTCCGAGGAGGTTCAGGGCCTTCGTCAACTGCTCGACCGTGGAGGTGGCGGGTAAGGCAATGACCAGCTTCTCCTTTTCCTTCGCATCGATCTGGGCCTGCTTGCCCTGTACCGTCTTCCCCTGGGAGAACGCGTTGGGCTGGACTACCACCGGCATGGCCTGCACCGAGATGGATATACCCCCATGCGCGACGGAGACGGGATGGATGCGGACCCGCTCGCCCGCCACGACGGTGCCGGTGCGCTCGCTGATCACCACCCGCGCCCGCTCGTCCGCCTCGACCTCCAGGGGTTCGAGCTTGGTCATCAAGCTGACCGACTTCCCCTTGTAGGCGGCGGGCACCTTGATGTCGATGGCCGCCGGATCGATGGCCTTGGCGGCTTCCTCCCCGAGTGCCTTGTTGATGGCTTCCGCCAGATTGTTGGCGGTGGTGAAGTCCGGGCGCTTGAGCCCCAGCGTCAGCACGTCCTTTTCGAGGTTGGGGGTGACCGCGCGCTCGACGGTGGCCCCCGCCGGAACGCGGCCCGAGGTCGGCTGATTCTTCTGGAAGGAGGACCCGAAGGCGGCCACGTCGAACCCCCCCGCCTGAACCGGGCCCTGCGCCAGACCGTAGACCTGACCGTCAGCGCCCGTGAGCGGAGTGACCAACAATACGCCCCCGGCCAGCGAGCGGGCGTTGCCCATCGAGGCGACGCTCACGTCCAGGCGGGTCCCTGGGCGCGAGAAGGAGGGCAACTTGGCCGTGACCATCACGGCCGCCACGTTGCGCACGCGCACGTCGTGGGGATCGATGCGGATTCCGAGGCGTCCGAGCATGCCGCTGATGGACTGCGAGGTGAAGAACACCTGCTCGGTGTCTCCGGTCCCGGACAGTCCCACCACCAGCCCGTATCCGTAAAGCGCATTCTCTCGCATGCCCTGCACATCGACCAGCTCCTTGAGGCGCACGGGCGATGCCAGCGCCGGCCTCGGACCGAAACCGAAGCCCGAACCGAGGCCGAGGCCGAGGCCGAGCAGCGCGACCGTGAAGCGTGAGCGAGCGGACGAACGGGAAAATCTTCGAGGGACAGGTTTGTTCATGCGGGTTACCATGGCCAGAGCCAGCCCAAATACCGAGACAGGAATCCTTGCTTCTGGTTGTCGGTCAGATCGCCGGCACCCACGAACTCGATCTCGGCGTCGGCCACCATCGAGCTCTTGACGCTGTTCTCCTGATCGATGTCGATGGGACGAACCACGCCCGAGATGTAAAAGTGCTGCTCCTCGCTGTTCACCAGGACCACCCGGTGGCCCTCCACGAACAGGTTGCCGTTGGGAAGGACCTTGCGGACCAGGGCCGGGACCGTGGCGGTCAGGTACTCGCTGCGGTCGGACGCCCCCTGCCCCTTGAACGAGCTCTTGGAGCTGCCCCCCACGTTCAGGTTGGGATCGAGGCCCATGGTCTGCAGCTTGCCGAGGGCGCCCAGAAAGGCGTCGACCTTGGCGGCCGCCGACGACTCGCGCGTCAGGTTGGTGTTGGCCGAGCGGGTGGCCGACGCGATCTCCTCGACGTTGATCACCACCAGATCGTTGGCGTGCAGCGCCCGAGCGTCGGTGAAGAGCATCGAGGCGGGACGACCATCTTGCCAGAGACTCCCCTCGGACAGGGGGCCATTCTTCTTGTCGGTCTGGGCATCAGGCGCGTAGTCTCGCTTCTTCTGCTTGTAGGCTCCGGTGTGGGCCGGGGCGCAGCCGCTGCTCCACGGCGTGGTGAAGAACAGGAGACCGATTCCCGTGACGAGGACCCTGGTGCTTGCCTGGTGCGCTCTGCGCGGTCGAAGGTTGGTCATGGCAGCAACACCGTGAGTCGCCCATCGGCGAAGCTCCCTTCTACGTGCTTTCCGGAGGGCAAGACCGCGCAGGTGCCCTCGCGGCCACAGGGGACCGCGCGTCCTTCCTGCTCAACGGCCAGAGCCCCCGAGACAATCAGGACCTTGATCGATTGACCTGGCCGCGGACCCGCGCCGCTGACGACGTTCGCCTCGATCATCTGACCGGCTCCGACGGCCCGGCTCGCCGTGGCCCCCTCGGTGAGCACCGCCGGAACGTGGCCCGGTTTGATCTCGCGCTCTTCGCGTCGGACCACGGCAGCCAGAGGCTCGCCGCCGCGAATCGCGCGCGCGGCGATCGGAACCTCGGCGAACACCCGCACCCGCGCCCAGGCCCAGACCTCGCAAGCCCCACCCCGGGCACGAGAGCCGATCAGCTTCAGCGCGAGGCGCCCGGAGCCATCGATGGGCCGTGAGATCTCGGCGCGCGTGCCGACTCCGCTGGTGAGGCAGTCTCCCGCCGGGCGATCGAGCGCGACCAACTCGACCCGCCCGCCCGTCACCGTGAGGGAGGCCTCGAGAGCCGTCCTCAACGCGGGCGAGGTCAACCCGTCGTCGGCGTGGGCCGATGCGGAGAGCGCGAGCGTCAGCCCGACCGCCAGCGACAGCGCAACAGACCGAGGCGGAGCATGAATCGGCGTCGACATGGGCATCACCGAAGCTGCGTGAGCCGTTGCAACATCTGGTCGGCGGTCTGGATGACCTTGGAGTTCATCTCGTAGGACCGCTGGGTCGAGATCATGTCGATCATCTCCTCCACCGCCTTCACGTTCGAACCCTCCAGGAATCCCTGGCTGACGCTGCCCGAGCCCTGCTCTCCCGGCTTGACCTGGATCTCCTGGCCGCTGGCGCCCGTGGGCTGGAACAGGTTGTGCCCGAGCGCCTCGAGTGCCGCCGGATTCGTGAAGATGGTGAGCTGAAGCTGACCGAGCTCGGTGGGATCGGTCTTGGTGGGCACGGTCGCCAGCACCATCCCGTCGGGGCGGATGGTCAGCGCCGTGGTCTCCGGCGGCACGGTGATTCCCGGCTCCACGATCTCGCCGTGCTGCGTGACGAGGCGACCCGTCTCATCCACGCGCAGATTGCCGGCGCGGGTGAAGGCAATCTCACCGGTGGGCAACTGAACGCGAAAGTAGCCCGAGCCCTCGATGGCCAGATCCAGGGGATTCTGGGTGTTCTGCAGATCTCCTGTCGCCATGGAGCGGGTGGTGCTGCCCGTCGAGACGCCCAGGCCCACCTGCAAAGGAGTGGGCTGGCCCCCTCCTTGCGGACCCGCGGCCGTCGCCTGCACGAGGGTCTCGGACATCAGGTCCTGAAATTCCGCCCGAACTCGCTTGAAGCCCGTGGTGCTGGTGTTCGCGAGGTTGTTCGCGATGACATCCATCTTCAGCTGTTGAGCCTCCATTCCGGTGGCGGCTGTGTAAAGTGAACGCAACATTGAGAGCTCCTTGATCCTTCGTTAACGGGACTTGCCGACTTCGAGCGCGCGATCATCGAGGCGTCGATAGGTCTGGATGGCCTGCATGGCCGTTTCGAACTGGCGCTGAGCGCCGATCATCTGGACCGTGGCGTCGAGCGCGGTCGAGTTCCCCATCTCGAGCTGGCCCACCTGGACCCCGAGCTCTGGCGCGGGGGCGACGGCGCCACCTGGACCCGGACCATAAAGTGACGGCCCCATATGTGCCACGTTTCCCTGCAGGGTAACCATGGCCAGCCCATCGATCTCGCTTTGATCGACCATCACGGTGCCGCGCTCGTTGATCCGTGGTTGCGAGCCGGGAGGGACCTGGATCGGGTTGCCCGAATTTCCCATCACCAGGCGACCACCGGCCGTCAGGAACCCATCAGGGCTGACGATGAGACGGCCGTTGCGGGTGTAGGCCGGACCGCTGGCCGTGCGCACTGTCAGAAATGCGTCGCCCTCGGGGATCAGATCCAGCGGATTCCCCGTGGTCCTCACGATTCCGTGCGACATGTCGGTGCCGGTGTCCACCGCGGCCGTCGCGACCTTGTCGGAGATCGGGCCGGCGCCGCGGGGAAGGAACGATTGAAACGCCGGGTGCGATGCCTTGAAACCAGGCGTCTCGATGTTGGCCAGATTGTCCGCGATCGAGTCGAGTTGTTCGGCGCGCGCGGCGGCGGCCGCCATGCCCACATATATGCCGTCAGCCATTTGACCTCATCCTTCCAATCCCGCTGTAGAGCAAGGCCAGGGCCAACCGTCCCGTCGCGTTTTTGACTCGGCCTGGTGGGCGCCCTGAGCGCAGTGGGTGCGAGTGAGCACAAGGGGGAGAGGCGTCGCGACGTGGACCGGGACTCCCATCGGCGCTCGTGAATAGTCTCTAAAGCCGCGATGTGCGCGTGCCGAAGGGATCCATCGTGCGCCCCAAGATCCGCCTGGACCCGGTCGTGAAGCTGGAAGAGCAGCGCGAAGAAAAGAGCCTGCGCGCCATGGCGGAGGCCAGTCGCAAGCTGCAGTCCGCCGAGGAGCTGCTGGTCCAACGGCGCGCCTCCGCCAAGACCGATCAGCGACGACTGGCCAGCGCGTCGGACTGGCAACTGGCCGAGCTCTCGCACACGCGCGCCCTGTCCGACGTCCGCTCCGCCGAGCAGGCCGTGCAGGCCGCTGGTCAGGAGTCCAGCGTCTCGCGCGATCGCTATGCCGTCGTCCACTCCAAGGCCGAGGCGTTGCGCCGGGTGGCCGCCGTCCGCGTGGGCGAAATCGTGCAAGCCCGCGAGGCCGCCGAACGCCGCGCCCTCGACGACATCGCGATCCTGCGCTTCGCCACACGCGACGCCGCCTGACGCCGCCTGCCGCGCTCGCGGAGGCCGCGGATGCTGGGGCGCGGGCTCAAATCCGGTCCCCTCCCCCGAGGACGGGGGGGACCGGACCAGGGTCCGCTGGCCTCGGTCTCGATCAGGCCCCGAATTTGCCCGACAGGCCGCATTTTGGGGATCCCTTACGCGCGGCGGGCGATGTCCTGGGCGATCTCGCGGAAGACCCGCATGCGGGTGAGCGTGTTGGTCTCGTCGAGATAGGCGCCGTCGATGCCCGCCTCCGCAGCGGGAGCCGCCGCGCCGGGAGGCGCGGCGAGCTCGTGGCTGAGGGCGTCGGCCACATGGACGGCACCCACCGGATCGAAGTGAGTGCGCCCGAGCGCCGACGGACGATGGTGGTAGGCCACTGCCTCGACCACGATGCGCGGCAACCCCCAGCAACCCAGCAGGTACGCACCCACCTCGGCATGGGACGCCCCGTACTCTTCGATCTCGACCCGCCAGATCGGGACCCCATTGAGGCGGGCCCGCGGGCGGATGGTGCGGTACGAACTGGAGAAGCGGGTGGCCAGCACCAGCTTTCCGATGTCGTGGAGCAAGCCCGCGATGTAGGCCTCGTCGGCGAAACGTCGCGAGGTCATCAGGTTGCCAGCGATGTTCCCCACCAGGGTGGTGTGGCGGCGAAGCTCATCGGCGGAACAACCCAGCGCCTCCTCCTCGCCATCGAACGCCACGAACAGCCCGGTCAGAAGCGCCAGTTGCTCGACGGTCGCCATCCCCAGAAGGACCACCGCGTCCTCGATGCTGACCACGGTCCCGGCGGCGTATCTCCGGCTGGTGCCGAAGAACGCCGAGTTGGCCAGCTGCAACAGCTTGGCGGCCAGCGCGGCGTCCTGCCCCACGATGCGGGCCACGGTCGCGGCGTTGGTACCGCGGGCGTCGAGCGCCGTGCGCAGCTCGATCAGCACGGGTGGCGGAGAGGGCAAGGATTCGGTGTCACCCACCGCCGCCCGCAGGGCCGGCTGCGCCAGCAGCTCGCGCATGGCCAGCGCCCGATCGAGGCGATCGTGCAACCTCAGGACATCGAACGGCTTGACCAGATACTGGTGGCACAGGGGGGCCACTCGAACCACGTTCTCGCGCAGGGCGGGAGCTCCGAACACCATCCGCACCGTGGTGGGATGGGAGGCCTTGAGGCGCTCGAGCGCCACGATATCCTCCAGCCGCGCCGGATCGATCGCGGCCACCACCACGTCGGCCTCGATCTCCTGCATCGCGCCGAAGGCCTGGTCGAAGGTGTGAAAGAAGACCAGATCCCAACGTCCCGAGTCCTGCCTCAGGAGACGCTCCAGCGCCTGCAACACGTCGTTCCGTGGCTCCACGAACAGGATGCGCGGCCGGGTCAAACCCGACATCCGGGCCGGCATCCTGACTTCGTCTGCGACTCGACCTTGCATGGGGGTGGCTCAGGCAGCGGCGCTCTGGTACGGCGTGAAGGCCATGACCCGGTTCCGCCCGGCGGCCTTGGCGCGGGCCATGGTCTCCTCGGCAGCGCGCAGGAGCTCCGCCGGCGTCGGGAAGCCCAGGGACGCGTCGAGGGTCACGCAGCCGACCGAGATGGTCATGCGCACCGGATCTCCGATGCCGATGTCGTGCAGGCCCTCCTCGACCTTCTTGCGCAGCCGCTCCGCCACGATGGCGGCTCCGCCGGAGTGGGTGTCGGTCAGCACCAGCGCAAACTCTTCGCCGCCATAGCGGGCGGCCAGATCCCGGTGGCGCAGCCGTTCACCGAGCAGCGCTCCCAGCGCCGCCAGCGCCCGATCTCCGGCCGCTCGTCCGAACGCCTGATTCACCATCTCGAGATGATCCGGATCGCAGATGATGACGCTCAGGGGCTTGCCCACCTGCTGGGCGAATTCGAATTGCTCGGCGAGATACTCGTCAAATCGGGTCCGGCTGTTGAGGCCAGTCAGCGGATCGATGCGCTGCAGATCCGGGCTTCCGTTGGGTCCGCCGGCGGGCGCCGCGATCTCGCTCGCCTCGCCCACCCCGTGGCTGAAGGCATGGTCGCAGGACTCGATGATTCGCTCCAGGTCTTCCGGGGGTGCTATCGAGATGCTGAAGAGCGGCGCGATCTCGCAGACGATCTTGTTCATGCGCCGCATGAGCGGCAAGAGCAGATCTTCCGGCACGCCCAGGATCTCCTGAGCACGGGCCTTGGCCCGCCGGGCCGTGCTCGGCACGTCCGCGACCGGTGCGACCCACATGTCCGCGAGGATGCCCGACAAAGCAGCCACCTTGACGGTGGTCTCGGTGGCCGGATCGGTGCCGCGCTGCCAGCGGGCTGGCTCGTGACTGCTTCCCACGGCGGCGCGCACCACCTCGGGCAGGCGCCATTGGTTCATGAGCCACCGTCCCACCTCGGCGTGGTCGCAGCCAAAGGCCAGCTTTTCTTGAGCCACCAGCTTCTCGTGATCCCCGTTGGCTTCCGTGGCCATGGCCAGATACTGCTCACTCACCGCCTGAACCAGGGCGACCTGACCCACGTCCTGCAGCAGCGCCGCCAGGAAGGCCTCCTCGGGGTGGCGCAAGCCGGCCGCTCGCGCCAGCTCCTGCGCGGCGGTCGACGCGAACATGGCCCGCTGCCAGTACCGTCGGTGGTTGAAGCCGTTGCGCTCGTGGGCCCGCATGTCAGCCACCAGGGCGAACGAGAGCGCGATGGTGCGAACCGCATTGACCCCCAGCAGGACCAGCGCATGCGAGACGGTCCGCACCTCCTGGCGCATGGCAAAGAGCGGTGAGTTCACGAGGGCCACCACCTTGGCAGACAGGTTCGCGTCGCTGCTGATGGCGCGTGCCACGTCGGCGATATCGAAGTTCTCTCGCTGGCACAGCCGCAGCAGGTGGACCGCCACCGCGGGCAAGCTGGGAAGCGTCTTGCAAGTCTCCAGCTTCTGCCGCAGCGCGATCTGCATTATTGCTCGTCGGCGCCCTTGGCCAGCGCCGCCTTCAGTTTCTTGATGCCTTCGGCGTGCAACTGGCAGATCCGAGGCTCGCTGACGTCCAGCATCTTGGCGATCTCGCGATAGGTGAGCCCTTCCAGGTAGTGCAGGCCCAGGATGGTCTGCAGCCGTTCGGGCAAGGCGCCGATCTCGCGTGTCAGAACCTGGGCCATCTGGGTCCGGGCCATGCGATCCTCGGCGCTGGGCTCCTCGTCGAGGCTGGGCGGGGCTGCCGTGCCGTCGAGGGGAAGGTGAGGCTCTAGCAACGCCTCGATCCCACCCACCTCCTCGAGATCCATCTTGAGCTCGCCAGCCAGCTCCTCGGTGGTGGCGTCCCGACCCAGCTGGGTCTGCAGCTTCAAGCGGGCCTTCTGCAGGTCATCGGTGCGCGATCGCAACCGTCGGGGCAGATGGTCCATGCGGCGCAGCTCGTCCAGCATGGCGCCCCGGATCCGGTGCTCCACGAAGGTCTCGAACGTCGCGCCTCGCGCATTGTCAAAGCGGCGGGACGCCTCGAGCAGGCCGAGCGCGCCCGCCGACCACAGATCGTCGAACGAGCTCTGCAGGCCGGTACGCATCACGATGCGACGGGCCACCCGGTCGATCAGGCTGCCGTAGCGCTGGATGAGCTGCTCGGCGTCGTTGCCCGACGAGGTGGAGGTGTATGTCGCGAAGGCACGGTGCATGGTCAACCGGCCACCGCCTGTGATTCGCGAAACAGCCGCTGCCACATGAACTTCATTCCGCCGTCGAGGCGCCGGCCCTCGGGGGCCAGGGCCGAGACCCCTTGATGGGCTTCGGAGAGCAGTCGTTCACCGATGACGGCGATGGCGCGGGCCGCGGGCGACGAGGGAAACATCTCGCAGACCGGACGCTGGGACATGATGGCCCGATGCAGGTTCTCGTCCCGGGGGACGTAGCCCAGGTGTCGGACCTTGGCCTCGAGGAACTTGCTGGTGACGGCCGTCAGCTTCTGAAAGATCCCGCGTGCCGCCAGCTCGTCCACCACCGGGTTCACGATCACGTTGAAGGTGCGGACCCCCGCTTGCTGGGACAGGACCTTCACGGTGGCGTAAGCGTCGACCAGGGAGGTGGGCTCGGGGCTCACCACCAGGATGGCCTCCTGGGCGGCTCCCACGAAGAACAGGACGTTGTCGCCGATCCCGGCGCCGCAGTCGATGAGCACCAGATCGAACATCTCCTCGATGGGATCGAGCGCCTGGATGAACTGCAGCTTTTGCTCGCTCGACAGATGGGTCAGGGAGCGAACGCCCGATCCGGCGGCCAGCAACATGATTCCGCTCGGTCCCTGGACCAGGACTTCGCTGACGGTCAGCCCCTTGTCCAGCAGGTCGCCCAGGTGGTAGCGGGGCTTCAGGTTCAGGACGATCTCCACGTTCGCCAGCCCCAGATCGGCGTCGATGATCAACACCCGCTTCCCGGCGCGCGCCGCCACCACCGCCAGGTTGACCGTGAGGTTGGTCTTGCCGACCCCACCCTTCCCGCTCGTCACGGCGTAGACCCGCAACGGGGGCCGAGCGATCTTTCCGGAGGCGGCGAGCTGACGCAGACTATCGGCCTGATCCACGGACTTGCTCCTTGTTGGCGGCCGGCGCAGTTCGAGAAGGAAGCAAGGCGGGGGTGGGCGCCAGGAAAGTGTCCACCAGGCTCACGTCGGTGACCGGGTGGATGTCCTCGGGAACACGTTGGCCGTCGCAGATACACGATACCGGCCGGGCGATGATCTGCGCCGCCGAGAGGGCGCCAGCCGGACCGTCGGCCTCGTCCAGCTTGGTGAAGATCAGGCGCTCGGCGCCGAAGTCCTTGTAACGACGGGCCACCGCCGCCAGCTCGCGGGCCCCGGTGGCCACCGACATCACCAGCTGCAGCTGCACCTGCGGCACGCTCTTGATGAGCTCCATCTGCGCCACGATCGATTCGGCATCGGATCGTCCCGCCGTATCGATCAGCACCAGATCCGCGTCCCGGGTGCTGGCGACGGCGCTGGCCAGCGCCGCCCGATCCCGGGCCACGTACGTCGGAACACCCATGATTTTTCCGTATCGGGCCAGCTGGTCACTTGCACCCACCCGGTAGGTATCGACCGTAATCAGCCCGATCTTGAATCGGGTCTCGAGCAAGGCCCGCGCGGCTATCTTCGCGATTGCCGTGGTCTTTCCCACCCCGGTCGGCCCGACCAGGGCCACCGTTCGACGGGCGTCGGCGCTCCAGGGCGCCGATGACGCCGGCACCAGCTTGCGCAGCTGGCTGACGATCACCGAGAACACCTCGCTGGCGCGCTCCGCGCCGGTCTCGAGCGCGTCGTCCACCAGCGACCGCGCTTGAACGCCCTCCATCCCTCGCTCGAGCAGGTGACGGAATACGCGACGCGCCTCCGCGGTGAGCTCGGCTTCGTCACCGTCCGCGCCTGCGCTCGCTCCCGTGGAGCGGAGGGCGGGTTTGTTGGTGTGCAAGGTGCGCCGCACATCGTCCATCACGCGCCGCAGGGCCGCCATGTCGCTCTCCATCCGGGCGTCCCGCTCGCTCTGCTGGGTCTGCTGCCTTTGCTGGCTCTGACTTCCTGACCCGCCCTGGCCAGCCCGCTCGCCGCCCGACGCCGCCGTGACCTCGATCTGGGGCCGGCCGAACAGGCCCCCGCCGATCTGCTTGGTTTCGATGATCACGGCGTCGGAGCCGAAGGCGGCCTTGACGGCGGTCAGGGCCGATCGGGCGTCGCGGGCGCGAAAGGTTCGAATCATGGGCGTGCTCGAGTTCATGGGCGGAGCTCCTGGCGGTGACGGTTGGGTTCGTAGAAGGTCATGCCGCTCGTCCAAAGGGGGCGGCCTGCAAATCGATGGTGGCGACCGGATCGACCTGGGTGCCCGGGACCAGCTCCCGCGCGGTCAACACCCACAGGTCGGGGACGAATCGGCTGGCGAAGTCGAACAACGGGCGGCGCAGATCCGGCGGCGCGATGATCACGGTGGGGTTCCCGTCGGCGGCGAAGCGCGCCGCGCGCGTCTCGAGGGCGCTGACCAGACGACGTGCGGCGTCGATCTCCGGGGCCAGCGTGGCCTCCCCGTCGGCCTGACCCAGGCCGCGGCGCAGGAGCTCCTCGGTCATGCGGTCGAGCGTGATGGCCTTGACCACCCCGGCCCCGTCCACGACCTTGGCGGTGATCTGGCGGAACAGCCGGCGCCTGACCTGCTCGATCAGGAAGGCGGTGTCCTTGCTGCGCGACGCGCCGTCGGCGATCGCCTCCAGGATGGTGCGCAGATCCCGGATCGAGAGACCTTCTCGCAGGATGCCGCGCACCACCCGCACCAGCTCGCCCAGCGTGACGGTGCCGGGAACCACGTCCTCGACCAGCTTGGGGGCTTCCTTGCCGAGGGCGGCCAGCAGCTCTTGCACCTCCTGGCGGCCCACCAGCTCGTGGATGTTGCGGCGGATGACCTCGCTGAGATGGGTGGTCATCACCGAGGCGGGATCGACGACGGTCATCCCTCCCGCTTCGGCGCGCGCCCGATCAGCCACCGTGATCCACAGGGCCTCGAGCCCGAAGGCGGGCTCCTTGGCGACGATGGCGTCGGCTCCCGGCAAAGAGGGCTGCCCCCCCGAGGGCTCGAGGACCATGAAGCGATCGGCGTGCGCGGTGCCGCGGGCGATCTCCACGCCCCGCAGCCGGATCCGGTATTCGTTGGCGTCCAGGCGCAGGTTGTCGCGCAGGTGCACCGGTGGGAGCACCAGGCCCAGATCGGAGGCGACTTGCTTGCGCAGATTGGTGATGCGTCCGGGCAGCTCACCGCCCTTCTCCAGATCAATCAGCCGCAACAGACCGTGGCCCACCTCCACCTCGATGGCGTCGATGGCGATCAGGTCCTGGATGCGTTCGGGCTTGTTGCGCGCGTCGGCCGCGTCATCGGCAGCGGTGGCGGGGGCCGCGACCTTGACCTTGCGGCGTGAGAGCGCGAACGAGCCCAGCGCCAGCCCGGCGAACGGCAGCGTGGGCATTCCCGGCAGCAGCGCGAGGACGCTCAGCACCGCCGCGGCGTACACCATGACCTGAGACTTCCCGAACATCTGCCCGCCGATGGACTTGCCGAGGTTCGAGCCGGCACCGGCGCGCGTCACCACCATGCCGGCCGCGGTGGAGATCAGGAGGGCGGGCACCTGGGAGACCAGGCCGTCGCCGATGGTCATGATGCTGAAGGATTCGGCCGCCTGGGACAGGGTCATGTGGTCGCGGACCAGGCCGGCGATCAAACCTCCCACGATGTTGATGGCGGTGATCACCAGTCCCGCGACCGCGTCGCCGCGCACGAACTTGCTGGCGCCGTCCATGGCGCCGAAGAACTCGACCTCCTGCTCCAGCGACGCGCGCCGCAGCCGGGCCCCGCGATCGTCGATGGCGCCAGCCGCCAGATCGGCGTCGATCGACATCTGCTTGCCCGGCAAGGCGTCTAGGGTGAACCGCGCCGCGACCTCGGCGATGCGGTTCGAGCCCTTGGTGATCACCGAGAAGTTGACGACCAGCAGGATCAGGAACACCACCGCCCCGACGATCAAGCTGCCGCCCACCGCGAAGCGTCCGAAGGTCTCGATGACGTGGCCAGCGGCGCCCGGCCCCTCGCCCCCGCGAAGCAGGATGAGACGGGTGCTGGCCACGTTCAGTCCCAGGCGGAACAAGGTGGTGATCAGCAGGAGCGACGGGAAGACCGAGAAATCGAGGGGCCGCTCCAGGGACAGGCCCACCAGCAGGATCAAGACCGCGGCGCCGATGTTCAGCGCCAGCAACATGTCCAGCACCAGCGGCGGCAGCGGCAAGATCAGGATGGCCAGGACGCCAATCACCGACGCGGCCAGCATGGCCTGCGCCCCACCCTTGTCGGCGGGCGGCACGCCCCCGGTGGTCGACGGCGCGGCCATCAGGCGCGAGCTCCCGCGACGTTGCCGGGCAGACGGCCCGTCACTCGGTAGACGTAGGCCAGGATGGCGGCGATGGCCTTGTAGGTCTCGGCCGGCACCGCGCGCCCCACCTTGACGCGCTTGTAGAGCAGGCGGGCCAGCGCGATGTTCTCGACGATGGGGACGCCGTTCTCGCGGGCCAGATCTCGCATGTACTCGGCCAGCTGGCCCTTGCCCTTGGCGGTCACGCGCGGCGCCGCCAGCTCGCCCGGCCGGTAGCGGATGGCGATGGCGATGTGGGTCGGGTTGACGATCAGGGCGTCGGCGACCGGCACCTCTTTGGACGCGCGCCCCTTGGCGAGCTCGCGGTGCTTGCGGCGACGGCGACCCTTGGTGACCGGATCACCGTCCTCCTCCTTGTACTCGCGTTTGGCTTCTTCCTTGGTCATTCGCATGCGCTTCCGGTATCGAAGCTGCTGAACAGCAAGGTCCGCGCCAGCCCAGAAGGCCATGATTGTCAGAACCTTGACCGCCCCTTTCGCGAGCGGTGAGAACAACATGGCGAACTGGACGTCCGGGCGCGCGAAGAGCAGGCGCGGCAGCGTCATGAAGTCGTCGTGCAACGTGGACCAGCAGGCCCAGCCCACCGTCAACA
>Ga0080027_10000452_pt1 | contig 17592 bp, 16 predicted proteins | sample OrgsoiDNA2013046_FD_70962 | JGI IMG/M metagenome (GOLD analysis project Ga0080027, IMG submission 70962) | Permafrost soil microbial communities from the Arctic, to analyse light accelerated degradation of dissolved organic matter (DOM) -... | ecosystem: Environmental > Terrestrial > Soil >... | reverse complement strand
ACCCCCGGGTGCCCCACACAAGCCCACTTTCGCCGGCCCCGAAAGATCAAGCGCAGTGTTCGGACCGAATGACACTGCACAAAAAAGCTCTGCACAAAAAAGCCCTGTCATCCTGAGCGGAGACGTACCTTCACGAAGTGAAGGCACGTCGCAGTCGAAGGACCCCTGCCCCGACCGTGTCGCCGAAAACAACCCCTTCTCGATGGAGGGCTCGACCACAAGAAGGCCGGGTGCCCCACACAAGCCCTCTTTTGGCTTGTGTGGGGTTTGAGGAGTAGCAGCGACTCCTTCAAGGCTCCGGCAGCAGTATCGGAAGCTTCAATTCCGAAACCCATCTTGAATCCAATGCAACAGAAGAAAATACTCAGCCGAAGTAGTCGAAAAACCCTGCCCGCCTGGATGAGCGCCATTTGTAGGACTGGAACAACTCCCGCCCGTAGGGCACGCCAGCAAACGATCCCGGCCCGCCGGATTCCGCGCCGCCCAAATCGCAACCCGGCTGTAAGACTCCTCCGCCGGCCCCGAAAGATCGAGCGTAACCTTCGGCCCCGTATGGCATTGCAAGCATTTGCTCGCCGTCCAGATTCCCGCGACGTTATCGCCCACGTAGGAAACCAGCGGCCGCACACTCTTCGTCGAGTCCGAATACGGCCCGCACCCCGCGCCGTTGTGCGCGCGAACGCGGAATTTGTAACCCCCAGGCGTCGAGCAATTGCCATCCGGGTACACGCAAACGCCCAGTCGGATGGTGACACTAGTCGCCGGAGCCTGCACCGTCTGCTGCGTCGGGGCGCCGGAACCGTCAGGCTGCGCTTCCACGTCGTAGGAATTGACCGCTCCACCACCCGGCGGAGCCGTCCACGTCAGCCGGACCAATCCTGGTCCCACCATGACCGTGGGCGTGGCCACCGCCTGCGGAGCCCCGGGCGCCGCCAAGGCTCCGCACGCTGCTTGCCCCGGACCTTGCCCCGAATTACCTTGCGCCGTACCGCCTTGGGTAGACCCGGCGGTAAAAGTTCCACCACCGGAACCAGCCGGTGCTGAGCCGCTTGCTGCCGCCATCGAACGCGGCATGGCGATCGTTGCCCCGGTCCCGACCGAATTCACCACCGCCAGATTCTTCGTCACCGGGGCGTCCGTCGCCGGAGAAGCCACAGCCCCCGCAGCGCCCCGCGCAAAGTGCCACGAACAAGCCGCCGTGAAGTTCGCGCTCGGCGGCTGCATCGGCAGAAGCCCGCCATTCACCGCAATCGTTCCCGTACCGCTGACGTCCGCACTGTCACCCGCCGCCTCGATCGCCGGAAACGGCCACTCATACACATCCGAATGAATCTCCGTCTGGCCCGCCCCCAGCACTTTCTGGAGTCCCGTAGTCGCGCCCATGGAATGCAATTGCGACCGCCACGAACGAATCACCAACTGCCCCGCAGGCCGCACAGAAATCGCAATCGCCGTAGCCACCGGCGCCCCACTCCGGTTCCACGCCGCCGCAATCGTCTGCGCACCCCTCACCCTTTGCATCGACCCCGTACCGCTGAAACTCCACGTCGCGTCATACACCGGCGCATTCGAGTCGGCTCGCGGCGCGTTCCCAGTGATGGTCCACGTCTGCGTCTCCTGATGCGCGTAGCCGTCCTGTTGCAGATTCAACTGGCAAGTGGCTTGACCAGACCAAGGAAGCCCAGCCGCGGAACCCTGCCCCAAGCAGGGAAGAGCCGACACAATGCACGCCAAAACCGTGAAGAAGGCGCAAGTCCGCAGCCGCCAGCCCACACGCAACTCCCGACACACCTTCATGCAACCTCCTAGGAGATTCACCAAATATGGAACGCCATCGCACGTAGCCCAGCCGCAGCCTACTTCGTAGTAGTGCCTTGCCTCGCCAGGTCCCACGTCGCGGTCGTGAGCATCTTGCCGTGCCCAGTGGCCCCGGCGTTCGTCCTCAGATCGCTGTAAGAACCCTGCACGTGGTTGGGATCGGTCAAGTCACCCTGACCCCCACAAGGGACGTCTACGCCCAGAACGAAATCGGAATCCTTGCAGCTATCCTTGATGCAACTCTGCGAGTGCCCCTTGCCCGTGATCAGTTGGGTTGCTGTCCACTCGACGGTATATTTTCCTTCGTAGGCGTGAACATCCACTGTGACTGGCGAACTTCCCGACACCGATGCCTGCGTAAAGGAGCTATCGGTCTTCTTGGTGCCGCCGGTGGCGATCCCTTGGCGGTTTTCACTCGCAATTTTTTGCTCGCCATAGCCGGTCAGCACTCCTTTACCATCTTTCGCGTTCATCGAGAGCTGCATCACTTCGTAAGCTGAATACGACCCGAACTCGCTGTGGACGTCCTCTCCCCAATTCTCGCGCCGGCACGTAATCGAACCGCTCCAGCCCGTACCCAAAACTGCTTCCCATACCGCAGAAGGGTACGTAGCCCCCGCCCGGGAAAGCGCCTCCACCTGAAAGCCCGGCTTTCTCGTGCTGCCGCTAGGAGGCTTCTGGTCGGGTGCGGTGTAGGTAAACGTCATCGGTGTTCCCACGTCGGACACGCCAGCCCCAGGATCGACACTGCCCAGAGAGGCTACCGCGCCCCCGTAAGTCGCTTTCGTGATCTCGCCCGCCTTGCTTTTCAGTTGCGTCTTCACCGCGACATGAGTCCCCAGCGCGGGCTGCACCGTATTGCTCGGCGGATCGAAAGACACCTCTACGCATTCGCCCTTCGTCCACCTCAGTTCCGCGATCCCAAAGTAAACTCCGCCCCAAAAAGTCAGGGCCATGCCCGCACCGTACGCCTCGGCATAGTGGCTTTGCGTGGGATCTCCGCCGGACATAGCCCCCAGCTTCGGAACGTCCATTCCCATCACCACTCCTACCTCCATCTTTATATGCTGCTCCACGTAAATCGGAGTCGGCGTGAAGATCGCCCCGCTCTTGTCGGGGAAGTTGCCTGTTACGCTGTAGCTGTAGTCGATGTCCGCCGTCACCGGTCCTTGCAACTGAGCGTCGTCGCCCACCTGACCTTTGTACTTCGCATCCGCCCTCATGATCAACGTGCCTGCGTTCCCCTTCGTGTCGGTATACTTCGCGGTCAACGAAAACTGGCCGTCGCCCTCGGCCGTCCCATCCGCCTTGGGGCAGACTTTGATCTCATTTGCCAATGTGAAGTCCATGACGAAACGCCGGCCCGCCGTCGCCGGCGTGGTTCCCGTCCAGGTGCGCTCCCCAGTCTCGGTGCGGCCCTCGTAACCATCGGGAGCCGGTTGGCTGTCGTCCCTTGTCTTCGCAGACGTATACCCAGGTTCGTTCTCCTTCGGACTCATAATCTCCTGCTGAGCCCAACTCCGGTGCGAAAAGACGACGAGACAAACAGTGGCAAGTGCAATTCTCGCGGCGCGGTGCATGACCTTCCTCCCAAGTCCAGACAGGCCGCCCGATTCTAACATCGGCCCACCGCAAGCCTCAGAGCTGCGTGGCAACCATCTGCCCCCCGCCCCCCCGCTGCCCATCCACCTCATGCGCTTGGCTTGGACCTGCCCCCGTCCACTCCAAACCCATGTCCCGGTCCCGCAGTCGGCCCTTCATCTGCACGAGTCGAGCCTGCATCGGACTGGTCCCATACACCTTCTTGAAATCCCGGTGGAAGTTCGTCACCAGGCTATATCCGCAATGCGACGCAATCGCCTTGATCGGCAGCACACTCTCCCGCAGCAAGCCCGCCGCCCGCGCCATCCTCACTTCCAGTAAGTGCCGCCGCAGCGTCTTGCCCACCTCCGTACTGAACAAGCGCAGCACCCGCGCCTCGCCCAGTCCGAGCAAACCGCCAATCTGTTCCGAACTCAACGCCCACGTGCCCCCGCGTTCGTCAATGATCCGCAAAAGAAGTTGAATGCGTGCGTCCACGGTCTTCCTCCATCGCCAACCTCGCAGCGTCAAGCCGCGGGGCAACTGTGCGCATACAGCGCAGAAATTGTTTTGGGGGGGAAGGGAATGAAGATGGATCTACGGCCAGGGAGCAAATTCAGAAAGTGAAACATACACCCACTTCCCAATCCGCTGGCGCAAACCGTCTCCTCACTCTCGGAGAAGAGCGAATGTTGTACCAATCCGCCTCGAAAGTCAAGAAAAAGTGGGATGAAAGTCCCGTGAATGCGACCCGCCGCAAAATCTCACTGTGCAAGATTTTGCAGTTCCATCCAAAGAAGCCTGCAGCCCCGCGGAGAGCGAGGCCCTGCCCGTCGCTACCTAGCAGCCGCTTTCGATTTCACCCACCCGCCAAACGCGGTCTGCCGCAACCCATAACCCTCGCCCATCAACCCGGCCCCGCTGGCATGTTTCGCACCGCAACCTTCGCACAACACTGCCTGCCCCTTCTCAACCCCGGCAGAATTCCCAGCCTTGTGCTCGCAATGAAAAGCCCCGCGTATTTCGCTAAATTCCGCAATCTTAATAGAGTCAGCCATGGCCACAAGATAGCCCGGCCCCCCGCCACCCACAAGATTACCGTAGTCGTCGCACGCCTGGAACCCGCTGAGCAGCAAGTACTTAGGAAGATCCGACCCCATGAAGAACACGATTGGGATCGCAGTCTTCAGGGCGGCTGACCCAGCCTTCGGGCCTCCGCCCGTCCCCGATTTTCCACTTCGCCGTCCGAGCTTTTGGGCGGCCCAGCCCCTTCAACGCTGCGATTGAGCCTGCGCTGAGCCGTCGGCTTTAGCCGCTGAGCAAGTGCCGACTGGGAATCTCCCGGCGATCCGAGCTGCAAAAGTAAATGTGGAATGGAGATCAAAAACCCGCCGCAGGGTTCGGCCACCCGGCCTCGGTAGCTCAAGAACGCCTCCGGATGACCCGCGCTGAAGACGCTCGGCGTCGAACGCGACGATTCCTGCACGGCCGACGTCCCCCGCCTGCTGCCGTCTACTGCACAACCACTACCACCTTCGCGTTGTGAATAATTCCATTTCCGTTAGCGCTGACCAGAACGCTATATGTGGTTGAGTTCGGCGGCGGCGGTGGTGGTGGTGGTGGCGTCTGGCCGCCGCCCGGTCCACTCCCGCCGCCGCAGCTGGCAAGCGTGAGCAGCCCGGCAAAGATGCCGAGACTGAGTAGCGTCGCGAGGCGGCGCTTGCGATCCCCAAATCCCGTGAGGAGGACCAACCCAAACATGAAACTGCCGCCAACACCCAACCAGCCTAGGCGGCTGACTGTATTTTTGGCACCCGATCTTTGGGCTCGTGCGGCCGTGGATGAAGCATTGACGCTGAGCGTGGCCGTGGTGCTTCCGTTCAAGTTCGGAGAAGGCGGGTTCACCGCACAGGTGATCTGGCTCGACGATGGCGTGCAACTCAAGGCGACGGCGCCGCTGAAATTACTCAGAGAAGTCAGATTCAAGCCCACCGTTCCCAAGCCTCCGGCCTTCAGCGTAATTTGGGAAAACTGAGAAGCGAGCGAGAAATCTCCTGCCGTTTGGATCGAGGTGAAGTTCGCCGGGCTGCTCACCGACGGGCCGTTCTTGGCGTCGCCCTGGTACGACGCGATAAGCTGATTGGCCCCGCTGTTCAAGAAGGCCTTCCCATCGACCTCAAACGAAACCGTGTTGCTATTACCTGCCACTCCCGCGGGCAACAACGCGAAGGTTATCCCCACCGTATCCGCGAAGAAGTCGATTTCGCCGGTTGGAGCCGTTCCCATGTTGCCAGTCCCGGTCACTGTGGCCGTGATGGTGGCTGTTTGCGATCCGGAAAAACTCGAGGGCGTGATGCTGACGGTGGTGATGGTGGGCGCCAGCGTCGGCAGAGTGATGGCCGAAAAGAACGACAGATCCTCAAGACCTTCTGATCCCCAGTAGGAATCCCCGCTATACAGAATATCGACGTAGTACAGATTGGCCGCAAGGCTGGGAAACGTCACCGATGCAAACGATTCGTACGAGTTGGGGCCGCTCACCGGGGCCAGCGTTGCAGTCTGGGAGTAGACAGGCTTTACGCAAACTTGATTGTATGTGAATTGAGGCACAAGGCACACCCGAACCGTGCCGGTGGGAGTCGCCAGACCCAGCGGGATTTGGACCCGATTTGCTGCAAACGTATTCGCTCCTTGGACGCCTCCTGCTTTGTCCATCGGGAGCCATGCCGCGAGCGCTACTTATTCCGGCGATGCGAGCTTTAATGCGTCTTCGGCAACTCCGGTCACCTTCAGCGTCACGCCGGGACCGGTGCAGCAGCGCCATGATCCCCGCCATCGCAGGAGTCGACGCGGAAGTCCCGCCAACCAGAAAAATGCCGGTCGCGTTGTTGGTTCCGGGAGTGCACTCTCCCGGCAACGCGCAAATGGGGTACGTGCTCAGATTTGGGCCATTGGAGGCGAATAGCGAAACATCGGGCAGGTCGCGAACCATGTCGTACTGTGTTCCAGGCCCGACTTGCCAGTTAGGCTTGGGGTAACCTGCGACACAGGTCCCCGTGGAAGTCTGCGTGGCGCAGTTGCTCGGCCCTCCACCACCGGAACCGAGCTCGTGGTCGACAAAAATATTCAGACCAAACAAATCGCTCCATCCCTGCTCGGGCAACGGCGCGATCAGCGAGCCCAGCGAAGAATCGTTGGTGGGCCGCCAAAGCGAATCGATACTGGCGCCCCCAGTCGCATAGTCGGAGTAGTAAAAATCGGTGCCGCCGACCGCTACATTCCACGGTGTTGAGGCCACGCCGCTCACCGCCGGATAAAGCTCAAGGTTGCACGTCACTCCGCTGTCGCCCGCGGACACAAGCACAGTTTGCCCCTGTGCCGCCGCCTGCTCCCATAACTGCGACCAGAACTGGTTCCCCGCATCGCCCAAAAAAATTCGCACTGCCCGAAACTCACGCTTAACACCGACGCCTGATTGTCCTCAACCGCGCGGATCGCCGCCAGCACCAGCGGATCCTGAAAGTTGCTCCCGTTCGCGATATAGAGATTCACCGTCGCGTTCGGAGCAACCGCCCCACCCAATTCAACGTCCAGATAAGCTTCAACGTCGACGCCGTTCAGCGTGCCCGGATCGTCACCGTCGATGACGACTTGTGTCGGATTGCTCGGCAGTCCGAACAATGTTTGATAGGCCGCGACCAGGCTAAGATCGATGTTCGACTCATTAATGATGCCAATCGTCTCGCCCGATCCGTTGATCCCGGCCTGATAAAGGGGCGCCAGATCGTACTGCGTGGCGAAATCCTGCGGAGCGAGAGGATAGAAAAATGGGTTCTTGGTTCCAGTTGGATTGGGAATCGTCCACTGCGGCGTAGCCCGGTTGGTGGCACGCGAATACGATGCTGCTCCGGCGACGAGAATGTAAGGCTTGGCGTGGAAGTTGTTCAACGGCGAAATCCCGCGCACCAGCGGCGCCAGAGCCGCCGGAATGCTGATCTCCGTTGCGTTCGCGTAATGGCTTTCGCCTTTCACTTCATATTGATGGATCTCGGTATGAAAACGCCCCACGCAACTGCCCGGCGATTCCCGAAAACTCGATGAAATGCCCGCCCTTGGCGGTTCTAGTTACCTCGAAACCGTGCGCCCGCAGCCACCCTTGCGCCGCCTGAACATCACTTTCGGCAGGCCCAAAACGTCGTCCGTACTCCTCGGGCGTAATCCACTGATGGTAGGTCGGCGACCCACGGCGATGATCGTCGGCCAGAAACTTCTGCAACGCCGCTTCCCGCTCAATTGGGCGATTCAGCAATAATAAGGACGCGGCTGGCCGGCAAAGCGTCGGGAACGGCCCCGCGGTCGTAACGCGCCTGCGCCAGCGGATGCACGCTGCCATGCAGCTTGACTAGACTGGACTCGTCAACCGCCTTCGTAACCAGCGACGAGGGTTGGACTTGGGAATGAGCCAAAGAACTGGCAGATACTACAAGGAACAGAACACAGAGAAAGCGAACACAACCCTGGGGCATGATTCCGGAATCCTCATCCTCAACCACCTTCGTCCCACCCGAGAGAACACTTCACAAGCCGGCAAAGCTCCTCGTCAAGCTTCGCAAACGGAACACAGAATCGTACGTCGAACGCGAGAGGAAAGCCAGAAGAAACGACTCCAGCGCGCCGGGACACGGACCACAAAAATGGGCCATCGGGAACAGGTGGGAATTTCCGAAACAACGGCCATAACCCAGGCGCTTGCCACCACAATCGATGAAAGGCTTTGCCAACCGAGCAGGCCAAAATGGGACGCTTTTGGGTGGCGCAGGCATTCATGCCTGCATAAAGATCCCCAAGGGGAAGGGCTTCAGCCCCCGAGGTAAGGTGTAGCCGACGAGTTTTGGAATCTCCTAAGCAAACCTGACTCGACAAGCTGATAACGACGCCCGATGTATGGGACACAATCGATGAAAAACTTTGCCGACCGAGCAGGCCAAAATCGGACGCTTTTGGGTAGCGCAGGCATTCATGCGTGCATAAAGATCCCCAAGGGGAAGGGCTTCAGCCCCCGAGGTAAGGTGTAGCCGACGAGTTTTGGAATCTCCTAAGCTTGCAGCCCACGGAAGCTAAAGCTTGTCCTTCCGACCAAAGGGAATCTGCTCTTGGCTTCCGCCCCGCGATCCTCAGTTCACCGCACCCGCTTCCAATACGTGCACTTCGAATCCACCTTCAACAGCGGCTCAACAATGCCGCGCTCTTCCCGAAACTCATCGACCGCCCTGCGGCAGTAGGTCCAGGATTCTTCTCCGTAGTCGTCCACGATGACATACCCGCCCACCGAAACCCGGTCATACAAACTCACCAGGCTGTCCCGAGTCGATTCGTAAAAATCCCCGTCCAAACGCAGCAACGCAAGGGTGCGAATCGGCGCGGTCGGCAGCGTATCCTTAAACCATCCCTTGAGAAAATGCACCTGATCATCCAGCAAGGCGTAGGCCTGGAAATTGCGGTTGACTTCTTCCAGGCTGACCATCAGATTGTTATAGGCTTTCTGCATCACCGGCCCGAGCTGCACCTTTGCCTCCAGGGGAAACTTTTCGGCATCCGGCGTCGGCAGCCCCTCAAAGGAATCGGCAGCCCACACGGCCCGGTCGGTAACCCCGTAAGCCTTCAAAACCGCCCGCATGAATATCGTAGCTCCGCCCCGCCAGACCCCGGTTTCTATCAAGTCCCCAGGAACGCCGTTTTCCAAAACGTCGACGATGCAGCTCTCGATGTTATCCAGTCGGACCAAGGGCAGCATCGAGAGCGCCGCCCCCTTGACGTAGTGATTCGCTCGTTCCCGCACGAAACGGAACTCGTCTTCGTCGGGATCGGGTTCCGCCTCGAACAGAGTATTCGTCAGGGAGCGTTTGAGAAGGCTCAGGTATAGCGACCTCGGTACCTCCGAATTGGCGGCCTTCTCAGTCGAGTGCAGGTAAGGTTCGGCCACACATCCCTCGCATCTTAAATCCAGCATGAGTTTCTTCGCAGACACTGAACGAGCCCGCGTGTCTGTGCGGACCTCGGAGAGGACCCCCGCCGTCCGCAGCACCGACCATCCACGAAATAGTACGCCCACTCGCCGTGCAACACAATCGGGGAACCAACCTACCTGCCACCCCGGGCGCCCCATTCAAGCCCTCCTTTGGCTTGAGTGGGGCTTTTCAAGCGCAGGAACCAACCCGGTTACGCCATCCCAACGTGCAAGCTTTTGCGGTTCCAGAGCGAGAAGTGCTCTCAAATGCTCCCGCCAAAAACCTTGTCAAGCCCCCAAAAGCGCCATTTCTAACCTAGGTTCCACATTCCAAACCAAATAAAGTTCCAACAAATTTGTCAATTTTCCAACCTCAAAATGCTATCCTGAACTTAAGAGTAGATTTTCAACATTAAGACTTCCGAGGCGCGCGCCCTTCCGGGCCTGCGCCTTTTGCTTTTCGGAAAAGAGCGAGCTCGGAGCACCCGATGCAATGGGATGCCCGGAATGTACTTCAAATCTGCAATCTGACTTCTGCAATTTGCCATAGGAGCTTCACCATGAGAAACACCAAACGCGCCGGCGAGCTGGCGGAAATTCTGTTTCTATACCAGGCCACGGCGAGGGGGATGATCGTCACCCAGCCCTACGGCGACAACGCCCGCTACGACTTCGCCGTCGACAACGGCGCCAGATTCGTGCGCGTCCAGGTCAAGTCCTGCGGCGCCCCACCCCGGGGCAATCACTACAACTTAAACGTCGGCCGCCACTCCCAGTCGGGCGCCAAGCCCTATCTCCCATCAGAAATCGACATACTGGCCGCCTACATCGTGCCCGAGAGCCGCTGGTACCTGTTCCCTGTAGCCTTCCTCGACGGCCGCCTCAACCTCAAAATCCACATCCAGGACCACGAGGGCAGCCGCTTCTGGGACTACGTCGAGGCCTGGGACCTCCTCCGCGCTCCCGAACCCGAGCCGTCGCCAATCCCGAAGCCGAGGGTGGCCCAGGCAAGCCCTCTTTTGGCTTGCCTGGGGCTTCTGACTCGATCTGTCCGCAATGGCTGGTCCGCCTGCACTTCCAGGTGACTTTCGCGTTTCCCGCGCATCTAAGAATCAGTGGTTTGCGTGCTATACTGCCAACAAATCGTGGCGTTCCACGGTGCTTCCCACCCGCCACACCTAACGAGGTCTTTCCGACATGCCTAGCCGTTCCCGGCGCTCGCTCGTCATTGTTCCTGTGGTTCTGGTACTTTGCGGTCTCATCGGCGTGGTTTTCGCGCAAAAAAATGAAACCGCCAATTCCGCGAACGCCGAAGGCGATGTCAGCAACAGCCTCCTGAGCTTTACCCAGGTCTACCGCGTCATCGAGCAGAACTACGCCGAGCCCGTCAACGCCGACAAGGCCATTTACGACGGCGCCATCCCCGGCATGCTCCACGTTCTCGATCCGCACTCCAGCTTCTTCGATCCCAAGCAGTATTCGCTGATGCGAGAAGAGCAGCACGGCAAATACTACGGCGTCGGCATGACTGTGGGCCCGCGCAATAACAAGGTCATTGTCATAGCCCCGTTCTTCGGAACGCCCGCCTTCCGCGCCGGCATCCACCCCGGCGACATCATCATCGCCGTCGACGGCAAATCCGCCGATAACATGAGCACCAGCGACGTAGCCGACATGCTGAAGGGACCGAAGGGCACCACGGTCCGGATCACCATGCTGCGCGAAGGATCCGAAAAGCCTCTGGAATTCGCGGTAATCCGCGACGAAATCCCGCGCTACTCCGTAGACCTCCATTTCCTGATCAAGCCCGGCATTGGCTACCTGCACGTAACCAATTTCCAGGAGACGACCGAGAAAGAAGTCTCCGACGCCCTCAACGAATTCGGCGACCTCAAAGGCCTGGTGTTAGATCTTCGCCAAAACCCCGGCGGCCTGCTGAACGAAGGCGTAGGCGTGGCCGACAAGTTCCTGAAGAAGGGCCAGGTGATCGTAAGCCACCACGGCCGGGCAAGTTCTGAAAAACGCTATTACGCCACGCACGGCAACGGCGGCAAAGACTACCCGCTAGTGGTCCTGGTCAATCGCGGCACAGCCAGCGCAGCCGAAATCGTCTCCGGCGCAATCCAAGACCACGACCGCGGCCTCATCGTAGGCGAAACCACCTTCGGTAAAGGCCTGGTTCAGACCGTCTACAACATCGCAGAAAACACCGGCCTAGCCCTAACCACCGCCCGCTACTACACCCCCTCGGGCCGCCTGATCCAACGCGACTACTCGTCAATAAGCCTCTACGACTATTACTACAATCATGAGGGAGAGGATGGTGGGCCTAATCGGGAGGTTAAGCTTACGGATGGGGGGAGGACGGTGTATGGGGGTGGGGGGATTACGCCGGATGTTAAGATTCCGCCGGTGAAGTCTACGCATTTGCAGGAAGCGATGTTGCAGCACTATGAGTTCTTTAACTTTGCCAAGCACTATACGGTTGCGCATCATCCGGGGAAGGACATGGTGGTGGATGAGGCGTTGCTTTTGGAATTCAAGAAATTTCTGGATGACGACAAGCTGCCGTTCACAGAACCGGAGTTTGGCGAAGTGGTGGACTGGATTAAGGCGAACATCAAGGCTGAGATTATGACCGACCTCTATGGGCAGGAAGAGGGGTTGAAGTCGCGGGCGGAGTGGGATCCGCAGATCAATAAGTGCCTGGAATTGCTGCCCAAGGCCAAAGACCTGGCGGAGAATGCCAAGCACGTAGTGGCGGAGCGGCAGGGGACATCGAGTTTGGTACGGTAGTGGCTGTCGGCCGTCGGCCGTCGGCCGTCGGCTCTCGGCTGTCGGCAAAGGCTAGTCGAGGGCTGCCAACGGCGATGACTGGGAACCATGTTCTATGGAGTCTGGCCGCCGTGGTGGCGCTGACCGCCGGGGTTACGGACTGGCGGAGCCGGAGGATACCGAATTGGCTGACCGTGCCTGCGGCGGCTTTGGGTTTGATCCTTAATATCTATTTTGCGCGGTGGCCTGGGACGAAATCTTCGCTGGAGGGGCTGGGTCTGGCTATGCTTCTGCTGTTTCCCTTTGTGGCCTTGCATGCGTTTGGGTTCGGGGACTGGAAGCTGGTGGGGGCGTCGGGTGCGATTTTGGGTGTGGATTCGATGTTTCTGGTGTTTTTCGTGGCCGCTATGGTGAATGCTTTGATCGCGCTGGGGCTGGTAATCTGGCAGGGGCGATTGGGGCGGACGCTGGGGAATATTGGGCGGATCTTTTGGGCAATCGCGCGTTTGCAGAGGCCGGATCCATCGATTTCGCTGGAGAATCCGGACACGGCGAAAGTTCCCTTTGGAGTCGCCTGGGCACTGGCGCTGGCGGGGTGTGCGGGTGCAAAATTGTGGGGTTGGTGAGTGTGGGGAGATGAACTTACTGGATCGGCTTTCCGGAACACATACCCCGTCGGCTAAAGCCGCTCCATCGGCTGGAGTCATGGCAGGGCTGAAGCCCTGCGCCGCCCAAAAGCACAAACTGCCGAGTGCTTCAAGCAACTGCAGATCCCTCCCGTTGGTCGGGATGACAAGCTTTAATAATGCGGTCGGGATGACAAGCGTTGATTTGGTTGGGCAAGTGGTTCGGCGTGGGTTGCGTCGGGGCTGGCGGGAGTGTGGGGCGGCGGAGATTGCCGAGGCTGCGTTTGTTTTCCCGCTGTTGTTTATGTTTATTTTTGGGATTCTTCAGTTTGGACGGATGTATCTGGTGTATTCGACGATTCAGCGGGCGGCGATGGAAGGGGCGCGGGCGGCGGCTGGCTCGACCTGTGCCACTTGCGGAACAGCGCCTTTGACGGCGGCGCAGGTTGCGACGACGGTTGTGGGACCGATTCTTCAGAATGCGCACATTGATCAAACTTTGTTGACGGTTCCGGCGACACCTTCGCGGAACTCGTGCACGGGAGCGGCTGTGGCGTGCGATGCCTTGGGAACTGGAGCGACGCCGAAAATCTGCGTGCAGCGGAATGTGGTTTTGAATTTGGACAGCGGCGGCCTGCCGACGAGTGGGTCTTCTGTTTGCGGGACTTCGGTGCGGCTGGTGTATCCGTATAACTTTTCGCTGCCCTCGGTGTCGACAGTGGCTCCGTATGTGTCGCGGCAAACGTATGCGTTGAATTTGAAGGCACAGGCGCAGGTGAAGGAGGAGAACTGATGGATTACTCCTTTCCTCAGCGGCTAAAGCCGCTTATCCTGGAGAGCTTGATCGCAGGGCTGAAGCCCGGTGCCGCACAAAAGCAAAGACCTTGCCCCCTCCGCGGGGCTGCGCTCCTGGACGGCCGGGGGCGGACGTCCCCACGTTTTGATGGAATTGAGATTCCAGGCGGCGGGCTCGGGACAGGGTTTGCCACTCGTCGGGGTGACAAGCCTGTTGGAAAAACTGGAAAATCTTGTACGCCTTTCTTGGTGGATCGGTTTCACTCATTCCCGCTCTTGCAAAGAACGCAAGGACGGTTCACCCGCTGTCCGGGTGGAGCGAGGAAGAATTTCTTGCGACGGTGGGTTTCCGCAGAGGGTGGGGCTACGTTGGTGGAGTTCGCAATCACGCTGCCCATCCTGGTGATGATTCTGTATGCAATTTTCGATTTTGGAAGCGCGCTGGTGCTGAAGCAGAAACTGGAGCACGTGGCGTATGAGGCGGCGCGCGCGGCGGCGAGCCAGAGTACGGATGACCTGTCCAACTCATTGGTGGGAACGTCAGGATCGGTGGCGGATTTGCGGGATACGGTGGCACAGAATTTGCAGAACGCGGGGGTGAATGATTGTGGGCTGCTGGGAGCGGCGCCCTCGGCCGTGCCTCCACCGGCCGCAACTTGGACGTACAACGTGAGTGGAGGGGGATGCCCGGCTGCGCTGGTGCTGACGATCCGGCGGGAGAGTGTTACTTCGGTGGGCGGCGTGAGTATTTTTCTCAGCCGAATCACGTTGCAGTATCCGTTCCAATATCGCTCGGCGTCAATATTGAAGGCGATCGCAGGCAGCAGCACGTTTCCGACATCGGCGAATCTGGTGATCAATGCCAGCATGAAGAATTTGCTGTAGGACAAGTTGTAATTTGCGATTTGTAATTTTGTAATTTGAAGTTCCTGGAGTTGAGCGATGGCGAGGGCATCTGGGTTTCAGCGTCGGCGGGGGGAACGAGGAATTACGGTTGCGTTTGTGGCCGTCAGCATTTTCGCGCTGGTGGGAATGGCGGCGCTGGCGATCGATCTGGTGACGTTGTATGTAGCGAAGGCGCAAGCGCAGAGGTTGGCGGACACGGCGGCGTTGGCGGGTGCGAAAGCTTTGGTGGAATACGGGATCACGGCAGATCCCCAGAATACCCAGATGGCTTGGGGCAACGGGTGCACGCAAGCGAAAGCGCAAGCGATCGCCTTCGCGAATCGGGGTCGAATTGGCGGGGTAGCGCCGGGGGTGGTCACGCCGTGCTTTGGGAGCGGTTGCGCAGCATTGTGTCCGGCCCCGGGAGCGGTCGGAACGGGCTTCGGGGTGAACCCGCAGATGCAGGTGACGGTGCAGAGTAGGTCGCTGCCGCTATTTTTCGCGAAGATCTGGGGAGGGGGAACGGCGCGAGTGAAGGCGACTGGTTTGGCCGAAGCTTTCGATCCCTCGGGAACCGATATTCCTGTGGCCTCGCGATGCGTCCGGCCCTGGCTGTTGCCAAACATTGATCCCAATGGTGGGCAAATTTTTAATCCCGGAAATGGGCAGATCACGAACAATGAACCGACCACGCCGGGAGATGTTGAAGGCATAGTGGGGAGAAGGATCCAGTTGGCGACCGGTTGCACGGGGGCGTGCGCCGCCGGAACCGAGAGTGTGCCTGCTGTTGTGGCGGGAACGCCGCCAAAGCTTTCGTATTATCCGCTGGATCTGCCGAATCCGGCGACGAGTTTGCCGAGTTGCTCGGTGGGGGTGAGTTACCAACAGAATATTGCGGCGTGTAATGCGACCCCACTGGCATGTGGCGCAACGGTTGACCTGGATGTGTCGACGGGTCCGACGAATACGAGCAACAACCAGGTGGCCACGGATTGCCTGATTGGCGCCAGTGGTCCCGGAGCAGGGAACGGACAGGACGCGGTGAACGTGGGTGTCTTTCCTTACGCGATCAATGCCGGCTCGACGCATAGCGGTGTCGCGGCCAACACTCAGATCTCGACGAGCCGGTCGGTGGTAACGATTCCGGTGTACGACAACTCCGTTGGGACAGGCAAACCGGCGCTGACGAATGTGACAATTATCGGATTTGTGCAGGCGTTCGTGGATAGCGCGGATGCCACTACCGGGGAGCCTACGATCCATATTCTGAACGTGTCCGGGTGTAGTTCGACGGCTCGGACGTCTGGGGCGACACCGGTGGGGTTGAGTGAGGGGAGCGCGGTGCCGGTGCGGTTGATACACCCGTAGGTTTGTTCGGCCCTCCCCACGTAAAATCTTGATGCTCGATGAAAGAAGGCCTTTCGCGCCGGGCTTGCTCCAACAAGACCGTGCGAGGGCGGCAGCAGCCACGGGTTCTCCTACATTCCCTTTCTTTCGCCCCTTTGAGGCTCGTCTTGTTTGCCAGATTCCCACGGCTTACGCCGTGGGCTTTATTCTTGGGCCGCTGCGCGGCTGGGGCGGGGTTTATTCTTGGGCCGCTCCGCGGCTCGGGTGGGCTACACTCTTCAGGCGCGGCTGGTTGAGGAACGTGGTCTGCTGCTGAATCTCCGGAATGCGACATAAGGTCGAATATGCGCTGTTGTGGGCGGCGGTGAGGACGCTGGGGGCGTTGCCGCGGGGCTTATCGCGTGCGGTGGCGATTGGGTTTGCGCTTGTGGTTTACCGGGTGTATGGGCGGTTGAGAAGAGTTGGGATGCGGAATCTGGAGATGGCTTTTCCACAGATGCCTGTGAAAGCACGGCGACGGATTCTGCGCGGGGAGTTTGTTTCGCTGGGGAGGCAGCTGGCGGAGTTTTGTTTGTTTCCTTCGTACACGCCGGAGAATGTCGGGAAGGTTGTGATTTACGACGGGTTTGAGAATTTCGAGCGGGCGCGGGCGAAGGGCAAGGGAGTTTTGTTTTTGACGGGGCATCTTGGTGGGTGGGAGCTTTCTTCGTTTTTCCATTCGCTTCAGGGGCATCCGCTGCACATTGTCATGCGGGGGTTGGATAATCCTTATGTCGACCGGATGGTGCAAAGTTACCGGACCATGCACGGGAATACGGTGGTGGATAAAGACGACTTTGTGCGCGGGTTGCTAGGGGCGATGAAGAAGGGCGAGACAGTGGGGATTCTGATGGACACGAACATGACGCCGCCGCAGGGGGTGTTTGTGGATTTCTTTGGGATTCCGGCCTGCACGGCCAGCGGTTTGGCGAGGATTGCGATGCGGACGGATGCCGCGGTGGTGCCTGGGTTTTGCGTTTGGGATTCGGTGTTGAGGAAGTACCGGTTGCGGTTTGATCCTGTTATGGAACTTGTGCGGACTGGGTCGGATGATGACGATGTATTGGCGAATACCGCATTGTTTACTGAGAAGATTGAGTGGTTTGTGAGGAAGTATCCGGAGCAATGGTTGTGGGTGCATCGGCGCTGGAAGACCAGGCCGGAGGGGGAGAAGGGGTTGTATTAGGGCCTTCCTCGGCGGCTAAAGCCGCTCATCCTGTAGCCTTGATCGCAGCGCTGAAGCGCTGCGCCGCCCAAAAGCCCATGCCCAAAGCAACCGAAGATCCACCTTCGGCAAGTTCAGGGTAGGCTATCCCTCTGGCCGGGATGACAATCTCGCCCTTAGGAACCCGGGCGGTACGGCGAGAAGGGTTCAACGGTGTGGGGGAGTGGAAGGTGTAGGGGTCCCTTCGGCAAGCTCAGGGCAGGCTCTTCGACTCCGCACTGGCTTCACTTCGTGAAGCCAGTGCTACGCTCAGGATGACAACCTTTGATTCTATGCAAGGATGTTTATGAGTCGATCAGTTCAAGATGTTGCGAAGTTTGTGGGTGGGCGGGCGATTGGGGACGCTGGCGTATTGGTTTCGCGCGTGGCTAGTGTGGGGTCGGCGAAGGTTGGGGACTTGGTGTTTGTGGAGGATACGGGCGGGTTGACGGCGGCTCTCGGTGGGGCAGCTTCCGCGATTTTGGCTGGTGGGTTTGCGGCTGGGGCGACGGGAA
>Ga0080027_10000451_pt1 | contig 17602 bp, 16 predicted proteins | sample OrgsoiDNA2013046_FD_70962 | JGI IMG/M metagenome (GOLD analysis project Ga0080027, IMG submission 70962) | Permafrost soil microbial communities from the Arctic, to analyse light accelerated degradation of dissolved organic matter (DOM) -... | ecosystem: Environmental > Terrestrial > Soil >... | reverse complement strand
GGTCCGCCAGTACATTTCTATACCTAGAATGATCGATCAAGATTATCTAGCTGTAGCCACCTCCTTTTGCCTGGTCTGATCGGTAAAATGGCTTGGCATGGAGTCTTCCCTCTTTCCAAAAAGAAGCGTGATATTTATTCTTCTGTCTTGATAATCTTCTCCGAATCTTAGATCTTCCGTCGCGTGAAAAAGGTCCGAATTGAATATGATAGCCCTGTTGCATCGATAAGGTATGGTGACTGCTTTTGACGGGTTATCTCTCAAAAAATGGGCAATTTTATCTCCCCGTCTGTTGTAGGAGTCAAAATCCCACTCCTTTGGTGCTTCTATATCATAAATAACCAGACCGCCAGTTTCGCTATTTATATTGGACTCGTCGGGGGTAATCCAGAAATTCACATTAATCGCAGCAAAATCGGCATGTGGTTGAGTAGGAGGTTGCTCAGGACCGAATTTAAATCCCCATAGTTGACTGAGCGGGTATTTTGAACCGATTATATGCGGGAAATATCTTGTAATTTCTTCCGCTACCTGGATAAGCAGCGGGCAATTAAACCCGTCCCGGAAAAATGCGCCGAGGCGGCCATGGGCATACCTGTTCTCAAACCAAATGGTTGATCGCAGACAAAATTCCTGCAGTCCCTTAAGCGCATCTTCTGAAAGAAAATTGTCGATTATAGCAACACCCTTCGGATGTTTCATATATTCTGCTTCGACAATCGACGGATTCCAACTCTTTGAGAGTGCTTGCGCCACCCGCGGGCTATCCTCCAGATAAACAATTCGGTTATAGTAGTCGCCGATAAGTAATCTGTCTTCCTCAGACAATTCCTCCCTTCCTGTGAGGTCCCTTTTCTTCAATCTGTTTAGCATAGTTTCATATCTATCGATTATGTCATCAATATTACTTGCCATTTTACCTTTTTCTTTTAGGTATTTGAATTGAAGCAAGTCGTGTTCGATTTTCCCGAAACTCAGGTAGGGTGTAGGATAGCACTCTGCCGGTATAGGAATATCCGAGCCGGTCATTTTTTCCCATTTGCTGCCGTGGCATAACAAGGCATGAGATCTGGCAGCTGAAGCGGCTTTTTCAAATTCTCCCGCATACATCGCATCTCCGATTTGATCCGCGAGCTGCTCCCTCAAGCTCATTTTTGTTTTACTCTTCGGTTGGTTTTTCTTAAGTCTTTCTTTCTCTTCGCCACCTGTTTCACCACCCCCTGTTTCTCCCCCGCCAGTTTCTCCGCCCGTGCCGGTACCTCCGGTTCCTGTTTCTCCAGTTCCTGTTTCTCCGGTTCCTGTTTCTCCCGTTCCCGTTTCTCCCGTTCCCGTTTCTCCCGTTCCCGTTTCACCCGTTCCTGTTTCACCCGTTCCTGTTTCGCCTGTTCCTGTTTCGCCGGTCCCCGTTTCACCCGTTCCTGTTTCACCCGTTCCTGTTTCACCCGTTCCTGTTTCACCTGTTCCTGTTTCGCCAGTCCCCGTTTCACCCGTTCCCGTTTCACCCGTTCCTGTTTCACCCGTTCCCGTTTCACCTGTTCCCGTTTCCCCCGTCCCGCTCTCCTCAGTTACGGGGACGTCTTGGGTTTGCGTGGTGGCACTTGTCCCAGCAGTGGCCGAAGCAGCATCCGGACTACTTAGATTCTGACTCCCTACATCCAAATTGGCTTCGAGCGCTGCTTCGGTTCCGAGAGCGATCCCAATGATTGCCATGGCGCCTCCCAAAACTGGTGCGCCGGCTAATCCAACTACAACTCCTGCAACACCCCACATTCCGGCCATCTTTGTAAGGCCGTTGGAAAGTTGAATGGTGGGTGGAGGACCGGTGAGGGCGGGATTGGCTTTTTTTGTTTTTTTTGCGGTTGCGCCAGATACCGTTACGATGAGTTGTCCACCCGAGTATGAGACAGATAAGGGAGACTTATAAGATGCAATAGATTGGGATTGGAGGTACTCAAAAAAGGGAGTGCCATCAGCGTCGTTTGTAAAATCATTGATGGTTTCAAAATCATCAAAAATTCCGTTCATTGCATTTTGATCATATTGGTAGATATAGCCATCCGAATCAACATAAAAATAACAGCCAAGACCTGCATCGTAAACCTTAGGGCATTTGGATGATTTTAATAAATTCAATGCGCTTGCGATAGTACCGGTGTCAAACTCCTCAAATAACGATGCAAGAACATTCAAGTACAGAGTGCCTAAGCCCTCAAGGTTGGCTTGTTTACTGGCAAACGAGACAAAATCATTTATTGCATCATCCGTATTCTGCGCTCGTAATGATTGTATGACTCCAATCAGTGAATTGAAGTAAGTATTTTGCTGTTGAGAATACTGATTCGGTTGGGCACCGGCCAATGCCGCTTTGTGCAATTTGATCAGTTGTGGCCATGCTTCTTTCGAAGGGATGAATGAATACGTGATGCTGACATTGCTCATAAACTTCGTTTTAAATGAATGTTAAAAAAATAACGATCAAATTCGGATGAAAGGATCTCCTTATGGTTTGAAGCTTTGCAGTAAGGTCAAATTGGTCATTTCAGTTCTGATACTGGTTTTCGCCGGTAAAACTTCTTTTCAATTACCTAATAGAAATTAATTCATTCGCGACCATTATCCCCCGTTAAAACAAAATATTTGGCCCCGAATTTTCATCCATTTTTTCAGATTTTTGAAGCTCTTAATATTTCTAAAAATCCATCGGAAGAAATTAAAATTGTTTATTTACCTATTTAAAAGATCAGTGTCCCTTAGTGCCCGCCCCCGAAGTTGAACCTCCACCTCCTCCGGAAGAAGACGCGCCGCCCGCTCCAGAAGAAGAAGTTCCTCCTGCACCACCTGATCCGCCACCACCTCCACCGCTACCGGAGCTGGTCGAAACAGAAGCGGTTTGTGCAGTGAATCCGGTACCAAATGCATAAGTCAAACTAAAAAATATTCCTGCCTGTAATTTATTATACGTAGCTATCGTCGTGCCGGATGCATAATTCGAGCCTAATTGCTGACTGGCAGACAAAGACTTTATACTTGAAATGCTCAATCCCGCATTCACGCCAAAACGATTGATTCTCCCTATGCCAAAGGATCCCCCGATTAAAAAAGAATAGTTTAAATCAAGAGAAGCTCCCAGCCCTAATACGCCACCCCAGGCCGTCGTAGTCGAACTACGGAAATAGGCATTGAGAAATGCGGCGATGCCAAAAGCGCCATTACCAAAATTTTTTTCCTGGACGATTTTAAGCGAATCACCGGCAGCGGGTTGCAAAGCGTAGCTATTATTTTTTACAGTATTAAAATAAAATCCAGTACTCCATCCTAATTGCCACCCTCTAGCGATCTGAATCGGGATCTGTTGATTGGGTACATATGTTGTTCCATTAAAGCCGGCATTTGGCTGCATAGTCAGGGTAAAGACCAATTGATCTGCATTTTGTAATTTGGGCACATTGTACATGGTGTAAAATGACGTGGTGGCGATGGTTGTTAAAATATTCTGTGCTGCAGAAACCAGAGAATCCGGTGTCATCACGATCAGATAATTCTTCGCAAAATATGTGTTTAATGAATCACTGGTAATGCCCTTCGACGCCAGATATTTGCGTTTCATCTCTGCATACCCGGTGATAATGTTGCCTGAAGGAGGAAATTCTTTCCTGACGTTATCCAGGAAAGCTTTTCGCAGCGTTTCAAAATCAGAGCAGTCAACCGATTCCGGCGAGGCGCAATCGGTACAATCAATTGCCAGAAATGTCTTGATTTCGGCAATCAGTTTGGTTATCTTTTGCAGTTCAGAGATGTAAAAATAATCTTCCTTGCTCATCAGGGTGGGTGGTTGTGCGCCACCGGCTACCACGCCCATGAGCTGGGTCCATACCGAGGGTACAGCCGAAAAATTGTTTACAAAACTGGTGGTTAAACCGGTAGTATATTTGATGATATTGTAATTGGGTATGATAAAGACCACACCGGTATTTTTATAAAATTCAGAATAGTAATCTAAATGATCATACTGGATATACTTCTTATGGTCTTTGTCCGGACCTAATATGACAGTCCGGTTGCAACAGGGATAGTAGAATACAGCGTAATTCATACATGGATCCAGGTCTTTCCCGATTTTTATCCGGGAAATATCAAAGGATTTTGTAAAAGTTGGGTCTATAGTATTAGAAGGCACATTTTGGGGATTTCCGATTAAGCCTTTTTCCATCACTCCGTCAATCTCTCCAGCGGAAGTTATTTCTAAAGTGTATGTTTTAGAAAATACTGCAGCATTTTTACCAGCTTCAATTGCAATATGCAAAGTAGTATCAGGATGAGCTTTAAAGTAGTTGTCAACCCCCTTTATCAAAATGTCTTTCCTGGTAGCGGATAAATCATACTCCTTGTCCAGTGTGAGCTGGGTACAGGTGATCCGGATTTTTGGATTGAGCAGAGCATCCGTACCCGTTATCCTTAGTGTGATATCTTTTGTTAAATCAATCGACTGGGGCCCTCTGGAGAATCCAAATATATTGTCAAAAGTCACAGGGATTCTGTTTCCTGCCAGGTATGCGGGCGCGGTCTTGGTGGCTCCGGTGTCTTTTTGTTGCGCTGTGGCTGACAGAAAATGGGATGCAAACAGTATAAAGATTAGTTTTCTCATAAGAGGTGTTTAATTTTTATAGAGGGCCTCTGTAATTGACATTTATTTCTGATGCAGACAGTCCGGTGGCTGTGGCAATATCATTATTAGTGACATCATCAATCATGGAAATTAAATTGCCCGTACCACCCTTAATTTCTGAACTAGTATCGGTCACCGCAACCATATCGGCAAATACAATATTGTTAAATACCGGTAACTGGGTATTAACGCTGTTGAATTTTGGCCGCTCCACCACCCATTCTGCAGATTCCACATTAAGGGTTTGACCCACCGCGGCGGTCACGGTGAAGGGTGTAATCGCGTAGTTCTGGGAATAATTGGCGAAGTGAATCATAAACTGGGTTTCAGAAACAACCTCAACAATAAAACTCACGGAGTCACCTACTGCTACATTGAAAACCAGATCCCTTTTCTGAACATCCGGTGTCCACTCATACCAAAAATAGAGAGAGGTAACGGATCCGGTTGGATGAACGGATATGTCATGGTCAATCCCCGCCTGAATCAGATTTGTTCCATTCAGGCCGCCGATTCCAACCCAGATTGAACAAAAGAAATTGTTACCCGCTCCCGCAACCGGCACCTGTACATCCGGGATAATCCAACTGCCGGTAACGCTTTTATAATTTGAACCGTCATTCAGAAGAGAACCACACCAGGTATACATATCAGTGGCATCGGTTATCTTTTTTCGTGAGGAGTGAAATCTTTTCTTTTTTCGTTTTCGTTCAGTAAACTGGGGAGGTATTAAATGAAAATCCCTGGCGTATATTTTTCGCCACATCTCATGCAATAAGGTCGTTCGGGGTGGGGGTGGAAAGCCCAGCGAGACAATTTCCAGGTCTGAAGCATCAACTAAATTGTACCTCCCTTTTTTAAGGGGCAAAATTTCAAGCCGCGTTTTAAGTTTTTTTGATTTTTTTCGCATGAATCTTTCCTGGCTAATAAAATTTAAATTTAAGTTGCTGACTACTTTTGAATGCTATGAAAACCGGAATGAATTTTTTAAAAAAAGCTACGCAGTTATAGTGATCGGATATGCCGCATAAATGGCGGAATTGTTTTTCATAGAAACTTTTAAGGTAATCGCCCCGACATTGCCAGGAGTGTAGACGAACTTTAAAGGGTTGGCTGCATCGGCAACCGCCTGCTCAGTATCACCCGCTACCTGAACAATAACTTGTTGTCCGGGAGGAGAAACTTCCCATTCAAAAGTCATGGGCACTCCTTTTTGCCCAGTCGTTGGTATTGTGTTTTTCGGTTTAATTGTGGGGGATGGGGTGGATCCTGTATTTGATCCTCCGCCAATGGGTTTTGATGACGCGGAGCCAAAATAAAAGCCACTGATCGCGCTTATCAAAGTAATAAAAGAAGCCACAATATTTTTAGCCATATCAGCGGCATCACTGTTGGTGGCAACCTTAACTGAAATGTCGTAAAAATAAAAATACTGGGGTTTATCCCCCGCCTTCGCATCATAAGCGGGATTTTTTAAACTGTCCACCTTCTTTTTGGAGACGATATCCTTCAGGGAATACTCTTTTAAATTGTCTTCCGAAATATGTTCAAGTTTTCCAACACCGTTCTGAGAAACTTTTGAATAGATCTGCGTCGCCATGATAAAGAACAGCGCGATTAAAGACAGGGCGATCAGGGCGCGGATCGAGCCATCGGGCATACCCAGTGCTGAGCTATTTTTGCCTTTTCCGATTGCCGAAAAGACGGCGGAGGACAGGGTGAAAGTCAGCACACTGATGACAATGGCCAGGATGACGATTGCCGGGCTTTCTAATTTTTCAATGTTGAAACCTTTACCGGAATTGCCGAGTAACAAGATGACCAGCGACATTATTAACGCGCCGTATATCAAAAGGAAAGCGGAGATGATGGTGTATTTCTTGTAGATTTTACTTGTTTCCATTTGATTATTTTTTCGCCTGTCCTTTTTCTGTTTTTGGCTTCATGGGTATTATATTTCATATAATCGGATTGAATCCTAAATTGGAATCAAAACGCCATTGGGATATTATTCTGAGACAACGACGGCGATTAATTCAAAGAGAATGCCGCTTTTCGTTGGCGCAAACACTTGTAATGAAACACCTACGACTGCGTCTCAGATCAGCCTCTTTAAACTTTAATTGACACAGTCGTAATTTTTTTCATTTAACGAAAATAATTACCAGTTTGAAGCTCACTGGGCCAGATACTAATTTATATTTATTTCAATCGGTAGAGATCTGTAGTGATCGGAGGGAATGGGTTAGGGCTAGCTCAATCTAAATTAATTACTTCTTTCTGGCAAGAAAAAAAATTATTTAACTGAAAGAAAACATAGCTCTAAGGGTTTCCACTTAGTAAATGCATTGATTTATTTAATTAAATACTATAATACTCCCCATTTTCGAGACCGAAAGGCTAGGATGTTAAGTTAAGATTTGGTTTCAGATTTTCATTGATCATGCAGCATTTTTAGTGGATTCCAGATAGCGAACATTGGGTGATTGTTTTGTTGTGTGATGCGTTTTGTCATTATAATAGACGATGTGGTCTTGAACTCCTTCATAGAGTTCAAGACCATCATTGGCCGGGTTCAGGTAGATGTGATTGTATTTAATAGACTTCCAAAAGCGTTCAATCCAGATATTGTCTAGTGCTCTGCCTTTGCCATCCATCGATATTTGTATTTCCATCCGTTCAAGATATTACGTCCAAAGAGCACTGGTATATTGAGTTCCCTGATCTGAGTTTACGATCTCAGGTTTGCCATATTTTGATATCGCTTCCTCCAGGACACTTTTACACCATTGAGAAGTAAGTGAGTTACTGATGCTCCAACCAACGATCTTCCTGCTGTAGACATCAATGATTGCCCCTCAGATACATAAATCCGTTACGCATCGGCACATAAGTAATGTCTGTACACCAGACTTGATTAGCGTGCGTGATGTCCAGGCCTCTCAATAAATATGGTTTAATAAATTCTTTCACTCCTTGTTTAGTCAATTTCTTCCTGCAGTAAATCGTTTGGCGACCTATAATCTTCAACAGTCTGCGGATGCGCTTGGGGCCTACCGGATGATGTCTGGCAATTAAAAACAACGCCAGCGACACGACTCCTTCAGTGGGATGATCTGTCAGGTGTTTATCCATGATCTCCATAATCTTAATGTTCTCTGGTTTTTCTCCTACAGGTTTATAATATAACCGGCTTCTGTTGACACTGAGAAGTTCACATTGCCTGCGCACTGATAGTTTCTTTGTACGAGGGCTTATTAAACTTGCCCGCTCTACTATCCCCCAAGTTTCTTGAAACATTTTTTTAAAAATTCATTCTCCACCTTAAGCTGTCCGATCTGGGCGTACAGCTCCTGGGTGTCAATGTCTGGTTCATCTGCTTTGCCAGAACCCTCGAAAATAGCCCCCATGTTGGCCAGGAACTCGGCTTTCTAGCGGGAGATCATAATCGGGTTGACTTCGAATTTCTTTGCGAGTTCAGCAAGTGTCTGCTGGTTCTTTACGGCTTCAAGAGCAACTTTGGCTTTGAAGGCTGGAGCGAATTTTCTGCGTGTCTGCTTTTTCATTTGAGATAGTTAAATTACGAAAATTATTAACTAGCTCTCTGGTCTCAAATTCAGGGAGTATTATACTTCGTCGTTACGTCAGATTTCTTAATTGTGGTTGTAGTGGTAAATATTATTTTTGCAAAACAAAATTGGCCAGATAAGCAAGGCAAAGAATTCCCAAAACATTGATGATCATTATATAAATGACTCCGCCTTTCTTTGAAAAATTTATATTTTCTATTTTTAATGTAAGTCTGAAAAATATTGTCGAACTGTAAATAAAACTATACCATAGATGTGCCCCGAATACACGAAAGGATAGCGTTTTCGGTTGCAACAGCGGTATATTTTTTACCGCGTAGACTTTGGTATTTAGATAATTTAGCCAGGGAAGAGTTAATAATGTAAATAGTAAGACAAAAAACGCCGTCCATCTAAAAATAAGTTCTTTGCTATAACCATAATTCCACCAAATGCATGATATAAAATTTAAGAACCATGAATTGTGAAGATGATATTTGAATTGACTGTATTCGATATCTAGGTTTTTATAGCTTTCTTCCTGGCCACGATCTTTAAAATTTTTCAGAAGTGCCTCATAAACTGTTTCTTCATCTTCTGGTTGGAGATGCGTGCCTGCATAGTTATAAGGATAAAGTTTAAAGTGGGAATAGTCTAACCACAGTTTAGAAATATCCGTTTTAAAAAGTGAAATCAGATGTGGGGAATCTTCACCTTCGAAATCAGCCTCTGCAAAATTAATAGTGGGTATATTTGAATTGTAATCAAATATTAAAATATGCGGCAAGTGAGCAGCATTAAACGTCATATCGCCACCTTGTTCGAAAGTTAAATCATGGAAAATAGCTTTATCAGAGAACGTAACACCGTCAAAATCCGCACTGCTCACAAAATTAATATTTCCAAAAGATGCATTTTTTTGAAAGTAACTATTACTAAAATCCAGTTTTTTTATTCGATCTATGCTATCTAAACTGATCGGTTCATTAAACGTACATTTCTCAAATGATATGCTGTAATTGTATTCTCCCCCTGAGTGATTTAATGGAAAAATAAAAGATTTATTGGACAACAATATATCCTTATGGATTGTGTCGGAAAAAAGGGTAATAGGAGTAACATTTTCCGTTTGACAAAATAAATTGCCACAACATAAAAGCAAAAATAAAAATGGCAAAATTACGCTGACTTTTGCTTTCAAAATATTCCGGTCAGGTTGTGACATTGTCCGGGTTTGCATTTTTATTTTAATAAGTTTATAAAAATTAAAAAACCTCCAATAAATAATTACTCTTACATTATAACTTAATATTGGCAAAGGGGCAAAAAAGTTTAACTGGTCAACAACAGTTTTCTCCGTTTCTGCGTGAGTTACGTCCATAACATTTATTTACTAAACGGTTCTGTAACAATTACTTCCTTTTTTAAACATAAGTGTTTATACTTAGATCGGGAGTTATTTTTTACTACTGCAAAAAAAACAGTAAAAGTCTCGTGTTCAAGTGAAGTAGAAAAACAAGGTCTTAATTAATCTTCTGTCTCGCGCTCTGCTGCGGAAAATGATCACAATGTTGTAAATTGAATTGAACCTTAAAATCTGAAAAATGAACAGAACCCGCTTGCTATATATTTTATTCATTGCTGTCATATCATTGCCAGGTTGTAGTGGTTGTAAAACTGATCCTAACCGTATTGTTGTACCAGTTTGTACCTGTATTGTGCGCGGCGCGATCTGGACAAAGGACCCGAATCCGCCAGCTAACACACCGATCCCACCGGGTGAAGGAGGTTATTGGATACATACCGCGACTCAGACATTAACAGATGAAGTTAACCAACTCGTGTATGACGCCAATAACAATGTCTGGATCCCGGGCGCGGACATAGCGATGTTTCCGCTGACCGATAAAAGCGACGGCTATATTAAAGTCATAGACGACCCCGATCTGAGTGCGGGGAAATACGGAGATATTGAGGGGACGATCGCAGGTGGAGAACTCGTGGCGGGTAAGTGTCGCGCTGCATGGGCCGGAACCATTACTCAGGACGGATTGGTGTTGGTTGTCTGTCGCAAGATAATTAATAACGATGGATCTGCTACCCCAGAGTCGGGGTTCGCGGACCCTTACGCCGCGGTATTAGCCCGTAACGGCGGCGCGGATCTGTGTAGTTTTCCAAGAAATCTGACCAAAGACGACGTGAAAGATAAATATATCATTATCCAAGACCCCTTATTACTGGGACTTGCGGGACAAAGAGGTAACGGAATTCCCTTTGTTATACTCGCGCACGAGTTCGGCCACGTCCTTATGCTTGGTCATGGAGATGGGTTGGACAATGACGGAAACGGAAAATTACCGCCCGACGCCGGGCCACGCCTGTTTGACCAGTCCTGTGATGTGCCGGAGTTTAATCAGTATGACATACTGGGGAAAACAACCAGTCTAATGGATACATACGTCGAAAGTGTTAAAACAATCACTCCGTTACAAAGGGAATGTGCGCGGACGGTAGCTCCACTATTGCCTGGTGCATTTGGGGCTACTGGTCCATAAAAGCAATATTGTTTCATAAGTCTTTTTCCTGTTGGCTGAAATTTCGTGTCTTTCGGCAGGAAGCTAAGACAATCATCGTCATTCTCACTGTACGAAGAGAACTCTTAAAGATCCCATCGATGCGAAAACTAAAGTAGGAACGCCTATATTTGCACCACTTCAAAAGCTACTTCCGTTACCATTTATTATTTTAACAAGGAAGTAGTATGCATAAAACTTCGGGCCGCCTCGGCCAGTCGAATCAACGGGATATATTAAAAAAACTCGAGCAGCTCTGGACCATGGTCGGCAATACCCCGCTGATCGGTATCTGCTATCGGTATAACGGCCAGGAACACACGATCTACGCGAAGTGTGAACACTACAATCTGACGGGCTCGATCAAGGACCGCATGACACTCTATATTTTACAAAGGGCGTACGCGGAAAATAAGATCAGTCCGGGCGACCGGATCGTGGAGGCCAGCAGTGGCAATACCGGGATCTCTTTTGCTGCGATCGGAAAAGCACTTGGTCACCCGGTCACGATCATCATGCCGGCCTGGCTGAGTAAGGAAAGGGTGGATATCATCAGGAGCCTCGGCGCAGAAATCCTGCTCGTCACCAAAAAACAGGGCGGCTTTCTCGGCAGCATCGAGCGTTCACTTGAAATGTCAGTGAACGAACCGAATATATTTTTGCCGCGGCAGTTTGAAAACGGATGCAATGTGGAGGCGCATCAAAAAACCACGGCTCCCGAAATCTGGCAACAACTCGAAACCATCGGACTCAAACCCGATGCCTTCGTGGCGGGCGTAGGAACCGGTGGTACCGTCATGGGCATGAACAAATACTTAAATAAGAAAAACCCGAACATAAAAATTCATCCGCTTGAACCAGCAGAATCCCCGACACTTTCCATCGGGTATAAAGTGGGATCACACCGGATCCAGGGTATCTCCGACGAATTCATCCCGGCAATCCTCGACCTGGCCTCGCTGGATGAGATCGTACAAGTCTCAGACGGCGACTCGATCCTGATGGCGCAAAAGATGGCGCGCCAGCTCGGCCTCGCGGTCGGCATTTCCTCCGGAGCCAACATCCTCGGCGCCATCAAAGTGCAACAACAACTCGGCAAGGATTCGGTCGTCGTAACCGTTTTATCCGACAGCAACAAAAAATACCTGTCCACTGATCTGCTGAAAGATGAACCTAACAAAGAAGGTTATCTGACTCCCGAAATTGAGTTGCGGGAATACACACCACTGACAAGATTATATGAATAGCAAAGGCTGAAATCAATCAGTCATTGTACTGAAAGCGAACAGTTGTTAAGGGCAGAGTGATGAAAGTCCGCTGATTGACAACGGCTTAAACAATTGGCATTTTTTTAGACCTTTTAAAAGATCACCATAACAAAATGCACGAACATGTTTAAAACTTTTTTTAAGATCGCGCTCAGAAACCTCTGGCGCAGTAAAGGGTCTTCTGCCATTAACATGATCGGACTTGCCATTGGTATGGCTGCTGATGTTATCTTCTACTTGCCTAAATCCTGACAATTTTCCTTCGAGCATGTTGATATTGGGCTGGCATTCGTCTTTCAGATTACGGTAATCATGCTGATCTATTTAGCAGGCCAGAGGCGTCGCGTATCGTCACCGGTTAGTTCAATCTCGCATCTTTCTTTTACTTCAATACGAATATGACTGGCAATATCTTCCTGCAGATCCGAACCCTGTAGACGGGGATAGGATTTGAGTTTGGAATGGATGGCCTGAACGAGTTCCTCTTTTACCATCTTTGACTTCGATGCAACAGTAAAAATATTTTTCAGATCTTCCAAAAGGTCATGAATGGCAGAGATGGAAATATCATCGGACGATGACGTAGCGGAGGGTACCTGCGGATTAGTAAATGGCTCCGCCAAAGAAAGGGCTGAACTTTTTGAGGCGTGCGCACGCCTTAGGAACGGGTTTCGCATGAAAGCCTGAATTTCTTTTCTGAAATAGATAGACAGGACGCAGAGATAATAGGGAAAGAGTAGAAGGACTAAAAACCAGGTGAATTCAGACCAGGATATTGTGTTTAACATATATGTTGATTGATTACAACACAAAGATGCAGTTTGGATTGGGGTAAGACTTCATGAAAAAATTAGTTTGGTTTGTGAAAAAACGAATTTCTATTAATCCCTTAGTTTTCTTCAGATGTCTTTTTTAACACTCACAATGCAACGATTCTGAAAATAATCCGGGCCGGGAACAATCTACTATAGAGAAGAATATTACCTTCCTGTGTTTTAGAATTTTACTCTAATATTATATTGAAAAAAGATGAATTCTCAAACGAAATCGCAAATTACCGTGAAAACACGGGGATCCGTCCGTGGAAATGACGGTATTATTTATCAAATGGTTGATTCCAGAAAAAAAACAATAATTCTGCTGTTGATTAATTTTTTGTAATAATAAAATATTTATAGTTTCTACATTTACATCGGCACAATCCAACGATTCAGGTTCGTCCTCGTCAAGTTCCACCAAGCCCTAAGACAACATATACACATGCAGCGTCTCCAGGCTCGCAAAAAGCTGAGTTTATTGTAAGGGATAAATAACAACGAAAAATCTGCTATATGAATGAGAATCCCATAAATCCAACAGGTTCAGAAGGGGCGGCAGAAGAAGAAAAATCTCCGGTCGACAAGGAGGTCGGCGATATCGATGATACAACTGGTGTGCCGATAAAATATATCGTGTACGCGGGATCGGAGTTTTTGGTCGATATTGACAATGACTTAAGCCTGAACTGGATTACCTCTGAAGATTATTCGGACTACGCGTCCGATTTTGGTGAGGTCGTCGGCAGCTGCGAACTATCCGAGGCGCTTGTCGACAGGATCTTCAGTAAAGACGATGACAGATATGCATATAAGAAAATGTTGGGGTCGGTGATTGGCAGAATTCTGGATGACAAAAATTCTGCCAGCGCGCGAAAGCTTCTGGCGATCGTCGATGAACGGATAAACGAACATGGTAAGGAGCGTGTGCGGATGATCTATATTTATTCGGCGCTCTTCACGCTGATCGCGGTGGCCCTGCTCCTCGTCGCTGTCATACTCGCACACAGCTACCTCAATATCGGTTTTCTGGATCCCACAAGGTACCGGATCATTCTCTCGATCCTGCTGGCTGGCGTCGGTGCGTTCATTTCAACCTTCGCGCGATTCAATAATTACACAGGAAGCCTGGTAGCCGGGATTCGTATACACCGGCTGGATGGGTTTCTGCGGATCTTTTACGGCCTGATTGCGGGTCTGATCATTTTTCTGGCTGTTAAGGCGAATGTGGTTCTGGGCTTCGTCGAAAACAGCACCGCCAATATACCATGGCTGTATTATTTTCTGGCCATGGTAGCAGGTGCAAGCGAAGTTCTCATACCAAACCTGATCAAACAGGCGGAAGGCGAACTTGGAATTAAAAAGCTGGAGAAAAAAGAGGGTGAGATGGATGCAGAAAACGAAGACAAAAAAAAGGAAGATCTCAAACCGCCGCCTTCGCGCGGAGTTGATCCAAAGGATGCGAAACCCGCTAAGGATGTGAAACTTGCTAAGGATGAGGAGTCTGCCAAGGATGTGAAACCTGCTAAGGATGCAGAGCCTGCCAGGGATGTAGAACCTACGAAGGATGTGAACTCTCCTGCGGATGTGAATCCTCCTCCGGAAGTCAAGCCTTAATCTACTCGTGTCACGAAGCATGAAAAATTTCCTGTCTAAAAAGACAATCAGGATCAAAAGGACCGCAAACGAAATCCAGAAATAAGCGGAGCTGTTCATAAGCTTTTATTTATACCATATTTTTCAGATTAATTCAGCGTATACCTCGCCACAATCCACATGTCATTTAAGACTGTGGCGGTATCCGATATCGTTAGCGCCCAGCTACTGATCGTCAGGTCGGTGTCATGTATTGCATATGCGTAGTAATTCCCAATTTTTACATCGGCAGTGAATGTGTTGTCGTTCCCGTCAGACTGCAGATCAAGTAGACCGGCCTGAAGCTGAGCCGTGGTCATCAGAACAATGTCCACGCCCTTCACTTTACGTCCCTTCGTGAAAACGGGTAAACGATCTGACAGGTTAGCGAGTGTGAATGTCCTTTGTGTAACACCCGCCGCAAGGGGAACCTGCGTGGCCTTATACCACTCACCCGGAAAATCATGCTGGAGACATCTCTGTCGCGGTTGAATTCTGTGACTGTTGCTAATTCGCTCTTAAAAAATAATTCGTTGGCGAATATGATTTTCCATCTCCTTTAACTGGCCTGTTATGGAAAGACGCCTCCTGGTTATCTGCAATCAAAGGTTGATCCTGATTGTCGGTATTAATAACCAGATAAATGTGATGAGTATTATCATTGACCAAAACAACACCAACATCTCCCGGGTTTAACGGATCCCCCACATTTACTCTTAACCATCTCCGTCTGTTTTCTAAATCATAGGCTAAGGCAGGTACCCAGGGTTGTAAATCACCCGTTCCTGAAGTTCCGCCATTAGGATAGATACCAGCAAAAATTAACAAAGCACTTAACGTTGCAGCGCAATGATTGGCAGGACCGCTTACAATCGCGGTGGCTATATTTCTGGCATATTCTAAAATCTCCGGTGACGATGTTAGCGAAGTAATAAGTTTGGTCAATAAATCTTTTTGCAATCCCATATTTAAAATTTAGAAATTGTCAAGGTAATTTAAGAATCATAGTTGATATTTTTTCCTTACTCAGGGGGTATTTTAAGTCTGTCGTTCGTTGCAAAAATCTGCAGGCATCCTTCAGGAAACTTTCCTGGAGCAAAATGGCCGCTGACCCGTCAGCTTTTAGTAAGCAGAAATCGCCCAATCTCGCCAGTATAATGCCATTGTCCCTTCACTTTTTAGGTAACTGCTCCAAGACCGCTCCGCGTATCACCTTGAAAGTTTACGGGAAGTGCCTCCATTAAATGCGTTGGGTTAAACAGGAAATTAATTTGTTTAGTTATTCTATTTTTTTCTCCTGGTAGACAATTTAACGGGTTGATTTATACCCGCCGCTCCGACAGTCCGCGCCTTTTCTGCGACATCCTTCCAATGTATCAACTCCGGATATTTTTTATTTGTTGCATCGAAATTTGCTGCCAGCATATCCATGGCAGCTTTCTCGAAGGACTGTCCCATGGCGCCTTCCGGCTCAACTGCGATATTGTCCCCAAGAAACGTCTTTGCAAAAATCGGTGCGGCCGGCGGATCCGGCGCAGCAAGGTCGGAAACAGGCGCAAGTGCCGCGGAAACACTCTGAATACCAAGATCCATCCTGGTTTTGACCGTTGTCGAATACGGGACTCCCGGTGTAAATTTTTCGGCGAGCAACTGAAGTACGGAAGTGTGGTCTAATAACAAATGTGAAACGGAATTTTTCGGCACCCAGGGAGAGATCAAAATACCCGGTATCCGGACTCCAAGACTTTCAAATTGTGTTCCGGCACCCCCGGTAATTTTGTATCCAATAGCCGGTGGTTGGACATGATCGTAAAAACCACCATGCTCGTCATAATAAACGATCATTAAAGTATTTCCCCAGCGGTTCGGATTGCAGGTCACTGCTTCATAAGTACGCCGCAAAAATTCTTCTCCGAATCCGACCGCCAGTGGCGGATGATTATCATTGGGCTGATCAGAACCCAGGTGCGGGGAATCCTGGTAAGAAGGTTCTACTAAAATAAGTTCCGGGAAACTGGCGTCGGGTTCCGTTTTAAAATCACTGTACAGAGATTCTGAATCACGAAAATGATCTCCCAAAACGTAATGCCATAGTTCATTGTACAGCGTAAAAAAAGAGAGCCCGTCATGATAAACACGCCAGCGATCAATGCCGGCGCCTTTCAGCCAGTCGAAAATATTTCCGGTGGCCAGTATGAGCTGAAGTTTCGTGCTGTCGATGGCTGAGTCACCACAGAAAGCCATGGTCCTGTTGGGTTGCGTGCTCGTGGGAATCGGAGTGAACCAGTTGTCACAGACACAATACTCCGAAGCGAGAAAACTGGTTACTGGAATTTGAGCGGCACCGAAAAATCCCATTGGATCCGGCTTCGGATTGGGCTGTGCACCGATGAATCCACGGTAAGCTTTTACAAAACCATCCATCTGAAACTGTCCGTTCGCGGGCGATTTATCCATCTGCAATTTCACCCAGTCCATTTCATGGGGAAGATCTTTTGCAAGGGTAACATCTGCTTTAAAACGAAAAGGATTATGAGTTTCCGTACCATCCAGATCTACGTATTGGCTTAGTGGTGATCGGAGTCCGTTAACTTGCGTATTTATTTTATCAAAACTCAGATGACCGAGCATATGATCAAAGGAACGGTTTTCAAACATCAGCAGAACAATGGTTTTGATATTTTCCAGCATGGCGTGACAATTCTTTAGTGATGAATAATGACCGTTTTTATCCGGAGCCTCCCGGGAATCCGAGTGCTGTCTTTTTTTTCGTCTTCACGCAGAAGGGTGCTGAACTCCCAAGCACCGCTATTAGAAAGGCCGTTAAGTGCAACGGACGGATTGCCTTCTGCGTCAAGAGTCACGGTTCTTCCAAAGTGAGTCACCGTCATAGGCCGGCCCGAACCGGACGATACCTGGTCGAGGATAAAATGAAAGCCCCATTCCAGCGTATCCCGCACGGCAAACGCAACTGCGCTATCTCCGCGGCAGATGGTATTGATCTGGATATAGTCAGTGGAAGTATCCGGAAGTACAGTGAGCCCGAGGGTGGGAAATGCGGCTTCCTTCTTTCCTT
>Ga0080027_10000445_pt1 | contig 17704 bp, 13 predicted proteins | sample OrgsoiDNA2013046_FD_70962 | JGI IMG/M metagenome (GOLD analysis project Ga0080027, IMG submission 70962) | Permafrost soil microbial communities from the Arctic, to analyse light accelerated degradation of dissolved organic matter (DOM) -... | ecosystem: Environmental > Terrestrial > Soil >... | reverse complement strand
TAAACACCTTCCCCCCGGAAATCCAGATTATGGATCCAAGGCAGATGGGGTAGGTAGATCCCTGCATTCAATGCCGACTCACGGGGATAAAGGAGCGGCAGCGGCTGTGCCTCGCTCAAGGCGTCGGCATAGAGCAGTACCGAGTTCCTTAGCTTCGGAAGCCGATAAGACGCGCTCACAGTCGGACGCCGGCCTCCGGGCTCCTCGGCTTGAATGTTGCCACGCTGCGAAAAGGTGTGGAAAAACGTGTGCAAGGTCAGCGGTATGCCATGCCCGGCAAATACCGCAGTATTGCCGAATCCCAGTTCCAGGTTCTCCGTCGGTTTAAATGCAATGGTCGCTCCCCAGAGATAGGGCTGGGGGTCGACCGGATGGAGGCCGTCGCCATAGAGTGTGAAGGCGGGGCCCAATCGCAAGTAGCGTGTCCCCCCCATGCGCGCGAGAAAGCCCGACACATAGACCGGGCCGAGCAACGGCAGGCGCAGCGGGCTGACCCTCTCTAGCCGCAACATGGGCATGGCCTCGGCATTATTGGACAACAGCAGACTGGAGCTTCGGGCGACGCCCCACCAAAGGCTTTGCTGTCCGAAGGTTAGCTGCCAGTTCCCCAGATTCAGCCCGGCGTAGGCTTCCACCGGCCGCAGGCGGGAGGTCTTGCCAAAGGTTGAGACCGAATTGAGCGGCAACCCATCGGAACTGGCAATCGCCTGGGCCTGGGAGACGTTGTACTCCTGGCTGGACGAGCCGTACTGGTATTCGCCGCGAACGTAGACAAAAAATGGGCCAACCGCAGCGCTGCTGGAGAAACCCGAGACCGCGTTCGAGCCGCGCCCGTAGGGCCGCCCAAAGTCGTTGGAAATGGTCTGGGCAAAGTGAAAGGAATCGCGTAGCGAGGGACCACTGACGTCGGTATACCGGCTGTAAACCGAATCGAGCCCGACACTCACATTCGGGGTGATCCCATTCCGGAGCTGCGTCTCGTATTCGAATTCCACGTCAAGGTCTCCGACGAGGGAGCTCAGACTCTCATCGGGCGACTCCGCGTCATCTGCAAGATATTCGTGGACCTCCGACAGAAGCCGCGCACACTCCAGCCTGGACCATGGCCGTAAGGTTCCGGCGCGGTCATGCACATAGCCGACGGCCATCAGGCGGTCAAAAGCCGGATAGACCCAACTATCCAGCGGAACGTAGCTGGACCCCATGTACCGAGGTTCGCGGCCGGTGTCCACTTCGTAGCCCTTGCTGAAAGTGCCCCACTTCGCGCGATCCGCGTCAGCGAATTCCGATCGCGACCGAAAAACCTGGCGTCCGACATACCAACCCAAGGCGCTGCCGACGATCGCGTCGGTAGCAAAGTGCTTTTGTGCGGCGATCCGCGCGGCGCTGACGCCTCCCGCCACGCCGTAGGCAAGCAGTTTCGTCATGGGCCCGGGATATTCATGGGCAATGACACTGGCAATAGCCCAACTAACGGCTGCGTGCTGCGAGGGAAACGAGGTCCCGCCCTGGAAAAAGCGTCCCCGGTGGTCACCGGTAAACGGGAGATCGCGTCCAGTAGCGTACTTGAAGGCGGTCGTATCCAGGAATGCGTCGATTGCGGCTTCTCCGCTGAGAAGGCCAGCTTCGCGTCGTTGTTCATCGCGCGAGAAGTGCCCCAACAGGAACATTCCTCCTCCAACTCCCACCAAGGCGGCAAGCCCGGCGTTGGAGGCCGTCCCCGCGTGCAAGACCGTTGACCGGGTCGTGGGAATGTGTTTTTCCACAGCCGTGTCGTTAGCCAGCAACGCGGCCCCCGTAAACGCCAGCGGGACCGTCCACCGCCATTGACTCTGGGTCATATGAAAGGGGGTGGACCAAAAATCCTTCTGATCCAGGAAAATATTGCGAGGGAGCGATATCAGGCTGGGCGGAGACTCGAGAGACTGCGCTTGCGGATCTAGCGCCGGAGGAGGCGGTCCGTCGGCAGGCGTTTGCGCGTGCGCTATTGAACTCACGCCAACCAGGGCGGTCAGCAGACAATGTCTACCCACTGCCGTGAGGAGACGACGTCTTGCTCCCGGCGCTTGGACAGCGGTTCCAGCAAACTCCATTTCACGTCCTTAAAATTTCCGGCGCGAGGATAACCGTCGCACCCCAAACCACGGTCCGCTTTTCTTTAGTGCAATGCAACATTCTAGTGGTCTCAACGCCTGATGGTCTACTTCTCGAAGTTCATCTCTCTGTCGTTCCGTTTCTTAGATGCGAGCTGCAGCTCGGGCGGGCCCGATAGACTCACCCCGTGCTCAATGTCATAATTACAAGGTGGCAAGCCCCGCGGATACGATGATTCCGGCCGAACCGATTGCCCCCGAAAGAGACGCAGACTCGTACCAGACCGAAAGCGAGGTATCGGTGCTGGATATTGCAGCTCTCCTTTCCAGACACATGCGGTTCATTCTGCGTTTTGTCCTGGTCTCTGCCCTGCTGGCAACCGTAATTGCCTTCGTGCTGCCGGTCCGGTACGAGGCGAAGATCGTATTGATGCCGCCGCAGCAAAATTCCTCCATGAGTTCCGCGTTATTGGGTCAGCTCGGAAATCTGGCGCCACTTGCTTCCCTGGCGGGCGGTAGCGGTCTTGGCCTCAAGAACCAGTCGGACATGTATGTGTCCCTGTTAACAAGCCGTACCGTGGAAGACGCGATGATCCAGCGTTTCGGACTGATGCAGGAGTACCACGAAAAACGGATGTCCGACACACGCGACAAGTTTGAGTCGCGTACGACGGTGGTAGCCGGGGCCAAGGACGGACTCATCCGCCTCTCGCTGGAGGACCGCGATCCTAAGCGGGCTGCGGAAATGGCCAATGGGTACGTGGAAGAGTTTCGAAAACTCTCTGCGTCCCTGGCCATCACCGAGGCCGCGCGCCGCCGCTTGTTCTTCGAGCAGCAGTTGCGGCAAGCCAAGGACGACCTGGCCGGGGCCGAAGAGGCCATGAAAAAAACGCAACAATCGACTGGTGTTCTGCAGATCGACAGTCAGGCGCGGTCTCTCATCGAATCCGCGGCCATCCTGCGCGGGCAGGTGGTAGCCAAGCAAGTTCAGATTCAAGGGATGCGATCATTCGCCGCCGAGGACAACCCCCATCTCGCCCTGGCGAAGCAGGAACTGGCCGCGCTGGAATCGCAACTCGCGCGATTGACCGGATCGCAAAGCGACGATGGGTCCGACCTGATGCTCTCCAAGGGAAGGGCGACGGAAGCTGGGCTGGAATACATTCGTCGGTATCGCGACGTCAAGTACCACGAGACAGTTTTCGGGCTGCTAGCAAAGGAATTCGAAATGGCCAAGCTCGACGAAGCGCGAGAAGGAGCGATTGTTCAGGTAGTCGATCCTGCAGTGACCCCCGACAAGCGGTCATCTCCGCATCGGATGCTGATTATCATTGGGACAACGGTTCTGGCCTTCTTCGTCGCTCCGTTCTGGGTTGTGCTGCGCGAAAGTTGGGCCCGCGCGTTTGAGCAGCCGGAGAACCGGCAGCAGATGGAGACGATCATGAGGCTGTGGAAGAGAAAACCAGAGACTGTCTGAACTGTGCGTTCGGTTCAGTGCCGGGTTCAGTACCGGAGCTGGCGCCATGTAGAGTGCACGCCGCGTTTGTATCCTAGGTACTTGAGCGCGGTGCGAATCGAAGCTTCCGGAATGAGCCACGGCGCGTGCCGGCAAAGGTACTTCATTTCGGACACCACGAACCTCCTTCCCTCTCCAGAGGCCTTGCCGAAGTCGCGCACCAGCCATGGCTCGCTCGCGTGGAGCTGCCCAATCCTGTAATAACGCTGGAACTCTTCGCGGCAACTGTAGGCGTGCGAGTGATAAGCCTGCGCCTCTGCAACATAAGCAATCTTCCATTGGTGTTGTAACAGCCGTGCCGCCACAACCGTATCCTCGCCGAAGTTCAACTCCCTGGGAAAACCGCCGACCTGCTCCAAAGCGGTCCGGCGGTAGGCCCCGAAGGAATTGGAAAAGAAGATCGCCTTGAAGCCGACGGTCGCAGTACTTTCCAACGAACGGATTGTGGAGGCTGGCGGATAGTTGTACAGCCGAGCATGTCTTTCGATCGGATTGGCCAAAGATCTGGGCAACTGCCGTCCGTAGGCGGCTCCTACCAGAGGATCGTCAAACGCAGGCAAGAGTTTGGCCAATGCATTTTCGGATGCCAGAATCGCATCTTGAGTCAAATAGACAACAATTTGCGCGCGCGGGAAAAATTGCAGAGCCCATTGCCGTGTACCGCCATGCCTGAAACTCGTTCTGCCAATCTGTTCTACCAAGAAGCCACAGTCTCTTGCGAGTTCCACAGTCCCGTCCTCAGATTGCGAATCCACGACGAGCACCTGGCGTGGCTCCAAGCCCTGAGCGCGTACTGCTTCGACAACCTTGTCCCACCATGACGCACCGTTCAGTGTCGGAATGATCAACGCAATCGATGCAAGGTCGGTCATCGTTCCCATCGTATCAGCGCCAGCATTACTCCGAGGATTTGGCGCTGGTTGTTTCGAGGCTGCGATACTCTCGTGTTGTATGATCCGTTCTGGGTGGATGGGCTCAACATCAATCGCAACAGAATTCGACGATCATGCCTGAGAAAGAGCTAAGAGTCTCCGTCTGCATGGCTGCATTCAACGGTGCCAAATATATAGAGATCCAATTGCGTTCGGTCTTGTCGCAACTTGGCACAGCGGACGAGGTGGTGATCATCGATGATTGTTCGCAGGACGATACCGTGGCTAGAATCCGAGGGGTGCAGGATGCCCGCATCCACCTGATTCAACACACTGAGAACCAGGGTGTGGTGGCTACCGTTGAGGATGCGCTACGACGTGCCACGGGCGACATCTTGTTCCTGAGCGACGACGACGATATTTGGGCCGAAACCAAGGTGACGCGATATCTCGAAGTCTTTCGCGCTCGTCCCGATGTACAAATCGTCACCAGCCGCGTGCAGCTCATCGACCATGAAGGCCATCCTTACACCGATGATCGCATAATCCGGAAAGGAGACTTTTCCCCCGGGTTTTGGATGAATGTGTATAAGAATCACTATCAAGGGTCTGCTATGGCGATCAGGGCCTCGCTCCTCGAGCGGGTCTTGCCGTTCCCAGTTCGGCCGGCCTTTCTGCATGATGCGTGGATTGGAACGCGCAACGCCATTGCAGGAGGAAAAACGGCATTTATCGAAGAGGAACTTCTTTTCTATCGCAGGCATTCAAAGAACTTAAGTCGTCGCCTGTCTCCCTGGAATCAATTGCGCGTGCGGGTCGAATTGCTTTGGGCTCATGCGAGCTATACACTCCGCTCCCAGAAGCAGCGCAAGTGAGCCGTATTCGCGACTCCGCAAGCCGGTAAACGGGGCCCTTCACGGGGCGCGGCGGCTAGGAAATCCTGGGGGCGGACACCCTCATGTTTCGCAAATTTGCGAAAGTCGCAGCCCACAATTTCGAAAGAACTAAAGCGGTTGTGACGACAGCAAACAGAAGGATGGTTTCTGTCACCCAATCTTGCCCCGAAGCGAACAGTCCAATAGGATCAAAAATAACTGCCTGAACTAAGACAAGGGAAAATGGAGTTATGGGCTTACTTAGAACAATTCGTCTGCACCAATAAAACAAGCTGATTTCCAGGAGGAACAGGAAGGCCCCTAAATATTTGCCAGAAGTGAATACCGTCTCGAGGATTAGGTTCGAGTTGGGGTACGTTCCGCGGTTGTCCGCGCTGCCTCCCGTTAGCAGCTCGATAATATACTGCCCAATGTTGGAATAGTCATATTGTTTGGAGAGGAACAGTTTGAAAAAGGGCATCAACTGATACTCGAAAAGGTTCGGTCTTATCACCGAGTCGAACCCACGATGGGGCAAAAGGTCGAATTGTGACGCAAATATCAATTGATCGAAGCCGCCCAAAAAACGCACTGCTAGCACTCCCCCTGCCGCCAGGCCGCTTCCCGCGCCAATAACCGACAAGTACAACGGCGCCAGCAAGGCAACGAACACCAGGCTGATGACAAGGTTTCGGCGAATGCTTTTGTACCTATCGCTGTCCCTTCGCAAGGACGCGATGAAAAGCGTATTCAACAAAACAAATAGGATGGTGAGAATGCCAGCTTTTGATGCGAAGAGCAGGTTCTCTGCAACCTGAAACCCTACCGCAAGCGCCGCGAACTTGCGGACTCGCGAGTTCTCCGTTACTGCATAGATCAGTCCGGCCATGGGGGTTGTCGCAAACGAGAGCCATGTCAACAGTCTGCTGTTTTCGGTCGCTTCGAAGCGAGCGTTGAGTCCGCCGTCCTCCATGAGAAGGGGGACCTTTCCCGGGATAATCATGTTGACCGTAATATGGGCCAATATGATGAACACTGTAAGCAGGAGAAGCGTGGTTTGGAATGTGCTGCCCATTCGATCGCGAAGGTCAATCGTCGCCGGTTTTCCCAGCACCCGGATAACCACAAACCAGGAGGCCATGAACAACAAGATTAGGGAATAAGATTCGGAGGCCGAATGTGTCAAGAATGGCAAGAGAAGAAGGCCAACGACCGCCGGCCCAGTGAAGATTAAGATTCGTATGTTGAGCGGGTCAAGATTGCCGGCCAGCGCAGGGCGCAGGAACAGCGTTAAACCGCCGACGATACCTACATACAGGCCAGCGCAGGCGAGAATGATGAACCAAACGGGGGCGCCTGCAATTCCTGAGAATACCTCATTCATTACGCCTGCTCTCGCGCGAGTTCCGCGGTCTCATTTCAGGCTCTCATCGGACGAATCCGGAAGGCTTCGCCGCTCGAGGCCGTCTTTTGCCGATACATGAGCTCCGATTTTCCTGATGCCCGCCAAGATGTGGTGGGCGAGTGGCCTTACTTTGTACTTGATGAGGGCCAACGACAGGTCCATGAGTACCAACGGTCTAGCAAGTCCTCCGGTCTCAAACTTTGCCCTGTTTGCCTCGCGGAGGGCTTGCGTGCAATCACTGATGCCGCCGCCTCTGACGAGTACAGTCACTATCGGCATGAACGCAAACCTCAACTCAGCCCGCGGGCGAAGCAAGAATTCGTAGTCGGCAGTGATGCGATAAGAAGTATCGAACTGGCCATAGCGATGGAAAAGCGTCTTTTTGTGCATGCTTCCCACATGAAGGGCATACATCCGTCTCGAGAACTTCTTCCACGTCCAGGCGCGGCCGTAGACCTCCTCGTAGCCGGATGGATACACGACTCTTCCTTTGGAGGCAAGATATTCCGCATCCTGGTGCCTCGAGGCAAACGCCATGTAGGAACTAACGGCATTCGGCAGCAACTCATCATCTGCTCCCAAAAAACAGATCCATTCGCCACGAGCTTCGAGAAGAGCCCTATTCCAAGCGTCGTATACTCCCTGATCAGGCTCGCTTCGCCAGAGTGCGATCCGGTCGTCGTACTGCCGAAGAATATCAACGGTACCGTCGGTCGAATCGCCATCCCATACGATGTGCTCGATGTTCGGGTAGTCTTGGCGCAAGACGCTGTCCAGGCACCCCGCCAGATAGGACCGGCCGTTGAAGACTGCTGTGATCACTGTGACGAGTGGCTGATCCGCTGTGCCCTCCGAAGCTGCGATTCTGAAACGTTTTCCCCCGCAAGTTGGTGGGGTGCTGGTCTGCATCTGGACTCCCGAACACAAGTTCTCTTTCATTATCCCACTGGCTCTGCTCGACGTATACAGACTCTATACCCCAGTCCCGGCTCTCCGTCGCGCCATCTCAGCCTCCAGCATCAGGGCTATGACGTCGGCCATGTGGTGTTGTGCTTTCCACCCCAATCCTGCGGCGGCTTTTGCCGGGCCGACTTGTTGCAAGCGATGTCAGTCGGCCGCACCAGATGCTGGTCAATGGGTACGTACTCTCTCCAATCTTTGTCGCTGAGACGGAATGCCGTTTCAACAAATTGGGTTAAAGTGTGACTCCGGCCTGTCGCAACGATGTAATCCTCAGGCGTAGGTTGCTCAAGCATCATCGCGATCGCTTGGACGTATTCGGGTGCCAAACCCCAATCTCTTTCCACCCCGAGAATGCAAAGCGAGAGCTTCATATCCATGCGTATCCACTGATATTGTTGGGCAAAAGTGCACTGATTCCCTACTCTGTCTCGGTTTTCCGGATGTCCGACGCGATGACAACGCGCACCCCAGTGCTAGGGCATCAAACAAATCTCCACTTAGGTGCTACCCCACGATCGCTACCCTACCATCCCCAGCGCCTGATCAACATTTTAGCTTTACGAACAACCCGGTCGAATCCCCAAAGAAGAAGGAAGGGGACCGTGCTCCCCAAAGAACGTCGTTTGCAGGTGGGCTCAGCTATGAAATGCAGGATAACGGGTAGCGAAGCTTGCCATTCTGTCCAGCCGCTGGCTGCCCGTGCTCTTGCACGGCTTCCGCATCCTGCAAAATCGGCAAGATCGATTGGATCACGGCGCTCGGGATCAAATAGAAAACCGGTGTTCCCCGAAGAGACATATTCATTCATCGTTGGCCGGTTTGGCCCTACAACGCACATCCCCAGCGCCATTGCCTCCAGAAAACTCAGCCCTATACCTTCGCTCAGACGAGGGGCAATGAACACATTGCATGATGACAATAATCGCAGATAGTCGTCGTTGCTGGCGCCATCGGCGATTTTCAAGTCTCTCTCAACCTCGATGTTAAACTCCCGGACATCTTTGTTTCCCGGCTCGTCAAAGATGTGACTGGGATCGGGATCCGCTTTCAACACGATCTTTTCAACCTTATTTCCGGCGAGGAGGCGCTTCACCAGCGGCCACCCGATCTCGTTGACCCGCTGCCACAAAAACACACGAGGCATCCCGTAAGTGACCGCCTGTTTACATGGTTTTGGGAAATATTGCACATACAGTGAATTGATCCCGAACCGTTGCGTGGTTTCATAAAGAGTTTTGGAGAAACAAATCACCTTCAGCCCTAACCTGCGCAGCGCTCGCCAACCCAGACACGACCGCTGCTGCTCGTTATCGTACATAGGGATCCATATTATGTTCTCGCAACTGAGGCGCAGGATATTCGGTGCGGAAGGCGGTGCCTGCCAGAACAGAACCACATCGAAATTCCCCGCGTTGATTTCATTCGGATTAATTTCCGGACCGCCTTGCCAGCCCTCATCGAAAAAGACTGTGATCACGTATTCGCGGCAGAGAATTTTCTGAAAAAACTCCGAGCTGCGGGTCATCTTATGGAACGAGTGGTCAATGAAAGCCAGTTTTCTCTTCGTCTGAGTTTTCATGGGTTCGTTTCAGTCGACAGCTGCCCGTGCAGGCAAGTTGTGCTGCTTAGGCCAGTCAAAATCAAATCTTGCTCAGACTTTGCTTAGGTCAAGAAACTTTCAGTCGCGTCGCATGTTTCCGCGATGTCCTCGTTGTGGACCTTTTCGAATGAAGTCGTGAGAAGAAGTCGCGCGGCTGCGAAAGCAGGATCTCGACGAGTCCGAATTAATTTGTGGACTACTTCTGATGTGAAGATGGAATTATACTTCGTGCGGTCCCATCAGCGACGTCCAGCCCGCAAAACCACGCGTGCATTATCTCCGGAGGCTAAGTCTATGTACAATGATACTTTTGGGTGGACGGTAGCTCGTGAGGTGTGCTCCCGATGAAGATCGTTCTACATCCCGAGCAAGCCCCGTACGGCGCTGAACTCCTTCCTGTTGACGCTGAAAGGCTCGGAAGACGTCCAAGGGAGTGGGCACGACTGGCGGCGGGGAAAACGCGCGCGGGGGCGTACCCATGACGGACCTGCGGGGCCTGAAGCAGACGTGGGAGGGCCTAGCACAAACGGACCCGCTGTGGGCGATCTGCACGGATGGCAAGAGACGGGGCGGAAAATGGGATCCGTCAGAGTTCTTTGCCACTGGAGAAGCAGAGATCAGCTATGTGCTGGCACACGTCGCGTCGATCGGACTGAAGCCGCGATGGGAGGGTCGTGCCTTGGATTTCGGGTGCGGCGTTGGGCGGCTGACGCAGGCGCTGTGCGAGAGGTTCGCTGGATGCGTAGGGATCGATATCTCGTCGACGATGATTCGACTAGCACAGCAAAACAATCGTCACGGCGAGCGCTGCGTTTACGCACTAAATGATGCCGAGAACCTGGAACAGTATGGCGATGGTGAATTCGCGTTCATTTACAGCAGCATCGTACTGCAGCACATGGCGCCGAAATACATGAGGAACTACTTACGGGAGTTCGCGAGGGTGCTGGCCCCGGGGGGAGTGTTGGTGTGCCAGATTCCGGATGGTGAACGCGCCTACAAGATGCTGGCGCGGTTGCGGCAACGATTGAGATTGCGAACGCGGTTAAAGCGGCTGATTGAGATTACGCAACACAAGACGGTCCGGGGGACAGATGGGCAGATGGAAATGCATTCGCTGGACGAGCAACAGGTGCGGCAAGTCCTGCAGGGCGGCGGGTGCGGCGTGGTAGACGTCCAACTGACGAATTCGATCAGCCCTGATTTCAACGGGCAACTCGCTTACCTGCAAGGCGCTGCGAGACTGGGGACCGTCAGCAAACAGTATTGCGCTGTCAAATGACTTCGCTACTGAGACAGAGCATCAATTTCGACAGTCAGGAAACGTCATCCGTTCAAAACATTATCGAGAGTATGGCCGCGGCCCGGGCAAAAGCGCCCTGGCCGTTGTTGGGTGGCATAACGAACACTTGATTTTCTGACCTGCTGTTCCAGAGACAGTATACGACCCGTCCGTGCAAGTAGTGATTGCGTATAGCGGATTGCCCGTCGATTGCGACAGAGTACAAGTCAAAGTTGTCGTCGGCTACCCTCCCGAGTTGAGAGTTGCGGTCACGCGGCTGTTCACAGTTAAATTGCCATTTGCAGGTCTGGCTTGCGATTCGTTTGGGCTGCTGTACGGTCAACAGCTGGGCCCATAGGACGCTTCGAAATTTCTGACGCGAGTGCGGAAGCGCCGCCAAGCTTGGCCTGACGTACAATTGACAAAGTTTTGGGGTCTCTAGAAGGAACTTTCAGTCAACATGCAATGCCACATTTGCGGCGACGTTTCGGAAGTGTTTGCATCTACGACGGTGTTGTCTAAGTATAAGGTGAGGTACTTCCGCTGCGGAGCCTGCCGATTCATCCAGACTGAGAGTCCGTTCTGGCTTGAAGAGGCATATTCGGAAGCAATTTCCGCACTAGACGTGGGGGTGATGTGGCGAAACCTTCACAACGCCCGCGTAACCTCGGCAGTGATATCCCTGCTCTTTCCGAGCGGCACCCGCTTCCTGGATTACGCTGGTGGTTACGGTACGCTAGTCCGGTTGATGCGCGACCGGGGCTTCAATTTCTGTTGGTCCGACCGATATGCAAAGAACCTTTTTGCTCGCGGATTCGAACATGTTCCCGGCTCCCGGTATGATCTCCTGACTGCATATGAGGTTTTGGAGCATCTAACGGCGCCGCTTGACGACATCGCGCTCATGTTAAATCTTGCCGACAACGTGCTGGTTACGACTGAGATTGTGCCTGAACCTGCACCGGCGCCTCCAGATTGGTGGTACTACGGTGAAAAGGGTGGGCAGCATATTTCGTTCTACAGTATGGATTCTCTGCAGAAAATAGCCTCTCACTTTGACATGTATCTCGTGTCGCGGGGGACCTACCATCTCTTTACCCGAAAACCGCAAAACAGCCTATTGTTTCGGATCGCGACGGGCCCCAGATCCGCTCCGGTCGTCAACTGGTTACGCAAGCGCGAATGCTTGATCGAAGCTGATTTTGACCTAGTGAGGAATGTCTAGCGCAGTCTAGTCTCCAGACTAGCTTAGTTAGAGGACAAAAATGATTTCAGCAAGAGCTCATGAAGGCGACGATCCGTTCGCTGTGCCGATCAGTAGCATCACTCAAGCATCCGTCATCTATGCGGAAGAAGGGCCACAGGATGTTTGAACACTATTGCTCCTTCACCCTGAGCAGTCCCGACCTACGGTCTCCCTCAGTTTGTGGCACAAAATGATCATGGCTAAAGAGGCGTAAAAGATAAACTGCATACGGCAGTGCATTAAAGAGTAGATAGGTCACGATCGTAGACCATGGAATGGCAGCGATTCCATACCGATGTACCAGGACAAGCTTGGTCGAGACGCAGGCAACTCCAAACAGGGTTACCACTACGATTTGAAATCTCATGATACTTGCACCGTTCAAGAACATGGCAAGTGTATTTCCGCAGGAGTCAATCACCGTCCACACAGCCAGCCCTAACAAGAGAACGGTAGGCGGATTTATATGGGGACCCACCCACCAGAACATCAGGCGGCGGGAAAGGAGGAAAAGCGTGCCGGACACCAAGAATGTGCTGCTGAAGACCAGCAATAGAGATCGGGACAGTGTCCGACGGACCCATCTGGTATCGCCGCGAGAAATGGCTTCGCCGTAGGCTGGCCAAAGTGGAGCGACCAGCATCGCCGACATCATGGTAATAAGCGCAAACATGCGCTGGGGGATCGAATACTCCGGCACTCTCACTGCGCCGAGCATGCGGGCAATGATGAAATTGTCCGCCGAGTAGGAAATCGCCACTGCCACCTGGAGGATGAAAAAGAATCCGCCTAGCCTTGCGATCTGCGAAATCACATCGCGAGACACAAGATCCCGGCTTGGCCGCAAATCGGGTCGGACGAGGCCAAAGAAGTGGATCGTGTTCAGGGCGGTGGCGAAGATCGGCGCTCCGGCGATGGCCACGACTAACACCGGCAAGCTTACATGGAGCCAGATGCCGCCCAGCACACCAATAAATCCAGTTATGCTACCGCACAATTGCCATAGGCCATAGCGATACCCCTGCTGCAGGCCGAGTTGCACACGCTGCACCACGTCCATTGAAATGTTGAGCGCGAAGCACGTGGCGAAGACCGCAAGAGCTGGGCCGGCCTCGGATCGGGCCTGCGGGGAAACAACACGGAAAAAGTCTGCCCAGTTGACGAACCGATAGATGGCGAAGAATAACAACAGCAGAAGAGCCGCGATAGAGTTGAGGACGGCGAATCCGCTGGAGACGGCCCTGCGAACTCCCTCCATATCGTCTTCTCCGAATGCCTTGGCGACCGTGTTTAGCACACCATTGCCCACGCCAAAGTCCGCAAACGCGGCCATCGCCAGCACGGAGCTGATTGTCATCCACAGCCCAAAGCGCTCATTGCCCAGGTACTTTAGTGTAAGAGGGACGGTGACGAGCGACGTGCCGATCTGCACGATGCGCGCAAGCGTCGCAGCGCTGCCCGTGAGCACTGCGCGACGGTTCCTCTCAGACCCGCGCGCATGTTCGTCCAAGTTTGCCGGGTCTCGGGGAAGCAGCAATCGCGGGATCCTCCGTGTAGCTGGCGGAATCATACCGCCGCCCCTGCGGCATCGACTGGCTTCCCGGCGCGACGGTGCGATGGCCCAATATACAACCGCGTGGTCGTCAGCCAGAGGGAGGCCCCTCTGGTACCCGCCATGGGTTCAGCAAGTGCCGACAATTCTCGAAGCCTCAATTTGTTTCCAGTAATTGCTGCAGTTGCACGCGATAGTCATCCCAAGCCAACTGAATTCCCTCCCGCAAGGAAATTCTGGGTCTCCAGCCCAGCATTTGGAGCCTCGTGGTGTCGAGGAGCTTCCTTGGAGTGCCGTCGGGTTTGGTGGAGTCGAAAACAACACTTCCCCCAAAGCCCAGAACCGAGAAAACCGTTGTAGCAAGTTCCCGAACCGTAACATCGTGGCCGCTGCCGATGTTGATCAGCGGAGGTGTTTCAGGGATGGAGATCAAGCCTTCGTATTGTCTCTCGGGAAGGTTCATCAAGTAAACGCAGGCGTCTGCCATGTCGTCGCTGAAGAGAAACTCACGTAGAGGCGTACCCGTACCCCACACCACCACTTCCTTTTCTCCCCGTTCCATTGCCTCGTGGGTCTTGCGGATGAGCGCGGGGAGCACGTGCGAGGTTTGCAGGTCGTAGTTATCACCCGGACCGTAAAGGTTGGTGGGCATGGCGGCGAGAAATTTGGTTCCGTACTGCCGGTTGAACGCCCAGCACACTTCAATTCCTGCAATCTTGGCCACTGCGTAAGATCGATTTGTAAACTCCAGTGGTCCGGATAGCAAATACTCCTCCTTGAGGGGCTGCGGAGCCAGCCTCGGGTAAACGCAGCTCGATCCCAGAAACAGTAAGCGCTTGACGCTGACACGGAGCGCGGACTCCAGTACGTTGTTCTGAATATCGAGGTTCTGCGCAATAAAGTCTGCCGGGAAGTCGCGATTGGCGAGAACTCCGCCAACTTTGGCCGCCGCCAAGAGAACGTACTCGGGTCGCTCTCGGTCGAAGAATGCATGCGTGGCATCGCGATTTGTAAGATCCAATTCTTGGCGAGTGCGAAGGAGGAGATTTGAATACCCCTCCGCCCGCAACCTGCGAGCGATCGCCGACCCGGCCAAGCCACCGTGTCCGGCGACAAAAACCCGGTCTGCGGAGTCCATAAACCTATTCATGGTTTTGCGTTACCCTGAATCCGCCGTCGCGCACCAAAGCATCTCGCCTTGCCTGCTCCAGGTCACTCTGCACCATCTCGGCAACCAATTCCTGAAACGAGATTCTCGACTTCCAGCCAAGTTTCTCTTGCGCCTTGGAGGGATCCCCCAGCAGCGAGTCTACCTCCGTCGGACGAAAGTATCGCTGGTCGACTGCCACCACGCAGTGTCCCGTTTCGTCGTACCCTTTCTCGTCGATCCCATGCCCTTTCCAGCTTAGGGTTTTGCCTAATTCTCGGGCAGCTCGCTCAATGAATTCTCGGACGCTGTGTTGTTCCCCAGTTGCAATCACGTAGTCGTCTGGCAGCGGCTGTTGCAAGACTAGCCATTGCATCTCCACGTAATCGCGAGCGTGACCCCAGTCGCGTCTCGCGTCCAGATTCCCGACGTACAGCACGTCCTGTAGCCCGAGGGAAATTCTGGTGAGAGCTCGTGTGATTTTCTTGGTTACAAATGTTTCGCCTCGCCGCGGAGACTCATGGTTGAACAGAATGCCGTTGCAAGCGTAGAGCCCGTAGGCCTCGCGGTAATTGATGGTAATCCAGTACGCATAGAGCTTGGCTGCCCCGTACGGTGAACGTGGATAGAACGGGGTTGTTTCTCTTTGAGGAACCTCGCGAACCTTACCAAAAAGCTCAGAGGTGGATGCTTGGTAGAATCGAGTCTTTGTTTCCATACCAAGAATGCGAATAGCTTCCAATACGCGCAAAACCCCGAGCCCATCGGCGTTTGCAGTATACTCCGGTTCTTCGAACGAGACGGCAACATGGCTTTGCGCGGCCAGGTTATAGATCTCGCACGGCTGAACGTCTTGGATAATTCGAATTAGACTGGTCGAATCGGTCATGTCCCCATAATGAAGAAACAATCTCCGGTTCGGCTCATGGGGATCCTGATAAAGATGATCGATGCGCTCGGTGTTCAGCGATGAGCTTCGTCGCTTGATTCCGTGAACCTCGTACCCCTTTTCCAGGAGTAACTCGGCAAGGTACGATCCATCTTGCCCGGTAATGCCCGTAATCAGCGCCCTCTTCATCCAATTCTCCTTAGTTGATCCGTCCTTAAACCCTTGCTCTTCCGAGCCGCAAATGCGGCGCGACCCCAGGACACGAAACGCTTGTCGCTTCCACTTGACCGCGGGAACTGCCTCTTACGGCAGCACCGTGGCGAGGACGGCGCCGGTGAGGGCTAGTTGGGAAGCAATCTGGGTCCAGTCGCGTAGACCACGGGCGAAGGCCCCGCTGGGGAGCTTATAGGGCACCACGATCTGATCGCCGGGGTAAAGCCGGAGGCGGTCGAATTTCGTTCCCGCGAAAAGACCGTTGACATTATTAGCGGCGACCACGACCCCGTTCGCGCGCAGGACGAAGGCATGGTGAAGGTCGGACGCGGGCTTTCCTTTGCCCGCCAGCTCGAGATACGTTCCAGCCGTGTTGTGGGAGTCGAAAATAAACGATCCGGGATTGTAAACATTGCCTACCACGGCTACGGTGGAAGGAATATGGGGGATGGTTAGCCGGTCGTTGTCTTCCATACCAATGTTAGGGAAATCGTTGAGGCTTTGATCTCTGGGCTTAACAGGGAGGGCGACGCGTCCGCTGGCGCGGGCGTTATGCAGTTGCCCAATGATCGCTTCCTGCGCTGCAAGCATTTGCGGCAACTCTCCGGACTGGGTGGAAGCTGCCACCGATACAGCGGACTGCCGGATTTGTACCTCCATTGTGCGGACTAGTTCGTCCAAGCTTTTCTGCTCTTCGATCCTCGCCGATTCGCGGGTCAATTGCGAACCATAGATATAGGCATCGGGAGTGAGGCCGCCCGCCCGCTGCAAAACGGAGTGCAGCTTTTCATTGGTTTCCAATTTGTATACGCCAGGGCGCATCACCTCGCCTTCCACGATCACATACTGAGAGCGATTGACCTGCGGCACGCTGATATCTCGCTGCGAGAAGATCGTAACAATATCCCCCGGCTGCAATTCGAGGTTGCTGGCTTCATCGCGCTCGAGGATCGCCTTGCGTGGGCTCATCCAAATAAGTTTCGAGGAAAGATCTTCCGGATTGACCCGCTGGATAATTGCGTAGTCCCAGTTGATTTCGGGAGAGTAGCGCCGCACGTCCTCGGCAACATTCCTGACTGTGTTTGGGTTGGCTAAACTGGATTGAGGGCGCGGTTGGCCGTCTGACGGCTTTTGATCCCCGGGTTTCAACGAGCCTTTGTCAGATGCAGCTTGCGCATTTTGCGCGGCGAGGCCGTCCGTCACGTTCGAAGAACCGATGGCGTCGACTGAACCATCCGGAAAAACGTCGCTTCCGGTTGCGTCCTGATTGTCAGGGTTGGTTGCGGTGCTATTCATACCGTTGGTCTGTTGTTGATTGGAAGCACGATTGTTTTGTGAGCGCTCTGCGGGAACCGGATACTCGGTGGCACGGCCATTGACGATGGCGGCGCGATCGCGCCAGTAGCGACGAGTGAGCAAGGTCTGCGGATTGGGAATCAGGTCGCGGACACGCATGCCGGGCTTCCAGGGATACCGGCCAGGGCTGGCGACATTGCCCCGCAAGGTTACGGTGTTTTCGAAACGCGGAACGATTGAAAACACGTGAACGATGTCGCCATCCTTGACGGTAAGAGCGCGGGATTGCTGATCATAAGGAAACTCCAGCGTGGTCCGCGACTGGTCTTGGAAGCGCTCAATCGTGATCCTGTTGGTGTCGGCAACGTTGCTCAGGTCGCCGGCAGTTTCAATCACGTCGTTCAGCGAGGAGTCGTCCTTCATTTCGTAGATGGCCGGCGTATTGACGGACCCCGCGATCGCAACCAGGGGACCAACGTGCGGAATGTAGAGCACGTCACCCGCCAGCAGACGAATATCCTTTGATTTGTCGCCCTGGATGAGCAGATCGTAGAAATCAAAATCCGTAATGGTAGCGCCGTCACGCCGCACCTGAATATGCCGCAACGATCCCTGCGGGCCTGGGCCGCCGGAAGAAAAAATCGCATTGACCAGCGTGCTGAGCGAACTGATCGTGTAGGTTCCGGGATAGCGCGCGTTGCCCACAACGACTACCTGGATAGCGCGAAGACGGCCAATGGTTGCAGTGATATTGA